>Ga0302321_100000043_pt1 | contig 112134 bp, 109 predicted proteins | sample Fen_T0_1_FD_202505 | JGI IMG/M metagenome (GOLD analysis project Ga0302321, IMG submission 202505) | Peat permafrost microbial communities from Stordalen Mire near Abisko, Sweden - Fen_T0_1 | ecosystem: Environmental > Terrestrial > Soil > Wetlands > Permafrost | place: Sweden: Abisko...
CGCTTATCGGCTGTATGTTTTTAATGATCTCATCAAGCAGCTCTCGCCACTCTTTATTTGCTTCGCCGTGATCAGCGAAGCCTTGTATTCTAGCACGCCTTTTTGCGCTTTTTTTAGAATTCTTTCTAAAAAACAGGCTGCGACCCACTCCTAAATGCGATATCGATCAGGCGTAGCCTTAACTCTCGCGACAAGAGCCACTGCAATCTCCGCTGGCGGAAGAACCTCATCAGCAGATCCCTGCAGGATGGCCTCTCTTGGCATGCCAAAGACAATGCACGAAGCTTCGTCTTGCACGTAATTGTAACTCCCCGCATCCTTCATTTCTCGCATCGCTTTGGCGCCGTCATTCCCCATGCCAGTCAGCATGACACCGTAAGCATTGCGCCCAACAATTTTGGCAGCAGATCTAAATAACACCTCCACTGAAGGCTTGTGCCGGTTAACCGGCTCACCATCCTCCACCACCGCCAAGTAGTTCGCACCACTACGGTCTACGCGAAACTGCATACCACCAGGCGCAATGTAAGCGTGACCGGGCAAAAGTCTCTCACCATTGATCGCCTCTTTCACCGCCAGCTTGCTTAAGCCGTTCAAACGAGCGGCAAAGGTTTTCGTGAAGCCTGGCGGCATATGTTGCGTTACCAGCACAGCAGGGAAATCAGCAGGTAATCTCACCAAAATTTCTTTTATCGCCTCAGTACCACCAGTCGATGCACCAATAAAGACGAGTTTTTCTGTCGAATAACTGGTCCCCACTGCTCCACCAGCCAAACCACTTAAGACCCTCTCGCGCGCAACAACAGTATCGACCACTGGCAGCGATGACACACGCCTGACATTCGCCTTAGAAGCCACTCGCACTTTGTCAATGATCTGGTCAGACAACTCGCTCAAACCATCCGTTACACCAATCCGAGGCTTGGAGACAAAGTCAACTGCGCCTAGTTCCAGCGCCTTCATGGTCGCTTCTGCACCGCGTTCAGTCAGCGTCGAAATCATCACCACAGGCGTAGGCCGCAAGCGCATCAAGCGCCCCAAAAAATCAAGGCCATCCATGCGGGGCATCTCAATATCCAAGGTAATGACATCTGGATCGAGTTCACGAATCAGTTCTCGCGCCATCAGCGGATCATTAGCTGTCCCAACACACTCCATGTCAGCCTGGCGATTGATAATTTCAGATAACAACCTGCGAACCAGTGCAGAGTCATCCACAACCAAAACACGAATCTTTTTCACCTATAAAACCTCAAAACAAATCGACCGAGCCCCCAGCAGTCGAACGCACGACTGTTGCAGCATTTCCTCTGCGCTCTTCGACCGCGAGGGTCTCAGGATGAGCATGCGCCAACCGTTTTACAAGAGCTTTTCCAGAAGCGGGGAAAAAACACACTTTTCTTGGATGAATGTCCAAAACATCTTGCGAAACCACCGGAATTCGCTCCGTGCTCAAATAATCAAGAACAAACTTGGTATTCCTCTCACCCACATTCATCGACGTGAAACCCGCCATAACTTGAGCACCACCAAAAACCTTGGCCTGCATTGACTCGCGCCGTGCTCCCAACTTCAAAAGATGGTTGATCAATAACTCCATCGCGTAAGACCCATAACGCCCTCCACCCTCAGATGCATCACCTTCAGGCAGCATGAAATGATTCATTCCACCAGCACGAACACGGCTATCCCAAATGCATGCGGCAATGCAAGAACCCAATACTGTCATCACCATAAGATCGTCACTAGAAACGAAATACTCGCCAGGCAGAACCTTAACCGCATCGTAATGAAAGTGATGATCCGCGTAAAAAAACGAAGCTTCGCCAGGGCTACGTGAAAGCGATTTCAAACGATCAAGTTGAGATACCCGAGCACTCTCTTGGTGTCGCCCCCCTGCTTGCCTGTCGTCAGTCTGGACAGGAGTCCGGCCAAAACCAGAGAGGGGCGAATTCATAGGGGAGTTACCGTGTTGATAGAGACAAAAAATGAAAAGAGACTCAGCTTAAGTAGCCATCCTATGTTCTCTCATACACAGTCTTACCTTTCAAAACAAAAAGATCGCGGGATTCACTAAAATTCTCTGCATGCCCGACAAATAACAACCCGCCAGGAGCCATCACACGATGAATACGCTCAAGTACACTTCTCTGTGTTGGCGCATCAAAATAAATCATGACATTTCTACAAAAAACAATATCGAAATTTTCTTGAAATGGCCAGCCATCTTTAACTAGGTTAACAATCTTAAATTCAACAAGCTTTTGTAATTCTGGTTTGATGCGTACCATACCGGCATTTCCGCCTTTTCCGCGAAGAAAAAAACTTCGAAACTGCTCATCACTGATATTTCTCATATTTTCCATGCGATAAACGCCACGAGCCGCACTGGCAAGTACTTTAGAGTCAATATCACTTGCCATCAATGAGAGATTTGGATGAGAACCAAGTGCATCCACAGCAGTCATCAAAATAGAATACGGCTCTTCTCCCGTTGACGCAGCACAACACCAAACTTTAAATTTTCCTTTTTGTTTATGTGCATTCAAATATTCTCGAAATATTTTAAAATGATGATCTTCTCGAAAAAATGAAGTAAGGTTAGTGGTTAATGCGTTGATAAATTCCTGCCACTCCGGCCCGTCGCTAGACTCAAGCCAACCCAGATACTCATTAAAACTCCTGTATCCAGTATCTCTCAAACGCCGCGAAAGGCGGCTGTAGACCATGGCATGCTTACCATTATGCAGACTAATTCCTGCGCGTTGATAAATCAGCTTTTGAACCCTATCAAAATCAGCATCGGTCCAAGCAAACTCCCTCCCCTGCGACTCCGGTGGATTAGCATCGCGAGTAGCCATAAATGCTGGAGAATCTGCCATAAAAATCCAATGCCTCTTTACGAAGCCTCAGCAATAAGCCCCATATCCAGACCAGACATTAATTTCTCAATATCCAACAGAATAAGCATCCGCTCCCCCAGTGAACCCAAGCCAATTATTGAATCGGAGTCAATGATGCTCTCTATATCTGGAGCTCCTCGCATCTGATCAGGAACGAGACCCATCACGTCACTGACTGAATCAACAACAATCCCAACAATTCTCTGATGAAGATTCAAAATAATAACCACTGTAAAGGAATCATATTGCGCATTAGCACAATTAAACTTCAGACGCATATCCACGATAGGAACAATAGTCCCCCTAAGATTCACAACACCTTTGATAAAAGATGGAGCATTCGCAATGCGCGTAGGAGGTTCATAGCCACGAATTTCCTGAACCTTCAATATGTCAATACCATACTCTTCGCGATCAAGGCGAAAAGTCAGATATTCACAAACCTTTGTAGACGATTCGTCACCAACCTTTTCCATACTATTTGATTCCTTCATGGTCTTTTCATCAAAGAATTAATGGCGCGACCGGCGAACCAAAGCACCCGTATCCAAAATCAAGGCGACTTTACCATCCCCGAGAATGGTCGCACCGGAGACATTTGGCACTTTTCGATAATTTGATTCAAGGTTTTTCACAACAACCTGCTGCTGACCAAGTAACTCGTCAACCAGCAAAACAACCCTGCTGCTATCAGCCTCTATAACGACCATGATGTCGCTGGTTTTATCCGAGTCATATCTTGGAACCTGAAATACCTTCTCCAACTCAATGACAGGCATATATTCATCTCGCACTTTAACCAATTGTGCACCCTGTCCAACCGTGCTAACAGTATCTGATTTAACTTGGAAAGACTCCACAACAGAAGAAAGTGGCAAGATATACACCTCGTTGCCTACTCCCACCGACATACCATCCATGATCGCTAGCGTCAGAGGCAAGCGGACCGAGACCTTCATGCCATAGCCCTCAGAGGACTCGATCTCAACAGTACCGTTAAGTGACGCGATGTTCCGTTTCACAACATCCATTCCAACCCCACGCCCAGAAACGTCGGTCACAACATCTGCCGTCGAGAAACCAGGCGCAAATATCAACTGCCACACTTCAGCGTCGGACATTTGATCGGACACATCCAACCCTCGCTCGCGCGCTTTTGTCAGGATCTTCTGCCTTGACATCCCCTTACCATCATCACGAACTTCAATCACGATGGAGCCGCCTTGATGAGAAGCTGAAAGTGTGATCGTGCCAGTTTCAGGCTTTCCTGCTCGAACGCGATCCTGAGGACTCTCAATGCCATGATCACAACTGTTCCGCACAAGATGGGTCAACGGATCGGTAATTTTTTCAACCAATCCCTTATCCAGTTCAGTCGCTTCCCCCTGGGTGACAAAATCGACTTTCTTCCCCAATTTACTCGCCAAGTCGCGCAACATGCGAGGGAAACGACTAAAGACGATTGACATAGGGATCATCCGAATGGACATGACAGACTCTTGCAAGTCGCGGGTATTGCGATCAAGGTCAGTCAACCCAGTCAGGAGCTGCTGGTAAACAGCCGGATCCAAGGCTCGACTATTCTGCGCCAGCATGGCTTGGGTAATCACCAACTCGCCAACCAAGTTAATCAACTGATCAACCTTGTTGATTGCAACACGAATGGTCGCGGCTTCGGGCTGCGCATTACTGATGGCCGGTGGTTTTGCAGCACTTTGAACGGCCTTGGCCACACCCACATCTGCCAAAGCAGCAGCCACAGGAGCCGCTTCCGCGCCCTGTGGTTGCGGCGATCCGGGTGCCCCGTCAAAAAATCCAAAGCCTTGCTGTGAGGCATCCGCGGCTGGCGGTGCGATCCCGACCTGAGAAACACCAGGCGCAACAACCCCATCATTTGACACCTCTTGCCCGCCCGGCGCAGGCATGTCGACGATGTCAACATGCTCTCGGGACACATGAAACGCAAACAAATCCAATAAATCCTCGTTCGAGGATGTGGTCTGCACCTCAAAGACCCGCCTGTCTGCAGCGCCGCCATTGACCGCTATGGGCTTGATTTCACCCAATCCAGGTATGTCTCGAAACAGCTCAACAATCGCATCGGCCTGGGTAGGCTGATCCAACTTGGTAAATCGAATTTCAAGATGACGCAGACCACCACTGGAAACTGGCGCTGGAGAAAGTACCGCAGGCGTCACAACAGGAGCAACCTTGGGCGCTTCAGGGGGTTTAACCTCCGCAGCAGGAGGGACTTCTCCTGCGACAAAGGAGCGAATTCGACTCACAAGATTAGCTGTGGCTGGACCCTGCCCCACATTTCCGGACTGATGACACGCCAAGAGGCCACGTGAGGCATCAGCAGACTCCAACAGCACATCCACCATCAACGCGTTGGGCTTGAGTTCGTGACGACGGAGCTTATCCAACAACGACTCCATCTGATGGGTCAACTCTGCAACATCCGAAAAACCAAATGTGGCCGCACCGCCCTTGACAGAATGTGCGCAACGGAAAATCCCATTGAGCACCTCATCGTCTGCAGTTTCCAGATTCAGCCCAAGAAGCATTTGCTCCATCAAGTCAAGATTCTCACCAGCTTCTTCGAAAAAAATCTGATAAAACTGGCTCAGATCAAAGTCTGCACTTGACCCACCGCTCTCATGATGCGTTTCAGCCATATCCGTCTCCAAAAATCTAGTCTACTGAATTGACGAAAAACGCCACTACTTGATCACCTTCTTGATCACCTCGATCAGTCGGTTCGGATCAAACGGTTTGACCAGCCACCCTGTCGCACCCGCTGCACGTCCAGCCTGTTTCATGAGGTCGCTGGACTCTGTAGTCAGCATCAAAATTGGGACTGTTTTAAAACTAGGGTGCTCACGCAATTTGCGGGTCAAGCCCAAGCCATCCAGTCGCGGCATGTTCTGGTCGGTCAGCACAAGATCAAACGACTGCGCCTGGGCCTTTTCATAAGCATCTACACCGTCAACCGCCTCAACGACCTGATAGCCAGCGCCGACCAAGGTGAATGCCACCATTTTGCGCATGGACGGTGAATCATCAACAGTGAGTATGACAGGCATGGGTAACTCCAACAATATCAAAAAAGCTCAATGGAACCCGCCTGCATTTCATCTTGGGTCACGGGATTGGGGCGATCCGGCACATCGTCAACAAACGGAACAGCATCACCATCCTCAGAACCCATGGAATCAGAGGCCAGACGGTAGGCGCAACCCTGCAAAATTTTGGATGTATGAACAATCAGCTGAGAGGCCATATCCTGAAACTGCAGCTCCGTGACAGCAGCATGCAGGCCAGCGCGGACACCTTCGAGTTCTTGCATCGCCACCAACGCAGGATCAGAAAGATCAGCACTCGCAGCGGTAAACCGCTGCATCAGGTTTTCCATCGTTTGAGCCAGCAAGCCATCGAGTCGCTTCAGATCATGCACAACCACCAGCAGCGAATCTTGCACTTCAGCCACTAACATGACTGGCAAAGCTACCGTGGGGGTTGAAAATGTTGGCTGAAGTGACATTTGAAATGGAATCTCCGTTCAGAGCACCTTAAAACAAGCAGAATCAAGCCTACGGACAATCATAGCGCCAATCATGCCCAACGAAGATCAAAAACACGCCACATTGTGGGTACTCCATCTTGAGGACTCGGAACCAGACCATCTACTGGTCAAGCGTGAATTCCAAAAGTCACAAGAGCCGGTTGAAATCCGACGCGTGGAGAATCTGGAAACCTTCAAGACCGCGCTGACACAGAACTGCTTTGACGTGATTTTGGCGGATTATCGTCTTCCCGGCTTTACCGCGCTTGATGCCTGGAAATTGATGAATGAGATGTCTGTGCGCCTGCCTTTTATTTTGTTGTCTGGCGCGATTGGCGAAACGGCTGCGGTGCAGGCCATACAAGCGGGAATCAGCGATTATTTACCCAAAGAAGACCTCTCCAAACTCCGTCATGTAACGCAGCGTGCGATTGAAATGCATCATATCGTGCTGGCCAGAGAACAGGCTGACGCCGAATTGGCCCAATCGCAAAAGCAACTCGCCAAGTTTGCGGAACAGCTTCAATCCACCATTGAGCTAGAACGTGCGGCCATTGCCCGAGAAATCCACGATGACATCGGCGGCTCGCTGGCCGCCATCCGTTTTGACCTGGCTTGGATGAGCAGACATGTGTCAGACGAGGCCACGTTGGACCATGTTCACGCTGCCACGGACATGTTGCAGCATGCGGTGGAGGCCAGTCAGCGCATCATGATGAACCTGCGCCCCGCCATACTGGACCAAGGTCTTGCCGCAGCCATCCATTGGCTTGGCGACAGCTTCTCCAGGCGCACAGGCATTGCCACCCAGATTCGGGCACAGTTGACCAACGAGCAGTTACCCAAAGACATTCAACTGACAGCCTACCGTACTGCGCAAGAAGCGCTCACCAATGCCAGCAAATACGCCAAGTGCACCCAAGTCAAAATTGATCTCGCCGACGACGAGCACTTTCTGACACTTGAAGTGGCTGATAACGGCCTAGGTATCACCGAGCAAGCAACGGAAACGCAAGGAGGATTTGGCCTCAAAGGACTCCAGGAGCGCGCAAAAACGGTTGGGGGCTGGCTAGACATCAGCAGCCAACAGGGACAAGGCACCGCCATCACGCTGTCCATTCCATTGGACGAGACCTCAACCATGAAACAGGAGCGATGAGCCCATGATCCGCGTAATTTTGTGTGACGACCATGCCATGATCCGCCGCGGCATCAAAGAAACACTTTCCGAGGCGGTTGACATCCAAGTCGTGGCCGAAAGCGGCTCCTACTCAGAGGTTCGGGAGGTCTTGCGCGCACACCCATGCGACGTGCTGGTGCTCGATATCAACCTGCCTGGACGTGGGGGACTGGAGGTGTTGGCGAGTTTGCGAGAGGTCGACTCCCCGGTCAAGGTATTGATGGTGTCCATGTTCCCGGAAGACCAATACGCCATTCGGTGCCTGAAAGCAGGCGCCCAAGGCTATCTGAACAAAGCGGGCGATCCGGCTGACCTGATCACGGCCGTGCGCACCGTGGCTCAGGGCCGTAAATACGTCACCGCCAATGTGGCCCAAATGCTGGTGGATAACCTGAACACCCCGGAGAACACCAGTCCGCATGCCAGCCTGTCTGAGCGCGAGTTACAAACTCTGCTGAAAATAGCCTCAGGCAAACGGCTCTCAGACATTGCAGAAGAACTCATGTTGAGCCCTAAAACCGTCAGCGTTTATCGGGCGCGCGTGCTGGAAAAGCTCAAACTCACGAACAACGCCGAAATGACGGTTTACGCGATTCGCAACGGACTGGTCTAAAAAACGCTATTTACTTAATAGCAAATACATCGATAGCTCTCTGCATCAAAGCCATCACTGGCTCATCCAGCATCGGCAACATGGCTGCCATGCCAATCAGACCGACCGTCAGCGTCACCGGAAACCCGATGGAAAAAATGCTGATTTGGGGCGCCACACGCGACACAATGCCCAGCGCCAAGTTGGCAAACATCAGCATCCCGATCAGAGGCAGGGCGATCCATAACCCGCTGGCAAACAGGTCCACACCCAAATCCAGCACCTTCATCTGCTTCAAGGCGTCCAGAAAATTCTGATCCACCGGAAAGTTCTGAAAACTCTTGATGACCGCCATCAGCACCAGCAGATGACCATTCATCACGATGAACATGAACAGCGCCATTTGACCGAAAAATCGCGCCACAGCACTGGACTGGGTGCTGAACGTTGGGTCGAAAAACGAGGCAAAACCCAAGCCCATCTGAAACCCCACCACCTCACCGGCCAGCTCAACCGCTGAAAACACCACGCGAACCGCAAAGCCAATGGCCAAGCCGACGCCCACTTGTTGCATCACAGCACCCAACGCGGCGCTGCTGTTGATGCTGATCACCGGTTGCAGGCCCAGGGTGGGTTGCGCCGCCAGCGCGATAAAAAAGGCCAGGCCAATGCGAGCGCGAACCGGGAAAGACTTGGAAGAAAACACCGGAGCCGATGTGAACACCGCCAAGGTGCGCAAAAAGGGCCAGATCAGGGGCGACAGCCAAGCCGTCAACTGCGCTTCAGTGAAGGTGATCATGGCCTACGCCAGCTCACAACACCACCGACGGGATAGCCTCGATGGTGCGCCGGATGTACTCCACCAACGTGGTCAACATCCAAGGTCCAGCCAGCGCGAATACTGCCATAGCTGCTATTAATTTAGGAACAAACGCAAGTGTCGCTTCATTGATCTGTGTCACCGCTTGGAACAGACTGACCAACAAGCCAACCACCAGCATCACCCCCAGCACCGGAGCCGACACCATCAACATCATCCACAAGGCCTCTTGCCCCATGGTTAATACCATTTGTGCATTCATGGCTGGCCCTCAGGTGACAAAACTGGCCGCCAGCGACCCGATGAGCAGGTTCCAACCGTCGGCCAACACAAAAATCATCAGCTTGAACGGCAGCGCCACCAACACCGGCGACAACATCATCATCCCCAAAGACATCAACACGCTGGCCACCACGATATCGATGACCAGAAAGGGAATGATGATCATGAAACCGATCTGAAACGCCGACTTCAACTCACTGATCACAAAAGCAGGAATCAACACCCGCATGGGCGCCGTATTCGCATCCGTTTTGACATCCAGCTTGGCCAGTTTGACAAACAGCGCCAGATCCGCCTGTCGCGTCTGTTTGCTCATGAACGAGCGCATCGGTGCTTCTGCCTTGGGCAAAGCCTGCTCAAACGACAGCGTGTTGTTGCTGTAGGGCAGATAAGCGTCGGCATAAACCTTATCGAGTGTTGGCCCCATCACAAACAGGGTCAGGAACAAGGACAAACCGACCACCACCTGGTTGGGCGGCGCCGACTGCGTGCCCAAGGCTTGACGCAACAGCGACAGCACAATCACGATGCGGGTAAAGCCCGTCATCATCAGCAAAATCGCGGGCAAAAAAGACAACGCGGTAAAAAACAGCAGCGTCTGAATCGGCACCGAGAAGCTCACCCCCGAGCCACCGTTGCCCACCAGCAAAGGCAACTGGGCGTTGCTCTGCGCCAGTCCCGTCAAGTGCACAAACAACGCAGAAATAACCAACAGGCCCTTGATGGACAAGCCTTTGCTGCTATAGTTTTTAAAAGAAACCATCAGCAACTCACTGGCGCGCCTGAATCGCCGTCGCGTCTTGAAGGTGAGCGGCATCCACCACACCAGGCGCTGCGGCAAAGGTGTGCAGGCAGGTGATGTTCTGAGGGGTCACCCCCAGGGTCAGCCAGACGCGTGCATCCTGCGGTCCGACCTCAACAGTGACCACCCGCTGGTGCGGCCCCACCGCCACGGCCGAAATCACTTTGGTGCTGACCGCTCCAGCCACGGGGCCAACACCCATGCGGCGTTGCAGCCACTTCAGTCCAAACGGAATCGCAGCCAGCACACCAATGGCCAACACAAGCGGGAACCATGCAGAAAACATCGCCAATTACCCTTTGCTAACCCGGCGCAAACGTTCTGACGGGGTGACCACGTCAGTCAACCGAATACCGAACTTGTCATTGACCACCACCACTTCACCCTGCGCAATGAGGTAGCCATTGACCAGCACATCCATCGGCTCACCTGCCAGGGCATCCAACTCCACCACCGAACCCTGCCCTAACTGCAAAATGTGCTTGATAGGCACTTTGGTGCGCCCAAGCTCCACGGACAGCAACACAGGAATGTCCAGCACCCGACTGATATCGCTGATCGGCGCATCGCTGTTGTAGCCAGTTGACGAGGTAGAAGCGCGCGGGGCGTCGTCGGACAACACGCCGCCCGATTCGGGCGAGGGTGCAGCATCCGAACTCTTTTGCTCCATCAGGGCTTCGGCCCAGTCCGCCAGTCCTTCGTCTTCTGCGGGTTTGTCTTCAGTTGCCATATTGGTCACCTTTCCAGTTGAGGTCGTTGCTCCTCAAACTCTTCTCAATTTTCAAAGCATACTTTGCATTGTGTGTGCCGTATTGGCACTCAAATAACGGCACACCGTCCACTTTGGCCTGGATGCGATGTTGACGCTCCAGCTCAATGAAATCACCCGGCTTCATCGCCAGCAACTGCTCAACGGTCGCATCGGCATGCGCCAACTCAGCCACCAAAACCACCTCAGCCGCCTGAATTTCCTGGGTTAGCACATTCACCCAGCGGCGGTCCACCTCCATCGAATCCCCCTGGGTGGAGGAGTACAGCACGTCGCGAATCGGCTCCAACGTGGCATAGGGCATGCAAAAATGGATCGCGCCGGTGATTTCGCCGATCTCCAGCTGAAACGAGGTGCACACCACAATTTCACTGGGCGTGGCGATGTTGGCAAACTGGGGCTGCATTTCAGAGCGCTGGTAATCGAGTTCCAACGGGTAAATACCCAGCCAAGCTTTTTTGTACTCTTCGGTCACCACATCTACCAAGCGGTTGATGACCCGCTGCTCAGTGGCCGAAAAATCCCGCCCTTCGATACGCGTCTGAAACTTGCCAATGCCGCCATACAGCGACTCGATCACACCAAACACCAGCGCCGGCTCACACACCACCAAGCCACTGCCGCGCAGTGGGCGGATCGCCACGATGTTGAAGTTGGTCGGCACCGCCAGCTCACGCAAAAACGCACTGTAGCGCTGCACAGTAACCGGACCGACCGAGATTTCAGGACTGCGGCGAATGAAGTTGAACAAACCCACCCGCAAATTGCGGGCAAACCGTTCGTTGACGATTTCCATCGTGGGCATGCGCCCACGCACGATGCGTTCCTGGCTGGAGATGTTGTAGGCGCGAACCTCACCACTCTCGGCCACCTCCTCCGTCAGCTTTTGGCTCTCCCCGGTCACCCCCTCCAGAAGGGCATCGACTTCTTCTTGGGATAAAAACGATTCACTCATGGACCACCCGGCAACGCATCACTGAACAATCAAGCTGGAGAACAGGACTGACACCACGGGGTACTCCACGACAGCTTTCTTACGCGCTTTTTTTCCGGGCACCGGCTCAGGTTCAGGCTCACCACCACCAAACGGCCTGGAGGTCTCGATCAAGATGTCATCAATCAGCTTTTGTTTGCCTTCGGCGGACAGCAGGTCATCAGCCGTGCGCTGTGACAGCAGCATCAGCACGCCGCTGCGAATGGTTGGCAAATAGGCTTTGACGGTGTCAACGGCATGGGCGTCGCGCACCTCGAGCGTGATGCCAATTTGAGCCACCCGCTCGCCACCCGGATCGGCCAAGTTGACCACCATGTTGTCCATGGGCAAATAAACCGGCGGGGTTTTGGCTGCATCATGGGACGCCGCTGCATGCGCAGCTGGCTCAGCGCCACCTTCCTCGTCGGCGGCCGCAGCGGCGGCTTTCTGCTTGCTGATGTACAAGAATGCGCCACCACCGCCAAGCACCAACAGCAAGACAACACCCAGGATGATGATCAACATCTTCTTGCTTTTGGCAGGTTTGGCAGCGTCTGCCCCAGCTGCTTCAGGTTTGGTTGCCACAATGGTTCCTTTGGTACTTATTCACAGTCATTATTGGGCCAGCATTTCCGGATGATTGCTTGATAAGCCGCCCAACCGTCAGGTATCTGTCCCCTTAGCGAGTCTAACGTCACACGTAGAGATCCAGCGCCCGCCCAACAGCCGGGTTGCTTGTGCGAGCGGCGCTGGCTCGCACCGGCTCCATCGACACCACCGCCGCCTGGCGTGGTGCAGGTTTGGGTTGGCGACCATCACTTTGGGTGTTACCCCGGCTAGAGGTACCGACTGACATGCCGGTTAGCTGCAACCCCTCGCCGGACAACATGGTTCTGAGTTGTGCCGAAGCGCCTTCTAGCGCCTGGCGCACATCGGGCTGGTTGCTGCGGAAATCCACCTGCGCTTGATCGCCGTCGACGGAAATGCGCACCTCAACCGGATCATTGCCAAAGCCATCCAAGGTCAATTCTGCATTCTGTACCCCATTGGCGGCCCAGTAGCTCACGGTTTCAGCCACCTGGGTGTCCGGCACCACGGCGGATGCTGCGGCAACTTCATAGGTGGGGCTGATTCCCAGCCGATCGGCCACCGTGCCACCCATGACGCCCTCCAGGCCAGTACGCTCTTGCCCACCTGAAGACTTGCTTTCACGGCGCTCCGCGGCGACGACTGGCACATCGGCAGTCAAAATAATCGCCGCCTTGTGCTCGGACTCTGGCACCGGCTGCACCAGATGGCCGCCGGGTTGCGAGCGCCCCTCACGAGAGTCACCCTGCCCCGAGCTTGCGGTATGAGACTGGGCCGCTTTGCGCCCGTTCAACAAGGAGGTGACTTCTGAGGCTGCAGTGGGCGTTGCCTGGGCTGTATCGATCTGATCGACGCCCAGGAGCTTCTCAGCGGTGCCCTTGCCACCGGCCGATGGGGTAACAGCGGGCACGGCTACCGGCACCGGCGGAGGTGCTAAATTAATAGCTGCCAGCCCTTTATCATCAAGGGCTAGAGGCATATTTTTATCATCATCGCCTGCTTTCGATGTTGGCAAGCTGTCATCCGTGGCGTCCTGGCTGGCGTCGGTGGACACGCCGGATGGGTCAGCAGCAGACAGCGACGACATCACATCGGCAAAGCCGCCACCTGCCGCGCCCGGCGCACCGGCGGCGCCCGAGCGCCCTGCTGCGGCTTTGCCCCGGCCAGCTTCAGTCGTTGCACTGGTGGCTGTTTTGGCCCCTTCGGGGGGGCGCGTGGTTTCGATGGTCATGTTTCATTCTCCGCTTGAAGGCGCTGTTGACGCTGTATTTGCAGGCTGGCGAATTCATCCATCTGCTTTTGTTCCTGACGCTGACGGGCTTTGGCCATGGCCAAGCGGCGACTCGCCAGCACCTGCTTGAAACTGCCGAGTCGACATTCGGCTTGTACCAACAACTGGCGGGCGGCCGCTATACGCTGTTCGTGACTGGCGAGCACACCCTCCTGCAGCACGATAGCCTGCTCAAGCCGCCCCATAAACTGGTAGTGATGACGCAGCATCTCTGGCGATGTGCTGATCTGGGCACCCTGCATCCAGCGCTGTTCGGTCTCTACCGCATATTGCTTGAGCTGCTGCATCTGGTCTTGGGCGTGGGCTTGCGCCTGGGCCAGGCCTTGCAGCTGCGCTTGCGCCTCATCGCGTCGAGCGGTGGCCAGATCAATCGCCAGCAGAAGTGCTTTTTGGTCTGCCATGGTGCTACCTTGGGGTTATCGGGGTCAGGGCATCACGCATGCCGTCCAGACAGGTATCCAAGGGCGCCGCCTCAAACATGTCTTGCTGCAGAAACTGCACCATCGGCGTATGCAGGGCAATGGCCTCGTCCAACGCGGGATCAGACCCCGTGGCGTAGGCGCCGATTTGCACCAGATCACGCGCCTTTTCGTAGCGCGAATAAACCGCCTTGAAGTGGCGTGCCAGCTCAAAATGCTCACGCGACACCACGTTGTGCATCACGCGAGACGCTGATTGCTCAATATCGATGGCCGGGAAGTGCCCCGCCTCGGCGAGTGCCCGCGACAGCACGATGTGCCCGTCCAAAATAGCGCGCGCCGCATCGGCAATCGGGTCTTGCTGGTCATCGCCTTCAGACAACACGGTGTAAAAAGCCGTGATGGAGCCGACACCGTGCAACCCATTGCCGCTGCGCTCCACCAATTGCGGCAACTTGGCAAAACAAGATGGCGGATACCCTTTGGTCGCCGGAGGTTCACCAATGGCCAACGCAATTTCACGCTGCGCCATGGCATAGCGGGTGAGCGAGTCCATCAGCAGCAGCACATGCTTGCCTTTGTCGCGAAAGCTCTCAGCCACCGCGGTGGCATAAGCGGCCCCCTGCATGCGCAGTAATGGCGGCGCATCCGCAGGGGCAGCCACCACCACCGAACGGGCACGGCCCTCTTCGCCCAAGATGTCTTCGATGAATTCCTTGACCTCGCGGCCACGCTCGCCAATCAGGCCGACCACAATCACATCGGCCTGGGTATAGCGCGCCATCATGCCCATGAGCACGCTTTTGCCCACGCCCGAGCCTGCAAACAGGCCCAGTCGCTGGCCGCGCCCCACGGTCAACAGGGCGTTGATGGCACGAATCCCGGTATCCAAAGTCTCCCGCACCGGGTCACGGTCCATGGCGTTGATGGGCCGGCGATCCAGCGGGATGGACGACACCTCGGCAAGCGGGCCCTTGTAGTCCATGGGCAGCCCCTGGGCGTCTACCACCCGGCCCAGCAGCCCGTCACCCAGCGGCAAGCGCAGCACGCCCAAACGGCCAACACGCTCGCTTTGGCGGCGCTCGCCCAACCTTGGAGCGACCACATAAGCAGGGGCTGGCTCCACGCTGGCGCCACTGGACAAGCCATGCACGTCGCCTGCCGGCATCAGAAAAGCGCGGTCGCCAGAGAAGCCCACCACCTCGGTCAACACCGGCTCCTGCCCTTTGACGCGAATCCAGCATTGCGAGCCCACCGGCACACGGATGCCAACCGCCTCCAGCACCAGTCCTGCCAGTCGCGTCAAGGTGCCGCGCATTTCCAGGCTGGTACCCGTCTCGACCCGCTTTTGTGCGTCAGCCAAAAAGTGGGACCATTTCAGGATGGCTTCAGGCTGGCTCACCGGGAACCTCCCAGGTGCTACTCAGGCCTAAAGTGGCCACGGCACGCTGCCAACGCTTTTGCAAGGTGCCGTCAATCACCGTGCCCGCAGACTCCACCAGGCAACCGCCAGGCAACAGGTCCGGGTCAGCACGCAGAATCAGACCCATGCCAGCAAAGTCGGTCTGGATTTGTGCCCCCAAGGCAGACAGATCCTGCGGGTGGAGCTTGACAACCGCTGTTTTGAACTCTGCCCCCAGCAAGCCAATGGCCTCAGACAACACAGGCATCACCACCGCGGTATTGACCACCAGTTCATGCCGCAGCACCTGACGCGCCAGCTCGCAAGATAGCGCCAACACGCCCTGCGCTATGGCCTGCTCGGCCGCTTCTTGCTCTTTCTGAGCGGACTCGAACAGCGCCTTCAGTTTGTCAGCCGCCTCTTGGGCTTGGTTGTTCAAAAAATCCTGCATCTGTTGCTGCAGTTCTGCCTGCGCCTGCAGCTTGCCCTGCTCAAGCCCTGCAGCGTAGCCATCTTGGTACACCTGCTGCAGCTGCGATTCGGTTTGAGCGGCCGCCTCTTGCTCTTCACGCGCCTTGATGCTGTCCGCCAGCAACTTGGCAGCCGTATCCATTGCGCGGAACTGCCATTGCTGAACCGCATCAATTTCTTCGTCGGGAATAAAACGGGCGTACTTGTTCATGTTCATACCATGGCGTCATCACCGCCACCACCGATCACGATGGTGCCTTCGTCGGCCAAACGCCGCACTGTTTTCAGAATTTCCTTTTGCTGCGCTTCCACTTCGGACAAACGCATTGGCCCACGCGACTCGAGGTCTTCGCGCAGTGACTCGGCCGCCCGAGAGGACATGTTCGACAGGAACTTCTCCTTGAGCTCTGGCTGGGCGCCTTTGAGCGCAACAATCAGCACGTCAGAAGACACCTCTTTGAGCACGGTCTGGATGGCCTTGTCGTCGAGTTTGATCACATCGTCAAACACAAACATCTTGTCCATGATCTTCTGCGCCAGATCGGGGTCATGGTTGCGGATGGACTCGATCACGGTGCCTTCAATGGCGGTGCCCATCTGGTTGATCATCTCGGCCGCCGCCTTGATACCGCCCAGAGACGACTTGCGCATCTTGTCACCACCAGCAAGCACCTTGAACAAGACCTCATTCAGGTCTTTCAGGGCGGTCGGCTGGATGCCCTCCATGGTGGCAACACGCAGCATGACCTCGTTGCGCTGACGCTCGGTGAAGAATTTCAGGATATCGGTAGCCTGGTCATAGTCCAGATGCACCAAGATAGCGGCCACGATCTGCGGGTGCTCATTGCGCAGCAATTCAGCCACGCTGGAGGGCTCCATCCACTTCAGGCTCTCGATCCCCGAGACGTCACCCCCTTGCAAGATACGGTCAATCAGCAAGGCTGCCTTGTCGTCACCCAATGCACGCTTGAGCACAGAGCGCACATAGTCGCCCGAGTTCGACACCAGCAAGCTCTGTGCGGCAGCGATGGCGGTGAACTTGTCTACCACCTCTGTGACGCGCTCTCGGGTGATGGTTTTGGTTTTGGCAATGGCTTCGCCGAGTTTTTGCACCTCTTTGGGCGAGAGATGTTTAAACACCTCTGAGGCTTCGGCTTCGCCCAGAGACATCATGAGGATGGCAGCATCTTCCAGACCGTCAGTTTGCGACATGATTTACGTTTCCCCATTCAATGCCTGGACGGTCGTAGGCCGCGCCATCAAGCTGGCGCCTCACCGTTGATCCAGGTCTTGACGATATTAGCAACTGCGGCTGGGTTGTCACGTGTTAGTTTGCGCGCCTCCTCCAAGGCGAGATCACTGGCGGTGGGTTCATTCGACTGAGTGCCCCCCGCCGGGCCGGCCAACAAAGGTCGATCTGGCTCATCGGATTCAATGGCATCGAGTCCACCCGTCCGCGTTGTCTGAACTTCCTGAACCGGCTGAGACATCACTTTGAGCGCAGGACGAATGGCCCCCATCAATACCAAGGCACCAAACAACAAGGTACCCAGCGGCCAGGCCAAACTGCGGGCCAGGTCTTGTACCTCGGGCTGTTGCCACAGCGGCAGGTCATTAACAGGCGCCTTGTCCAGGGTAAAGGGCGCATTGACCACATTCACTGAGTCGCCACGGTCTTTGTTGAAACCGATGGTTTCACGCACCAGCGCGGTCATTTTTTCAAGCTGGGCATCGGTGAGTGGCACCGTGGTGGTCTTGCCCTTGGCATCGGTGGTGGTCTGGTGGTTGAGCACCACCGCCGCGCTGATGCGCTTGACCATGCCGGTGCTGCCACGCACCACCCGCACCGTCTTATCGACCTCATAGTTGATGATCGACTCCCGGCGGGCGTTGGCACCCAAAGCGCTAGAGGCGGTGCCGGCGGCTGCCAAAGCTTGTGCATTGCCATTGATCTGCGCCGAAGATGGGCCAGGGGGTTGATTGGTCGTGGCACCCGGGACGCCCGTGGGGGTGGCGGGTCCAGAACCGGCACCGGCTTCCAGCGTTTGCTGACTGCGAATGGCAGCCGCATCTGGCGTCTGGTTGGGCTTGAACAGCTCCGAGGTGGACTCCGTTTGCGAAAAATCCAATTCTGCCGTGACCTGGGCACGCACATTTTGCAACCCCACCACGGGCCCCAAGATATCCAGGATGCGCTTGCTGTAGAGCTGCTCAATTTGTTGTACGTATTGCATTTGCTGGGCATCTGCACCGATGCCCAGTTCACCATCAGGCGCGGCCGACAGGAGTTTGCCGGTGTCGTCGAGCACACTCACCGCCTTCGGATCCATCTCGGGCACACTGGATGCCACCAAATGAATGATGCCCGCCAACTGGGCGCGATCCAGCGAGCGCCCGGCATTCATACCCACGACCACCGAGGCAGATGGTTTTTGCTGCTCTCTGAAGAAACCGTTTTGATTGGGCAAAGCCAAGTGCACTCGGGCACTTTGCACCGAGGACAGCGCCTGGATCGAGCGCGTCAACTCACCCTCCAGGCCACGCTGAAAGGTCAAGCGCTCCTGAAACTGCGTCATGCCAAAGCGGTTGGCGGTATCCATCAGCTCAAAACCGGTGATCGCCCCTTTGGGCAAACCCAGCGAGGCCAATTTCAGACGCGTGTCATAGACTTTGTCCGCTGGCACCAGGATCGCGCCGCCACCTTCCGCATACTTATAGGGCACGTTCAAGGTGGTGAGCTGTGCCACGATAGCGCCACCATCCTTGTCAGCCAAGTTGGCATACAAGACGCGCCACTCAGCTTGGCGCCCCATCACCAAACCCACCACACCAATCATCACAAACAGCACCACCCCCACAGCCAAACGTATTTTTTGGCCTTGCTCCAGCCCAGCCAGGCGTTGGCTGAAGCTGGGATTGACAGTAATGGCTGGCAGAGCAGTGGCGGCGGGCATGGAGGGCTTCCGTAAAAGGGGTGCTTGACGCAACTCGGATGCGGATGATTATTTGGCACCACCCTGAAAACATGAGCTTGATAAGACCGGGTTTTACCCCTCACTTCAAATTTATGTTTTGGCAGGGGCGTTTTAGCATCCGTCCATCCCAACCTGCGGGGCCCAAAAACGCCATGAATCTCAGACTGACTCCCAACACCATGCCGCTCAGCGTGCGACCCAATATGCCGGGTGGCAAAGCAGCAGGTCAGGTCACGGGCACCGAGTCCGAAGGTTTTGCTGGCGCGTTAAAAAGTGCGCTGGGTTCGGTGAGTGCCGCTCAAAATGACGCAACCCGCCTGCAACAAGAAGTGCAGCTGGAAAACCCCAAGGTCAGCCTGGAAGAAACCATGGTGGCCATCCAGAAAGCACAGATCGGATTCCAGGCGACGCTGCATGTGAGAAACCGCATGGTGCAAGCCTATACCGACATCATGAACATGCAGGTGTGAAGCCCCTGTGCCACCGCGCGGTGTGCGCGGGGCTCAGGCGTATCGATCAGGGTCAACCCCAAAACCACACCCCATGTATAAAAATAGCCTCTAGCCCTTATTTATAAAGGGCTAGAAGCTATATATTTAGCAGCAATCGATTCAGTGCAAGTAGTTCCGTTGATCGCTTGAGCCTTGCTCGCAATGCGTCAGCCAAGGCTCTGCCAGATAGCGAATCTGCGCGTCATTGTTGAGAATGCGCTGCATGATGCGTGTTTTCTCTGCCCTCTGTTCTGGCAACAGTTGCTCTTGGCTGGCGCACACCCGCAGTTGCTCGATCAGCACCGCACACGCGCCTTCAAAATGAACCACCTGCTCCCAGTCTTCGGATTTGGCAGCATCAAGCATGCGCGCGCTGCTGTCTTCGATGGCTTTGTAATAGTCGATCAGTAGTTGTGACATGATGAATTCCTTACGACAGGTACGGTTTGACCGCATCATCGCCCTCGATTTGATTCCAGCCATCCACGATCGGCTGGATCAAGCGGCTGACTTCATCTATCAGCGAAATGTCATTGTGAAGATTGGCCTGCGTCAGTCGCAAAGTGCATATGTCGTAAACGACCTTCAAGTTGACCGCAATCTCTCCGCCGCGCTCCGTGTCCAGACCTGCCTTCAGACCCTCCTCCAGGATACGGACAGCATGCCCAATGGCCTTCCCCTTTGCAACAATATCGCCTTTGGTCATGGCTGCTTTGGCGGTAGCCAACGACTGCTGTAACGCCTCATACAACAAGCGTACAAGCTGGTAGGGACTCGCAGCGGAAACCGCCGTTTCCACCGCTACATCCTTGTAAGCGTTGGCAGCTCTGAACGTGTTGGCTGATCTCATGCTGATGGATGTGAACATTTCATTTGCCTATGAAGTACCTGATAAGTTCTATATCGGCACATGCTGGCAAAAATGAACAACTTATCCGGAGGATTTATTCCACTGGGCAACCTGCGAACTCATGTACGTGCTCAAACTGTTCCACTTTGCCATTTGAGAGTCAAGATCGGAGTACTGTTTTAACAATTGCGCCTCGACAGTGGTTGCACGGGCGTTGACTTTGTCCTGATCTTCGCTATTGCGGGTAATCGCACCCTGGATGCCCGCCGCTTTGGTGGTAACACCGCCATCAAAAGCAATCATTCCTTTCGCAAAATCGCGGACCTTCAGGCCAAACCCGTTTGTACTTGGATCATGGTTGTTTGTGGCAAACAGGTTTTGTAAATTGGTCATGTCAAGCTTGGCAGCATTCAACTTTGTGGCATTGATGGTCAATGAACCATCCTTTTGCCGCTCGAGTCCAATCTGCGAAAGATTGGCATATGTTGACCCAGTGCTGTTCGAGCCCAGCATCGACCGCAAGGCAGACTGAAGCCCCAGCGTCGTGGAGTCCCCTTGAAGCGGCCCCCCTACTTTGGTTGCAGCATCGTATTTTGTCGCGTCTGCAATGGTTTGATTCAAGGCGTTATAAGCATCAACAAAGCTCTGGATGTTCTTTTGAACAGCATCTGGGTCTTGCGTCACCGCCACATCGACCGCAGACGTGGTCGTTTGCAACAATTGCAGAGACACACCTGGCATCACGTTCTTCATGGTGTTGGAGGCGGAAGTCAGTGCAACACCATTCACCTCCAGATTAGCGTCCTGCGCAGACTGCCCCATGAACATGCCCGCCGAAGATGGTGCGGTCGCCGTCGAATCGGTAAAACCATAAGCAGCCAGTGCGGCATTACCGCCCGAAGGAGTGATGCTAAAGCCGCTTGCAGCGCCGGAACTTGCGGAACTCACCACCAGGCGCTCACTGGTGCCATCGCTGAGCACGGTCGCCTTCACCCCGGCGTTGGCCGAGTTGATGGCGGCGGCAATCACCGTGACTGAATCTGTCGCAGACACCGTGACCGAGGCAGCTGCAGCAGATCCTGCGGTAAAGGTGCCCCCTGCCCAAGTCCCCAATCGAATCGACAGCGTGCCCGATGCCCCCACGGCAGAACCCGCAGCCACCCCTGCAGACGTGACAGCCTGCACCTGGGCCAACTGCGACACCTTGACCGACATACCGCCAGATAAGGCAGATGAGTCAGTGGTCACTGTGACAGCAGAGGTATTGGATGACGTCGCCTTCTGCGCACTCCAACCAGTCTTTGATGCCAGAGTGGCTGCAGCTTCTCCCAGGGCCGCGACTTGAGATTTGATGCTGCTATAAACACTCAGCTGGGTCTGGTACTTCGAGGCCGTTGTCTGCAAGGCGACCAGGGGTTGACGCTCAATGGCCACGAGCTGGGAAACAATGCTTTTGACATCCAGTCCACTGCCGACACCCACTGAAGAAATAGTCATGATTCGCTCCTGTCCATTCAATTTCAGCCGCTCGAAAAAGGCAAACGGCGACCCCGACATTTTGGCCGGGGTCGCCTCATCTTAATCAGATATCACCGGTCCAAACCGGTGCCATATTGCCGCTTATCGCAGCAAGGCCAACACAGACGACGGCTGCTGGTTGGCTTGCGCCACCATGGCTGTACCGGCCTGTTGCAGCACTTGGGCGCGTGACAAATTCGCAGTTTCCGTCGCGTAATCGGCATCCATGATGCGCCCAGAAGCAGCAGCCGAGTTTTCGGAAGACACACGCAGGTTGGCAATCACCGTGTCAAAGCGGTTTTGGGTGGCACCCCATGTGGAGCGAGCCGTATTGACACTCGTGATGTCTGCATCCAACAACGAGATTTGACCGAAAGCCGTGCTTGATGCGGTCCCCAAACTTGTTGCTGTGCCGGAGAAAGAGGTGCCAGAAACAGTGATCTGATCATTAGCACTCACAGCGTTTGCACCCACTTGGAAAGTAAATGAACCCGATGTGTTCGTGACAGACAGTCCGTTGAAGTTTGTCGCAGCAGCAACCCGCGTGTTTTCAGCAGCCAACAACTTGAACTCTTCGTCCAACGATGAGACATCTGCGGAGGTGTTGGTACCATTGGATGCCTGCACCGCCAATTCACGCATACGCTGCAGATTGTTCGTGATCACCCCCAGCGCACCTTCAGCGGTTTGTGCCAGCCCAATAGCGTCGTTGGCATTACGTATGGCCACGTTCATACCGCGCGTTTGGGAAGTCATACGTTCCGCAATGGCCAAGCCAGCGGCGTCGTCTTTGGCACTGTTGACGCGCAAACCAGACGACAAGCGAGCCATGGCGGTGGACAAAGAGTTCGTCGTGCTGGCCAAGGCGCGCTGAGCGCTGATGGAATTGATGTTGGTGTTGATGGTAGGCATAAAAAACTCCTAAAAAAGTGAACGGATCCAGTACCTTGCCCAATCTCAATGTCCCGTTGGCAAAAGGCACTCATGACCGGAGCCACCAGGACAGCTAGCCGGACGACGAGTCCTTTTGGGAACCCGTTGAAGTAGTTTTCGGCGCTCTGCCGTCATAACTTGAGAGAAATTCGGAAATAAATCGCTTCAAGCGGATCAGAAGGGGAGATAAGACCGTTTTACCTGCCGCTTATCAAGCTTAAGACCTGCACGCCTATTTCGCACAATTTGGTCACCGGTTGTCCGCCTCTCACCCCCGCTTTACGGAGTATTTCATGACTACCATCAACACCAACATCAATTCGCTCAATGCTCAGCGCAATCTGGCTAACACAGCGAATTCGTTATCCGTCGCCATGAGCCGCTTGTCATCGGGTTTGCGCGTCAACAGTGCCAAAGACGACGCCGCTGGCTTGGCCATTGCGGAACGCATGAACACCCAAACGCGCGGCATGAACGTGGCCATACGTAATGCCAACGATGGTATTTCGCTGGCACAAACCGCGGAAGGTGCATTGGGGGCCATCTCGAACAACCTGCAACGCATGCGTGAATTGGCGGTGCAGGCAGCCAATGGCACCAACACCTCAGCAGATATCCAATCATTGAACGAAGAGTTTCTTTTATTGGTGGCTGAAAATACCCGGGTTGCTGCCGCCACCACCTTTAACAACCTACCCGTTACCGACACAGCGGGGTCCTTCACTTTCCAAGTGGGGGCAAATGCTGTGGCCGCCAACGACCAGATCAGCATTGCGGGCACCTCGTACGTCGGTACAGCCACCAGTCTGGGAACAGCATCAAGCACGGCTTTTTCTCAAATTTCTTTGCTGGATGCTGACATCAATGCGGTCAGCACTGCACGTGCAACCTGGGGTGCCACCCAAAACCGCTTTGACACAGTGATTGCCAACCTACGTGTGTCATCCGAAAACTCTGCAGCCGCTCGTGGTCGTATCATGGACGCCGATTACGCCCAAGAAACTGCCAATCTGTCACGCGCACAAGTGCTGCAACAGGCAGGAACAGCCATGGTTGCACAAGCGAACTCCCTGCCGCAGTCAGTTTTGCAGTTACTGAAATAGCTAGACAAGGTTTCATGAAAAATGCTCGCCGTCCATCGGCTCGGCAAAAGGGGCCCAGCCAGTTTGAACTTATAAAGCTGAGCAGACTGTTTGACGAAAAGCAGACGCATGAAGCCGAGACACTGGCGAGGACGCTGACACAGCGTTTCCCTCACGACGGATTCGCCTGGAAGGTTCTGGGAGCCATCTATCAAAACCAAGGGTTCTACCAAAAATCGGTGGGCGCAACCCGAAAAGCGATCGATCTACTCCCCCAAGACCCAGCTACGTTCAATAACCTGGGGACTGCCCTGCTGGGGCTGGGAAACCTGAATGAAGCGCTGATGTCGATTCAGCAAGCCTTGTCTATTGCACCTGATTACGCCAAAGCGCTGACCAATTTGGGAATCGTGCTGCGCTTGCAAGGTCACCTGCCGGAATCTGAAGATCAGTGCAGGTTGGCGATCAAATCAGCGCCAAACTCAGCACAGGCACATATGGCTTTGGGTAACGCGTTGGAGTTACAAAACAAGCTATCCCAAGCACTGGACAGTTACCGGACGACTCTGCAACTCAACCCAGAAGAAGTCACTCTTTATAGTGATGTCTTGAACTTGCTCAGCCTTGATGACAGATTGACGCCCAATGAACTTGCCCAAGCGCACATGGCGTTTGGAGATCATTTCGAGCCCCCACTGCAAATTCAGCATAAGCCACATACCAACAACCGAGATCCACATCGTCAGCTTCGTATCGGTTTCGTTACCAGTGATCTGTATAACCACGCATTGGCGAGTTATCTTGAGCCCCTGTTCAAAGGACTCGCACCGAAACAGTCGCTGCAATTGCATGCCTATTACGCTGGGAGCGTAAAGGATGCCACCACGAGGCGAATCCGGGGGTTTTTCGCTTTTTGGCACGATGTGTCACAGTTAAACGACACCCAACTGGCTGACCAAATTCGTCTTGATCAAATAGATATCCTGGTCGATCTGAACGGCCACACATTACCCAATCGGTTACTGGCCTTCGCGCGCAAACCAACTCCGGTTCAAATGAGTTGGGTGGGCTATTTGGGAACCACCGGATTGCGGTCAATGGACTATTACGTTGCCGATCGATGGTGGATGCCACAAGGTCAATGGGCGCAGCAGTTTTCTGAAAAACTGGCTTATTTGCCTTGTGCCATGGTGTTCGAGCCCGATCCATTGGCCCCACCTGTTAATGCGTTACCCGCGCTGTCCAACGGATTTATTACTTTTGGGAGTTTTAACCGACTCAACAAGATCAATCACACGGTGATCGTGACTTGGGGAGAGATTCTGAGGCGCGTGCCGACAGCCAAATTGATGCTTGTTGGCATTGCCAGCGATTTTCAGGGAGATTTGCTCAACCAATTTGAGGTCGAAGGCGTCCAGAGGGAGCGCCTGCAGTTTCTACCTCGTGCTGTAACCCATGAGTATTTGGCACTTCACCACCAGGTTGACCTTTGCCTGGATACTTTCCCGTTTGGCAGCGGAGCTACTTCTGCCCATGCTGCTTGGATGGGGGTGCCAACTGTCTGCTGGATGGGTGACAAGCCGGCCAGCAGATTTGGTGCAGCGCAATTCCACCACCTTGGTCTTGATGACTTCATTGCCCATAATGCGCAAGAGTTTGTTGCCTTGGCTTGTGATTGGGCGAACCGTCCCGATGCATTGGCAGCGGTCAGACAAGGGTTACGCGAGAGGTTTATCAAATCACCGCTATGTGACTTCGAGCGTTTTTCTGCTTATTTTGAGACCCTGTTTCGCACTGTCTGGCAGCGATGGTGTGCAGGGCAACCCGCAGATACGGTCACCATTGGGAGCCATATGACAGAGATCTCTTGCGACAAATCATCACTGATCACCGAGCCCTCAGTTCTAGAACAAGAAAAACTGCATGAGCTATACCTGCAACAGCGCTACCAAGAGGCAGAAACGCTAGCCCGAGAGCTGATTGCCAAATTTCCGGATCACGGCCTTGCCCGCAAGATTCTGGGCGCGGTCCTGCATCAGTTGGGGCGGTTCAAGGAGTCACTGGTGGCGCACAAGACCACCGTGCAATACCGTCCTCAGGACCATGAAGCCCATTTCAACTTAGCGTCTGAGCTACAGCAACAGGGATTGTTGGACGATGCTGTCAAAAGCTATTTAAATGCACTTGGGCTGCAACCCAATAATCCAAACGCTTATAACAACCTGGGCAACATTTTCAAGACGATGGGTTTGAATGCTCAGGCGGAAGGCTTTTGCAGACAAGCGATTGCCTTGCAACCTCAGATGGAGAGAGCCCACAACAATTTGGGCAACGCACTCCACGCACAAGGAAGATATGTTGAGGCCGTCTCAAGCTACAGGCAGGCGCTGGCACTCAAACCGGACTGGGCTGACGCGCTCAACAACTTGGCCATTGTGCTCAAAGACATGGGTGACAGTGACGCAGCACAAGCTGCATATCGTGCAGCGCTGAAGCTCAAACCTGACTGGGCAGCCGCGCATAGCAACCTGCTGTTTTGCCTGAGTCTTGACGTGAACACCACGCCGCAAGAACTGCACGAGCACCACTTGGCATTTGGTGCACAGTTTGAAGCTAAACAAGCCCTCCGAACGCCTCTCTCAAATAGCAAAGACCCGAATCGCCAGCTCAAGGTCGGCTTTGTTTCTGGGGATTTTTATGACCATGCCTTGGCCAACTTTTTTGAGCCATTGTTCAGAGAGCTAAGTAAATCGCCAGGTCTGGAACTGCATGCCTATTACGTCCATATTTACGACGATGCAGTGACACGGCGTTTGCACGACTGCTTTCAAGTATGGAATCAGGTCTCTGCCCTCACAGAATCTGCTCTGGCTGAAAAAATTGCAGGTGATGGTATTGATATCTTGTTTGACCTGTCAGGCCACTCGGCCTACAACCGCTTGCTGACGTTTGCCCTGAAGCCCGCGCCCATCCAGGTGAGTTACCTGGGCTATTTGGGAACCACGGGGCTCAAGGCGATGGATTACTTTCTATGCGACAAAACTTGGTTGCCACCAGAACTGACCTGGCAACTCAAGGAGAAGCCCGCCTACTTGCCCTCGGCAATTGTGTTTCAGCCAAGCGATTTGGCGCCACCCGTGAATGAGTTGCCTGCACTGACCAACGGGTATGTGACCTTTGGCAGCTTCAACCGTCCCAACAAAATCAATGCCTCTATGGTGATGCTGTGGAGCATGTTGCTGCGCAATGTACCCACTGCCCGTCTGGTATTTGGTGGTATGCCGCAAGACTGCCAAAACACGCTACGTCAGAGCTTTGCAGGCGAAGGAATCGCTTTAGAACGGCTGACTTTTTTTGAACGCTCTAATCTACCAACCTATCTGGCGCTGCACCACCATGTGGATTTTTGCTTGGACACATACCCTCATGGTGGAGGCGCCACGACGGCCAACGCCGCCTGGATGGGGGTGCCCTCCCTGTGCTTAGCTGGCGAAACACCAGCAAGCCGTTTGGGTGCGATGGAAATGCAGCACCTGGACTTGGATGGCTTCGTGGCTACAAGTATTGACGACTATTTGGAAAAGGCGCAGTACTGGGCGACACATCTGACCGAATTAGCTCAGATTCGTGCTGGCATGCGACAACGTTTCAGCAGCTCAGCCCTTTTCCAGTATGCCGATCATGCTCACAATTTTGAGAGCATGCTGCGTACCATGTGGCAACGCTGGTGTGATGATTTGCCAACGGCTGTCATCGACGTGGCTCCAACGAAATCAACCATGCAACCATTTTCTGAGCCCCCCACTCCAACCGCGCTCTCACAAGAACAAATTGAGCACCTGACGGGTCTGTATGAAGCGAAGGATTACCCTGCGACTCATGCGCTGGCAAACGACCTCACGCGGCAATTTCCCAATGCTGGTTTTCCCTGGAAAATCCTCGGACTGGTCTACCTCTCGCAAGAGAAGTATTTCGAGTCTATCGCCCCCTTACGCCGATCGCTGGCGCTTGAACCAGGTGATGCGGCAACCCATAACAACTTGGGCATGGCGCTAGTCGCTCAGAACTTTGCTGATGAAGCTTATCAACAGTTTCAGCTCGCCTTGAATGCCGACCCCGGATACGGCAAAGCATATGTCAACCTGGCAATGGTGCAGCAGTTTCAAGGCCAGCTGGATCTGGCAGAAAGTAGTTGCAAAACCGCGATTGCTTTGGATGAGCACGATGCCTCGGCCTACATCCAACTGGGCAAGGTGCTTGAGGAAAAAGGCTTGCTCTCACAGGCCCAAGCCTGCTACTACCGTGCCGACATGGCACACGAACCCCGACGCGAAGTGGCTCACAGCAACGTGCTGTACCTACTCAACCATGACGTGCTGGTGGAACCCCAGCACCTGTTTGAAGAACACCTTGCTTTTGGTGCGCGGTTTGAGACGCCGTTGCTTGCGCAACAACAAGCCCATACCAACGACAAAAATCCGGACCGGGTGCTGAATATTGGGTTTGTCTCAGGTGACTTCAACCACCATGCCCTGGCCTACTTCCTGGAGCCACTTTTTGAACAGCTCTCGCTTAAGCGGGACCTGATCACGCACGCCTTTTATACGCGAAGCAAAGAAGACGACTTCACCCAGCGCATGCGCACCCACTTTGCCAAGTGGCACAGCGTGACAAGCCTTGATGACGACGAACTGGCCACATACATCCGAGCCGAACAGATCGACATCCTGATTGACCTGACCGGTCACACCGCTAAAAACCGGCTGTTGACCTTTGCGCGCAAACCGGCGCCCATTCAGGCCAGTTGGCTCGGCTACCTGGGGACAACCGGTCTGAAGTCGATGGATTACTACATCAGTGATGCCTATTGGATCCCTCCGGGTGAGCTTGATTGGCAATTTGCCGAAAAAATGGCTTACTTGCCATCGGTGGTCACTTTCCAACCGAGTGCTTTGTCACCACCAGTCAATGCACTCCCCGCGTTGAGCCACGGAGCGCTTACCTTTGGTAGTTTTAACCGTGCCAACAAAATCAACACGTCCGTGATTGCCCTTTGGAGCATGCTGCTGCGCAGCATCCCTTCGTCACGACTGCTACTTGGCGCTATAGAAAACGAAGCACAAGACGATCTATTGCAAAGCTTCGCTGCTGAAAAGATAGATGCCAGCAGAATCCGGTTTTATCCGCGTGTCGCCACGCCTGATTACCTGGCACTGCACCATCAAGTCGACATTTGCCTTGACACTTTTCCTCACGCAGGAGGCGCCACAACGGCCCATGCTGCATGGATGGGCGTACCCACATTGGGTCTGGCAGGACAGACACCGGCCAGCAGATTTGGCGCTGCCGTAATGCACCAACTGGGACTGGATGATTTTGTCGCGGGCAGCATTGAAGAGTTCGTGCACATTGGACGTTATTGGTCACAACACATCGATGCACTGGCAGAGCTAAGAGCCAGCATGCGCCAACGATTTTCAGGCTCCGCGCTAGGGCAATCAGGCGAATTTGCCACTTCGTTTGAAACCATGCTGCGCGACATGTGGATGGGTTGGTGCAAGGACGCTGTGCCACAAAGCATGGGCACCAATTGCTACAACAAAAATAGCATTAACCCCATGGCACGGGTTGAGCCATCGCAATCAGAGATTCCCTCCGTGGTGGTGATTAGCGCCAGCAAGCTCTCTGAGTCTGCATTTTGGGCCCAGTCGGCACTGGGGCAGTCACTAAGACGACTCAGCCAACAAGGTGAAAACATCTCTGTAGATATCGCGTTCGAAAATAGTCGCGGGCTACCAGAGATATTCAATGCAGCCATTCGCCGAGCCAAAGATGATGACATTCTTGTGTTTATGCATGACGATGTCTGGCTTGACGAATACCACTTCTCGCAAACGGTGGCCGAGGGACTACAACAGTTTGATGTGATTGGCGTCGCTGGTAACAAACGTCGTTTGCCCAATCAACCCGCCTGGTGCTTTGTAGATCAGCAGTTCACCTGGGATGACAAGAGCAACCTCAGTGGCCACGTGGGTCATGGAGCAAATGCCTTTGGTCAGTTGTCAGACTTTGGTGAAGTACCTGCCGCTTGTGAACTCCTAGATGGCGTATTTCTTGCCACCCACAAAAAATCTTTAACGAGCAGTCAGGTTCGATTTGATCCGATGTTCGACTTTCACTTCTATGACATGGACTTTTGCCACGTCGCGAGAAAAGCAGGCTTAAAGCTCGGCACATGGTCTGTTCGCCTGACACATCAAAGTGGTGGCGCCTTTGGCTCACAGGATTGGCAACGCAATTTCTTGCGCTATCAAGAGAAAGTAAACGACGTGTTATTACCTATGAAGCAAACACCTCTGCATGATAGATACAACCCTGATTTACTTAAAATCATTCCAGATGGTTTAAAAAAGATAGTTGAGGTTGGCTGTAGCAGTGGGGCACTCGCCAAAGCTTACATGGCAAACAACCCAGATTGCGAGTATGTTGGCATAGAAATTGACCCAGAATATGCCACTATCGCACGTCAATTCTGCAGCGAAGTACTTACGGAGAATATAGAATCGATTAGCGACGAAGTTTTTTCAAAACTAATCAACGCTGATGCATGGATATTTGGCGATGCACTTGAACATTTGTACGATCCATGGAAAGTTCTCAATCGAATCAAAAAATATTCGCCACCAGGAACACTCGTTTTATCATGCATACCCAACGCCCAGCATTGGAGCTTGATAGCAAATCTGGCCTTGGGAACATTCAGATACCAAGACAGTGGACTACTGGACCGGACACACATAAGATGGTTTACCCGTCTCACCATGATTGAACTTTTTGAGTCCACAGGGTTTAGTATTATTCAGGGCTTTCCAAGAATATTCAACGAACCAGGCAAAGAGTCAGTGATTCCCTATATCGGCGCTCTGGTTACCTCACTAGGCGGTGATGCGAAAGATGCAATGGAAAATGCACTACCACTTCAATACATTATCAAAGCGATTTCAATTAAATAATATAAATATTTATACCTTAAATTAAATTAAAGGCAATGCATTATTATTGCAAATACACACCCTTATTTATTCATTCAACCAATCCACAGTCAACGGCTGAATGGCATATATTTCTCTTTGTGCCATTTTTCCTATAATTTTTTAAGGTATTTTTGGAGTTGCGTCGAATCCTGACCGAACACTTCGAACCGTATCACTGGCAATTATTTCACCAGCTTCGATATTTCAAAAAAAAAAAATACAGTGACCACCTAAAAATGGTATTTCTTTGTTCACCGCTTTTTCTTTGATAGTTAGCAGAACCGAGTGCGTTCCAAGCTGGAAACACTGTTACCGCCAACCGAAAACTGAAAGTCGGGGGTGCGGCGGATTTTTTGGACTGGGTTATGCCGTAAGTCCGAGACTTGCTCGGTATTCGACAGGACTAAGTGAACCAAGGGATATCTTGATACGCTTTTCGTTATACCGGTGAATGTAGGCGTCAACGACCTCGATGAATTGCTTGATGGTTGTCGCCTGCCAGTCGCGAGGGTAGAACAGCTCCGTTTTCAGGCGTCCGAAGAAGCCCTCACAGGCCGCATTGTCCGGTGAGCACCCTTTGCGCGACATCGAGCGAATCAGCTTCACATTGCTTATCCGCGAGAGCCACCCGGGCCAACGATAGTGGGCACCGCAATCCGAGTGGACAACGGGCCGGTCATGACTCTTGGCTACAGTCTCGATGGCGGCATCCAGCATGGTGTTCACAAGAACGGCGTCAGGTCGCGTGGCGATGGTCCAACTGATCACCAGCCCATCAAAGCAGTCGATCATGGGCGATAGGTACACCTTGTCAGCCGGGATCTGGAACTCCGTGATGTCGGTCAGTTCTCGGGACACACTCAAACATCCTGGCGTCCGCAGGGAATCATTTCCATCAGTTCTTGCCAATTAACTCGGCGTACTGTGCAATCCACGCATGCAAGGTGTCGTTGCTCATCCAGTCAACATTGTTGTCCGAACAGTAGGTGAAATCAGGATCAACCAACTTGCCGCCATTGATCCTCTTGGGATCCGTGTACCAGTCATGAATAACAGGCAAAATTTTGTAGTGTTCCGGGTACTCATAGGTGTGTAGCGCATCCTCAGTGCCAATCATTTGTTCATGTAACTTTTCGCCAGGACGAATGCCAACAAACTCTTGCCTAGCATCTGGTGCGATGACAGTGGCCAGATCAGTAACTTTCATTGAGGGGATTTTTTTAACGTAAATCTCCCCTCCCACCATGTCATTGAAGGCAAACCAAACCAATTCCACCCCCTGTTCCAGGGTAATCATGAAGCGCGTCATTCGAGGGTCTGTAATCGGCAACACACCTCGGTTTCGAATCGACAAAAAAAATGGGATGACAGAGCCACGCGACCCCATCACATTGCCATAACGAACAACGGCAAAACGTGTGGTGCGCGAACCAGAGTAAGAATTGCCTGCTACAAAAAGTTTGTCAGAGGCGAGTTTGGTTGCGCCATAGAGATTGATTGGGCTGCTGGCTTTATCGGTAGACAACGCAACAACTCGCTCAACACCTTTGTCTATGCAAGCGTCAATCACATTCATGGCACCGTTGACATTTGTTTTGACGCATTCAAAGGGGTTGTACTCGGCTGTTGGCACAATTTTGGTGGCGGCAGCATGTACCACATAGTCAACACCATCGAGCGCACGGTACAAACGCTCTTTGTCGCGCACATCTCCAATAAAAAAACGTACGCGTTTATCGCCCTCAAACTTTTTGGCCATATCCCATTGCTTCATCTCATCCCGCGAGAAGATGATGATTTTTTTAGGGTTGTATTTGGCCAGGGTCATAGGTACAAATGAATTTCCGAATGAACCAGTCCCCCCGGTAATCAGGACGGTTTTATTTGTTAGCATGAGAGTCCTCTGAATGGTTGAAATTTGGTCACAAAAGTGATCCTCTGGATGCGTAGCAGATAGTAGTTTGCATTAGCTTTGCGGCGACCCCATCAAGCTTGAGACAGCCAGGAAACTCACATCGGCCGAGGAATGTCATCTTTTCGATACGATATCTCAACTTCCATCCTCCCTCTCGCATTTTGCTTCTCAAAGTGGCTTAACGCGCGCTGGAATGACTGATAGACACCACCTTGATCGGATGCCCTGCAATGAAAGATCAACAATACATCACCGCCGCATACAGCGACCTGTCAGAGCTGATTCGCTGGAAAACAGATGCTTGGCAAGACCCTCGTATGGTGAATTGGTATTCTGGCAGGATGGTTCAGAGCGAATCGACCAATCACCTCAAGAACGTCATTGAAATCGGCACAATCAAGCGATACGTTTCAGGTCCCAAGGTTGTCGATATTGGAGTCGGCACAGGGCGTGCGGCCTTGCCGCTCGTTGCCGATGGCTATCAACTAACGGGCATTGACAGTTCGAAGGCGATGCTGGACAAAACGAGGGAGCTGGCAGCCGGAGCGCCCATTGAATTGATGCTTGGGGATGTGAGTGCCCTGCCATGTGATGATCACACTTTCAATTCTGCCATTGCGCTGAACGTCTTAGTTCATTTTCCAAATTGGCGCAAATCACTGATTGAATGGAAGCGGGTGGTAAAACCCGGGGGGCGCCTAATTTTTGACATCCATTCCCGCGACCATGTGGTTGCAGCCTATGGCGATGACAGAGAGCGCTGGCCACAAGCACTGAGGCATACTGAAGATACGGCAGATTTTACGAAATACATGTCGCGCATCAGTATCAACGAATTGCATGCTTTCGCCGATGAATCTGCTTTTTCAATTGCTGCAGTTATACCTTACGGCGCATTTTTTGGTGGCGGCAATGTGAACTGGTTGATCTATGACGAATTAGAATCAAAAAACCATTGGAAGCGAGCATTATCATGGTTTGCCCGCGATCAGAATCTGCTTGAATTTGGTGTATTCCTTGAAGAGTTTCTGATTGCTTGGCTAACGCCACGAGTCACAGGCCGCATGTTTGTAGTGCTTGAGAATAAATCCGATCCTGAAGGTAATGCCCGTATCGTTGCTGATATAGAAAATCGTGACGCGGCCATTAAAAAGGGGGATATAACATCGCTGCTAACTCACCTTCCACTGAAGCCAGATCAATATGCCGTTGAACTTGGACGACTTTTAGAGCCACTGAGAACTCGGCACTTCTTCTACCTGATTTACCGCAGTCTGGTCAAACATATGCCGCAACTCGACCTTCGCACTGTTTTGTCGAGTGATGTTCTGAGTCAGTTCCAGTCGTGGTTACGCAATGAACAACTCGATGCGCAAGCCACTGACCTTACACGAAACTGGTCAACCGGGACAGACTTCCGATTTAAGCATGGTGTTGACTTAACACTCGGCACGCAATATGAGCTGGTTCGAGCCTTGTTAGAAAGACATTTCGGTATTTTTAAAGGGGGACGGCAATGAAACAAACGGCCATTGTCAGCCTGCTTTGGGGCACACAGTTTGAGGTACTACGTCAGTTCTTGGGAATGCATAACCCGATGATTGTGCTTGCTCGCGGCGGCATGTTAAGTCCAGATATGCAGACCGCCATAGCGAACACCGGCAGTCAGTTGATCTTCCTGGATGACCTGCTCGACAAGGCATTAACGTTACCATTGATCGCCTCGGATGCTGACGTTTTGCTTGAGCAATTCAGACACCATCTAAGTGCAAGTGGTTCTGAAGGCATCGCTTCGCAGAATCTCCCTGATGGACTGAATACTATTATTTCAGAAACACTCTCAGCCAATTTGCCATACAGCTTATGGCTACTTGAAAGTCTTACCGAGGCAGCAGAACAGTTCGACATCAAACTCTTTGTCACCAGTGAAGATGTCACATCCGTTGGAAAGATTGCAACTGCATGGGCGAAGGCACATAACATCCCGTCACTCCTTCTATCTCACTCGATTGCACTGATTGACCCATACACTGTTCACAATGAAGTAATTGCGGACAAACTCGCTGTTTTTGGCAAACGGGGCATGGAAGGTTATCGGGATCTGGGATTCCCAGAGGATCGAATAATCATCACTGGTAACCCTGCGTGGGATGGCTATACCAAATTGCGTCAGCACAAATCAGATTATCGCCATCACTTGAACGTAAAGTACCAGTTCACACCCAAAATTCCGCTAATTGTATTCGGAACCACATACTCTGCAAATCTCAGCGCCCACTGCAACAAAGATATATTTTCAGATACGCTAATGGCATTTCTGTCAGCATGCGAAACACTATGGGAAGGCAATATCCAATTTAATGCAGTTATTAAAGATCACCCTTCCAATCGTGCATTTGGCCAAAGACGCTATGCAGAAATACTCGCTGACATGGGTTTAAATAATCAAACCTGTACTTATTGCAGTGAAGATGGGCGCGAATTTGCTGTTGCAGCAGACGTGTTGGTTGGCGTCGATTCAAACTATCTGGTTGAAGGCATGCTTGCGCGCACGCCAGTCATAAATTTGATGAACGCCACTGGAATGCTGATGGGTCCTTGCTTTGAAGCCGAAACCGGAATCATCGAGGCAGAGTGGCACGAGTTGGCAGGTGCTATCCAAATGTTGCTAACAGACTCCGTTATGCGGCAAGCCGTTATCGATATGGGAATCAGTCGCGCGTCACACTACAACCATGAAGATGGCGATGGTAGGGCCGCCGTTCGTGTTGCACAAGTCATGACAGAGATGATGCCTCACAATTCAGACCGATACGTGTGGCACGATTTCTTTGAAGCAGATCCTGAGGAATTAATTGCAGCCCACACATTAATTGGACGGGCAGACCTTGCTGCAATGTATACAAACCAGCCAAAATTGATATTGGATATTGGTTGCGCTACGGGCAGTACAGCTGAGCTGATCAAGCAGCGGTTCCCCGGCAGCCGAGCATGGGGTATTGAAATGAACCGTTCGGCGGCCCTTATTGCAAAAACAAAACTCGACCATATCCTGATTGGGCGATTTGAAGAATTCGACCTCACCAGCGAGGGCATCTCGCTTGGATCAATTGATGCAGCTTTGCTAGTAAATATACTTGAACACAAATACAACCCATGGGAAGTAATGCTAAAGCTTCGGCCTTACATCTCAAGCATCGGGCAATTGGTACTAAGTATTCCAAATGTGCGAAATCTGATGCTAATAGATGATCTATGTAATGGAAACTGGGTATATTCAAAAACTGGCATACTCGACATTAAGCATATTCGATTTTTTACCCGCAAAGATATTTTGAATTTATGCTACGAGACGGGTTATCGCTTGATTCGAGAACAGCAAACAATTGACCCGGAACTCATGCATCTTTGGCAACAGCATCAGGGTTTAGATGGCCCCTACAACTTGGATCTAAAGCGGTTCACAATGAAAGGAATCACACGCACGGAGTTATTGGAATTGTGCACATCGCAATTTCATCTATTGATCGAGATAAATCCCACATTTAACCCACAAAAAATACCTCATCAAAAACTAGAAAACAGATAAAAACAAGCCAACAAATCATCGTGCCAACATAAGTTAAACCTCAATTTGTAAAATTTCGAAAGCAAGTCTACATCTGCCTTGTAAGATTTTCCCTTACAAGGGTTGGCAATATATCCGACACCCGCAACATCCAAACACTGATTCAAGTTTTTGGACCTGGCTTCCAGAATCGGTTCCAAGGTGATGAACGAGGCAATTAGGCCCCAAACACCATCCAATTGATTGACCTATTTTTCTGGAGCCAACCATGAACGACGACCAACTCTCCCGGGAAATCCGTGACGCCAACCTCACCTATTTGATGCTGGCACAAAACGTGATTCGCCGCGACAAGGCCGAGGCGCTGTTCCGTCTGGGCATCTCGGAAGAGTCGGCCAACATGATTGCCATGCTGTCGCCAGCACAGATCCTCAAAATCGCCTCCAGCCCCATGCTGCTGTGCCGCTTCCGGGTGGACGACGAGATGGTCTGGAACCTGCTGACCAACCACACCGCAGCCAAGGTTGACAACGACGCCACCACCAAGCTGCATGCCAGCATTCTGATGGCCGGCCGCTTTGCCGACGCTCTGTAAGGAGTTGCACCATGGCCACCACATCCACCAAAAGCGTTCTGAACGACTCCAAGCAAGTAGAGCGCGCTGTGGCACTGATCCAGCTGGGTGCCCGCCTGCAGGTGTTAGAGAGCGAGACCAATCTGTCATACGAGCGACTGCTGCGCCTGTACAAAGAAGTGGCAGGCAAGTCCCCCTCTAAAGGCCAGCTGCCTTTTTCTACCGACTGGTTCCTGACCTGGCAACCCAATATCCATGCGTCGCTGTTTTTGAACACCTACGAGTACCTGAACAAGGTCAGTGCGCTGGAAGACATCGACGCCATCATGAAAGCCTTCAGGCTGTACAGTGAACAGATCGCCACCTGTGGCATGGAGCCGCTGCTGAGCATCACCCGCGCTTGGCGTCTGGTGAAGTTTGTTGACAACCACATGCTGGCCATGACCAAATGCTGCAAGTGTGGCGGGCAGTTTGTCAGCGAACCCTACGAGAACTCACGCCATTTTGAGTGCGGTTTGTGCACACCCCCAGCGCGCGCTGGCAAGGGCTCTGCCGGCGGTGGAATATTGCTGCACTGATCATTGCTACACTAACCATAGCTAATAGCCCATATCCTTCGCGGATCATGGGCTATTTTCTTATATAACTCAAGTCCCCCGAAAGTGGGACGATATGATAGAGACACAGGACGCGCAACGCATGCGAGTCCACCTTTAAAACAAACGTCCATCTAAAGTAAACCCTCTATGTTTGTTATTGTTGGTTGGCTGATCGTGATGGTGTGCGTTTTTGGCGTGTACATCTTCCACGGCGGCAACATCATGGTGGTGTTGCACGCTTTGCCGTTTGAGCTGATCACCATCGGTGGCGCCACCATGGGTGCCTTTGTGGCCAACAACCAAATGAAGGTCATCAAGTCCAGTATCAAAGGCTTGGGCATGTGCTTCAAAGGCAGCAAATACACCAAAGCCCGCTACATGGACCTGCTGGCCTTGCTGTACGACATCTTGCAAAAAGCACGCAAAGAAGGCCTGATGGCCATTGAAAAAGACGTGGAAGAGCCTCACTCCTCCGAGATTTTCAAGAAACATGGCGATGTGGGCCACGACCACCATGTGGTCGAGTTCATCACCGACTACCTGCGCATGATGGTCTCGGGCAACCTCAACGCGCATGAGATCGAGTCGCTGATGGACAGCGAGATCGACACGCACCATGCCGAAGAACATGCGGCAGTCGCGGCGTTGCAGCGCATTGCAGGTGGTCTGCCCGCATTCGGTATCGTGGCCGCCGTGCTGGGTGTGGTGAACACCATGGGGTCAGTGGGTCAACCGCCAGCTATTCTTGGGGGCATGATCGCATCGGCCTTGGTTGGGACCTTCCTGGGGATTTTGCTGGCCTATGCCTTTGCCGAACCGCTGGCTGGCCTGCTGGAACAAAAGGTCGAAGAAGCAGGAAAAGAATTCCAGTGCATCAAAACCACCCTGTTGGCCAGCATGCAGGGCTACAACCCCGCAACGGCCATTGAATTCGGCCGAAAAGTGCTCTACTCCACCGAGCGACCGACATTCAGCGAGCTCGAAACCTTCGTCAAGAAGAAATAAGCAAACCAAGCCTCGATCAGCATGGCAACCGACGCCAAGAAACTTCAGCCCATCATCATCAAGCGGGTGAAAAAGGGGGGCCACGCAGCCCATGGCGGCGCTTGGAAGATTGCCTACGCCGACTTTGTGACCGCCATGATGGCGTTCTTTTTGCTGATGTGGCTTCTGGGCAGCACCTCTGAAGGCGACAAAAAGGGCTTATCAGACTTTTTCTCTTCACCAGTGAAAGTCGCCATGCAGGGCGGCCCAGGCGCAGGCGCCAGTCAAAGCGTGATCAACGGAGGCGGGAAAGACCTGACACAGGTTGCTGGTCAAACCAAACGCGGTGATGGGACCAACGTTCAGTCACGCAAAGCCGCCAGTGAACAAGACAAAGCGGCCAGAGCCCGCAAAGATGCAGAGCAATTGGCACAATTGAGCGCCAAGATCAGCGCGATGATTTCAAACAACGCCAAGTTGACTGAGTTCAGCGACCAGATCAAGCTGACGATCACACCGGATGGGCTGCAAATCCAGATTGTGGATGACCAGAAACGCCCGATGTTTGACAGCGGCAGTGCCACCGTCAAACCCTATATGCGGGAAATCTTGCAGCAAATCGGCCTGGCGTTGGTGGATGTAGACAACAAACTCAGCGTCGACGGTCACACCGACCAAACGCCTTACGGCAATGGTGGTCGTGGCTACAGCAACTGGGAGCTGTCTGCTGATCGCGCCAATGCGTCACGTCGCGAGTTAGTGGCCGCGGGTGTTCCTGATGACAAGGTCGCACGGGTGATGGGTTTGGCCTCCAGCGTATTGCTTGACGAAGATAATCCGAGAAGCCCCTCAAACCGTAGAATCAGCATTACCATACTGACCCGTGAGGCGGAAGAACGTTTACTCGGTGCCAGACGGGTCGATTCGGCAAAAAGTTCTGAAAGCGCAAGCCCGCCAGCCCAGGCTGGCGTTGCAACATCAGCCAAGCCTTAGGGTAATGTGACATCACAATCGGACATCACTTATGACAATTCCAGTTTGCGCCATCGAAAGGCTGCCATATGGCCAATGAACTCAAGTTTCTGGTGGTTGATGATTTTTCCACCATGCGGCGCATCGTGCGCAACCTCCTCAAGGAAATTGGTTACTCAGAAGCTGATGAAGCTGAAGACGGGGTTGTAGCGCTGAACAAGCTGCGCAATTCGCATTTTGATTTTGTGGTGAGCGACATCAATATGCCCAACATGAACGGGTTCCAGTTGCTGGGTGAAATCAAGAAAGACGACAAACTCAAGCATTTGCCAGTCTTGATGGTCACAGCAGAGGCGCGCAAAGAAGACATCGTGCTGGCTGCACAGCAAGGCGCTGCTGGCTATATCGTCAAGCCATTCACCAAGGCCACACTGGAGGACAAGGTGAACCTGATCCTGACGAAGTTGGGGATGAAATGAGCGCAGGGACCTCGCCCGGTTCGGCTGCAGTAACGACAGACTTGTCACAAGGTGTTCATCAACGCATTGGCATGCTAACGCGCCAACTGCACGACTCACTCAATGGCCTTGGGTTAACTGACCAGGTGAAAGTTTGGGCAGGTGAGATTCCAGATGCGAAGAGTCGCCTGTCTTACATTGCACGACTAACCGGTGAGGCCGCTGAAAAGGTGCTCAACAATGTGGATCAAGCCAAAGCTCAGCACGATTACATTGCAGCAGAAACGCGTCGCATCGGCGCTCTGATCGTCAAAGACCCGGTAGCAGCGGTAGCCAAAGGTCATGTGATGAACTTCATCACTGATGTGGAAGAAGCCACCAAACACATCGACAAGAACCTGACCGACATCATGATGGCGCAGGATTTTCATGATTTGACTGGCCAGGTGATCTCCAAGGTGGTGAATCTGGCCGCCAGCATCGAGCAACAGTTGGTGCAACTGCTGATCGTGACTGCCCCGGCAGACCCAGTCGTCAAACCGGCTGAAACCCCTGTGACAACGCAGACAACCACTTTCGAGGTGCATGAACACCCCGTTTTGGAAGGCCCCGTGGTCAACCCCGAAGGTAATCCTGACGTTGTCAAGAGCCAGTCCGAAGTTGATGACCTGCTTGCCAGCCTAGGCTTTTAGCGCAACCCAAAACAAGCAGGAAAACCCCCTGCTTATTGCGCTTTAGTTCCAGAAGCGCAAAAAGACAATGGGAAGAACACGAGGTGTCTTCCCAACATGGAATCTAGCAGTCAAGATCGCAATTTACCTGCATCGGCCCGCAAGCTACAAAAAGCACGCGACGATGGTCAGGTGGCTCGCTCGCGAGATTTGGCGCATCTGGCGGTACTGGGCGGCGGTGCAATCACGCTGATGGCGCTGGCACCGTCCATGTTTGGGCAACTCAAGACCCACTTGAGTCTGCAACTGTTGTTTGATGCCCAAACACTCAAAGATCCGATGGTGATGATCAGTCGCCTGGGTGTTATGGCAAGTGTTGGCTTGACAGCCTGTGCAGTTTTTGCCGGCATCGTCAGCGCGATCGCCATCCTCAGTGCCGTCGCGTCTGGTGGCTGGGTGGCCAGTCTCAAGCCCATCACCCCCGATTTCAGCCGCCTCAGTCCTTTGGCAGGCTTTGGCCGTCTGTTCACCAAGGATAAAGCCACCGAGGTTGGCAAGATGACGTTCATCTCCATCATGCTACTGTTGGTGGGATTCAATTACCTCAAGGGCGGCCTCAATACATTGGGCTCTTTGGTGCTGCAGCCGTCCGCCAAGTCCCTGAGCCATCTGGCTGACTGGATGACAACCGGTGTGGGGCTGATGCTACTGGTGGTGTTGGTGGTCGCCATGGTCGATGTTCCCCTGCAATCATTTCTTCATAAATCACGGATGAAGATGTCTCACCAGGAAGTGAAGCAGGAAAACAAAGAATCTGACGGCAACCCGCAAATGAAAGGTCGGATGCGCCAACGCCAGCGCGACATTGCGCACGGCAACAGCATTTCCAAAGTGCCGAAGGCTGATTTTGTGCTGATGAACCCGACCCACTACGCGGTGGCGATCCAATACGACGAGAAAACCATGCCCGCCCCACGCGTGATCTCCAAAGGTGCAGACCTGCTGGCTTTCAAGATCCGTGATCTGGCCAAAGAAAATGCCATTCCCGTGCTGCAGTCACCCAAGCTGGCGCGCGCGCTGTATGCGAATGCAGAGATTGACCAGGACATCCCGACCAGCCTGTACACCGCCGTCGCCCAGGTGCTGGCTTATATCTACCGGCTCAAAGCCGCCATGCGTGGTGACGGCCCCTTGCCAGGCGAAGTACCCGTGCCGTTTGTTCCACCGGAACTGGACCCCCTGTCCAAAGTGATTGCGGCTAAAACACCATGAATGCAAGCTTCAACACCTTCAAAAACTGGTTTGGCAACAACACCGCGCTGATGCAGGGTGCAGCCGCCCCCATGCTGGTGGTGGCCATTTTGTCGATGATGGTGCTGCCGCTGCCGCCCTGGATTCTGGACACCTTCTTTACCTTCAACATCTCGGTGGCGCTGATGGTGATGATGGTGGCGGCCTACATGCTCAAGCCGCTGGACTTTGCCGCCTTCCCTTCTGTGCTGCTGCTCACCACGCTGATGCGACTGTCACTCAACGTCGCATCCACCCGGGTGGTACTGCTAGAAGGCCACACCGGCCCGGGTGCCGCTGGTGCGGTGATTGAGGCCTTCGGGCACTTTTTGATCGGCGGCAATTTTGCCGTTGGCTTGATTGTTTTCGCCATCCTGGTTGTTATCAATTTTGTAGTAGTCACAAAAGGTGCTGAGAGGATCGCAGAGGTTTCCGCTCGCTTTGCATTGGACGCCATGCCTGGCAAACAAATGGCGGTGGACGCGGACCTGAATGCCGGCTTGATCGATGAAAAGGAAGCCAAACGTCGCCGCGCCGAGGTGTCAGAAGAAGCCGACTTTTTTGGGTCGATGGACGGCGCCTCCAAGTTTGTCCGCGGTGATGCGGTGGCAGGCATCTTGATCTTGCTCATCAACATTTTTGGCGGCTTCACGGTAGGTGTGCTGCAACACGGCCTGACAGCATCACAAGCTGCAGACTCTTACATTCTGTTGGCTGTGGGCGATGCCCTGGTGGCACAGATCCCTGGCTTGCTGATTTCGGTAGCGGCAGCCATGGTGGTGTCGCGGGTGGGCAAAGAGCGCGACCTCAGCGGGCAAATCGTCAACCAGATGTTCATCTCGCCACGGGTGCTGGGCATCACGGCCACCATCATGGGCATTCTGGGGATCATCCCTGGCATGCCACACATCGTGTTCATCGCCATCGCCTCGCTACTGGGTTATGGCGCTTGGGTCCTGGCGCACAAGCCCGCACCTGTTGAACCGGCTCCTGCGGCGCCAGTCGCTGCGGCAGATGGGGAAGCCAGCTGGGACGACTTGCAACCGGTCGACCAATTGGGGCTGGAGCTGGGCTACCGGCTGATCACCCTGGTGGACAAAAACCGCCAGGGCGATTTGCTGACACGCATCAAAGGTGTGCGTCGCAAATTTGCCCAGGAAGTTGGCTTTTTGCCACCACCGGTGCATGTGCGTGACAACCTGGAACTCAAACCCAGCGGCTACCGAATCACCCTGCGCGGCGTGATTGTGGGTGAAGGCGAGGCGTTCCCGGGCATGTTCCTGGCCATCAACCCCGGCGGCATCACCACACCATTGATCGGCACACCCACCACCGACCCGGCGTTCGGCCTGCCTGCGCATTGGATTGATGCCCAGCAAAAAGAAGCGGCACAAATGGCCGGATTTACCGTCGTTGATTCTGAGACTGTGATGGCCACGCATTTGTCACACTTGATGCAAGTCCAAGCAGCGAAGTTGCTGAGCCGAACAGAGACCCAACAACTGGTAGAACACGTGGCCAAACAGGCACCCAAACTCATTGAAGAAGTCGTTCCCAAAATGGTACCGATTGCTGTCTTCCAAAAAGTGCTGCAGTTGCTGCTGGAAGAATCCGTGCACATTCGCGACATTCGCACCATCATCGAATCATTGGCCGAACACGCTGGCGCAACCACAGACCCAGCTGAGCTGGCCAAACGGGTGCGCGTGGCGCTGTCGCCCGCCATCGTGCAGCAGATCTACGGCCCCACAAATGAGCTCAATGTGATCGCCATCGACCCATCGCTGGAACGCTTGTTAGTGCAGGCCTTGGGCAACCCCACCGGCCAAGGCCAGGCGCTGGACCCGGGGGTCGCCGACATCCTGACAAAAAAAGCTGCCGAAATGGCGCTCAAGCAAGAAGAAATTGGTATTCCGGCATGCCTGCTGGTGCCCGACCAGATTCGCAGCGCGATCGCCCGCTTGGTGCGGCGTGTCGCGCCGCGACTACAGGTGCTGGGACACAGCGAAATACCTGAATCACACACCATCCGAATTGGCCCCATCCTTAAAGGCGCAGCATCATGAACATCCAACGCTTTACTGCCCCCACAGCCCGGGAAGCCCTCGCCAAAGCACGCATGGCTTTTGGAGACGGCACATTGATTCTGTCGAACCGCCCCACCGCATCGGGCGTCGAGGTCGTTGCCACCGGAGAAGAAACGCTGGAGGCGCTTGACCGCAATGAGGAAGCCCGCCAAAAACAACGCCAACTGCCCACCAAAGCTGCAGCCGCCAACCCAGACAGCCAGGTGATTGAAGACACGACGCAATTGGCCATGAGCACCCTGTCGTTCCAGGACTATGTGCGTGAACGCATGCTGCGTCGGCGCCATGAGGCCATGACGGCCCAAACAGAACCCTCCTTCCAGGGCTTGCAAGAACAACCAGAGCGCGCGCCTGCCCGAACAGCCCCCTTGCCTAGCGCACGCAAATTGCCCGTGGCGCCAGAGATTGCCCCGATCCAGGTTAAAAAAGCCGCACCGCGCACACCCGCGGCAGCGCCCAGCGCAGCCCCATCACAAGGCATTGTGGATGAGTTGCACGCGATGAAAAACCTGATCGAGGACCGCTTCAACACCCTGACCTGGCTGGGCCAGGCTCGGCAAAACCCGATCCACTCCAACCTGATGCTCAAGCTGATCCGCTCCGGTTACTCGCCAGCGCTGGCGAGAACCATCATGGAGCGTATGCCCGAAGACTTGAACGCCGCAGACGCCACCCGCTGGGTCATGGATGTGCTGACCCGCAACTTGCACACAGACGCAGCCTCCAGCGCGATCGACGAGCAAGGTGGCATCTACGCGCTGATAGGTGCAACCGGCGTCGGTAAAACAACCACGGCAGCCAAGCTGGCCGGCCTGTGCGCCCGGACCTACGGTGCGGCCAGCGTGGGACTGATCACACTCGACACCTACCGTGTGGGGGCCCATGAACAACTGCGCGCCTACGGTCGCATGCTAGGTGTTGTGGCCCATCTGGCGCATGATCGTGCCGCACTGCAAGACTTGTTGGGACTGCTGTCCAACAAAAAAATGGTGCTGATCGACACCACCGGCATTGCACCCAACGACCCACGCAAGCGCGACATGATGGACATGCTGGATCTGCCCGAAGTCCATCGGTTGCTGGTTCTCAATGCTGGCGGCCATGGCGATACGCTGGATGACATGGTGAACGCCTTCAAAACAGCAGGACATCAGCAAACAATCCTGTCCAAAACAGATGAAGCAGCCAAGATCGGCCCGGCACTGGACGCCACCATCCGCCACCAATTGGTGCTCAGAGGTGTGACCACCGGCCAGAAAGTGCCAGAAGACTGGGAGCGCGCCGATGCGGCCAACCTCGTCGCGATGTCGATGCGTTCACCCGCCAAATCAGCCTTCGACCCGAAGATGACAGACTTGGGTTTCTTCTTTGCCGACTCCACCCGGATGCAACCGGGGCAACTCCATGCTTGAGTCCTGTGTCAATCAGGCCGCCGGCTTGCAAAGCCTGGCTTTGCAACGGGTACCCCGGTTGACGGCGGTCGCCAGCCATGGCCAGCAGCATGGTGAGCTGCCCTTGCTTTGGGGGTTGTGTTCGAGCTGGGTGGATATCGGGTTGTCAGTGATCGTGCTGGATGGCCACGCGACTGAGACGGCGGCAAACCCTGGGTTGGCGCAACTACTCAGTAACCCGCTTGATCGCCCGACAGAGGACGACAACTCAGTGTCGTGGTCGGTCATTCCAGCACAGCAAGGGCTGGCCAGTTTGGCCGCCAAAGGCTTCCTAGCGAATGCAATGGGCGAGCTGTTCAAAGCCTATGCGGTCGTGCTGATTTATGCCGATGCAGGGTGTCTGGCGCAAGTTTTACGGGGCTGCTCATTAGCACCCTTGGTGGTGGTCCCGCCAGCCCAGAGCGATTCCATCAGCGCCTACCGGGCGTTGAAACACTTGCTGCTCAATGGCCAGTTGCAGCCAACTGTTGCTAATATCGTGGCCGACTCCAACACGATGATGCCGACGTCACACTCTTTAGCTGCACACAACGTGATGACCTGCGCCTCGAACCATTTGGGCTACAGTGCCAAGGCACTGACCGTCACCGCCAGCGCCCGGGCAGACCGGTCACAGGGTGACATCAACCGTTTGGCCATGCAGCTGCTAGAGAGTGCCGTGCGACTGAACCACCAAACTCTGGGGAGGGTGCATTGATGTATACCGCCAAGGGGCAACTCGACCGCAATGCCTTGATTCGCCAGTACCAGCCACTGGTTCGCAAGCTGGCGCACCATATGATGGCCAAGTTGCCTGCCAATGTGCAGGTGGATGATTTGATCCAAGTCGGCTTGATCGGCTTATCTGAAGCGCTCACCCGGTTTGAGTCCACCCAGGGTGTGCAGTTTGAAACCTTTGCCACCCAGCGCATCCGGGGAGCCATGCTGGACGAACTGCGCGAGAACGATTGGGTATCGCGGGGCACCCGCAAAAGCCAGAAGGAAATCGAGGAGTCACTGCGCCGCCTGGAACACAAACTCGGACGCAGCCCGCTGGAGAGCGAAATCGCCGCAGACCTGGGCATGAGTTTGAGTGACTATCAGAGCCTGCTGGGCAAGGTCAAAGGCACCCAGCTGGTCTATCTGGAAGACATGAGTCACAACGCCGATGACGAAGACAGTTTTCTGGATCGGCATATGGGCGACACCGAGGCCGACCCCCTGAACATGCTGCGCAACCAACGCCTGCGCGAAGCGCTGGTGGCCGCCATCAAAAACTTGCCAGAACGCGAGCAGTACATCATGAGCATGTACTACGAGCAAGACATGAATCTGAAAGAAATCGCAGCCGTGCTGGATGTGACAGAGTCACGCATCTGTCAGTTGCACAGCCAGTCCATTGCTCGCCTGCGGGCCAAGATGCGCACCCACTGAGTCTGTTTGCGGGTGCGCCAGGCCATAGGAATGCCCGCAGACACTTCGCGCGATGGATGCGCCACCGGCGCATCGAGAGACCCCATCTAGAAAAGATCAGGCGCTGATGACCTGAAACTCGCCGCTTTGGCGCCCAGCGCTGCCATAGGGCTGGCGTGTATGCCTACCCGCTGCCGGCCCATAGGTGTGGTTACGCGTAGCGGGAATCAAGGTGCCCAGCGAACTCTCGGTGAGATAGCTGCGTCGCGACAGAGCTTCACGACAGGCATCAAATGCAGCCATCGTGCGGCGCATACGCTGTTTGAGCGAGGCTGACAACGACTGATCTAACGCAGAAAGTTGAGGTTGGCGCGATAAGTTGATGACCGCAGCTTGTAAATCGGCACTGGCCTGAAGGACATCACCTGAGTCAGGACTCAGTAAACACGCGGAAACTTTACCGATGTGAGCGTCAATGGTATCCAGATGCGACTGGATCAAACGGCTGAGCATGGTGCACCCCCTGAGCAAAAAGCCGGGGCAGTGCGAGTACCCCGAATTAGACGCTGCTGCGATTCAACATTTCCTGGGCGTTGGACAACAACTTGTCGGCAATCACCTCTGGATTGACCACATACGTGCCATCTGAAATGGCCTGTTTGACGGCGCTGACCTTGGCTTGATCCACATCTGCGACTTCGTTGGCCCCATCCGCTTCCAGTGACCTGGCCAGACTCGACACCGTCACCGCCACACCCGGCGAGCTTTTTGCAGGTGCCGCCGGTTTCACTTGCGCACCACTTGCCGAGCCACTCTTGACAGGCAAGGCGGCAACTTGGCTGCTGATGGCAACGTGATTGTCTGAGGGTTTGATGATGGTCATGGTGGTCTCCAAAACTACAGTAAAAGTAGCCTCGTAGCATCACTTTCGGCATAAACAAGCCCAACTTTAACCTTATTTGAAAATTCGGACAGAAGATCACAACATGATCCTCACCGTACGCTCGTCCGACACCGTTCCGGTGACCACCTGGCCGTTGTCCATCCGCACCATGGCATTCTGTCCAACCACCCCCGCAGAGAGCGCCTGTGCCCGGGTGGCAATTTCAAAGCCAACACCAACGGCCACCACCCGCACCTGGGCGCCCGTTTGAAAAACCTGCGCTGACTTGACCATATCCTGGCGCACCGCTTGGCCAGTGGAGAGCAGCCGAGTGGCGGCTTTGCCAATCCAATCACTCTGGTTGGCCACAATGGCGCTGTTATTTTCTGCCCAGTCCACCTCCATCGCCATGGCGTCCGAGGCAACCAGTGTCGCACCGGGAGCCACTTGGCCTTTGATCACCCAGGCGGGGCCCATGGCTTTGATCGTGATCGGTAAAAACACATTCCACCTGACGGCGCCCTGAACACAGCGCAATCCCAGACGGGTCTTACCCCACAGCCGCACATTGGGTGGCAAATACGGTTCAACATGGGCGCACGGGGCCAGGGTAAGGCGTCGATCCAATTGACCAACCACCAATTCCATGCGCAGCGGGAACTCACTGCGCTGCTGCGCCAGCATGTTATTGACCCAGCGCTGGGCTGACACATACAAATCGTCGTTTTCTGCGCTTGGCGCCGCAACCTGAGCATGGGCAACGCCCCCCAACAAGAGCAGCGACACCCAGACAGCACCGAACACCCAGCGGCGAGCCCATTGCACACTTAAATCAAACATGGCGTACCCCCACACAATGGCAGCCACTTTAATCGTGGCACCACCAGCCAGACGGCACAAGTAAGCGGGGTTTGCCCCTTTATTCGGGGTTTAGAAAAAAGCTGCCGTTTTCATAATCTGCCAGACCGTGACCCGCCAGCCTGACCAGCAGCGGCCCCACATCACAGAAAGCAGAGGTGTTGCATGTTCGCTAAATTGACCAATGATTTGGACTTTCAGGCCAAAGCCTTGGTTCTGCGCGCAGAACGTCAACGCATCTTGGCCAGCAACATGGCGAACGCGGACACCCCTGGCTACGTTTCAAGAGACTTCAACTTCAAAGAAGCCTTGAGCCAACAGACAAATAGAAGTGATAGCGAACTTTCCAAGGCCGGCAAGGGCTTGAGCCTAAAAAGCAGCTCACCCGATGCTGACAGCAGGCACCTGCCAATACCCGCCTTGGCGCAAAGCAACCTGAGCGGGAGCAATGCCATGGGCTACGGCGTGCAAACCCAACCCAGCGCAGATGGCAACAGCGTTGACATGGACCGCGAGCGGGCCAATTTTGTTGACAACTCGGTGCGCTACGAGTCCACCCTGCGCTTTATCAACGGCTATTCCAAAACCATCTTGAGCGCCATCCAGGGTCAATAGACCTGATGCCAGCGGAGAACCACCATGTCGATGTTTTCAATTTTCAATGTCTCTGGCAGCGCCGTCAGCGCCCAGTCGCAACGCCTCAATGTGGTGGCCAGTAACCTGGCCAACGTCGACGCGGTGGCCGGGCCGGACGGACAGGGCTACAAGGCGCGGCAGGTGGTGTTTAAAACCACGCCCATGGGAGACGACGCCACGGCTGGCGTTCGGGTCAGCGAAATTCAGGAAAGCAACCAGCCTTTCAAGCGGGTGCACAACCCCAACCACCCCTCGGCCGATGCCGACGGGTATGTTAACTATTCCAACGTCAACCCGGTAGAGGAGATGGTGAACATGATTTCTGCCTCGCGCTCTTATCAAAACAACGTTGAAGTGATGAACACCGCCAAGACCCTGCTGCTCAAGACGCTGCAAATGGGCCAATAACTTTACAAGGACACCATCATGCTGACCGGAACCTCTTCTGCTACGACAGCCAGTACCTCCACCATCGGTGCCAACACAAGCAGCACGGCAACCACCAAGTCCGGCTCAGAAGTGGCGCAGGACCGCTTCCTGAAGCTGCTGGTGGCGCAGCTCAACAACCAGGACCCGATGAACCCCATGGACAACGCCCAGATGACCAGTCAGATGGCGCAGATCAACACCGTCACCGGCATCCAGCAAGTCAATGACACACTCAAAAGCATGGGTGAACAGTTCACCGCCATGCAAGTGCTGCAGGGTTCCAACATGGTGGGCCATGACGTGCTACTGGCCAGTAACACCCTGACCATCAAAGACGGCAAAGCCAGTGGTGCAGTTGACCTGGCAGCCCGCGCCGAAAGTGTCAAGGTCGACATCCTGTCACCCGCAGGCAATGTGATCGACACCGTCAACCTGGGCGCGCAGGAGGCTGGACAGCACAATTTCTCGTGGGATGCCTCCAAATACACCTTCAGCGGCAACCCCACCTTCAAGGTCACTGCGACTCTGGGCGGGCAAGCCATTGACAACACCGCCCTGGCCCGCGACACCGTGCAGTCAGTCAGCAGCGACAACGGCGTCATGAATGTGCAGTTGGCGGGCCGTGCTCCGGTTGCCTACAGCAGCGTCAAAGCCATTTTGTAATCCCCATTGAACTAGCAAGGAACTCACCATGTCATTCCAAACCGGACTCTCAGGGCTTAACGCCTCCAGCCGCAGCCTGGATGTGATCGGCAACAACATTGCCAACGCCAACACCACCGGCATGAAGTACTCACGTACCGAGTTCGGGGATCTGGTTGCGTCCTCGCTTGGCGCCGCGGGTGGCAGCGCGGGTGCGGGTATTGGTGTCGCGGTTGAGGCCATTGCCCAGCAGTTCACCCAAGGCAATATCAACACCACAGGCAACAGCCTGGATGTGGCCATCAACGGGGGTGGTTTCTTCCAACTGACCCAACCTGACAAGTCCATCGCTTACACCCGCGACGGCTCCTTCAAACTTGACAAGGACGGCTACATCGTCACGAACTCAGGCGCTAATCTGATGGGTTACCCAACAGACACCGCGGGCAAGACCACCAGCACAACCGTTCAAAAACTGCAGCTGCCAACCACAGCACCCATCCCGGCAAAAGCGACCACCGCCATTACCGCTGCGTTCAACCTGGACGCCAGAGCGGTGGAGGCGGCATCCGTCACCCCACCCACGCCAAGAACCACCTATGGCACATCGCTGACGGCCTATGATTCACAGGGAACACCGGTTCCGGTGAATCTTTATTTCTCAAAAGCCGCCACCACCACCACGGACAACTGGGATGTCTATGACAGTGCCACCAGCACCACGCCTTTGTTTCAACTGAAGTTTGATGGCAACGGCACCTTGGTCTCACCAACAACCTCGCCAACCCTCACCATCGCCACGCCGTCGTCGACAACACCCAACATCACCGCCACCCTGGACATCAGCGGCGTGACGCAATATGGCTCGGCCTTCGGCGTCTCCAACCTGACCCAGGACGGCTATGCACCCGGCGAACTGACCGGCATCACCATCGGTGAAACAGGGGTCATCACCACACGCTACTCCAACGGTCAAACCCAGTTCAAAGGGCAGGTTTCCCTGACCGATTTCCGCAATGTCCAGGGTCTGCAGCCTTTGGGTGGTAACGCCTGGGCGGCCACCTACTCGTCAGGCGACCCGATCACGGGCGCACCTGGTGCCGGGCGCTTTGGCTCGTTACGTGCGGGCGCTCTCGAAGAGTCCAACGTCGACCTCACCTCCGAGCTGGTCAACATGATGACGGCGCAGCGCACCTACCAGGCCAACGCCCAGACCATCAAGACGCAAGACCAGATCATGTCGACGCTGGTCAACCTGCGTTGATGACACTGGACCTGCTGCGATATTGACCAGGAGCCGCCATGGATCGTCTGATTTACACCGCCATGACAGGGGCGTCTGCCGCCGCCAACCGACAGTCCGTTTTGGCCAACAACCTGGCCAATGTGTCCACCAATGGCTTTCGGGCCGAGTTGTCGACCTACCGTGCGGTGCCAGTGCGGGGCGATGGCTCAACCACCCGCGTCATGGCATTGGAAGCCACGCCCGGCTTCTCTGACCTGCCAGGTGCGCCCCAGCGCACCGGACGCAGCATGGACGCGATGACCACCGGCAACTCCTGGTTTGGCGTGCAAGGACTGGACGGCACCGAGGCCTACACCCGCAACGGCTCATTTGAGGTCGATGCTGAGGGCACGCTGAAAACCAACACAGGCCTGACTGTTTTGAACGACAACGGCGGCCCCATTGCGGTACCCACTGGCGCAGAAGTCACGCTGGGCAATGACGGCACCGTGACGGCCAAGGTCGGCAACCAAAGACCCACCGGCATTGGCCGCCTCAAACTGGCCACACCCACCGCAGATGACCCGCTGAAACGGGGAGACGACGGCCTGTTTCGCACCACATCGGGCGACCCCATGCCCAATGACGCCAACGCCCGTCTGCAGCTCGGGGTGATCGAGGGCTCCAACGTCAATGCAATAGAAACCATGGTCGGCATGATCCAGACCGCACGCCAGTTCGAGGCTCAAACCAAGCTGATGCAGACCGCCGAGCAAGACGACCGCTCTGCGGCGCAATTGCTGGGCATGCAAGGCTAATTTTTTAGGACGCAACTTCATGATCAACTCTCTGTGGATTTCCAAAACCGGCATGGAAGCCCAGCAAATGCAGCTGGACGTGATATCCAACAACTTGGCCAATGTGTCCACCAACGGTTTCAAACGCGCCACCGCCGTGTTTGAGGACCTGATGTACCAAAACCTGCGTCAGGTGGGCGCCAACAGCACCGAACAGTCCACACTACCCACCGGCTTGCAGATCGGCCTGGGTGTGCGCACGGTGGCCACCAGCCGTTCATTCACCCAAGGCAACATGCAGCAGAGCAACAACAAGCTCGACGTGGCCATTCAGGGAGACGGCTTTTTCCAGGTCACCATGTCTGACGGCACCACCAGCTACACCCGCGATGGCGCTTTTCAGGTCAACTCAGCAGGCGCGCTGGTGACTGCCACCGGGCTGCCTGTGGCCAACGGCATCACCGTGCCACTGAATGCCACCTCGGTCACCATCGCTGGCGATGGCACCGTTTCGGCCACCATTCCTGGCACCACCGCGCCGCAGACGATTGGCACGATCGGGCTGGCACGTTTTATCAACCCTGCAGGCCTGACCCCACTGGGTGGCAACCTGTTTGCGGAAAGCGTGGCCTCAGGTCAACCCCAGGCCGGCACCGCGGGGACGGATGGCATGGGTGCGCTGATGCAAGGTTTTGTGGAAACATCGAACGTGAATGTGGTGCAAGAGCTGGTGACCATGATCCAGACCCAACGCGCCTATGAGATGAACTCCAAGGCGGTTCAAACCTCTGACCAGATGCTCCAAAAGCTCGGTCAGCTTTAAGTCTAAGGGGGCTGCATGAAACTTCAGTGCAAAAAACGCTATCGAAACAATAGCTACAAAACCCCTTTCTTATTGGGCCTGATCGGTTTTTATTGCTTTATTGCAACCGGATGTGCGGGGCTACCCAAGACAGAAGCGGTGGACTTTCCAGCGACGACCTTGGCCAAACCCATTCCATCGATGACGCCGGAACCGGGGCCATCGACCGGCGGGATCTTCCAAAAGACGAACTACCGTCCAGGCTTCGAGGATGCGCGGGCACGCATGGTGGGTGACAGCATCACCGTCCAGATCGTGGAAAAGGTCGCCGCCAGCCAGGTCAGCAAATCCACCGCTAACCGCACCACGTCTGGCTCGACCTCCGTGACCGCCTTGCCGTTTATATCGCCCCCAGACATTGCCAACCTGAACACCGGCAGCAAATCTGCCAGCGACTTCTCAGGCAAAGGTGGCACCGAAAGCGCCAACACTTTCTCGGGCACCATCACCGCCACGGTGATCGATGTACTGCCCAATGGGCACTTGGTGATCGCTGGCGACAAGCAGATCGGCATCAACCAAAATGTGGATGTGATGCGTTTTACCGGCACGGTCGACCCGCGCCTGATCCAGCCCGGCAACGTGGTCAATTCCACGCAAGTGGCCAGCGCCCGTATGGAGTCCAAAGGTCGCGGTGCACAGGCTGAAGCGCAAACAGTTGGCTGGTTAACCCGGTTCTTTTTCAGCTTTTTGCCGTTCTAAAGTTGCGCAGAATCGTGCCGAGGGGTAATCCAAATGCACGCTAAAGCCAACACATCACTGCCGACCTTTGCCACCCGCCCATGCGGGCTATGGCGCCTTGCTGGGCAGGCGTTGCTGCTGCTGGCCTGTCTCTCAGGCGCAGCGCATGCGGCCCGCATCAAGGAAGTCGCTGCGGTAGAGGGCGTGCGCAGCAACCAGTTGACCGGCTTCGGGCTGGTCGTCGGGCTGGATGGCACCGGCGACCAAACCACCCAGATGCCCGTCACCACACAGGGCCTGACCAATTACCTGCAACAACTCGGCATCACCCTGTCCGCCGCAAGTGCGGCTCAGTTGCAGATGAAAAATGTGGCGGCGGTGCTGGTCACCGCGGAGCTGCCAGCTTTCGCGCGGCCTGGACAAACCATTGATGTGGGTGTGTCGTCCATGGGCAATTCCAAGTCGCTCAAAGGCGGCACCTTGATCTCCACCCCGCTCAAAGGTGCTGACGGCGAGATTTACGCCGTGGCGCAAGGCAACCTGGTGGTCGCAGGCGCAGGTGCCTCTGCGGGCGGCAGCAAGGTGCAGGTCAACCACCTGAGTGCCGGGCGCATTCCCAACGGCGCGCAAGTCGAGCGGGTGGTCCCGACCCCGCTGCAGGAAAGCAATGGCATCACCCTGGGCTTGCAAGCGTCTGACTTTCAGACCGCTCGCGGGGTGGCGCAAGCCATCAACAAACGCTTCGGCGCGGGTGCAGCCCATGCACTGGATGGCCGCACCATCCGTGTCACCGCCCCCACCGACCCCGACGCGCGCGTCACCTTCATGGCGGAGCTTGAAGAGCTGCCGCTGGAATCGTCGGTGCCGTCTGCCAAGGTGGTGATCAACTCACGCACCGGCTCGATCGTGATGAACCAGGCGGTGAGCCTGGGCGCCTGCGCCATCGCGCATGGCAATCTGTCCATCAGCATCAGCACCACGCCTTCTGTGAGCCAGCCCAATGCCTTGTCACAAGGGCAAACGGCCGTTACCCAGAAATCCGATATCCAGATCAAAAACGAGCCTGGCATGTTGATCCAGCTGCCTGCGGCGCCACAACTGGCTGATGTGGTGCGGGCGCTCAACTCGCTGGGCGCAACACCACAAGACCTGCTGGCCATTTTGCAAGCCATCAAGGCCGCAGGTGCGCTCAACGCCGAACTGGAGGTGATCTGATGAGCATTGGTCAAACCAGTTCCGTCTCCAACGCGCTGGCAGCCGATGCCGGCTCGCTGAACAAACTCAAACTGCAGGCCGGTCAGGACAGCCCGGCTGCAATCAAGGAAACCGCCAAGCAATTCGAGTCATTGTTCATGCGCGAACTGATCAAGAGCATGCGTGAGGCCACCATGAAGTCCGGCATGCTCGACAACGCCGGCAGCAACCTGGGCAACGATTTGCTAGACCAGCAATATGCGGTCCAGATGTCTGGCCAACCCGGCGGTCTCTCTGACATGATCGCCGCGCAGCTGTCCCGCCAGATGGGTGTTGAGATGCCCGACGGCGCCCTTAACGCAGGAAAACTGCCCACGCCGCCCATGAGCGCCCTGCAAAAATCGGCGTCACTGGCGGCTTACAGCGACAACACCGCCAAACCAACCAGCAACCAGAGCGCTTTTGTCGCGCGCCACACCGAGTCAGCGATCCGCGTCGAGAAGGAAACAGGCATCCCGGCCAGCTTCATGGTGGGACAAGCCGGCCACGAAACTGGCTGGGGCAAACACGAGATCAAACTGCGTAACGGCCAATCGGCCAACAACCTGTTTGGCATCAAGGCCGGCGCCAGCTGGAAAGGTAAGGTGGCCGAGGTCACCACCACCGAATATGTCAACGGTGTGCCCGAGAAGCGCGTCGCGAAGTTTCGTGCTTACGCCTCCACCGATGAGGCGTTTCGTGACTACGCCCGCATGATCAAAGAATCACCACGCTATGCCAAGGTGAATCAACACGCAGGTTCGGCTGTGGCTTTTGCCAATAGCTTGCAAAAAGCCGGTTACGCGACCGACCCGCACTATGCCGTCAAAGTCAGCCGTGCGATTGAAACCACGCAGCGCCTGCAAGCACGCACCCAAGTGGTGGCCCAAACATCATGAGCGGCATTCTTAACGTCGCCACCCGGGCGCTGATGGCCAATCAGACCATCCTGCAAACCACCGGCAACAACATTGCCAATGTCAACACCCCGGGTTATTCGCGTCAAACGGCGGTGCTGCAGACCGTCGAGGGCCAATTCACTGGTGGTGGCTATATCGGCAAAGGGGTGGATGTCACCACAATCCAGCGCAATTACAGCGAGTTTTTGACACGCCAATCGGCCTTGGCTGGTGCCACCAGTTCGGGCGACACCGCCCGTTCAGACAAGCTCAAGCAGCTCGAAGCCCTGTTCCCGGGCGGCACCAATGGTTTGGGGGCGTCGATCAGCGACATGCTCAATTCATTCTCAGACGTTGCCAGTGCCCCGACAGATTTGACGGCGCGCACTGTGGCGCTCACTCGCGTCAACGAAACCGCATCGCGCATGCGCAGTGCGTCCACCACGCTGGACGATTTACAACAATCGGTCACGCAAGAGCTGCAGCAAAAAGTCAGCACCATCAACAGCTTGGCGGACAACATTGCATCGGTCAATGACCAGATCGCCCGCGCCCAAGGCAGCGGGCAATCGCCCAACGACTTGCTGGATCGGCGCGACCAACTGGTACGCGAACTCAATAAATACATCCAAACCACCTCCATTCCAGCGACGGACGGTACCGTGGGCATATTTGTCGGCGGCAGCCAAGCCCTGGTGCTGGGTACCAATGTCGCCCCGCTGAGCATCGTTTCCGATGACTTTGGCGATCCGCTGAAAAACAAACTGGCCATCACCCGAAATGGGCAAACCACCACGATGGATGAAAACATGCTTGGTGGAGGCGAAGTCGCTGGCTTACTCAAGTTTCAGAACACCGATCTGGCCGAGGGCCGCAACCTGCTGGGGCGATTGACCCTGGCCATCAGCACCAGCATGAATGAACAGCATGCACTGGGGCTGGATCTGGACGGCAATCCTGGTGGCAACTTGTTCACCCCCACCAACATCAACACCTCTGGCAACATCCTCAAACCGGCCACACAAGCTGCCAGCACAAGCTTGTCGCTGGGCATTGCCGATGTCACCAAATTTGAAGCATCAGACTATGAAGTCACCTTCACTGGTGCCGCTGCAGGCAGCATCACACGCAAGTCAGACGGCGTGGTCACCGCTTTTACCAGTGTCCCCATCACCATTGATGGGCTGACCATCTCGGCAACCGGTGCGGCCAACGCTGGCGATCGCTTTTTGCTCAAGCCTTTCAGTACCGCGGCAAGCAACATCAGCGCTGAGTTTTCGACACCTCGCTCGTTGGCGGTAGCCAGCCCGATAGCCGGAAAGATGGGGACCACCAACACCGGCAGCCTGCAACTCACCAGCCTGACGGCGAAGACCAATGCACCAACGCCGCCACAACCCACCCCTGTGACGATCTCATTCACGGGTGCAAACACGTACACCCGCAGCGACGTTGCGGGCACATTCACCTACACATCCGGACAACCGATCACCTCAGCCGATTGGTCTGTGGTTTTGCAAGGGGCGCCCAAAGCGGGCGATACCTTTGCGGTGGTTGGCATCAAGGACACCGCCAACAACAATGGCATCGACTTCAAGCTCAACTCCGGCAACGCTTCTTCCATGATGAATCTGCGCGACGCGGCCATGTTTGACGGCTCCGCCATGACCGATGGTTACGCCAGCATGATTGCGCAAATTGGTGTGCGCAGCCAAAGCGCCAACTACGCCGCCCAAGTGTCAGGCACCATCGCAGCCAACCTGGAAACTGACCGCACCGGCGTGTCAGGCGTCAATCTGGATGAAGAAGCCTCCAAACTGCTGCAATACCAGCAGGCCTACCAGGCGTCCGCCAAGGTGATCCAGATTGCACAGAGCATTTTTGACACCCTGATCCAAACCATGGCGCACTAAACGCACAACGCCAGAGCCTTTGGGAGCACAACATGACCACCAGCCGCCTTGGTAGCGCCAACACCTACGATAGCGCCGTTCGCAACATCTCTACACGGCAATCGGCCCTGTCCAACCTGCAGGAAAACCTGACCTCCGGCAAACGCGTGGTGCGCCCGAGCGACGACCCGACTGCCGCCGCCAATGCCGAGCGAGCCATCACCCGCATCAGCCGCATTGCCACTGACCAGCGGGCGCTGGAATCCCAGCGTGACGCGATTGCCCAAGCAGAAAGCACCCTGGGCACGGCAACCGATGTGCTGCAGAGCTTTCGCGAACTGGTGGTCAGTGCAGGCGACGGCGCCCACACCAGTGCGGAGCGCGGCGCCATCGCGGTGCAACTGCAAGGACTGCGTGACCAACTGTTTTCACTGGCCAACGCCAAAGACACCAACGGGCTACCGCTGTTCGGCGCCCTGTCCAGCGCCCTGGCACCGTTTGTGGGGCCGCAATCAGGCACGCCAGACTACACCTTCCAAGGCCTGCCAGGCCAGTCTACAAGCAACGAAGTAGGCATCCCGTTCACACTGGATGGCGATGCAGCCTTCATGCATGACCCAACGCGAGACCGTGTCTTCGACGTCAACGTGACAAACTCCGTTGATGGCCTGATTTCGACAGACCGCAAACTGACCACCAGCGCCGTCACTGTGACCAATGCGGCGACCGTCAAGGCCACGGCGGACGCTGCGGCCGCAGTAGCTGCACCGAACAACGCGCCCTACCCTAGTTACACCCTGGGTGTGACAGCGGTCGACTCGACCACCGTGCCCGGCACCACCACCGCCACTTACAGCATCACGGAGACCCCGTCCGTGACGCCACTTGGCTCACCGGCACCGTTTGCCAACGTCACCGTCAGCTACCCCACCGGGACCAGCTTTGATGTCACGGCCATACCGGGTTTGTCCCTGACCATCACGGGCACGCCCAAAGTCAATGACACCATCACCGTCAACGCCAGCCCCAGCGTGTTCAGTGTGCTCGACGACGCCATCAAGAACATCAAAAGTGCGCCCAACAACAACGCTGCAACCCAGGCCGTGACCCAAGCCCTCAACAACATCGACGTGGGCATGGCGCAGATCTCTGCCGTGCGCGGGCAGGCGGGCGATCTGCTCAACCGTGCTGACCGCATCACCTCCAACCAGAGCGCGCGCAGCAACCAGCTTGAAGCCGACCGCTCCAGCGCCGAGGATCTGGACATGATCAAAGGCATTTCGGATTTCAACAACCAGCAAACCGGCTACCAGGCAGCACTGCAAACCTATGCCAAGGTGCAGCAGCTCTCCTTGTTCAACTTCATCAACTAACTGGCATGGCAAATGCCTAAAAACATAACAGACGCCCATGCCAGTTGCCCTCACACCGGCCCTCTCCCGGTACGGGAGAGGGTGAGATCGGTCGCTGCGCGCTTTTCTCGTTAAGACCATGGCTGCTGGCGTCCTCCACGATGTGTCGTTGGGTTACCAGCTGCTGTGGAACGCGCAGCGCCAACCCGATCAGGTCTGGCTCACGCTGGAGCCCCATGCCGGGCAGGTGGTGAACACCAACTTTCTGTTGGCCAGTCTGGCCACACAGTGGAGCGCCGATCAGCCCATCGGCCTGACGCTGTCCACCCGCAGCGCCGCCTTGCTGGCCGACCTGCTCGACCAGACGCACCCCAGCCTGGCTCGCGTGGAGGTGGCTGACACGCTGCTGGCAAACCCGGCCATCGCCCAGCGCGTGGTGCGTGCCCGGCAACGCGGACTGCCACTGGTCTGGCGTGGTGAGCCTGGCGCACACATCCAGCCAGCCCACGCCCCCAACTTTGCCCAAACCCTGCTCAGCCTGAGTCCAGAGGACACGCTGCAGCACCTGCGACAGCAACGCATCCAGGCCAAAGCGGGGGCACCAAGCGCAGGCCAATCCAGTGTGTTTTCACCCGGCACCCTGCTGGACGGCGTGGCCAATGCCGGGCTGCTGGACTATTTTCTCAAGCAAGCAGGTGTCAGTGGCCTGCTCGGCTGGCCTTGTGAGGATGTTCTGTTTGCCTGCCGACAAACCCGCGCGCAACCGAGTTGGCATGCGCTACAGGGCTTGATTGCACTGATCCAAGCCGATGCCGCCATGGAAGATGTGGCGGCAGCTCTGAGCCAGGAACCTGTGCTGGTTTACCGCTTTTTGCGGTACGCCAACTCAGCCGCCCTGGGCCTCAACCGCGACATCACCGCGCTGCGCCACGGGCTGATGGTGCTGGGGCTGGGGCGACTCAAAACCTGGCTGCAAGACCAACTGCCCCACGCCTGCAAAGACCTCAACCTGCTCCCGATTGCCACCTTGATGGTGATCCGCGCCCGGTTCATGACCGAACTGCTGGACGCCGGGGCCGCCAGTGCGCTGCAACACGAGCTGCAACTGTGTGGCCTGCTGTCACAAATTGATCTGCTCACCGGTGAGCCACTGCAGCAAGCGTTGCACACCATCCCACTGCCAGAACGCGTCAACGCAGCGCTACTGAGCCACAGCGGCCCCTACTGGCCCTATCTGGACATCGCCAACGCGTTCGAAACCGGTCAGGTGCAAGCCACCCGTGAGGCCTGCCAGCGCCATGGGATGGATGAAGAAGACGCTCACCTGGCGCTGCTGCGCACCTTGCGTGCCCTGCGCGCCACCCCGGTCAAACCAAGCCCCTGCCTCAGGCCACCAGCGCCAGCGCGCCAAAGTCACCCACGCGCTCACCCAAGCCTGCACTGACCAGCTCACAACCCTCGGTCAAGGGTGGCAGCTTGCCCTGCACCGCCGCACGCAGGCGCGGCAACAGGTAGTTGCGGTGGTGCCAGTAGACACTGCCACCGATGCTGATGCGCGCCAGGTCGAGTGTGGCGACCATGCTGTAGAGCATCCGCCCCATCACCTGACATACATCATCAATAATGGCGATAGCCCTTTCATCACCTGCATAGATTGCTTCAAAAAGAGTAGCAGCACTGGCGTACCCTTCGGGGGCAAAGCGGCGCGCCAGGGCATTGCCCGCGATCAGCCCTTCCACGTCACCCACATTGCCGCAGCCACACAAGGCGTTGTTGTTGTCGCTGACAAAAATATGCCCGGCGTGACCCGCGTTGCCGTTTTTGCCGCGCAGCACATGGCCATCCACGCACACACCGGTGCCAATGCCGGTGCTCCAGGTCACATAGGCACAGTTGGCCATGGGCACTCCGCCTTCTTGCAAGGCGCCCCAGCGGCGCTCGGCCTCCAGCGCACCAATGCCATCGTTTTCAACCCGCACATGGGCAAATGCGGCGCGCAGCGGGGCTTCCAGCAAAGCCGTCTTCCAGTCATTGGGCAGGCCACGCGCCGGTCCGGCCTGGCCGCCGCAGATGTTGGGCGCGGCCAGCTCCACCAGGCCCTGGTTCAGCACAAACGGACCGCAAGACGACACCCCCACGCGGTCAATCTTTCCAATCGGCACGCCTGCCGCGGCGCAGCTCTGGCCGATCAGCCGGATGATCTGCTGCGCCAGCGCGTTGTTGTCACCGGTGGTGGCGGTGGGCTCGGCCACTTTGCCGCGCACACCCTGCGCATCCACCACCTGCACGGCCACCTTGGTGCCGCCAATGTCCACACATGCCACCGGTGGGCTGCCTGCGGTCAAAGTGAAGCTATCGATCGAGGGGATGACGGGATGCGTGTTCATGCTGGTTGTTCTCAAAAACGGGTAAAGGTGTGGACTGTCAGATGCGGCCGTAATCATCGCTCAAGCGGATGATGTCATCCTCTCCCAAGTAGTCACCAAACTGGACTTCAACAATTTCCAGCGCACCAGACGTCAGATTAGCCAGCCGGTGCACCTGACCCTTTGCGATATCGCAAGATTGGCCCACAGTCAGGTCAAACACCCGCTCATCCAGCGTGACCCGCGCACTGCCCTGCACCACCACCCAATGCTCACTGCGGTGCAGGTGGCTTTGCAGGCTGATCTGTTGCCCGACGAGCACACCAATGCGTTTGATCTTGAAGCCCGGCGCTTCTGAGACGGTTTCAAACCAACCCCATGGGCGATGCGTCCTGGGGTTGTCAGGCGATGTCAGGTGCGTCATGTTGCGAGCCATTTTGGTGCACAAGCCCTGATGCTAACCCGTCCAACACATGTTGATTACAGGATGATTTCACCGCACATGGCGCCGTCTTGGCGACGGCCTTCCAGCTTGCCAGCGTTTTGAGGCACAGCCAACAGCAACGCAGCTTGCCCCAACGCCAGCGGGGTCAGCGCGGCAGGTTCGCTTGCGTCCAGCGCACGATGTCAGCCGCCCCCATGGCACCCGCCTGGCGCGCCACCTCGCGGCCACCCACAAACAGCGCCAGCGTTGGAATGCTACGGATATTGAAGCGCGCACCCAAGGCCTGATTCGCCTCGGTATCCACTTTTGCCACCCGCACCTGCGGCTCCAGTTGTTTGGCGGCCTGCTCGTATCCAGGTGCCATCTGGCGGCACGGGCCGCACCATGGCGCCCAGAAATCGACCAGCACCGGGATCTGGTTACGACTGATGTGTTTGTCGAAACTGGTCTCGTCGAGCGCGGTGGAATGCGCTTCAAACAGCGGTTTGTGACAACTGCCACAGTCAGGCGCGCTGCCCAGTTGGCTGCGCGCCACCCGGTTGGTGGTCTGGCAGTGGGGGCAGACGATGAGGCGTGTGTCGGATGAGTCGGTCATGGGGAACCCTTTCTGCCCCTCATGTGCCACCAAGGCTTGGAATATCAAGCCTTGCGCAACTCAAAGTACCCTGGCAATGCCAGCGGCCAGCAGGCTCAGCAAGATGGTGGTGGCAAAAGGCAGAAAAATCTCTTTGCCAAAAATCTTGAAACGGATGTCGCCCGGCAAATGCCCAAAGCCCAGCTTTTGTAACCACGGCGTGAAGCGGTTGAGCACAATCAGCGCCAGCAGCACCACAATCAGCCAGCGGATCATGAGCGCTCTCCAAGCAAAGTGGTGGACAAGTGTTGGTTCATGACTTCAAAGCGTGTGGGTCTTGTCGCCATGGGTAAAACCCAGCGCCTGCCAGGGTTCACCCTTGTAAAAACCGATCACTTTAAAAAATTCGCCCATTTCGTGCTCCATGATCAGTTTTTGCGCCATCACCCGGGTCGGCAGATCGGCGGTTTCCATATAGGTCAACAGGCCGCAGTTCATCAAAAACCGCGCCTGGTTGCAATAACCCAGCACGTCCAGCCCGGCGTTGTTGCCCGCAAGCGCGATGCCGGTGAAATTGACGTGGGCGGTGATGTCTTTTTGCCCGACCGCCGCCAACGGGTCGCTGTCGGCCTGGTGCGCCTGGTGGCACATCAGGGTGCCCATGTGGCGCTGCGGGTGGTAATACTCGGCCTCGGGGAAGCCATAGTCCAGCAAAAACACCGCACCTGCCATGAGCTTGTCACCCAGCGTCTGGATGAAGGATTCACCTTGCGGGTGGATTTCGGTCAGGTAGTCGTGCTCACCGGGGATATCCAGCGGCGGACGCAAATCGGTGGGACGGTCCTGCCAGACGAAGGTCGGTGTGCCATCTGGCGCAGGCGCACCCAGCGCCACGCCGCGCTCGTGCCACACGCCCTGCACACGGGCCAGCAGCTTGACCGGCATCGCGTCCAGCACCTCGTTGCCCAGCACCACCCCTTGCATCGTGTCGGGCAGCGCATCCACCCAGCGCACCACATCGGCAAAGTCCGCCAAGGTGGCCTGCTGGCGCGCGCGCAGGCTGCCGGAAATATCCACAATCGTGTATTTTGATAGCACCACCCCCTGCTCTTTCAAGGCCTGCAGCACTTGCAGCGCCAAAGCACCGGAGCCCGCGCCAAACTCCCAGACTTCACTGGTGCCACTGATCTGCAGCGCCTGCGCCACCTGGTTGGCCAGCGTCCAGCCAAACAGCGGCGTCATCTCGGGCGCGGTGACAAAGTCGCTGCCGGCCTGGCGCTGGCCGTCCGCCACGGTGTAAGGCAAGGGGCCAAATTTGGCGCTGCCATGGGCGTAATAACCCAGCCCGGGCGTGTACAGCGCCTGGCTCATGAAGGCATCGAAAGGGATCCACCCACCAGCCTGCGAGAGGCCTTGGGCGATGTGCGCTGCGAGCGCGTTCGTTAAACTTGGGGCTGATGTCATCACCACCGGATTGTCCCCGAATGTCTTCCACCTCGCCCCCAGCCACTCGCCAACGCACGGTTCTGATCACCGGCGCGGCCAAGCGCCTGGGTCGCGAAATCGCGCTGACCTTGGCCAAAGAGGGCTGGCGGGTCGCCGTGCACTACCGCGACTCGGTCGAAGAAGCTGCAAAAACCGTAGCAGACTGTAAAAAGCTGGCGGGGGCTTGCGCCTCTTTTCGTGCCAATCTGGCGAGTGAAACCGCGGTGCGCAACCTGCTGCCCACGGTGATCGAAGAATTTGGCCATGTCGACGCGCTGGTCAACAGCGCCTCTACTTTCGAGCACGACACCGCCGCCACCTTCACCTTTGCCGCACTCGAAAAACATGTGCGCAGCAATGCCGGTGCCGCCATTTTGCTCAGCCACGCCTTGTTTGAGCACCTGCAAACCCAAGGCGACGAGGCCCGTGGTGTGATCGTCAACCTGCTCGACCAGAAGCTGTGGAACCCGAGCCCGGATTTCATGAGCTACACCCTGTCCAAAGCCGCGCTGGAAGCCGCCAACACCATGCTGGCCATTCAATTGGCTCCGCGTATGCGGGTGGTGGGTGTGGCGCCGGGCCTGACGCTGGCCAGCCACCTGCTGCGCCCAGAAAAGTTTGACTCGCTCAACAAGCTCTCGCCACTGGGCCACGCCTCCACCGCAGCCGATGTGGCCGCGACGGTGGCCTTTGCCCTGAACAACAAATCCATCACCGGCACCACCCTGCTGGTTGATGGTGGCCAACATCTGGTCAGCGCAGCATAGTGGCCAAAACTGTTTTGATCACCGGGGGCGCGCAACGCCTGGGCGCGATGTTGTGCCGCAGTTTTGCCACGGCAGGCTGGTCGGTCTGGTGCCATTACCAGCGCTCGGGCGCGGCGGCCGAGGCGCTGCGGGCCAGTTTGGGTCAGCAAGGGCTGTTGATCCGCACGGTGCAGGCGGACTTGGCCATCGACGCACAGCGCCAGCAGATGATGGCGCAGATCGTGGCCCAGACCGGGCCGCTGCACTGCCTGGTCAATAACGCCTCCAGCTTTGAGCCCGACACTGCCCGCGACTTCGACATCGACGCGGCACGACAGCAGCTTGAGGTCAACTTGCTGGCGCCCATGGCTCTGACAGCGGCCATGGCGCAGAGCATTCCCGCCAGCGACACCACCGGCGAGCGCAGCGTGATCCATGTGCTGGACCAGAAGGTGTTCAACCTCAACCCGGACTATTTCTCTTACACCACCTCCAAGCTCGCGCTGGAGCGGCTGGTGGCGCTGCAGGCCCAAGCGCTGGCGCCGCAATTGCGCGTGTGTGGTGTGGCGCCCGGCCTGATGTTTGTCAGCGGCCCGCAAACCAAAGCCAACTTTGACAAAGCCAGCCGGATCAACCTGCTGCGCCGCCCGATCAACCCGGCGCAGGTGGCCCAAAGCTGCCTGTTTCTGGCCAACAACCCCTGCATCACCGGCATCACCCTCACCGTGGACAACGGCCAGCACCTGCTGCCGCTGCCCCGTGATGTGATGTTCATGGTAGACCCTTTGCAGAAAGACGGCGCATGACCTCTATCGACCCGGCCACCCTGGCGCTGACCTGCCGCAGGCTGTTTTTGCGCGACCATGTGGTGGACATGCACATCGGCGCCCACGGCTTTGAAAAAGGCCGCACCCAGCGCGTGATCTTCAATGTGGAACTGTTTGTGCCCTACGCCAGCTCCACCCCGCAAGCCGACCAGTTGGCCGAGGTGGTGGACTACGACTTTGTGCGCGAGCTGATCCGCCAGCGTGTGCAAGCCGGGCACATCCAGTTGCAAGAAACCCTGTGTGACGACCTGGCCAGCCGCCTGCTGGCCCACCCGCAGGTGCTGGCGGTGCGGCTATCGAGCTGCAAGCCAGATGTTTACCCAGACTGCGCCGGTGTCGGTGTCGAAGTCTTTCGCGCCAAACCTTCTCTTTGACCTGCCACCTCCCCGCCATGAACAGCACCACCCAAGGGTTGCAAACCCTGACCCTCTCCGGCCTGCGCTTTGATGCCAGCCTGGGCATTCTTGAAACCGAAAAAACCGCCCCGCAACCGATCCTGGTGGATGCCGAGCTCAACCTCGGCCCACAGCCGCTGATGCCACGCGACGACGACATCACCCATGTGCTGGACTACCGCAAAGTGCGCAAAATCATCATCGACGAATGCACCGCCGAGCACGTCAACCTGCTGGAAACCTTGATTGGCAAGCTGGCGCACCGGCTGATGCAACTGCCCAATGTGCAAGGCGTGCGGGTGAAGATCGCCAAGCTGGAGATCTTTGCCGACTGCGAAGTCGCCATCCGTATGGAAACCGGGCAATGGTGAAGGACACCCCCATGACAAACAACTGGACCGACCCCAACGACAACACCGCTCTGGCCGACGAGGCAGCGGCGCTCAGCAACGAGCCAACACCCCAAAAAAATGAGCGCGAAGCCGCCGTACGTGCTGCGCGTGAGGCCCATAAGCTTGAAAAACGCCTGTGCCGCCAGGTCGGCCAGGCGATCATCGACTTCAACATGATTGAGGAAGGTGACCGCGTCATGGTCTGTGTGAGCGGTGGCAAAGACAGCTTTGGCCTGCTCGACATCCTGATCAAGCTGCAACAGCGTGCGCCGATCCACTTCGACATCGTCGCCGTCAACCTGGATCAAAAGCAACCCGGTTTCCCGGATCACATCCTGCCCGAGTACCTGAGCAAACTCGGCATCGAGTTCCACATCGAAACCCAGGACACCTACAGCATCGTCAAAAAAGTGGTGCCCGAGGGCAAAACCATGTGCAGCCTGTGCAGCCGCCTGCGCCGCGGCATCTTGTACCGGGTGGCTGACGAGTTGAAGATCACCAAGATCGCGCTGGGCCACCACCGCGACGACATGTTGCACACCTTCTTTTTGAACATGTTTTTTGCCGGCAAACTCAAGGGCATGCCGCCTAAGCTGGTGAGCGACGACGGTGGCCACATCGTGATCCGCCCGCTGGCCAATGTGGCCGAAAAGGATTTGATCGCCTGGGCCGAACACCGCCAGTTCCCGATCATCCCGTGTTCCCTGTGTGGCAGCCAGGAAAACCTGCAGCGCCAGGAAATCAAACGCATGATGCACCAGTGGGAACGCCAGTGGCCCGGTCGCACCGAGACCATGTTCACCGCCTTGCAAAACGTGGTGCCCTCGCACCTGATGGACCGCAAGCGCCACGACTTTCAGAACATCCGGGTCACCGGTCAGCCTGATGCCGAAGGCGACAAGGCGTTTGACGCCGAAGAGTTGCCGTTGGCAACGCTGCCAGGCATTGCGCTGGTGACCGCCAAGAGTTAAGAAACAAATCGCCCCCTAGCCCTTATGTTAAAAGCACTGTTAGCTCTTTTTTTAGGAGTATCTCTGTTGCAGGGTTGCAGCGGCATGCGGGTGGTGGACAGCCAGGTCAGCAGTTTTGCGCCGGCGCCGGTGCCAACCGGCAGCCGTTACCGCTTCGAGCGGCTGCCCTCGCAGCAAAGTGCAGCTGCCGCGCAAGACGCGCTGGAAGCCATGGCGCAGGAGGCGCTGAACCAGGTTGGCCTGGTTCACGACGACAAGGCCGCCGCGTTCACCGTGCAGGTGTCGGCCACCCAGCGCCTTCAGCAAGAGCTGTTTGAGCGCCCGCTGTGGGGCTGGAGTCCGGGCTGGCGACGGGGTTCCGGCACTTTGGCACCGTTTCCGGTGCTCAATGCACGCACCAGCTACTGGCGCGAAGTGGGGCTGATCATCCGCAACAGCGCCACCCAGCAGGTCGTGTTTGAGTCGCACGCCACCAACGATGGCCCCTGGTCTGACAGCGAGGCGGTATTGCCCGCCATGTTGGATGCGGCACTGGAGGGGTTCCCCGAGCCTGCGACGGGGGTGCGCCGCGTCAACATCGAGATTGCGCGCTGACGCAAGCCCCTGCTGGCGACGTGGGGCACGGCTCTTCGTGTCCTGTATTTCATTTGTATGATCAGGGTCAACTAAAAAACGTCGTTCATGGAAGAGATCCTGCTTGAAATCATTGATGTCGCGCGCTTACAGCCCGGCATGTACGTCGAACTTGAGCTGGGCTGGCTGGCGCACCCCTTTCCCACCAGCCATTTCAAAATCAGCTCACAAAAGCAGATCGATGCCATCCGCGCACTCGGTCTGCAGCGCGTGCGCATCAACCCCGCCAAAAGCAGCATCCCCACCGAAGTAGCCACCGAGACCCTGGCCAACCAACCACCCCAACCGGTAGATCGGGAACAGGCCTTGCGCCAGCTGGAGGCCGAGCAACGGCGCCAGCAATTGCTCGCGCAGGAGCGTGATCAGCTCGCCTGTGAACGCCGCTTTGGTCAAACCGCACGTCAGTACAAACAGGCGATCGAGCAGATGCACAGCAAGCCCCAGGAGGTGATGGCGCAATGCCAGGGCATGGTGAGCGGGTTTGTCACCGACGTGCTGGCAGCCGGTGACACGGCCATCCGCCTGCTGTCCGACAGCATGGGCGACAAGCTGGCGCTGCACCCGGTCAACATCAGCGTGATTGCCTTGCTGCTGGGCAAACAACTGGGCCTGAGCGCCGCTGAGCTGACCGACCTGGGACTGGCCGCCTTTTTCCACGACATTGGCAAATCCGAGTTGCCGGATCGGGTGCGTTGGCTGGAAGACAGTTTTTCAGCGCATGAGATCAAGGCTTACCAAGAGCATGTGGCACACGGGGTCAGGCTAAGCCAGCAGCTTGGGCTGGCACCTGGCGCGCTGCTCGCGATCGCGCAACACCACGAGATGGTCGATGGCAGCGGCTTTCCCAAACGGCTCAAAGGCGAGTCGATGTCGCAACTGGCCAAAATCCTGGCGCTGGTCAACCGGTACGAGGGCCTGTGCAACCCGAGTCGGCCCGCAACGGCCGTCACGCCCCACGAAGCGCTGGCGCTGATATTTGCGCAGTACAAGCCACGTTTTGATCCCAAGGTGCTGCAGGCGTTCATCCGCATGATGGGGGTCTACCCACCGGGCTCGGTGGTGCAGCTGACCGACGAGCGTTTCGCCACAGTGGTGTCGGTCAACGCATCGCGCCCGCTCAAGCCGCGCATCTTTGTCTTTGACGCCAGAGTCCCCAAACACGAGGCCTTGATTGTGGATCTGGAGAGCACGCCCGAGCTGGGTATCAAACGCAGCCTCAAACCCGACGCTTTGCCGCGTGCCGCGATGGATTACCTGTCGCCGCGCCAACGCATCTGCTATTTTTTCGAGAGAGCCGTCGACACACCACCGGAAGGATCGTCCATATGAAACGGGTCTCCTGGAAACCCTTGATCGAAGGCCTGCTGGAGTCGGTCTGGCTGGTCGACCCGGTGGATCTGCGCATCCTGATGGTGAACCAAGCTGCATGTGATCTGCTGGGCCTGAGCATGAGCGAGATGCTGGGCCAGCCTGTGATCGAGCTGGCGGCCACGCCGGAAGACCAGTTTTTCTGGGAAGACGTGGCGGTCGGTCTGGTTGACAGCATCCACTCAGAGACCCTGCTGCGCGGGGCTGACGGCGTGGCCGTGGCGGTGGAGCGGCGCGTCAGCCTGGTCTGGCCAGAGGCAGACCGGTCGGTCTTTCTGGTGGGCCTGCGCGACCTGCGCCAGCAGCGCCACACCGAAAACGAGCTGGAAAAGCGGGTGGCCGAGTTGCGCGCCACGCTGGAGTCCACCGCTGACGGCATCTTGGTGAGCGACCTCGATGGTGTCATTCGCAACTACAACCGGCACTTTGCCAAACTCTGGTCGGTGCCCGAGGCGATGCTGCTGCACCGCGACGACACCGCTTTGTACGCCCATCTGGCCAGCCAGGTCAGCGACCCGCATTACCAAGTTCGCCTGCAAGAGATCAACGACAACCCCTTGCTGGAAACCACCGACATCCTGGTGCTCAACAGTGGCCGGGTGCTGGAGCGTGTCACCCAGTCGCAGTACAGCCGTGGTCAGCCCACCGGGCGGGTGTTTTCATTTCGGGACATCACGCAAAGCTTGCTCAACGAGTCCCAGCTCAAGCTGGCAGCCAAGGTGTTCGAGTCCAGCCTGGAGGCGATTTTCATCACCAGCCCGGAACTGCTGATCCTGGCCGTCAACCCGGCCTGCGAAACCCTGACACAGTGCGCCCAGGGCAAGCTGCTGGGCGCCACCCCTGAGAACTTTTTCTTTGATCCGATTCATGCCGAGAAGGTGGCGGACATCCACGCCAAACTGCTCGATCAAGGGGTGTGGCGCGGCCAGCTCTGCATCCGCAAAAAAGACCTGTCCTCCTGTGCTGTCCAGGTGTCTTGGGTGCTGCTGCGTGACGACCATGGCCAGGTGTCGCACAGCATCTGTTTTTTCCGCGACCTGACCGAAGAACATGCGGCCCAAAAACGCATCGAGCAACTGGCCTACCACGACGCCCTGACTGGCCTGCCCAACCGCCTGCTGCTCACCCAGCGGGCGGGTTTTGCGCTGCGGGTGGCCGAGCGCAACGGCTGCGAATGTGGCGTGTTTTTCATCGACCTGGACCGCTTCAAAAACATCAACGACTCGATGGGCCACACCTTTGGCGACCGGGTGCTGGTCGACGTGGCGCAGCGGCTCAAGTCCTGCCTGCGCGACACCGACACGCTGTGCCGCCTGGGTGGCGACGAGTTTGTGATCTTCATGCAGGAGCTTGACGCACGCGGCGCCGAGGTGCTGGCGCAGCGCATCCTGGACACCATGGTCGAGGCCTTCCAGATCGATGACATGTCGTTCTCGGTCGGCTGCAGCATTGGCGTGGCGCTCTTCCCGGAAGACGGCAAAACGCTCGACACCCTGATCAAATGCGCCGACACCGCGATGTACCTGGTCAAGTCGCGCGGCCGGGGCAGCTTCCGCTTCTACCAGCCGCAGATGAATGTCAACCTGCTGTCGCACCTGAAGATGGACCACGCCATGCGCCTGGCCATGGACAAGGGCCTGTTTAGGCTGCACTACCAGCCGCAGATTTCGCTGGCCAATGGCAGCCTGCAAGGCGCCGAGGCGCTGCTGCGCTGGACCGACGAAGAACTGGGCAATGTGCCACCCAGCAGCTTCATCCCGCTGGCAGAAGAGTCGGGTTTCATCACCACGCTGGGCACCTGGGTGCTCGAAGAAGCGGTGCGCCAGGCCACCTTGTGGCAAAACCAGGGCACACCGGTCACCGTGTCGATCAACGTGTCGGCGCTACAGTTCCATCAGCCAGACTTTGTCGACACGGTGGCAGCGGTGATCCGTATCGCCGGCCTGGCCCCCCAACTGCTGGAGCTGGAGCTCACCGAGTCGATCCTGATCCAGGACGCCAACGAAACCCTGGGCCGTCTGCATGCCTTGGCAGAACTGGGTGTGGTGCTATCGATTGATGACTTTGGCACCGGCTACTCCAGCTTGGCGTACTTGAAGCGGTTCCCGATCTCCAAGCTCAAAATCGACCGATCGTTTGTCACCGGCCTGCCCGACGACGAGGGTGACCGCGCCATTGTCAGCGCCACCATTGGCATGGCGCGCGGGCTCAAATTGAAGGTGGTGGCCGAAGGGGTCGAGACCGAAGCCCAGCGCGACTACCTGGCCAGCCTGGGCTGCGAGTCATTCCAGGGCTATCTGTGCACGCCCGGCCTGAGTGCCGATGAGTTTGAGGTGCTGACCGCCAGCTTGCCAGCCCCCACCCCGGCCGAGGCCAACCTCAGCTCTAAAATAGCGTGAAATCAGCCTCTAGCCCTTATATTAAAAGCACCAGTAGCTTTAATTTTTATAGCAATTTGTAAGCCACGCTGTCCCCATGCAAGCCACCCGCATCATCGCCATTCGCCACGGAGAAACCGCCTGGAATGTGGACAACCGCATCCAAGGACACTTGAACATTGGCCTCAACCAAGTCGGCTTGTGGCAAGCCACGCAAGTCGCTCAAGCGCTGCGCGACGAGCCCATCGACACCATCTACGCCAGCGACCTGCTGCGCGCCTGGCAAACCGCGCAAGCCATCGCCGAGCAGGCCAACTGCCAGTTGCAAGCGAATGTGGGTCTGCGCGAACGCGGTTTTGGCAAGTTTGAGGGCCTGACCTATACCGAGATTGAAGCCACCTGGCCCGATATGTCGCGGCAATGGCGCAAACGCGAGGCCAACTGGGCGCCGCCTAACGGCGAATCCCTGGAAGCGGTGCGCGAACGGGTGCAAACCACCGTCCACACACTGGCGGCCAAGCACATCGGCGGGCAAATCGTGCTGGTGGCGCACGGCGGTGTGCTGGACATGTTGTACCGGCTGGCCACCGGCCAAAGCCTGCAAGCCCCGCGCGCCTGGCAACTGGGCAATGCGGCCATCAATCGCCTGCTCTGGACGCCTGACGGCCTGACGCTGGTGGGCTGGGCCGACACCAGCCACCTGGATCAGGCCACACGCGACGAAACCGTCAGCTGACAGCCGGCCAGCAGAGCCCCCCTGCGCTCACCTCAACTCACCGAGTAGCGCCCCGGCTTGTGGTTGACCCACAAAAACAGACTCATCAACACCGCCGCCAGCACCGAGTAGGCCACCCGCTGCGGTGTCACCACCAGCAACGCCAGCAGCACCACGATCGAATCCACAATCATCTGCGCTTTGCCCGCGCGGATGCCATGCGCTTTTTGCAAGTACAGCGTGACGATGGTGGCACCGCCCAAACTGGCCCGGTGCCGCGCCAGGAACAGGCAGCCCGAACCCAGCAGCAGCCCACCCACAACGGCGGCGTACAAGGGGTGAATCTGCCCGATGGCAAACACCTGCGGCGTCCACTCGGTCAACAGCGACAGCAAACCGACGGCCAGAAAGGTCTTGAGGGTGAACTCTCGCCCCATGCGGGTCCAGGAAAACCAGTAGAACGGCAAGTTCACCAGAAAGAAGAGCTTGCCAAAACTCACCCCGGTGGCATAGTGCAGCACAAACGCCAAGCCCGCCGTGCCCCCGGTCAGCAAGCCGGCCTGGTTGAACATCAGCAAAGCGATGGAGACAAACAAGGTGCCGGTAAAAATGCCCTGCGTGTCGTCAAACAGGGTGTGACGTTCAGGGGTTGAATGATGCGTCGTGTCCATGGTCAGGCTGTTGCATGATTTGTGCCAAAGGGGGTAGTGTCGGTGGTAAACCCGGCAGAGTCAGGCGCATCTTGGGTGCTGATGCGCGACATGGCCAAAGCCACTTCATAAAACATAGCACTCACCCCTTATTAAATAAGGGCTGAAGGCCATTTTTTCATAATAACCAGCCAAGTTGCATGACCCAGCGATGCGCTGACATTGAACTCTGCCGCGACGATCCGACTCCATACCTACTTTAGAACCCAGGAGATTCCCATGACTTTTTCAAAATTGGCGTCCTATTTGGCTGCCGCTGTTTGCATGGCCACCACGCTTGGCACGCCAGCGCTGGCGCACGACGAGGCCACGCTCGATGCCATGCCCTCCGCCCACGGTGGTCAATTGCGCATGGCGGGCATCTACCACTTTGAACTGGTGGTGGCCCCTGCCGCAGTGGCTGGCCAGGGTGTGCCGGTGCACGTTTATGTGACCGACCACCTGGGCCAGAAAATCGCCACCGCCCAAGCCAGCGGCTCCGCCAGCTTTGTGAATGGCAAGGCCCGCACCCAAGTGGCTTTGGCCCCCGAAGGTGACAACGGGCTGACCGGTGTGCTGCCGCAGTTGCCCAAACGCGGCACCCAAGCCCTGGTGTCCATCGCCCCGGTGCCCGGACAAGCCCCGGTGCAGGCCAAATTCACCCGTTTGCAGGCCAAGCCAGAGGCTGCAAAGTCGCATACCATGCCGGGCGCACAAGGCATGCCGGACATGCCCATGGATCACGCCCATCAGCACTGACTTGGCCCATCGACCTGCTCACTGGCAACTTCTTCAAAGGCCCCCACATGGCACAGTACGTCACTGAGGTTTTATGGCAACGCAATGGTCAGGACTTTTTGGACAACCGCTACAGCCGCAGGCACGTGCTGCGTTTTGATGGTGGGGTGGAGGTGGTGGGTTCCTCGTCGCCCCATGTGGTGCCGTTGCCGATGTCGGATGCTGCGGCCATTGACCCGGAGGAAGCCTTTGTCGCGTCACTGTCGAGTTGCCACATGTTGTGGTTTTTGTCGATGGCGGTCAAAGGCCGGTTTTGTGTGGACCGCTACCTGGACGCGGCAGTGGGTGTCATGGCAAAAAACGACCAAGGCAAGATGGCCATGACGGTGGTGACCTTGCGCCCGGCCGTCACCTTTTCTGGCGAGCGCCAACCGACCCGGGCGCAGATTGAAGCCATGCACCATGCGGCGCATGAAGCCTGCTACATCGCCAACTCGGTGAAATCAGAAGTCCGCTGCGAACCCGTGTTCTGAACCAGCCGCCTGGCACGGCCACCAGCCCGTGCACAGATCACTATCCAAGTGATAGCTGCCAGCCCTTATTTCAAAAGGGCTAGCAGCCAGTTTCTTCTACAAACCTGCAAAACCCAACTCAGATACTGAACAAATCCACCCCGCCCGCCTGGTTGGCCGGGGGTGTCACGCCCAGGTGCCGGTAGGCGGCCAGGGTGGCGATACGACCGCGCGGGGTGCGTTGCAGGTAGCCCTGCTGGATCAGGTAGGGTTCGATCACGTCTTCGATCGTTTCGCGCTCTTCACCGATGCTGGCGGCGATGTTGTCCAGGCCCACCGGGCCGCCGTCAAAACGGTGGATCACGGCTTCAAGCAGCTTGCGGTCCATCAGATCGAAACCTTGCGGGTCAACGTCCAGCATGGCCAGCGCACGGTTGGCGATGTCCAGCGTGATCTCGCCCACACCTTTGACATCGGCATAGTCGCGCACCCGGCGCAACAGCCGGTTGGCGATGCGGGGTGTGCCGCGGCTGCGGCGGGCAATCTCGAAGCCACCTTCGGGGTTGGTGGGCACATTGAGCAGCCCGGCGCTGCGTTTGACGATGCGCGCCAGCTCCTCAGGCGTGTAGAACTCCAGCCGCGCCACGATGCCAAAACGGTCGCGCAGCGGGTTGGTCAACATGCCGGCACGGGTGGTGGCGCCGACCAGGGTGAAGGGTTGCAAATCAAGCTTGATGGAGCGCGCCGCCGGGCCTTCACCAATCATGATGTCGATCTTGTAGTCCTCCAGCGCGGGGTACAAAATTTCTTCAACCACCGGGCTCAGGCGGTGGATTTCGTCGATGAACAAGACGTCGTTTTTTTCCAGATTGGTCAGCAGCGCCGCCAAATCCTTGGGTTTTTCGAGCACCGGGCCGCTGGTCTGGCGCAGGTTGACGCCTAATTCGGCGGCGATGATGTGGCTCAGCGTGGTTTTGCCCAGGCCGGGTGGGCCAAACAGCAGCACATGGTCGAGCGCCTCGTCGCGTTTTTTGGCGGCGCTGATAAAAATCTCCAGCTGTTCACGCGCCTTGACCTGGCCCACATAGTCGTCCAGCAGCTTGGGGCGCAGGGCGCGCTCAATCGCCTCCTCGTTGGGCGAGGCGGGTGCGTTGGACACCACCCGTTTGGCGGGCGCCGGGGCAAAATCGTCGGTTTGGATACTCACTGCGGACTCTGGTTGAGGGCAAAGCAGGCACTATAGCGCTCAATACCTGGGCCAATTCTGCCGATAACAAGCCAAAGCCTCTTTGGCCGACCGTCAACCAGCCCTGGATCAGACATGAACACACCGCCCCCCCCTGCCCATCAGACCCGACGCAGCCGCGCCGCGGCCACCGGCTGGCTGACATCTGCCCGGGCACGCCAGGTATGGGCACTGGCCTTGGGCTGCTTGTTGTGCGCGGGCGGCTGGAGCGTCAGCCGGGCCGCAGAAAAGGCCGACCCAGCCATCAAACCCACCGAAGCGGCCACCAAAGCCCCGGCCAAAAAGTCCAGCTCAACCGCCACGATTGAAGCAAGCACCACCTCCGACCCGGTGGAACTGGGCAACGACATCAAAAAAGCCCTGCGCGACAAGCTGATTGACCGCAAAAAGATCACGCTGACAGTCACCGACAAAGCCGAGCCCGCCAGCAAGGCCAGCCCGGCACCGGCGAGCAGCCGCGCCAAAGCCGCCGAGCCGCCCGTCATAGAGGAGCCCCCCGCCCCTGCCACCAAGTTTCGGCCAGCGCCTGCGGCCACGCGCCCCATGCCAGTGTTCAACCCGCGCGACAGCCGCGAGTACATCCGCGCCAAAGCCGCTGCTTTGACCACCCGCACGCCAGCCACACCACCAACACCACACGCGCCAGAGCGCAGCACCAGCGGCCACGGCGATGTGCACTGGAGCTATTTGGGCAAAACCGGGCCGCAGAACTGGGGCGAGCTGCAGCCTGAATTTGGCACCTGCGCCACGGGCCAGCGCCAGTCGCCCATCAACATCGATGACGTCTACACCCTGCAAGGCCCGGCCGAAGCGCTGCAGTTCAATTACCAACCGTCCAACGCGGTGGTGGTCAACAACGGCCACACCATCCAGGTCAACCTGCAAGGCAGCAACACGTTGACGGTGCGCGGCACCACCTACACGCTGGTGCAGTTCCACTTTCACACCCCGTCTGAAGAGCAGGTCAACTACCGCAACTACGCCATGGTGGCGCACCTGGTGCACCGCAGTGCCGACGGCCAGCTGGCCGTAGTGGCGGTGCTGCTGGAGCCGGGTGTGGCCAGCCCCTTGATCGACAAGGTCTGGACCTACATGCCGCTGGATGTGAATGACACGGTGCGCACCCCCGCCGGGCTGATTGACCTGACCGAGCTGCTGCCCAAAGACCAGCGGTATTACCAGTTCATGGGCTCACTGACCACGCCGCCTTGTACCGAAGGTGTGTTGTGGATGGTGCTCAAACAGCCGATGCAGGTCAGCCCGGCGCAGCTGCGCTTGTTCCAGCAGCTCTACCCCAACAACGCCCGCCCGGTGCAGCCGCTCAACAACCGGCCGGTGCGCAGCGCGCAGTAATGTGGCGGCGGCGCTGGCCCGGCGTGGCTACTTCGCCAGGCTTTTGAGCGCCAGTTTGATGCCGTCGCTCACACCCACGTCCTGCGGCAGGGCTTTGAGGGCGGCGGCGGCTTCGCGGTCGCTGTAGCCCAGCGCCAGCAGCGCTTGCAGGATGTCGGCCTGGGCGTCGCTGGCCACACTGGCAACCACACCAATGTCTGGCCCGAGTTTGCCTTTGAGTTCGAGCAGCAGGCGCTCAGCCGTTTTTTTGCCGATGCCGGGCACCTTGATCAGACGACCCGCTTCCTGAAGGGTGATGGCTTGTGAGAGTTCGCTCACACTCATGCCCGACAACACCGAGAGTGCGGTGCGCGGCCCAACACCGCTGATCTTGATCAGCTGGCGAAACGCCTCACGCTCGGCGGCATTGGCAAAACCGTACAGAATCTGCGCGTCCTCCCGCACCACAAAGTGGGTGAGCAGCGTGACCTTGGCGCCGATCTCGGGCAGGTTGTAGAAGGTGCTCATGGGCACCAGCACCTCGTAGCCCACGCCGTGGCAGTCAATGATGACCTCGGGCGGGTTTTTGTTGTCCAGCGTACCGGTGAGCTTGCCAATCATCTTTATTACCTATTCAATCAAGAAGTCATTGGGTCTGACGGAAAATCGGCCCAGGCAGGCAGGCCCAACAACCCAGCCGCCAGCCACGGCATGTTGGCCCAACCCCACGGAGCGGTGAAACCGCCGCCCCTATTCAGAGAATTATCAACGTGATCCTTCGCCACCTGTTTTCGCCACCCAACAACACCCGCCTGAGCCACCTGTGTGGCCCGATGGACGCGCATTTGCGCACCATCGAAACCGCGCTGCAGGTCAAAATCGCGCACCGGCACGAGCAGTTCAAGGTGGACGGCCTCAAAATCCACGCCCAGCGTGCGATGGAGATGCTGCAGGCGCTGTACGAGATGGCAGCGCGCCCGATCGAGCCACGCACGGTGCAACTGATGCTCTCGGGTGACGGCGACGTGAATGGCGCCGATGGCCCCTCGCTCAAAACCCGCCGCGCCGACCTCAAACCGCGCTCGATGAACCAGGCGCATTACCTGGACTGCATCGCCAGCTGCGACATCACCTTTGGCATTGGCCCGGCCGGCACTGGCAAAACCTACCTGGCCGTAGCCATGGCAGTGGACGCCCTGCAACGCAGCACGGTGCAGCGCATTGTGCTGACCCGCCCGGCGGTCGAAGCGGGCGAGCGCCTGGGCTACCTGCCCGGTGACTTGGCGCAAAAGATCGACCCCTACCTGCGCCCGCTATACGACGCACTCTATGACCTGATGGGTTTTGAGGCAGTGCAAAAAGCCTTTGAGCGCCAGACGATTGAGATTGCGCCGCTGGCCTTCATGCGCGGGCGCACGCTCAACACCGCGTTTGTGATCCTGGACGAGGCGCAAAACACCACGCCCGAGCAGATGAAGATGTTTTTGACCCGCATCGGTTTTGGCTCCAAAGCGGTGGTGACCGGCGACGTGAGCCAGATCGACCTGCCCGCCACCCAGCTCAGTGGCCTGATCGACGCCGAACGCGTCTTGCGCAGTGTGGACGGCATCGCCATGTGCCGCCTGACCAGTGCCGACGTGGTGCGCCACCCGCTGGTGGCGCGTATTGTGGATGCCTACGACGCGCCGGGCCGCTTCAACCCGCACCCGCGCCTGGATGCCGACCCGATGCCTTTGCCGGTGGCGCCGCGCGTGCGCAGCCGCAAGGCCGCGCCGTGAAAGAAAAAATATTATTTTGATAGCTACCTGCCCTTATGAAATAAGGGCTAGAGCCAATTTCTTATACAAACGATCAACCACCATGAACCAACTCACCCTGTCCCTGCAATTTGGCAAACTGCCTGACGCCGCCTTGCACCGCGCCGCGCTGCCGCGCCACAAGGTCATCAAATGGATTCGCCACGCGCTGCAGGACGACGCCGAGATCACCGTGCGCATCGTTGACGCCGAAGAAGGCCAGGCGCTGAACCGCGACTACCGCAAAAAAGACTACGCCACCAATGTGCTGACCTTTGACTACACCCAGGAGCCCATCGTCACCGCCGATTTGGTGCTGTGCGCGCCGGTGGTGGCCAAAGAAGCAAAAGAGCAAAACAAAACCCTGGAAGAACACTACGCCCACCTGCTGGTGCACGGTGCCCTGCACGCCCAAGGCTGGGACCATGAGGAAGACGAAGACGCGCAGGTGATGGAGCTGCGCGAGAGCGAGATCATGGCGCGCCTGGGGTTCGACAACCCGTATTGACCCACGCCCTCACAACAGCCGCCCCGGAACTCTGCGCCACCACCCGACTCTGAACGTGTTATGACGTTGCCACAGAACCTGACCCGCTGGCTGATCGCTGCTTTTTTAGTAGCTATCAGCCCTTTATCCACCTGGGCTCAGGCGCCAAAAAGCATCACCAACGTGGTCACCACCGAGCAGGTGCGCGCCGAACTGATGGCCTACGCGCCCGACGGCATCGACCCCGGTAAAACCGTCTGGGTCGGGCTGCAACTGGCCCACCAGCCCCACTGGCACACCTACTGGAAAAACTCGGGCGACTCGGGCCAGCCCACCAGCCTGAGCTGGACCTTGCCGACCGGGGTGTTGGCCGGTGACATTGCCTGGCCCACGCCCAAGATCCTGCCCACCGGCAACCTGGTCACCTATGGCTTCAACGGCACGGTGCTGCTGCCAGTGCCACTGACCATCACCCCCGACTTCAAACCCTCACCGTTGTCTTCAGAGCTGGAGGTCAAGTTACAAGCCAGCTGGCTGGTCTGCAAGCTTGAATGTGTGCCGCAAGACGGGCAATTTGTGCTGCGCCTGCCCACCAAAAGCTCCACCGCCATGAACGCGGGCCTGTTTGAGGCCGCTTTCCAGGTGCAACCCAAGGCTTTGAGAGGCAACAGCCAGATCAGCATTGAAGGTCAGCAACTCAAATTAACCGTGAGCGGCCTGCCCGCCGCATTACAAAGCCAAAAGCTGGAACTCTTTCCCGAAGTCCCCGAGCTGGTAGACGCTGGCGCCCCCTGGACGCAAGCCTGGTCAGGCGCGGTATGGACCGCCAGTGTGCCGATCTCGCCGCACCGCAGCGACAGCCCCAAGGCACTGCCGCTGGTGCTGGTGGCCGACGTGGCCGGGGAACGCAACGGCTTTGCCACCACCGCCCCCATCACCGGCAGCTGGCCAGCCAACCCGGCGCCCGGTCAGGCTGAAGTGGCGCAACCGCAGTTCAACCCGGCGCTGGCCCCAACCCCCACGGCCCCCGCCGTGCCAACCAGCTTCTGGCTGGCACTCGTCGGGGCGCTGCTGGGGGGCCTGTTGCTGAACCTGATGCCCTGTGTGTTCCCGGTGCTGGCGATCAAGGTGGTGGGCTTCACCCGCCACGCCGACGACCGGCGCGGCCACCGCGTGAGCGGCCTGGCCTACAGCGCGGGTGTGGTGCTGTCCTTCCTGGCGCTGGGGGCGCTGATGCTGGTGCTGCGCAGCGCGGGTGAACAACTCGGCTGGGGCTTTCAGCTGCAGTCACCGGCGGTGGTGGCGGCGCTGGCGGCGCTGTTCACCCTGATCGGTCTGAACCTGGCCGGGCTGTTTGAATTTGGCCAACTGCTGCCCAGCCGCCTGGCCACGCTGGAAGCCAAGAACCCCGCCGTTAACGCCTTCCTCTCCGGCGTGCTCGCGGTGGCGATTGCCTCACCCTGCACCGCGCCGTTCATGGGCGCTTCGCTCGGGCTGGCGCTGGCTTTGCCGCCCTTGCAGGCGCTGCTGCTGTTTGCGGCGCTGGGTGTGGGCATGGCGCTGCCGTATCTGGCGGCCAGCTGGTCACCCGCGCTGGCGCGCAAACTGCCCCGGCCCGGCGCCTGGATGGACACCTTCCGCCGCGCCATGGCCTTCCCGATGTTTGCCACCGTGGTCTGGCTGGTGTGGGTGCTGGGCCAGCAAACCGGCATCGACGGTGCAGGCGCCCTGCTGGCACTGCTGGTGGGCCTGGCGCTGGTGGTCTGGGCGCTGTCGCTGCGCGGTGCGGCACGCTGGCCAATTGCTGCTTTATCGATAGCTGTCTTACTAGCTCTCACCTGGGCCATCGGCAAAAACGTCGTGCATTTTTCAGAACCCAACAGCAGCAACAACGCCAGCACCAACAGCCGCTGGCAGGTCTGGGCACCCAGCAAGGTGGACGCGTTGCTGGCCAGCGGCTCCCCCGTGTTTGTGGACTTCACCGCCGCCTGGTGTGTGACCTGCCAGTACAACAAAAAAACCACGCTGGCCAACACCGACTTACTGGCCGACCTGGACGCCAAAAAAGTCGTGCTGTTGCGCGCCGACTGGACCCGCCGCGACCCGGCCATCACCACCGCACTGGCCACACTCGGGCGCAACGGCGTGCCGGTCTACGTGATGTACCAGCCCGGCAAAGCGCCGGTGGTGTTGTCGGAGATTTTGTCGGTGGCGGATGTGCGCGGGGCGATGGTGGGGTTGTAGGTTTTCTCCACTCATGCCCGCTGGGTGGAAGAGGGCGCTAACTTGAAACGAGTGCCTGAATTGCAGCGAAAGCTGTCGTTCGGTGAGTGCAACTGGTCACAGACTGTTTCACTGGTAGATTGGCAGGCAAAATGCTTTGCCTGTTAACCGTCATCCACAGATTTTGAGTAACAGCATGGGTCTCCGACAACACTTTCGGTTCACGTACTCGACTCTTTCAGATGTCCAAGCGTTCTTGCGCAGCTTCAATCAATCCGTCAACGTAGAAGACCAAGATGAGTTTTTTGCATTTACGCAACTCGAAGGTACTTCCCCCTTTACATTCGACTGCGAGATAGTACCTAGTGGACTGCTATCAGAACGGGCTGGTAGTTATTTCACCTTTCTGGGCCAATTTGTCGAGGCAACAACGGGACGGTTTGGTCCAGTTGAGATTTCTGACTTGTAAGCAGCGGGAGCTGCCGTTGACCGTGTTCATCCAATTGGCGCTGTAGCCTTGAATAGGCGCCCAGATGCCACGCCGGGTCTGCCAGAATATCGATATCCATTTAACAAAGTCGAATATCAGTAAAAGTGTGGCTGCAAGCCACTTTCAGGAGGATTTGATGGCCAACTTATGGAGCAGGTACCAACATATAGAGCGCTTTTATATGCTCTGGACATTACGTTAACCATCCAATGAAGCGCCTGATTTTTCTCGCAGTCACGGTAGTTGCAATGAGCACGAGCAGCTTCGCCCAAATATGGGCCACTGCAACTTCAACCAACCACAGCAATGGAAGGGTGATCATCTTTCGCTTCGTTGACGAATTCGCTCCAAGTTTCAATCGTGCGAGCCAGCCCAATCGCGTCATTCTGGCGTGGAAGTATCAGTCCGAACGGGGAATGCCGGTCTTGACTGAGCGTCAGCGCATGGATGCGATGGAAGATGCAATGGAACCCATCATGACGAAGGATGAGTTTGCGACTCTCGCGCTTGTGTCAACGGGGGAGAATTTGCGGGAATGGACCTACTATGTAAAGTCCGAGAGCGAATTCATGGTTCGACTAAACAAGGCGCTGGCCGGTCAGTCCGCTTTCCCCATTGAAATCCATACGGCCGCCGACCCCAAATGGACGATGTACGAGAAATTCAAGGCAGGGTTGAAGAAGTGAGCTGTATGGTTAACAGGTGGTTCGTCGCGGACAAGCAGCAGCAGAACGCCGCTGCGCGGCGCGTGCTGTCCGCCGGACAACGCCAACGTTAAGCATCTTATGACGCCATTCCTGCACAACTTCGCGTGCTTCGACTGTCAGGTCTCTTTTAAGCGACCGGCGACGAGTGACTCCGGTACCGGAAGCGCGCATCTTGCAGAATCGGCGCTTGTTCACAACTGCCCCAATTGCGGTCATAGGATGGCATTCATGGGTCGCAACTTTGCTACTCCGCCGAAATCTGATAAATCTGCCTGGTTGGCCGCGAAGGGTCTTTGGGAAGCTGGCTTCCGCTTCTCCGGCAGCGGCTATCACAGCGATGCACCACTCCCAAGATCAAAGCAAGAAGTCGCGACCTTCGTTGAGGCCAACCCCGAACATGTTCAAAGAATTGGCGTCCAAAGCAAGTGGAGTGACTATGCATAACTGGTCGCTCGGCGCGGACAGTCAACTTAAGGTTGCCGTTGCGCGGCGAGTGTTGCCTGCCGGTCATCTTCACGTTAGGCTTCACGAATGACGGTTCAGCGCCGAGAGTGGCAAGATTACGCAGAGTGGACAGCAAAAATCGCGACGTCTGCCCTCATGCTGTATGCCGGACTCGCTATTGTCGAAAGATACAACTTCGGCGCTATCGCACAGACGCTGTTCTGGCTAACGTACCCGCCACTCATGTATTGGGTTGTCATTCGCGAGATTTACATCCCTAGAACCGCAAAGCCGATGATACCTACCGGTTCTCTGCAGATCGTATTCTCTCTACAAGGAAGCGGTTACGGCACGCATGAGGAGCGTGAAGCAATACATCGACTTACTGCCAAGCTCGATGCTCTTCTCGCCGAATCCAGTAGCGGGGAGTTTGACGGCGACGAATTTGGTGAGGGTGAATGCACTCTGTTCATGTATGGCGACAAGCCGGACGCAATATATGAACTCATCTCAACAACACTAAATGAGTCTTCAATTGTCTTTGGTGGAAAAATTGAATTTCGCTCGCCCAGTTCGAGCGTGCCGTATAGGACAATTCAACTATGACAGCACAGCGTATCCTCGAAGTTGGAGCGCCACTTCGGCCTAACCCGGCGCTCAACCTCGTTCCTTTCAGTCGCTGGACGCTGCGCGATAAGGCCGCGCTGCGCCGTTTAGTTCCACGTTAAAGCACAAGCTCAGATGATTTGGATGACTGCTGTCTGGAAATCTGGCTGTCGGCTTGCAGCCTGAAACCGACATAGGTTGTGCAGCAATTACTCAGAATCAGCACACGTCCTGTCTTTCATCGTTATTTCGCCACAGGAAACTGATTTCCTGGAATGCATCCCTTTTGGCGCATCACTCTCCGCAATTTTTGAGCAACACCTTGCGCCAAGACACACAAGGCCACAGGCCAGTGATCAACCGGCCATTTATAAAAAATCGGCCTGCAGCCCTTATTTAACAAGGGCTCACAGCTATGGTTTTTTTAGATTTCCATACGTGCCGATTTGAGCAACACCCATGCCCCACCGGCCCATCGCCGGGTACATCCTCCGTTAATACACACGGCCAAATGTGGCGGTTAGGCTCCCTTTCCGCCCCGGCGGGGGTGGCAAGGGCGGGGATCAACGGCGACACCGATAAGACTTTCTTAAGACGCCCTTTTTAAGCTTGTCCCCAGTTCATCACTGAGGGCCAAGCATGTTTTTCAAACACCACATTCGCACGCTGTTCACCAGCCTGGCAGTCGCCCTGCCGTTGCTGGCCAACGCCAACCCGATCCTGGACGACTACACCGCCCAGGCCAAGGCCGAGAACCCGGCTTTCAAGGGCTTCAGCGCTGCGGCCGGGCAAAAGCTCTACACGACGCAAGGGCCGAACCAGTTGTCGTGTTCGTCCTGCCACTCCGATTCCCCCAAAAACGCGGGCAAACACGCCAAGACCAACAAGGCCATTGACCCGATGGCACCCAGCGTGAACCCGCAGCGTTTCACCGACGCGGCCAAGGTCGAGAAGTGGTTCAAACGCAATTGCAATGACGCGCTGGGTCGCGCCTGCACCACGCAGGAAAAGGGCGACTTCATGACGTATGTGTTGTCGGTCAAATAGGGGGGCGCCATGACATCCAAGCCACTCTGGACCTGTGTCGCGCTGCTGCTGATGGCGGGCACCGCTTTTGCTGAACGCCACAAATACAACGGTGAAGACCGCGGCCGCCCGGTGATGCCGTCGCAAAGCAATGCCAAATGGCAGGCTGAATGCAGCGGCTGCCACCTGGCTTTTCCGCCCGGTTTGTTGCCCGCGCCGTCCTGGCAGAAGATGATGGGCGCGCTGGACCAACACTTTGGCACCGATGCCTCGCTGTCCCCGGCTGACACCAAGGAGATCACCGATTTCCTGGTCAAAAATGCCTCCAACCGCTGGACGGCCAACACAGCGCCGCTCAAGATCACCGACAGCGAGTGGTTCAAGTCCAAACACCGCGCCGGTGAAATCAATCCGGCGGTATGGAAACGCGAGTCGGTCAAAAGCCCATCCAACTGCCTGGCCTGCCACCGTGGCGCCGACAAGGGCGACTTTGACGAGGACAACGTCCGTATTCCCAAATGAGCCCCGCTGACAAACCTTTGCAACCCACGCTGATCTGGGACGTTCCGACCCGCTTGTTCCACTGGGCGCTGGCCAGCAGTTTTGCCGTGGCCTGGCTCACCGCCGAGTCAGACCCCTGGCTGGCGGTGCATGTGTTTTGTGGTTACCTGATGCTGGGGCTGGTGGGTTTTCGGGTGGTGTGGGGGTTTGCCGGTTCGCACTTTTCGCGTTTTGCCAGCTTTGCGCTGAGCCCCTCGCGTGGCTTGGCCTATCTGAAAGAGGTGATGGCGGGCCGCGCGGCCCGTTATGTGGGCCACAACCCGACCGGCAGCCTGGCGGTCTACCTGTTTCTGGCACTCACCGTGGTGATTGGTGTGACCGGCATCTTGTTGCTGGGCGCTGAGGAACGCCATGGCCCGGCGGCGGGCTGGTTCAGCTTTGCCCAGGGGGATGGATTCCAGCAGGTGCATGAGCTGGCCGCCGTCGTGATGCTGGTGCTGGTGGGCGTGCACATCACCGGTGTGCTGATGGAAAGCCGGGTGCACCGGGAGAACCTGGCGCGCTCCATGGTCGACGGCCACAAGCTGGCCAGCCCGGACACCCCTGCGGGCCAGCCGCACAAGCGTGTGGCCTGGCTTGTGTTGCTGGTGGTGCTGGGTTTTGGCGGCTGGTGGTTTGCCTATGCGTTACACAACCAGTGGGCGGCGCTGACCGGCCAAACCGTGGTGCGCCAAGTGCCGTTTGTGGGCTCCAAGTTGGCGGACAACACGGTGTGGCGCGAGGAATGTGGCAGTTGTCATGGGGTGTTTCACCCCTCGCTGTTGCCCGCGCGCTCCTGGCAGAAGATGATGGCCGAGCAGGACCAGCACTTTGGCTCCGACCTGGCGCTGGACGGCCCCACCAGCCAGGCGGTGCAGGCTTTTATGGTGGCCAACGCCGCCGAGCAACAGGCAACGGAAGCCGCCTACAAGATCGGTCGCTCCATCCCGTCAGATGCGGCCCCCCAACGCATCACCGAGACGCCTTACTGGATCAGGAAACACCGCGACATCTCTGCTGCCGACTGGGCCAACCCGCTGGTCAAAAGCAAGGCCAACTGCGCCGCCTGCCACAACGACGCTGACGCAGGCACCTTTGAAGACGGTGCCATGTTGATTCCCAACCGCCCTACCACAAGCGCCAAGCCGTAAGTTTTATGTTGCCGGGTCTGTTGTCCCAACGGCTACGATGGGGCCCCCACAAACGGCCCACCCACACCATGCGAATCTTGCTTGCTGAAGACGACCCCATGCTGGGTGACGGCCTGCGCGCTGGCCTGCGCCAGCAGGGTTTTCTGGTCGATTGGGTGCGCGACGGCCTGGCTGCCGAGCGCGAAATCGCCTGTGGCAACCACCAGGCCGCCGTGCTGGATTTGGGCCTGCCCTTGAAAGACGGCATGGAAGTGCTGCAGTCCCTGCGCCGCCAAAAGATCACTTTGCCGATCCTGGTACTGACCGCGCGCGACGCGGTGCCCGACCGCATCAAAGGGCTGGACGGCGGCGCGGACGACTATGTGATCAAGCCGGTAGACCTGTTTGAGCTGGGCGCGCGCCTGCGCTCGCTGGTACGCCGGGCGCACGGCCACACCCAGGACTGCTTGAGTTGCGGTGCGCTGCAGGTCAATCTGGCGGCGCGCTCGGTCACGCTGTCCGGGCAGGCGGTCAGCTTGTCGATGCGCGAGTTTGATTTGCTGCATGTGCTGATGCTCAACGCCGAGCGGGTCATGTCGCGTGAACAACTGGAGCAGCAGCTCTACAGCTGGGGGTACGAGGTGGAAAGCAATGCGGTCGAGGTGCACATCCACCACCTGCGCAAAAAGCTGTTGCCTGAGCTGATCCAGACCGTGCGTGGTGTGGGCTACACGCTGATGCCGCCCAAAGACCCCACCACTGAGTCCGCACCATGATCCTGTTCAACCGGCTGCCCTCGCTGCAGGCACGCTTGCTGGCGCTGCTGCTGACGCTGATCTTGTGCGTCTGGGTCGCTGCGGCGGTGTTGAGCTGGATCGACACCCGCCATGAACTCGACGAGCTGCTGGACGCCCACTTGGCACAGTCGGCCGCGCTGTTGGTCGCCCAGCAAACCGACACTGATGAGGCGGGCCGCAGCCACCGCTCACATCACCGGCACACCGTCGACGGCGACGACCACCCGGACGCACCCACCTTGCACAAATACGCCACCCGGGTGGCGTTCCAGGTGTTTCACGACGGCAGGTTGACGCTGCACTCCGGCACCGCACCGCAGACGCCCATGTCGCCGCGACTGCGCGGTTTTGCCACGGTGGAGTTGCCCGAGGGCGGCTCGTGGCGGGTGTTTGGCGCGCAAGGCAACAAGGGCGATGTGCAGGTGTTTGTGGGTGAGCAGATACGCTCGCGCCAGTCGATTCTGTGGGCCATGATGCAGTCGGTGTTGACGCCTTTGCTGGCGGCCTTGCCCGTGTTGGCGCTGCTGGGCTGGCTGGCGGTGCGCCGCAGCCTCACGCCTTTGCGCACCCTGAGCCAGGTACTCGCACGGCGCCAGCCGCAAAGCGTGGAGCCGCTGGTCATCAACAACACACCAGCCGAGATGGCGCCGGTGGTGTCGGCCCTCAACAGCTTGCTGGCACGCATCGGCCAGATGATGGCGACCGAGCGGCGCTTCACCGCCGATGCCGCGCACGAATTGCGCACCCCCATTGCCGCCATTCGCGCCCAGGCCCAGGTGGCGCTGGGCGCCGGGGCAAACGTGGCCGAGCGCGACCAGGCACTGCGCCACACGCTCGCCGGGTGTGACCGCGCCACCCATCTGGTGGCCCAGTTGTTGACACTGTCGCGCCTGGAAACCGCTGGCCACACCAGCCCGGGGTTGCGGGTGGATGTGTGCCAGATAGCCCAACGCATCGCGGCTGATCTGGCGCCCGGCGCCCTGGCCCGCGCACAAGTGCTGACACTCGACACCTGCGCGGGCGCCCTCATTGCGGCAGACGAGGTGTTAACCGGTGTGCTGATCCGCAACCTGCTGGACAACGCGCTGCGTTACAGCCCCGATGCGGCCCAGGTGAATCTGACCGTGCACTGCGCCGGTGGTCAAGTCCTCTTGCAGGTCAACGACAGCGGCCCGGGCTTGGCCGAAGCCGATATGGCGCGTTTGGGTGAGCGCTTTTACCGGGGCCTGGGCACCGGGCAACACGGCAGCGGGCTGGGCTGGTCGATCGTGCGGCGTATTGCCGATGTCTATCAGGCGCAGGTGCTGACAGGCCCCTCGGCGCTGGGAGGGCTGTGTGTCACGGTGACTTGGCCGATTGCGCCAGATCAAGGATCACAACGAATTTGAGTTTACATGTGTCAACCTGACGCGACACAATGCGACAATTCAGCCATGACTACCTCATCCACCTCCTCCTTCGCCCCCCTCAAGAACGACACCTTTCTGCGCGCGTGCTTGCGCCAGGCGACTGACTACACGCCCATGTGGATGATGCGTCAGGCCGGGCGTTTCCTGCCGGAATACCGTGCCACCCGCGCCAAGGCGGGCAGTTTCATGGGCCTGGCCACCAATGTCGACTACGCCACCGAAGTCACGCTGCAACCCTTGGACCGCTTCCCCATCGATGCGGCGATTTTGTTCAGCGACATCCTGACCGTGCCCGATGCGATGGGCCTGGGTCTGTCTTTTGCCTTGGGTGAAGGCCCCAAATTTGCCCACTCGGTGCGCGACGAAGCCGCCGTGGCCAAGCTCGAAGTGCCCGACATGGCCAAGCTGCAGTATGTGTTTGACGCGGTCACCTCGATCCGCAAGGCGCTCAACGGCCGGGTGCCGCTGATCGGTTTCTCGGGCAGCCCCTGGACCCTGGCCTGCTACATGGTCGAAGGCGCAGGCAGTGACGACTACCGCCTGGTCAAAACCATGATGTACAGCCGCCCGGACCTGATGCACCGCATTCTGGAAATCAACGCCGACGCGGTGGCGCTCTACCTCAACACCCAGATCGAAGCCGGCGCCCAAGCCGTGATGGTGTTCGACAGCTGGGGCGGCGTGCTGGCCGACGGCGCGTTCCAGGAATTCAGCCTGGCCTACACCCGCCGGGTGTTGGCCAAATTGCACAAAACCTGGGCCGGCGCCACCATCCCAAGCATCGTCTTCACCAAGGGCGGCGCTTTGTGGCTTGACGAGATGGAGTCGCTGGACTGCAACGCGCTGGGCCTGGACTGGACCGCCAATCTGACCAAGGCACGCGCTCTGGTCGGCGGCAGCAAGGCTTTGCAAGGCAACCTGGACCCGAACGTGCTGTTTGCACCACCGGAAAAAATCGAGGCCGAAGTCATCAAGCTGCTCAACGCCTTTGGTACACCGCACAGCGGCCCAGGCTTCGGGCCAACACACATCTTCAACCTGGGCCACGGCATCAGCCAGCACACCCCGCCCGAACATGTGGCGGCGCTGGTGGAAGCGGTGCACAAACATTCGCGCCTGATGCGTGGCGCCTGCTGATGCGGGCTGACGGCTAGCACTTTTTCAACAGTTTTTGGCGGATTCCTACAAAAAAGTTTGTTACTTATGCACAAAATTGGTGATCCGCCAGGCGGTTCACCAGCTTGGTGAGCAAGTACACTATCAAACGCATAGCAGTTGTAAGTGGTTGATTTAAAAGGGATTTGAATTTTGCATCTTTTTTAGGCAGCCTAACAAAGACCTTGATTTACAAGGCTCGGCGGCATCTATCGACGATCTATCAACAAAGTTATCCACAGAAAACTTGGATGAGCTTTAATCCCCTACAGAATCAACGACTTAAGGCGAATTTCGCAAGTTCACTTGAACACCCCCTCCCAAATTGACCCGGCCACAGCCGCCCAGGTGGCGGTGTTGGTGCATACCCCGGCCTACAGCCAAATCACCGGCGCCCTGACCTACCTCAGCCCCCAAGACCTGCCGCCCGGCACGCTGGTGCGGGTGCCGCTGGGCCAGCGTGAATTGCTGGGCGTGGTCTGGGACCCGCATGGCGCGTCGGACAGCGCAGACTATCCCGCCTTGGACCCGAGCAAGCTGCGTCCGGTGGTGGCGGCGCTGGATGCGCTGGCGCCGCTGAGCGCCAGCTGGCGTGCCTTGATCCGTTTTGCTGCGAACTATTACCAGCGCTCGGCGGGCGAAGTGGCGCTGGCCGCCCTGCCTCCGCAACTGCGCGACATCAGCAGCGTGCAACTGGCGCGCAAGCTCAAAAAGAAGGCATCCGCCCAGCTCAAGGCGCAGGCAGCAGATGCCAAGGCGTCGGCTCAGTCCACCACGCCAGCTGACGGCGAACAGGACGCGAGCACCACCACACTAGATATTCCTGAATTAGTAGCACTCACCCCAGAGCAGACAAGGGCTATCGGCCAATTTGACCAAAACCCCGGGCCTTTTTTGCTGTTTGGCGCCACCGGCAGCGGCAAGACCGAGGTGTTCATGCGCTGCGCCGCCGAGGTGCTGGCGGGATCAAGCAGCAGCCAGGTGCTGGTGATGGTGCCCGAGATCAACCTGACGCCACAACTCGAAGAACGCTTCAAGGCCCGGTTTTGCGCCCAGTATGGCGCTGACGCCGTGGTGTCGATGCACAGCGGCCTGACCCCGGCGCAGCGTTTGGCGAGCTGGCTGGCCGCGCACAGTGGCAGCGCACGCATTGTGTTGGGCACCCGCATGGCGGTATTTGCCTCGATGCCCCATCTGGCATTGATTGTGGTCGACGAGGAACATGACCCGAGTTACAAAAGCCAGGACGGCGCGCGGTATTCGGCGCGTGACCTGGCCGTTTACCGCGGCAAACTCGATGGCGCCAAGGTGCTGCTGGGTTCTGCCACGCCCTCGCTGGAGAGCTGGTACCACAGCCGCCCGGCCGTTGAAGGCGGGCGCTACATGCGCCTGGAAATGCCCAGCCGGGTTGGCGCCAACGCGGTGTTGCCTCTGGTGCGGCGCGTCGACATGAACCACCAGCCCAAAGGCGCGGTGATCTCGCCGCCGCTGCTCGACGCCATTGGCCAACGCATCGCACGCGGTGAACAAAGCATGGTGTTCCTGAACCGGCGCGGTTACGCCCCGGTGCTGAACTGTGCCGACTGCGACTGGAAAAGCGCCTGCCCGCATTGCAGCGCCTTTCGCGTTTTTCACAAGATCGACCGCAGCCTGCGCTGCCACCATTGCGGGTTTTCCGAGCGGGTGCCACGCGCCTGCCCGGACTGCGGCAGCCTGGACATCGCCCCGGTCGGGCGCGGTACCGAGCGGCTCGAAGAGCAACTCGCCATGCTGCTGTGTGACATCCGCCGCCCGGACGGCAGCCCGGTGCGCATTGCCCGCATTGACGCCGACACCACCAAGCTCAAAGGCGCACTCGAAACCCAACTGGCGCAAGTGCATTCGGGCGAGGTCGATGTGCTGGTGGGCACCCAGATGATTGCCAAGGGCCACGACTTTCGCCGCATCACCCTGGTGGCGGCGATCAACGCCGACGGCGCACTGTTCTCGAGCGATTTCCGCTCACCCGAGCGGCTGTTTGGCCTGCTGATGCAGGCGGCTGGGCGCGCCGGGAGCGACGCCAGCAACACCAGCCGCAGCGAGATGTGGCTGCAGACCTTCCACCCGACGCACCCGCTGTACGAGGCGCTCAAACAACATGACTACCCGGCGTTTGCCGCGTCGCAGCTGGTGGAGCGCCAGCAGGCCGGCATGCCACCGTTCAGCTTCCAGGCGCTGGTGCGGGCCGATGCCCGCACCCAGGAAGCGGCCCAGGCTTTCTTGAACACAGCCAGCAGCGCCTGCGACGGCCTGCCCGAGCTGGCGCCCTGGCGCGAACACATCACGCTGTACCCGGCGGTGCCGATGAGCATCCAGCGGGTGGCCAATGTGGAGCGTGCCCAGATGCTGCTGGAAAGCCCGTCGCGGGCGGCGTTGCAACGCTTTTTAAACGCCTGGCAGCCGACCCTGCACGCGATGCGCAGCCAGCCGCAATGCAAAGGCCTGCTGCGCTGGGCGATTGATGTGGACCCACTATTAATTTAAAAGCAAAAGGCCCTTATTGAATAAGGGCCTGAATGGGTTTTGATGCACTGACCCGGCGTCACCGGGGGAGCTGAGGGGCATCAGCCCCCGAAGCAACCAGATCAGGCGGTCTTGGTGGCCACAATCACCTGGAAATTGCCAAAAAACACCACATGCCGCTCGCAGCTGATGCCGGGCATCTCGTGCAACAGGTTCACCGGGTCATGGGAGCTCCACAGCGCCAGGCCGTAGGGCTCGAACACCTTGAAATAGGTCCAACTCAGGGCGCGCAGCAGCCAGGGCCGTGGGCGGTGGAATTCGGCCAGGTACAGCTTGCCACCGGGCTGCAGCACCCGTATCGACTCGTTCAAAGCCTCGATCTTGAGGTGGTGCGGCAGCTCATGCAACAGGAAGAAGATGACATTGGCGCTGACCGAGCCGTCGGCCTGCTTCATGGCAATGGCATCGTCTTGCTGGTAGTCAATCCGGCCGGTGTAGTCCAGCAGCTTGCTTTTGGCGTGGTCGAGTTCGTTCTGGATGATGTCGGCCACCAGCACCTTCTTGGCGCCAGCCTCGACGGCAGCCTGGACCACACGCGGCATCACATTGCCAAACGCACACGAGGTGATCAGCACCTGCTGACCGCTGAGGTCGGTGCGCTTGAGGCCATGGGTGATGATCGACACCAAACGGCTGTACTGGAACAGCAAGATGCCGGCGATGATGGGCTGGTAGTCCACCAGCCGGATCAGACGCATGTTGGAGTAAATCGGGTAGACATGGGCGGCTTGCTGTTGCAGCTGCCCCAGGGCACCACGCAACAACAACGCTCCGCGGGTCAGCGTAAAAAAGAACAGGGCAATGCTGGCCAAAGCGGCCATAACGCCAAACACGGTGTACGTCAACCAGGGGAACATGCTTTTCCTTCGCGATCACAAGGATCGTGTGAATTTCAGAGTTTTGAGCGCCAAGGGTAGCTGTTTGATAGCCACTCGCAATTGAGCTTTGTCAGGTTTCTGTAAAAAACCAAGCAAATGACCGACACGCCCGCCTCGCCGTTGAAACCCGGCTTGGAGGGTTCGGAAAAACAAGGGCATCGAGCGCCTAGGTATGATTCGGCCCCTTCCGCGCGTTGCACATCCATGTCCACCAATTTTTCCACCGGTCTCAACCTCGCCCAGCAGGAAGCGGTGAACTACTTGCACGGCCCGTGCCTGGTGTTGGCCGGTGCGGGGTCGGGCAAAACCCGGGTGATCACCCACAAAATTGGCCGTCTGATCCAGTCCGGCGTCGCGGCCAAACGCATATTTGCCATCACCTTTACCAACAAGGCCGCCGCTGAAATGCGCGAACGCGCACGCGGCCTGATTGGCAAGCCGGCCAAAGATGTGGTGATTTGCACCTTTCACGCGCTGGGCGTGCGGCTGCTGCGTGAAGACGGTGCGGCGGTGGGCCTCAAGTCGCATTTTTCGATTTTGGACAGCGACGACGTCACCAGCATCCTCAAAGACGCGGGCGGCAGCGTCGACGCCGCCACCGCCCGCAGCTGGCAATGGACCATCAGCCTCTGGAAAAACCAGGGGATGAACTCGGCCAGCGCCTTGGCCGCTGCCGCCACCGACAACGAGCGCATCATTGCCCGCGTGATGGCGCTCTACGAAGAGCGGCTGGCCGCCTTCCAGGCGGTGGACTTTGACGACCTGATTGGCCTGCCGCTTAAACTGCTACAACAACATGAGCATGTCAGGCAGAAGTGGCAAGGGCTAGCGGGCCATTTCTTGGTGGACGAATATCAGGACACCAATGCCACGCAGTACGAGATGCTCAAACTGCTGGTCGGTGGCAACGGCCCCGAGCAGGCGCGTTTCACCGCCGTGGGGGATGACGACCAGTCGATTTACGGCTGGCGCGGCGCCACGCTGGACAACTTGAAGAAGTTGCCGATCGACTTCCCGAACCTCAAGGTCATCAAGCTCGAGCAGAACTACCGTTCCACCAGTGCCATCCTGCGCGCCGCCAACAATGTGATTGGCCCCAACCCCAAGCTGTTCCCAAAAAACCTGTGGAGCGACCTGGGTGAAGGTGAACCGGTGCGGGTGGTCGATGCCGACAGCGAAGAACACGAGGCCGAACGCGCGGTGGCGCGTATCCAGAGCCTGCGCGCCAACGGCCTGCCCCACCCCGGGCCGCAGTTCAAGGAATGGCGCGACTTTGCGGTGCTGTACCGCGCCAACCACCAGGCCAAACCGTTTGAGAAAGCGCTGCGCAAGGCACAGATCCCGTACAAGGTGTCGGGCGGCACCAGCTTCTTTGACCGCGCCGAGGTGAAAGACCTGTGCGCCTGGTTTCGGCTGTGGATCAACAACAACGACGACCCGGCGTTTTTGCGCGCGGTGACCACGCCCAAACGCGGCATTGGCCACCAGACGCTGGGACACCTGGGCGACTTTGCCAGCAAATACAAGCTCAGCATGTTCGAGGCGCTGTTCTCCAGCAGCCTGGGCTCGGTGATCTCGGGCAAGGCGCTGGGCAGCCTGCACGAGTTTGGCCGCGAGGTCAACGACCTGGAATTCCGCGCCCGCCACACCCTGGGTGCCGAAGCCGCCAAAACCTTTTTGATGGACTGGCTCAAAGACATCGGCTACGAACAATACCTGTACGACGGAGAAGACAGCGAACAGGTGGCCAACGCACGCTGGAGCAATGTGCTGGACTTCATCGACTGGATGAGTGGGCGCTGCGGCGGCAAGATCGACGACGCCACAGGCGTCAACGCTGCGGGCGAGGTCAAATCGCTGCTGGAAGTGGCGCAGACCGTGTCCTTGATCTCGACGATTTCCGAGCAGGAGAAAGACCAGGATGTGGTCACCCTCTCCACCCTGCACGCCTCCAAGGGGCTGGAGTGGCCGCATGTGATGCTGGTCGGTGTGACCGAGGGCATGTTGCCCTTCAAGCTGCGCGACAACCCCGACGCAGACTCAGCAGGGCAAGCCAGCGCCGCGCAAAAAGCCCAGGCCATGGAAGCCGCCAGCGAAAGCCTGACCACCCACCTGCAGGAAGAACGCCGCCTGATGTATGTCGGCATCACCCGCGCCCAGCGCAGCCTGGCGGTGAGCTGGACGCGCAAACGCAAAAAAGGCCGCGAGATGGTGCAGGCCCAACCCAGCCGCTTTATCGAAGAAATGGGCCTGGACCAGGCCACCGTCAAAGAAGACCCGCGCGCCAAACTCAAGGCCTTGCGCGCCGAATTTGCCCAAAAAGCCGCCGATGGCGCGGCGGCACGGGCGCAGGTGCGTTAAGGGGCTGGCACAAACGGCATTGGCTTGATCCCCTCTCCCTCCGGGAGATGGCTAGGGTGAGGGCGGAAATCCGGTTTTTTGCCCCGTATGCTGGCCCGGCCACGGTGGCCCTCGCCCCTTCCCTCTCCCAGGGGGAGAGGGTGTGACACCCCAGAAGGCGGCCACAGTGCGGCACACGCTCATTGCCAGCCGTAGCGCCGGATGTAAAAGCGCTTCATCAGCGTGGTCAGGCTGAAGTAGCCCAGCAAAATGGCCAGCAACCAGCCGTAATAACCAGCGGGCAACGCCTGTAATTTGAAATAACTTGCCAGCGACCCCTGCGGCAACCACAAACCAATGCCCACAATGGCCAGCGTCATGGCCATCAGCGGCGCGGCGGCATGGCTCTGGATGAAAGGCAGTTTGGGGGTGCGCACCATGTGCACCACCAGGGTCTGGGTCAGCAGGCCTACCACAAACCAGCCCGACTGGAACAGGGTTTGCTGCGCCACGGTGTTGGCCTGAAACACCCACCACATCACGGCAAAGGTCAGGATGTCAAACAACGAGCTAATGGGCCCGAAAAACAGCATAAAACGGCCAATGTCTGACGGGTTCCACTTCAAGGGCTTGCTCACCAGCTCGGCGTCGACGTTGTCAAACGGGATGCCGGTCTGGGCAATGTCGTACAGCAGGTTCTGCACCAGCAACTGCAGCGGCAGCATCGGCAAAAACGGCAGAAAGGCACTGGCCACCAACACACTGAGCACATTGCCAAAGTTGCTGCTGGCCGTCATACGAATGTATTTCAGCATGTTGCAAAAGGTGCTGCGGCCTTCGACCACACCGTCGTCCAGCACCAGCAGGCTTTTTTCCATCAGGATGATGTCGGCCGCTTCTTTGGCAATGTCCACCGCCGAGTCAACCGAGATGCCGATGTCGGCCGCGCGCAAGGCAGGCGCGTCGTTGATGCCGTCACCCATGAACCCGACCACATGGCCGTTGGCCCGCAGCGCACGCACGATGCGCTCCTTGTGCAAGGGCGAGAGCTTGGCAAAGATGCCATGTTGCTCGGCCAGGGTTTTGAGGGCCTCGTCGCTGAGACCGTCCAACTGTGCGCCCAGCACCACCTGCGAGGCAGGCAAACCCACCTGGCGACAAACCCGCGCTGTCACCAACTCGTTGTCACCGGTCAGCACCTTCACCGTGATGCCGTGGGCGGCGAGTTTTTTCAGGGCCGGTGCGGCGGATTCCTTGGGTGGGTCCAGAAAAGCGATGTAACCCATCAGCGTCAGGCCCGCTTCATCGCGCACCGAATAGGTCTTCTGATCTGGCGGCAGGGTTTTGACAGCCACCGCCACCACGCGCAAACCTTCCGCGCCTAGCGCGGCTGTCACCGCCTGCGTTTTGGCCAGCAGCGCAGCGTCCAGCGGCTGGGTGGGCATGGTGCGCTGACCGTCCAGGCTGGCGTCCAGCGGGTCGGGCAGCCGCACCTGGGTGCAAATCGCCAGCACCTCTTCAACCGCGCCCTTGCAGATCAGTTCGTGCTGGCGCTCCTGGCCGTCCACCAGGTTCGCCACCACCACCGACATGCGGCGCCGCTCAAAGTCAAACGGGATCTCGTCCACCTTGCGATAGGCTTCCTTGAGCTTGAGTTCGGTGGCCAGCTCGACATGGTCCAGCACCGCATGGTCCAGCAGGTTTTTCAGGCCGGTCTGGTAATAACTGTTCAAAAACGCAAAGTTCAGCACCTCGTTGGTGTCCTGCCCGAAAGCGTCGGCGTGGCGCGCCAGCGCGATTTGGTCTTGCGTCAAGGTGCCGGTTTTGTCGGTGCACAAGATGTCCATCGCACCAAAGTTCTGGATGGCGTCCAGCCGCTTGACCACCACTTTTTTACGCGCCAGCAGCACCGCGCCTTTGGCCAGGGTGCTGGTCACAATCATCGGCAACATCTCGGGCGTCAGCCCCACCGCCACCGACAGGGCAAACAAAAACGCCTGCAGCCAGTCGCCCTTGGTGAGGCCATTCACCACAAACACCAGCGGCACCATCGCCAGGGCAAAACGGATCAGCAACCAGCTCACGCTGTTGATACCGTCCTGGAACGCGTTCGGCGCCGCATCAACAGCCGTCACGCTGCTGGCCAAGGTGCCAAAGTAACTGCGCGCGCCGGTGGCCACCACCAGCGCAGTGGCCGCGCCGGAGACCACGTTGGTGCCCAAAAACACTAGGTTGCGCTGCTCCAGCAGGCCGACCGGCGCCGCACCGGCAGGGGCCGCACTGGCCTGGGCAAATTTTTCCACCGGCAGCGACTCGCCAGTCATCGCGGACTGCGCCACAAACAGGTCGCGTGCGCTGAGCACACGGCAGTCCGCCGGGATCATGTCGCCAGCGGACAGGGTGACCACATCACCGGCCACCAGCTCGCGCTGCGCGATCTCCTGCGGCACCACCGCGCCGGTGCTGCCCGGCTGGCGGCGCAGCACGGTGGCGGTGTTGCTGACCATGGCGCGCAGGCCTTCGGCGGCCCGGTGTGAGCGGCCCTCCTGCACAAAACGGATCACCGTGCTCAACACCACCATCACACTGATGACCACAGTGGCTTTGGCGTCGGCACTGACAAAGGACAACACCGCCAGCGCAGTGAGCAGCAGGTTGAATGGGTTGAGGTAACAGCGCCACAGGTGCAACCACTCGGGCACCGGGGCCTCATGCGCCACATCGTTGGGGCCGTCGCGTTGCAGGCGCCGGGTCGCCTCGGTCACATCCAGACCATCTGCACTGGATTGAAGACGGGTGAGTGCCTCAGCGGGCTCCCCGGCGGCTGCGGCCAGCAGGTCAGGCCCCACCGCCGCAACGGGCGCCCTACCCGGCACACGCGCCCCGGTTGCCGAAATCACACCGCCTGGAACACCCGGCGTGGGTCGCCGCTCAAAATGCCGTTTGGCACCGCGCCGATGCAAAAAACGGCTGAAACCCTGGGTAAACGCCTTGTGTATCACTGCTTATCCCGACAAAAACACCAAGCCCGCAAGCTAAGCGCCCCCCGGTTTGGGGTCTGTTCGCCAGCACACAGACTGTGCGGCCCCAGGTTTCTATCCTCCACAGACTCTGACAACCCAAGTTGTCCCGGCCACCCTTCCCACCCAAGACCACCATGACCTACGAACGGCGCGCCCCATTTACCCCCCTGGTCCCGGCCAGCACCAGCTTGCCCGACCAAGTGCCCAAGCTGCAGATGCGTGTGGGCTTTGAGATGGTGTACGACTGCCCGGCGCCCACCCCGATGATCCTGGCGCTGAGCATCCACCACTCACGCGCCAACGACTTGGTGCGCCCAGACCTGCTGCTGACCAGCCCGGTGGTGGCCGTCTCCGCCTACCGCGACCTGTTTGGCAACTGGTGCAGCCGCATCGTGGCGCCTGCAGGGCCGTTTGTGCTGGGCACCGACGCGCTGATCAACGACAGCGGCTTGCCCGATGTGGTGGCGCCCTGGGCCACCCAAACACCGGTGGAGCTGCTGCCCGAGTCCACGCTGATGTACCTGCTGGGCAGCCGTTATTGCGAGACCGACCAGCTCTCCAACATCGCCTGGCAGCTGTTTGGCCATGGCCCCACCGGCTGGGCACGGGTGCAGGCGATTTGTGACTTTGTGCACCAGCACATCGAATTTGGCTACCACCACGCCCGGCGCACCCGCACCGCCTGGGAGGCCTACAACGAAGGCCAGGGCGTGTGCCGCGACTATGCCCATCTGGCCATCAGCTTTTGCCGCTGCATGAACATCCCGGCGCGCTACTGCACCGGCTACCTGGGCGACATCCACATTCCGCCGATTCCGGGACCGATGGACTTTGCTGGCTGGTTCGAGGCCTACCTGGGTGACCGCTGGTACACCTTTGATGCCCGCAACAACACGCCGCGCGTGGGCCGGGTGCTGATGGCGCGCGGGCGCGACGCCTGTGATGTGGCACTGGCCAGCACCTTCGGGCCCAACACCTTGACCCAGTTCACCGTGTGGGCCAACGACGTCACGCCGCTCTGACCTGCAAGAAAGCGAGCGAGTGCCATGACCTACTGTGTGGGTGTCAAACTGGCTGAAGGCCTGATTTTGGCCAGCGACTCGCGCACCCATGCCGGGGTGGACAACTACGCCACCTTCTGCAAGATGACGGTGTTTGAACGCACCGGTGACCGGGTGCTGGTGCTGCTCAGCTCGGGCGGACTGGCGGCCACCCAGACGGTAATCAGCCTGCTGCGCCAACGTGCCCTGGCCGAGCCTCCCCATCTGTGGAGTGTCAGCTCGATGTTTGACGTGGCCAACCTGGTGGCCGATGCGATGCGTGACATTGAGCGCCGCGACGGCAAGTTCATGGCATCCGGCGGCCTGAAGTTCAATGCCTCCTTCATTCTGGGCGGCCAGATTGCGGGGGAAGAGATGCGCCTGTTTCGCATCTATGCCGAAGGCAACTTCATCGAAGCCGGGAGCGACACCCGTTTTCTGCAAACCGGTGAAGCGAAATACGGCAAACCCATCCTGGACCTGGCGATCACCGCCAACGCCTCGCTGGAAGACGCCACCAAGTGCGTGCTGGTGTCGTTCGACACCACCATGCTCAGCAACCTGTCGGTGGGCATGCCCGTTGACCTGCTGTGTTACGCCCGGGACAGCCTCCAAGTGACCATGCAGCGCCGGTTTGAACGGGGCGACACCTACTTTGAGGCCTTGATGCAGCTCTGGCTGGCCGGCACCCGCCAGGTGTTCCACGAGCTGCCACCGCTGCAGTGGTAGGGGCCGCGCTGTGTGCGTTATCAGACAGACCTGCGGCAACCGCTTGGCTAAGGTCAGGCGTCTTCATCACCCTACACCAAGCCCACCATGACACGAGCCCACCTTCTCTCCCCCCAACAGCGCGGCAACCTGGCGGATGTTTTGCAGCTGCGTCTGGCGACTCTGGAGCGCCACAGCGACACCCAACTCGATGACCTGACACAGGCGCAACACGCCTACCAGACCCTGCAACAGGACCTGGACGACGCCCCGCAACGCTCGGGTGCCGAAGAGGTCGAGGCGGCGGTGGCAGACATTGACAGCCGCGAATTCAGCGCGGTGACACAAGCCCTGCTGCGCATCCACAGCGCGGACTACGGCCTGTGTGTGGATTGCCATTTGTCGATTGCCTTCGAGCGCCTGCAGCTGGAGCCCCAAGCCCTGCGCTGCATCACCTGCCAAACCCTTTTTGAACGGACACACTGAGATGAGCCTCTTTCACGCCGTGGTTTTTGTGGACCACCACCATGCCCAGGTGCTGCAGTTTGATGCCCAACAGGCGCCAGAGCAAAAACTGCATGAGCACCAGTATCTGACACGCCAGCACGCCAGCGGCGTGCGCTCTGAGCACGAGTTTTTTGGCCAGGTCTGTGACGCGCTGGAGGGTGTCACCCAGGTGCTGGTCACCGGTGGCCACCAGGGGCTGGCGGATTTTCGGCACTTTGTGGAGGCCCACCGGCCACAAGCCGCCAAACAGATCGTCGGTTACGAGGTGGTGGGCCACCCCTCAGAAAACGAACTGGTGGTGATTGCCCGCAAGTACTTTGTCCAGGTGAACCTGATGGCGGGCATACCGCTGCCCAACTGACACTCTTTTTTCGATAGCTTCTAGCCCAATCAGAACAAGGGCTAGAGGCCAAAAAGCCTCAAACCCTCAGCCCACAGACCCGCCGCCGTTCAGGCTGGCGGGCCGCCCCAATATCAGCCCCGGGCCTTGTCGACTGAGGTGCGCAGCCGGGTGGTGGCCGCGCCCACGCTGGCTTCAAACTCGCGCCAGCGCTTGGCGGCAACGTGGTTGAGTTCAGCCAACTTGGTCTGCGCAGACGTCAGGTCCGCCTGCACGGTGGCGATGTCCTGGTCGATGTTGACCTTGGTCTGCGCGTTGGCAGAGGCGGCTTTGCGCTCCAGCTCGATCAGCGCGGCTTTGCCACGGGTGATCTCGTGCTCGGCACTGGCGATGAACTTGTCGCGCCGGGCGGTGTCGTCCACATACTCAAAAACGGGCATGGCCTTGATCGACTCAACAGTGGCGCCAGGCAGCACCAGCTTGCCTGCCTGGTCCTGGATGTGCGACACCGGCACGGCCACATCGTGGCGCCCCATGTCGATGAAACCACCCGCTTCCACAATGATGTAAGACACCGACTTGTCGGGCGCAATGATGATGTCTTGCACCTTGCCAACCTTCTTGCCCGCCTCGTTGTAGATGGTTTTGCCCAGCAGGGTTTTCTTCACGCTCCAACCCAGCGCCACCTGGGCAGACTCCACCACACTGACGTCGGTGGTCACGCTGGCGCCCGCCACCTGGGCGCTGGCCGGGCCGTGCACCACGAAGGCCATGGCCAGGGCAAGGGGAATGAGGTGGAAGGGTTTTTTCATGATGATGCGCCTTTGAAGTGAGTGACCTGAACCTGACCCGCCCAGTTGGCTGGCCCGGTGGGAGTCACCCTGTGGTTTTAGGCGCTGGCAGGGCTGGTGTCTGTACGCCACCGAACCCATGGGCTGGGCCGCGAAGGGTGGCCCAGCCGCCGATCAGCCGCCAAACATGAAACTGGAGACGCTGATGCCCCCAAAAAAGTCGTCCTGGTGGTAGACGCAGCGGCCCGGCTCCTCACTGGCCGCCCCCACCGCCACCATCAGCGGCAGCAGATGGTCCTCTTGCGGGTGGGACAGGCGCGCGCCGGGCGCAGCCGCCCAGTCCAGCAGACGCGCGATGCGCTCTGACGGGCTGGATGCCACCAGCGTCTGCTGTAACCACTGGTCAAACGCAGCAGACGGCGCCCGTGCGGCAGGCCCGAACTGGCGCAGGTTGTGGTAGCTCAAGCCACTGCCCAGGATCAGCACCCCCTCGTCGCGCAGCGGTGCCAGCGCCCGCCCCAGGGCAATGTGCTCCTGCGGGTCGTACCCCACGCGCATGGAGAGTTCCAGCACCGGCACATCGGCATTCGGGTAGATCACCGCCAGCGGGGTGAAGGTGCCGTGGTCAAACCCGCGCTTCGTGTCCAGCCGCGCGGCAAATCCCGCACCTTGGATCAGCTGTTGCACCCGTTCGGCCAGCTCAGGCGCCCCTGGCGCCGGGTAGTGGATCTGGTAGGTGTGGGGCGGAAAACCATAGTAGTCGTAGACCATGGGTGGCCGGGGGCTGGCCATGACGGTGAACTCCGGCTCTTCCCAATGGCCGGAGATCACCAGCACCGCCTTGGGTGTCACACCCAGCTGGCCCGGCATGGCCTGCAGCGATGCCGCCAGCGGCCCGTAGGCCCCGGCCAGTTGCTCAGCCATCCACGGCCAGGGGCCGCCGCCGTGAGAAATGAAATAAGTGGGTAGGGTCAGTGTTTTGGCCATGGCGATTCAAGTGCGTTGAGAAGGAACCAAGTCGTCTCGTGTCAAAGGCAAAGTGGCCTCGGCACCGCGACATGACGCCAGTATCTGATAAATACCGGTGCCACCTTCTTCAAACTCCAACGCACATGCCGCCATGTACAGGCGCCAGACGCGGTAGGTGGGCTCATCCACCTCCTGCAAAGCGGCGGTGCGGTTGGCCTCCAGCCGCCGCACCCAATGGCGCAGGGTCAGCGCGTAGTGGCGGCGCAGTGCCTCCACATCCTGGATCTCAAAACCAGCGCGCTCCATGCCCAGCTGGATGTTGCTGACGCAGTCGAACTCGCCGTCCGGGAACACATAGCGGTTGATGAACTCGGTGGCCACGGTGTGGTTCCAGCCTTCTTCGTCGTGGGTGATGCCGTGGTTGAGGAACAGGCCACCCGGGCGCAAAACACGCTGCACCGTCGCCAGGTAGATCGGCATGTTGGCCAGGCCCACATGCTCAAACATGCCAATGCTGGCCACCTTGTCGTACACCGCGTTGCCCTGCAGGTCGCGGTAGTCGCGCAGCTCGACCGTCACCAGATGCTGCAGACCCGCAGCCGCAATGCGCTGCTGCGCAAAGTCGTATTGCGCCTGGCTCAGCGTGATGCCGTGGGCGCGCACGCCGTAATGGCTGGCCGCCCAGCAAACCAGCCCACCCCAGCCGCAACCGATGTCCAGCAGGCGCTCACCGGCTTGGAGCCGCAGCTTGCGGCAAATGTGGTCGAGCTTGTTGCGTTGGGCCACATCGAGTGTGTCTTGCTCGGTCCTGAAATAGGCACACGAGTAAATACGCTCGGCATCGAGCCACAAAGCGTAAAAGGCGTTGGAGACATCGTAGTGGAAGGCAATCGCCTTGCTGTCTGACTCCCGGGTGTGCTGGCGCGAAAAGCGGCTGGCCAGCCGTGTGAACAGGTTTGCGGCCTGCGCGGGCTGCACCTGTGCGGGCAGGCGCCAGGCATCCAGCCACATGGCCAGTTTGTCACGCCAGGGCAAGGTGAACGACTCAAAATGCCGCTTGAGCGCCAGCGCGCTGTACAAATCACCTTCCACATCAATCTGGCCACTGAAATAGGCGTCAGCCAGCAGCACCGGGCTGGGCCGGTTAACCAGCCGACGCAACAAGGTCGGGTCGCGCAGCACCAGGGTGAAGGCTGGCAGCCCTTGGCCAATGCTGTGGCAGGTGTTGTTCCACAAGCGCAAAGTGGCGCCCCCCATAAAACCGTGCAACAAACGGCTCAGGATGCGCATGGCGGCATCCGCATAGGCTGTCGAATCGCCTGACAGGCGGGGTGGCGTGAGCGTGCGCTGATCCATCGCTCCAACCTGGTAAAGATCGGCGGCGCGGCTGACTTCAGACATGATGTGAAACTCCTTTGAAGGCGCCAGCAGCGCCCGCCAAGCTGACATGGATGGGCACAAGCACCTACTTCAGCGCCTTGACCACCGCCTCAAAGCGGGCGCGAAGCGACTGGTCATGCGGCGTCACCGCAGGAATCTCCTGCGTGAGGCCCAGCAACTGGTACACCGCAGTTTGCGCGGCCCGCACCGAATACTCCACGGTGAACACCGTGTCCAGCGGCAACTCAACAAACTGGCTGACAAACGCCAAGTTGCGGGTCTGCGGCGGCACCGGCAGCGGCCGGTCCCCCGGCGCGCGGGGCATGAACATGCTGGTGATGAAAGGCATGCGACACGGGATGCAGTTGGCGCTGGCCACCGTGTCCAGGTCAAAACGCAGGTGGCCACACAGCTCTTGCAAAATCTCGGCCCCGGTGCAGTCGGCCAGGGGTTTGGCAACAAAGTTGCCCACCCGGTCGGGAAACAACCCATAGCCCCAGAACACCTGCACGTCGGCCGGTTGGTTGATGAAATGCGGCTGGTGCGCCAGCACGATGGACATCAGCCAGTTCGAGTCCTTGAAGGTGACCAGGCCGCCGGTGCCCGCCTCGTTGCCGCTGAAACGCTGCATCTGGTCGAAAAAGTGGGTGTCTTTCAAGGTGACGGTGAACGAGGCCCAGTCCGACTGCGCCACACAGCTGTTGAAAGCCGCCGGGTTGCCAAAAGATGGCCGCTCACAGGCCAGCTTTTCCCACAAAGTCCAGCCGCCATTCAAAGCCTTGCCCAGCTTGGGTGGCGCCTGCGTCATCGAGCCCAGGCTGGAGGCATCGGTCATTGAGCCGTTTTGCACCAACACCAAGTCACCCACTTCAATGGCGCGAATTTCAGGCTCGCCGTTCACCACACAATGCAGGCTGATCACCACAAACTCGCCATCAACGCTGGTGTGATCCAGCCCGGTGACCGTGCAGTTGCTGATCAGCCGCACGCCCTGGCCTTCCAGCCAGCGCTGCAGCGGCAGCACCAGCGAGTCGTACTGGTTGTAGACGGTGCGTTTGACACCGGCCAGCGTCTCAATGCGCGAAAACTCCAGCAAAAACCGGTGCAGATAACGCCGGAATTCCACTGCGCTGTGCCACGGCTGAAACGCAAAGGTGGTCGACCACATGAACCAGAACGGCGTCTCAAAAAACGCGGGCGACAGGTGATCGGTGATGCGGCTGGCCCCCAGATCGGCCTCGTCGGCGTTGCTGAGCTTGAGCAACTCCAGCCGGTCCTGCATCGAAAACCCCATGGAACTCACCGGCACCTTGGCGCGGCGTTTGTCCACCAGGCGTGCGGAGCCGTGGGAGACATGTAACTCATTGAAGGCCATGGTTTCATCAAACACACTCTGGTCTGGGCGAGTCAACGACGGGATTGACTTGAACAACGCCCAGGTGCATTCGTAGTTGTCGGTGGTCAGCATGCGCCCGCCGCGCATCGTGTAGCCGCGCTCAGCGTCACCGGCACCGTCCAGGCTGCCGCCCATTACCGCGCCAGCCTCCAGGATCGAGATGTTGGCGCCCGACCAGCCACCATCGCGGATCAAGAAGGCCGCTGCCGCCAGCGAGCCAATGCCGCCGCCCACCAGATAGGCTTTTGAGCTTGTGTTCATCGTGCAATATTCCTTGAAGTTGGTGTGGATGTGCCCCAGGCGCGTGGGCCCGGTGCCAAGCACAACGGCCAAGATAGGGCGGCACCGGCGGCGCGTCTGTGTGGTGGGCAACATGCGGCGCACCGGCTGCGGCACCCTGCCATCCATCCCCGCAGGGCAAAATGCGCTACCCGTCCCCCTTCTTGCGGCAACCCAACCGACGCCGCACCAACCCCAGTGCCGCCCGCCATGAAACTCTTTATCGCTTCACTATTCATAGCGATTTGTGCAACATCCACGCTGGCCCCCGCACAAAATGGCCCTCAAACCGTGCCACTGGGCTGGCAGCAATGCAGCGCCTTGACGGGTGACAACGACGCCCGCCTGCGCTGTTTTGACCAATGGGCGGCGCAACACACCAGCGTGCCGCCACACCAGGTTGAGGCGGCCTCGGCCAACAGCCTGGCTGCCGACGCTGGCATGCCCGCCAGGCCCACCGCCCCAGTAGTGGCTGCGGTGGCGCCCGCCAGCACCGAGCTGGAAGCACACAACTGCAAAAACCCGCGCTTCTCGGAGCTGTCACGTTATTGGGAGCTGGAGGCTGGCAGCGACTGCGGCGTCTTTGGCATCCGGGGTTACAAACCGATCAGCCTGTCGGTGACCAGCGCGGACAGTGTCAACACCCAGCCCGACTCGCCGCTGGCCGACCACCGCGCCACAACCGCCACCGACTACAACACCACCGAGGCGCGCATCGGGTTGTCCGTGCGGACCAAAATTGCCCAAGGCTTGTTGACCAGGGACGACCCGCTCAAGCGCGACTCGCTGTGGTTTGGCTACAGCCAGCAGTCCAATTGGCAAATCTTCAGCGGCGATTTGTCGCGCCCGTTTCGCACCACCGACCACGAGCCCGAGCTGATCTACATCTACCCCAACGACCTGGGCCTGCCCGGCGGCTGGCGGCTGCGCTACACCGGCCTTGCCATCAACCACCAGTCCAACGGCCAGCCACTGCCGCTGTCACGCAGCTGGAACCGCACCATCCTGATGGCCGGGCTGGAAAAAGGCACGCAGTTTCAGCTGCTGGGCAAGTTCTGGTACCGCTTGCCAGAGAAGACCAACTCGGACGACAACCCGGAGATCAGCGACACCATTGGCCGCGCCGAGCTGACCGGCGTCTGGTCGCCGGATCTGACCAACAGCTTTGCCGCGACGCTGCGCCACTCGCTGCGCGCGCAGGCCAATGGCTCACTCAAACTGGAGTGGATGCGCCGCATCGGCCACAGCTTGGCCGACAGCAACCAGCCCAGCGGGCTGCGTTTTCACACCCAGCTGTTCTCAGGCTACGGTGACTCGCTGATCGACTACAACCAGCGCCGCACGGTGCTCAGTGTGGGTTTGAGCCTGGTCGACTGGTAGCTATTTTTTACATAGCTACCAGCCCTTATTGCAAAAGGGCTAGAGGCCTATTTTCCGGTGCTTCATGGCGGAATGGCTGGGGCTGTAGACCGGGCTCGGGGATTTCACGATAGCATCGCCACATGCCCGCCACACCCATCTACCAGTTTCACGTCCAGGTCAAACCGCGCTACCTGCCAGAGCAGTCCGACCCCGAGCAGGGGCTGTACTTTTTTGCCTACGCCATCACGGTGCGCAACACCGGCACGGTGGCCGCGCAGCTGATTTCACGCACCTGGAATGTGAACGACGCCGACGGCCACCACGAAAAGGTCAAAGGCCTGGGCGTGGTGGGCCGCCAACCGCTGCTGCAACCCGGCGAGGCCTTTGAATACACCAGCGGCACCCGCCTGAACACCCCCACCGGCACCATGCACGGCAGCTTTTTCTGTGTGGCCGAAGACGGTGAAAAATTTGAGGTGGACGTTCCCATGTTTGTGCTGGATGCCTTGAGTGCCAGTGGTGGCAACCCCACGTTGCACTGAAACCCAATGAAGCGACTCATCGACCTGCCGGAACTGCTGGAACAACTCGACCCCAACGCCACGCTGGTGCAGCGCCACCTGTGGCTGATCCGCCTGGCCGACTGGCTGCGTGGCGACGCCAGTTCGGTGGCCAGCACGCATGCCCGGCTGGCGTTGCTGCTGGACGCGCTGCAACAACGCCAATCAACCCGCGAGCTGCTGCAACAGTGGTGGCAAACCCTGTTGGAGACGGTGGACGCCACCGCCTTGCTGGCCGACCATGGTTTTGCCTCGCGCAGCGCGTTCTCCAGTGAACTGGCCGAGCGCATCCGCCTCAAGCTGCTGCCGGGCACGCCCGAGACCAACGACGCCTCGACCCTGTTTGCGCTGGTATTGCACCACCCCTTTGACGCGCAGTGGATCAGTGCCCTGGATGCTGGCCTGCTGGCGCGCCTGGCCGAGCTGCTGAAAACCGGCCCTGAGACCGAGCCCAAACGCTTGCCCGCGCCATGCAAGCTGCAGGCAGACCAGTTGCCCAACTCGCCCTCTGCCTGGCAAGCCACCCTGATGGAAGCGCTGCACTTTTGTACCGGGCAGATCCGTGCGACCGGTTTTTCGCCCGAATTGCGCCTGCGCATGAGTGTGCTGGCGCGCCAGTCCGGCCCGTTCCACGCGCTGGCGGCTGACCTGGACGCGCTGGAGCTGGCCTGGCGCCAGGACCCGCAGCACGCCGACAGCCCGGCATGCCAACAGGCTTTGCTCCATTTTCAGAAGCAGCTTGACGAATGCCGACGCGCAGCAGCCTCGGTTTACACCCATCTGGATGCGCATGGCATCTCGGTCAACCTGGTGTTCCAACTGCGCCAGTTGCGTGAGCGCGCGCTGCGCATCCGCGCGCTGCTGGACTGCCTGTTTTCCACCACGCCGCAGCAACACACCGCGCAACTGCTCGGGCATCTGGTCAGCGTTGGGCAAGAGCGCCTGAGCGTGCGCGCGCTGATTGCCGCCAACTCCTCGATGCTGGCGGCCAAAGTGGCCGAGCGCAGCTCGGAAACCGGTGAACACTACATCACCCGCACCCGCGCCGAGTACAAACAAATGCTGCGCGACGCGGCCGGTGGTGGCGCGGTGATGTCGATCACCACGATGATGAAGTTTGTGGTGCTCTCGATGGGCCTGTCGGCCTTTTGGGGCGGCTTTTTTGCGGGCATGAACTACGCCCTGAGTTTTGTGCTGATCCAGCTGATGCACTGGACGGTGGCCACCAAACAACCGGCCATGACGGCACCGGCCATGGCCGCCAAGCTCAAAGACCTGAGCCACCCCGGCGCGATTGAGGGCTTTGTCGACGAGGTGGCCAATTTGATGCGCTCCCAGGTGGCGGCGGTGGTGGGCAATCTGGCCATGGTGGTGCCCTATGTGCTGCTGCTCAGTACCATCCTCTCGCTCACGCTGGGGCACCCGATGATCAATGCGGCCACCGCCCAGCATGTGTTGCACGACCTGACCCTGCTGGGCCCGACCACGCTGTTTGCGGCGGGCACCGGTGTGCTGCTGTTTGCGTCGAGCATCATTGCGGGCTGGACCGAAAACTGGTTTGTGCTGCAGCGGCTGGACTCGGCGCTGCGCTACAACCCCAAAATCACCGCCGTCTTGGGGGTGGCCCGTGCGGACCGCTGGGCCAGCTTCATGCGCAACAACATCTCGGGCCTGACCGCCAACATCTCGCTGGGACTGATGCTGGGCCTGGTGCCTGCGTTTGCGGCGTTCATCGGCCTGGGCCTGGAAGTGCGCCATGTGACGCTGTCCACCGGGCAACTGGCCGCCGCTGCCGCCAGCCTGGGGGCCGACATCTTCTACCTGCCCGCGTTCTGGTGGTGTCTGGCCGCCATTGCCTGCACCGGGCTGCTCAACGTGGGTGTGAGTTTTTACCTGGCCTTTTTGCTGGCCTTGCGCGCCCACAACATCAGCGGTGTGCAGCGCAGCGCCATTTACGCGGCCCTGCGCCAGCGTTTGCGCCAGCGCCTGCGCAGCTTTTTCCTGCCGGTGCCAGAGGCCGCCGTCAAACCACCCGACAGGTCAGGGCACTTGACAGCTTCAGAGACGCCGCAAACATCACCACAAGACGCGGCCCATCCGGCTGACAAAGATTCGGCACATGGGTGAGTTCGACCTGATCGCGCGGTATTTCAAACGCCCGGTGCGTCAAGCTGCACTCGGGGTGGGTGACGACTGCGCGCTGCTGGCGCCGCGCCCCGGCACCCAGATGGCGATCTCCAGCGACATGCTGGTGTCAGGCCGCCATTTTTTTGCCGATGTCGACCCGGGCACCCTGGGCCACAAGTCGCTGGCGGTGAACCTGAGTGACCTGGCCGCCTGCGGTGCCAAGCCGCTGGCGTTTACCCTGGCGTTGTCGCTGCCCGAGGTGAATGAACCCTGGCTGGCAGCGTTTGCCCAAGGTCTGTTCGCGCTGGCCGATGCCCACGGCTGCGAACTGGTAGGTGGCGACACCACCGCCGGGCCACTGAACATCTGCATCACCGTGTTTGGCGAGGTGCCGGTGGTCAACGGGCGCTCGCAGGCGCTGCTGCGCTCAGGCGCGCAGGCGGGCGACGACATTTATGTGAGTGGCACAGTGGGTGACGCCCGGCTGGCGCTCAACGCGCTGCTGGGCCAGATCACCCTGCCGCCCGAGCTGCTGGCGCAGTCTCGCACCCGGCTGGAAACGCCCTCCCCACGCGTGGCGCTGGGCCTGGCGCTGCGCGGTGTGGCCACCGCGGCCATTGATGTCAGCGACGGCCTGCTGGGTGACCTGGGCCACATCCTGGAAAACTCTGGCGTGGGCGCCTGCATCAATGCCGACACTGCAACTAATTTAATAGCTGCTCACCCTTATGAAACAAGGGCTAACGGCCAATTTGACTTAAAACTCTCGCCCGACCAATGGCGCAGCCTGGCGCTGGCCGGGGGCGACGATTACGAGCTGATCTTCACCGCCCCACCCGCGCTGCGCGACGCGGTGACGCAAGCCGGGCAAACCAGCCAGACGCCAGTGACCCGCATCGGCCAGATCCGCGCCGAACCGGGGGTGCTGTTGCTCGACAGCCAAGGCCAGGCGCTGGCCAACCATTACGCGTCGTTTGACCACTTTGCCTGAGCAACCCACCGGTCCCACTCAGTTCAACACCGCCCACACCAGCGCCAGCCCGGCGGCCCACAAGTCCAGCGATGGGCCGTCTTCCCCCAACACCAGGCGGCCACTCTGACTGGCTTTGGCCTCGCGTGCGGCCTGCTGGCGATCACGCTCCAGCATCACCAGCGCATCGGCCAGCTGCGGCAGTTGGACACCCCCTTGCGCCCGGGCCGCGGATTCGTAACCGACCAGCGCCCGCTCCACCGCCTGCGGGTCCAGCAGCGACAACGCAGTTCGGCAATACGGGCAGGCGTGCTCGGTGCGCAGGTCCACCGGCGCGCCGCAGTTGCTGCAATGGATCACTTTCAGGCGCTGCGCCATGTCGTCGATTTCAGCGGCGCTGAGTTGCCGCACAAAGCCTTTTTCGACCATGAACGCGGCAAAGCTGCTGAAACGGCCATGCCGCTGCGGGCAGCGGTGGGTGATGTAGCGACCACTTTTGACCACATCAAAACCCTGCACCAGCGCACGGCGACAGTGCGGGCAGTCCAGCTGCTGTGGCAGCGCCTTGGCCCCTTCATGCCGGTGCGCGTGCAACACGCTTGAACAGCTGCACCACCGCAGCCGGGCTGAGTTTGAGGTTCTCTTGCGGGTCAAACCAGAGGCCACGGCAGGCAAAACACAGGTCCAGGTCCAGCTCCAGCAGGCCACCGGTCACACTGGCCAAGGTGTGGGTGTGCATCGGGTCGTGGCAGGAGGGGCAAGCGCGCGAAGTGGGCATGGTGCGGGGCAAATGCTGTGGCAGACAGCAGCATCCTAATCGCTCAGTCAGGCCCACGCGGGACACCCTCTTTCATAGGGCTGACTTTGGTCGGCTATGGCGGGCCAAAGCTCGCCCTACGGGGACAGCCCATGTTTCGTGCTTCGGAGAGGCGTTTGGCCATGCCAGTTAGCGCCGGCATATCGGGCGGAAATGATGCATGGTCTCAAATT
>Ga0302321_100000044_pt1 | contig 108232 bp, 85 predicted proteins | sample Fen_T0_1_FD_202505 | JGI IMG/M metagenome (GOLD analysis project Ga0302321, IMG submission 202505) | Peat permafrost microbial communities from Stordalen Mire near Abisko, Sweden - Fen_T0_1 | ecosystem: Environmental > Terrestrial > Soil > Wetlands > Permafrost | place: Sweden: Abisko...
ATCGCGATTCTCCTCCTCTTTCCATCTCTGAATGTCTTGCTTGGCGAGTGGACCTATGGCCGCTGGATCATGGTGCACATGAATCTGGAACTCTACGGCTGGGCGAGCCTCCCCCTCGTCGCTTTTCTCTTCAGGATCTACGGCGCGGAGCGCGAACCAATGGTGCAATGGTCGAGGCCGATCCTCTGGGTGTGGTCCACGGCTCTCGCTGTCGGCGCATACTCCTGGCTCTCAGGTCATTCCAGTGGAAAGCTCTTCCTGGACTGGAGCGGATATGCACGCATTCTGTTTCCTCTGGCAATGATTGCTCTCTGGGTCTTGCTTGCCGTGTCTCTCACTCATCAATGGAAGAGTACACCGAACAAAACACTCGCCACACGCGGCGCCAAACTACTTGGGCTTGCGATTCTATTGGTAGTTCCTGTCGTCATGTATCTAGCGTCGAGCCCCGATTTCTACCCCGCGATCAACCCCGACAGCGGCGGACCAACCGGAGCGAGCCAGCTTGAATCTTCGCTGATGGTCGTTGCAATTCTGCTGCTGCTTCCCTTCGGCCTCACGCAACGCAAAGCAATGCGCTCCCTGATCATCCCGTCAACTTGGGTGATACTGGCTGCCGAGTTCCTGCTCTGCTTTGCGCTTGGCCGCGGAGACATAAGCCATCATCTCCCCGCGCAGTTTCTTTCGCTAGCCAGCCTGCTCCTCTGGATTCCGCTCATCCCCGCTTATTACGCGGCCTTTGCGTGGAATGCAAACACACGCCGCTGGCGCATTGCATTCTTCGCCTGGTGGTCTGCCCTTGTGCTCACCGGCTGGCTTCTCTTTCTTCCCGGCGTGCTCGACCACTTCAAATTTACCGACGGCCTTGTGGGTCACTCGCTGCTCGCCATGGCCGGCTTCGCATCGAGCCTGCTCATCTTCGTTCTTATCCAACTGCTCGGCGACGATGGGTGGATCTTCAACCGTGCGCGGTCGTTTTATGGATGGAACGCCGGCGTTCTTGGGTACGTTGTGCTGATGACCGCCGCAGGCTGGCGCGAAGGCTTTGACCCAACCTTCACCATCGTTCCTGGAGCCGTACGCAACGCCCTCTACGTTCTTCGTCTTGTCGTCGGAGTCGTCATGCTCGCTTCATCTGTAGATTGGCTCATCGACGCCACAACGCTGTTTCACGCGCCCGCACTCGTTTCTCTTCCCGAGCCCCTCATCGAGGAGGTCGCAGCATGAACCGCACAGTCCTCATCGGCTATCAATTACTCATTGGCATCTCCGACACCATGACCGGCTTGTTGCTCATCATCGCGCCCGTATTCACGCTCCAGTTGATGGGCCTGCATGCCGGCTCTGAGTCTCTTCCATATCTTTCGTTCATCGGCGCGTTTGTGCTCTCCGTAGGCCTCGCATGCCTCTATGGCGCGAAGGTGATGATTTGCCGTGGAAACCCATGCAAGCTTGAAGTTGTCTGGCTGCTCACGGCCATCACGCGTGCCAGCGTGGCTATCTTTGTCATCGTACAGATTCTGGCGCACGCACTTGATGCGGGCTGGATCGGTGTTGCGTTCTTTGATGGCTCATGCGTTCTCGTGCAGGCAATCGGTCTTCGCAAAGGCTGGCTGGCCCATGTCGCGCTATAGCGGTCTCAAATCCGGATGGCAAGGCGCGAGCCTTGTCGCGATCACCTATGTCTACTTTCTGATCTTCGCGCAGTTTGCTTTTCTCAAGCGGCTCGCGACTCTAGGAGTGGCCGGCGCTCACTTGACTGCTGTAATGGCCGCGATGGCTGCCGGCGGAATACTACTTAGTCTGCTCACTCCTCGCGTGAAGTTATGGCCCTCGCCTAACTCACGGCTGCGAGCGGGACTTGCAGCTTCAGCCGTTGCGGCGTTCCTTTCGCTCCTTCCGCTCGGCCTCGCCGCCAGCATCGCCGTATCGTTTCTAATCGGCGCGGCGCTCGGCCTGCTCACGGTCACACTCGTAACGCACCTGCGCCAATGGACAGGCAATCGCCACCCGCTTTTGCTCGTTGGCCTGGGCACCGGCATTGGCTATCTCATCAGCAATCTTCCTCCGCTCTTTACCGCCTCTGCGGAGACGCAAGCGATCGCTACCGGGTTATTATGCCTCGCCGGAATCTGCATCACTCTAACTCCAACACTTATAACTCTGGAAGGACCAAAGACAGCATCGCGACTATCTTTTTCATTCCCACGCGTGCTAGCTAGCTTTGCCGCGCTCGTCTGGCTGGACTCCGCCGCGTTCTTCATCATTCAAAACACACCAGCGTTGAAGACAGGCACCTGGCAAGGCTCGCTCCACTTATACGCCAACGGCCTGCTTCATCTCGCTGCGGCCCTAACTTGCGTTTGGCTCCTTCGCCGCCGCGGCCTGTCGTTCGTTCTCTGCGCTTCGTTTCTAGCGCTCGGCCTCGCTTGTCTACTCCTGCTTGATCCGCATCGCATTGTGCTTGCGTCGATCTTCTATCCCATCGGCGTCTCGCTCTACTCGGTAGCTCTTGTCGCCTATCCTTCGCTGCTCAGCCCTGCAAGTTCCGTTGCAGAGCGCAGCCGCCAGGCAGGATGGCTCTACGCCATCGCCGGATGGTGCGGCTCCGCCCTCGGAATCGGTATGGGCCAGCACCTCGGCTCTGTTCCGCCTTTATTCGTACTAGGCTCGGGCGCAGTGATCCTTCTTTTCCTGCTGCCCTGGCCACTCAAGTTCTTCGCGCAACACAAGCGCGAGATCACTCTGACGGTGGCAATACTTCTCGCGGCATTCTCTCTCGACCGCATCCTCGTCGCCGCGCATCCTATTTCCCAACTCACTCAGATTGAGCGAGGCCGCCAGGTCTATATCTCCGAAGGATGCATCAACTGTCACTCGCAATACGTTCGTCCCAACACCGCGGATGTCTTAATGTGGGGCCCCGTCAAGAGTATCGAAGAACTTCGCCAGGAACGTCCGCCGCTGATCGGCAACCGGCGTCAGGGACCGGATCTCTCCGAGGTTGGCGGCCGCCGCTCCGCAGCGTGGCTCAAGGCGCATTTCTTCAATCCGCCTGAAGTGAGTGGATCTTCCATCATGCCATCCTACGGGTTTCTCTTTCGCGATGAGCGCGGCGACGATCTGGTGAGTTATCTTGAAACCCTGCATGGAAGCGGCACTCAACAGCATTTAATAACAGAAACAAACTGGCATCCCACCGCTTCTGCTGTTGCATCGGCTAATGCCGGCGAAGGTGAGCGCGCCTTCAAGCACTTCTGCGCCACCTGCCACGAAGCTGGCGGAAACACACGCTGGGAGGCTCGTTTCAAGCGCCTTCCTCCCGATCTTGCCGCTGGACCTTACTTGCATCTACCGCCCGCGGAGAACGACGCGCAGCGAAGAGATCGCCTCGCGCGCATCGTCAAATTTGGAATCCCCGGCACCGACATGCCTGGGCACGAATATCTACCCGACAACGAAACATCATCAATCGCACTTTGGCTGTCGCGAACCATGAGACAGCCGGGCCAGAACCCATAACATCACCACGCAATTAGGAGACGATCCATGAAAACTATCGCCAAATCTCTCTTTTTCGCACTCCCGTTGGCCTTTGCCTCCCTCGCGTTCGCGCAGCATCAGACCTTCACCGTGAATCCCGATGCAAGCAAAGTTGCATTTTCACTCGGCGGAAACACGCACCACGTCGATGGCAGCTTTCACGTCCAGAGCGGCACCATCGACTTTGACCGCACAGCGCAGACCATCTCAGGCTCGATTGTTGTCGCAGCCGGAAGCGGCAACAGCGGCGATTCGGGTCGCGATAAGAAGATGAACGCCGACGTTCTGGATGTGGCGCACTATGCCGATGTTTCATTTGTCCCAAAGACGTATCAGGGAACCATCGCGTCAAGCGGCGATTCCAGCATTCAAGTAACCGGCGTCTTCACTCTTCACGGCACTCCGCACGATCTTACGGTACCCATGCAGATCCACATCGAAAGTGGGGCTCTCACGGCCAAGACCCGCTTCACGGTTCCCTATGTGAAGTGGGGCCTGAAAGACCCAAGCATCTTCATCTTGAAGGTCGCCAAAGAGGTCGACATCGACCTGACACTGTCAGGGAGCTTGAAGTAATCGGCGTCCTGAAATAAAAAAGGCAGGCGCTAACTTCGCGCCCGCCCTTGCTAATCGAGTTCGTTCGCAATCTACTCCGCGTTGTCGATCTGCGCCCGTTGCAGCTTGTCGGAGTAATCAACATAAACCGCCTTCCACGTAGTGAAGAAATCGATCGCTCCGTTGCCTTCGCGGTGGCCGTTGCCGGTGTGTTTCACGCCGCCAAAAGGCAAATGAACCTCCGCACCGATGGTGGGAGCGTTGATATACGTGATGCCCGACTCTAGATCGCGCATTGCCGTGAAGGCGCGGTTCACATCCTTTGTATAGAGTGCGGTCGAGAGGCCGTAGTCGATGGAGTTGGCAATCTCGATAGCCTCCTCAAAGCTCTCAAACTCGATCAGACTTACCACCGGCCCAAAGACCTCTTCGCGGGCAATACGCATCGTGGGAGTGATCCCACCCAGCACCGTCGGCTCGAAGAATGTTCCGTGAGCATAACTTCCTTCGGTCAATACATGACCGCCAGTAAGTAACTTCGCCCCTTCGCCGAGTGCGATCTCAACATACTTTGCCGAAGTCTCAATCTGGCTGGGATTCACCTGCGGACCAACCTCAACAGTCTCATCGAGCCCGTTGCCGATCTTGAGCTTCTTTGCACGCTCTACAAACTCCGCGGTAAACTTCGCGGCGACCCCGCGTTGCAGCAGGATGCGGCTGGTGGCCGTGCAGCGCTGACCTGTGGTACCGAATGCCCCCCAAAGTGCGCCATCCAGCGCCAGCTCCAGATTTGCGTCGTCCATCACGATCTGTGCGTTCTTGCCGCCCATCTCCAGCGAAACCGGCTTGAACGTGGCGGCGGCACGCTGGGCCACTGAAGAACCGACCGCGCTCGATCCAGTAAAGCTGATAGCGCGCACGTCTGGATGCTCGACCAGAGCCGAGCCCACGGCCGAACCCGCGCCGGTGACGATATTCACCACTCCAGGCGGCAGGCCGGCATCGACCAGCGCAGCCACCAGGTTATAGGTCGACAGAGGCGTGTCGGTGGCCGGCTTGATCACGCACGTATTGCCCGAGACCAGCGCCGGAAAGAGCTTCCACGACGGAATGGCCATGGGGAAGTTCCAAGGCGTAATGAGGCCGACGACGCCCACCGGCATGCGAACGCTCATGGCAAATTTGTTCTGAAGTTCGGACGGTGTGGTCTGCCCAAAGAGCCGCCGTCCCTCGCCGGCCACGTAAAACGCCTCGTCAATGGCCTCTTGCACGTCGCCGCGCGTCTCGGCCAGCACTTTGCCCATCTCGCGGGTCATGTCGCGGGCATATTGCTCCTTACGCGCTTTGAGCAGCAGGCCGGCGCTCAGCAGGATCTCCGCTCGCTTGGGTGCGGGAACCAGCCGCCAGGTTGCGTAGGCCTTCTTCGCGGCTGCCACGGCCAGAGCCACGTCTTCACTGTGGGAGGAGGGAAATGCGCCCACCACGTCCGTGTGGTCCGCCGGATTCAGGTTGAGAATGGTCTTGCCGCTTGCCGCAGGCAGCCACTGGCCGCCAATCAGATTCTGATATGTGGGATGGGACATGGGAACCTCGAAGTACAGGGGCTAGGGAACAGGGATCAGGGAACGGCAGGCTGAGACCAAATACGAGTCCCCATGCCCAATTCCGGTAAACACTAGAGTTTACCGCACTTGTTCCCATACTGGCACATTGTTTGCTTCAGGCGCTGGCCAGTGATACGGCATTGACCCTTGGGCCGTACAATAAGCCTTGAGGTAGAACTGATCTCCCGATGTCATTAAACGGCTATCCATCCCGCTCCACTCGGTCGCACGGCTTCCGCTCGCTTTTCAGCATGTTTTCGAGCGATCTGGCCATCGATCTCGGCACCGCCAACACCCTGGTCTTTGCAGCCGGCAAAGGCATTGTTGTCAACGAGCCCTCCATCGTTGCCATCAACAAAAACACCGGCGAAGTGGAAGCCGTGGGCAAAGAGGCCAAGGATATGCTGGGCCGCACGCCCGGCAACATCGTGGCCATCAAGCCGATGAAGGACGGCGTCATCGCCGACTTCAAAGTCACAGAAAAGATGCTCAACTACTTCATCCAGAAGGCGCACAACCGCAAGATGCTGGTGCACCCGCGCATCGTCATCGGCGTGCCCTCTGAGATTACCCAGGTTGAGAAGCGTGCGGTCGAGGACTCGGCATACCGCGCCAAAGCCAGCGAGGTCTACCTCGTCGAGCAGGCCATGGTGGCGGCCATCGGCGCCGGGCTGCCCATCACCGAGCCCGGTGGCAACATGGTCGTCGACATCGGCGGCGGCACCACGGACATCGCCGTCATCTCGCTCTCCGGCATCGTCTACTCGCGCTCCGTGCGCATGGCCGGCAACCAGATGGACGAGGCAATTACCAACTATCTCAAGCGCAAGTACAACCTGCTGATCGGCGAGCGGACTGCCGAAGCCATCAAAATTGAAATCGGTTCGGCCTTCCCGCTCGACAAGCCGCTCTCCATCGAAATCAAAGGCCGCAACCTGATCGAAGGCGTGCCTAAGAGCATCACCATCGACGACAGTGAGATTCGCGAGGCGCTGGGCGAGTGCATCGCGGTCATCATGAACGCCATCCGCGTGGCCCTCGAGCGCACGCCGCCTGAGTTGTCGGCTGACATCAGCGACCGCGGCATCGTGCTCACCGGCGGCGGCGCGCTCATCAAGAACCTCGACAAGCGCATCCGCGAAGAAACCGGCCTGCCCGTTTCAGTCGCCGACGATCCACTGGCTTCCGTCGTGCTCGGAACCGGAAAGATGCTCTCCGACTTCCGCCTGCTGCGCAAGATCAAGATCGATTAACCACCTGCGGTGGGGCAGCCGCTCGCTCTTCGCTCGCTTAGGGTTCGTGGTCTACTCGGGTTTGATCTTCAAACCCGAGAGACCTCCGGAATCCTCATTGCAGCGAGTCTCATCCCAAATCAGAAATGGAAGGCATGCCCGAGACCGGCTGCCTCTTCTGCACCATCCTCAGAATGCAGTACCCGGCCGCCGCCGCGGCGAGATGCTTGAGCGTGTGCCCGCTCACCACGCCCAGCGCCGCAAAGATCGGCTTGTCCCAGGTCTCCAGAGCTTTGGCCAGAGCATAAAATCCCACCACAAGGCCCAGATCGCCTGCTCGCGTATAGCGCGAGGGAAACAGAAACGCTAGCAGAACCACCAGCACCGAATAGGCCTGCACCGCCATGTAGAAGCGCAGATCGCCCGCGCCGCGCAGCTCGCTCCAGTTCCATTGCGCCACGCTTCCCAGGCCAACCAGCAACAAAATCGGCAGCAGCCAGAGCCCACCCCGGAGGCTGATGCGCTCCATGATCACCGCCGCCACCATCGACATGAAGGTGATGGCCATCGGCAGGCGGTCCCACACCAGCGTCGCATTGTTGGGGTTGAGGTGGTAGTACGAAGAGCCAAGCGCCGTCAGCAACAATCCCGCGAAGACAAACAGATACGGCAACTGCTCGCGGCAGTCGATAAAGTGTCCGGCGTCCGGTTTTGATTTCGATTGCCACAGAAAGGCCAGCCCCAAGACGCCAATCACCGCGAAGGGAAGATTGGAAAACACATCGCCGAAGTTGGGAATGCCGAAGAGGCCGCGCCGGTCGGCGAACTGGTGATAGGTGAGCGGCTGCGGAAACCTCGGCAGCAGGCAACAGGCCAGCACGATCGCCGCCGTGATTACGAGCAGTAGCACCAGACTTGCTTTCCGAGAGATCATGCAATTTCCTCGCGGGGATTCATTGACTGAGAAGAATAGCAGACTCGAACCTGGGATCTTGTCTGAACTCTGCAGATCAAGGTCATCCGCGCTCGGGCAGCCGTCAGTATACTGGTATTGCTTTCGCTTTCCGTCTCGTTCTCTCTCCTCTGCCCGAGCTTTGCCATGGAATCGTTCTTCGTTCGCTATCGGAATCTTGTGGTGCTGCTGGTCGTGCTTCTCGCGCAGATCATCGGATTGGCCATGCAGGTGCGCCACACAGACAGCGGACGCAACCTCGTCGACGCGAAGGACGGAACAGGCGTGCGGCTGATCCGGCTCTGGGCCGATTGGCTGGTCACTCCTCCGGAGAAGGTCCTCCACGGCTCAAAGCTCGGCGCGCTCAACCTTTGGGATAACTACATCGCTTTGCGCCACACCCGCGAACAGAATCAAGACCTGCAAAAGACCATCGACCGGCTGCGCCTCGAGCAGGCTGCGCTGCTTGAAGACGCCCGCCAGGGCCAGCGCCTGCAGGCGCTCGTCGACTTCCAGCAGAAGTACATCTACAAGACGCTGGCCGCGCAGGCCATCGGCTCCAGCGGCACCGATCAATCGCGCGTCTTTTATATCGACAAGGGCTCCGACTACAAGCTCGAGCGCGATATGGCGGTGATCACCGCCGACGGCATCGTGGGCAAGGTGCGCGAGGTCTTTCCGCACACTGCGCAGGTGCTGGCCATCAACGATCAGAGCAGCGGCGCGGGGGTCATTCTTGAAACAACGCGCATTCGCGGCATTCTGCGCGGCAACTCCGCCGGGCGTCCACAGATTGTCGGCGTCCTGGCCGATCAACGGATTCAACCCGGCGAGAAAGTCCTCACCGCCGGGGGCGACCAGATCTTTCCCCGCGGACTGCCCGTGGGCGTAGTCGATCGTGTGGTGCGAGACCCCGAGCGCGACGCATTCATCGACGTGATCGTGAAGCCAGCGGCCCATCTCGACCGGCTCGACGAGGTGCTCGTAATCACCTCCACCCAGCCGCGCTTTGGGTCCGACCAGCAGCAGGACATGGCTACCAGCGAGTCGTTGAAGGGCGCCGAAGCAGCGGCTATCAAGGAACAGAAAAAGGCCTCGGAGATTATGGCCGAGAGGCTTCCGGGACTGACCGACCCCAATGCGCCGAAGCCGGCAGCCACGCCCGCGCCCGCATCTGCGACTGGCGCAACGGCCGCGCCAGGACAGACTCCAGCCGCGCCCGTGACGCCGCCTGCGCCCAAGCTGCTTCCTGCCAGGCATCCTGACCACTTTTCGCCGGGAGCAGCTTCCACGCCGCTGCCAGATCAGGGAACCTCCACGCCAACCGGCCCGGAGAGCAAGCCCGCCGCGACACCGCAGTCCAAGCCACCCGTCAAGCCGCAACCGAAGCCCGCATCCAAAACACCGCAGACGGCAAATCCCGTGCCGCCCAGCCCAGGGAGGATCCAGTAAACATGGCCATTCTGGGCGCAGACTACCGCCGCGATCTCGGGATTCGCAGCTACCCCATGCTGGTGTATATCCTCACGCCACTTGTGGCGGTCATGCTGCAGGCCTGGCTACCGCGCCTGCTGGCTGGCTATGCATGGTTCGATCTGCCGTTGGTGGTCACCGTCTACTTCGCCCTGGTTCGCCGCGACCCCATCCAGGGAACGCTGATGGGCGCCGGCCTGGGCCTCTTCGAGGATGCCCTCACCAACCACGCCATCGGCATCAACGGCGTAGCCAAGACGGTGGTCGGCTTTCTCGCCGGGTCGGTGGGCGTACGCATCGACGTCGAAAATCGCACCATCCGCCTGCTGCTCACCTTTGTGCTTTCGCTGCTGGCGAGCGCGATTTATCTCTTCATCCATCACTTCCTGCTGGGCCTGGATCTGGAGTGGAGTTGGCTGGCAGAGCTGATGAAGGCAGTGGGAAATACAGTGATCGCCCTCGTGCTCTTCCACCTGCTCGACCGTCTACAGATCAGGGACTAATCGAACACGAGACTCAAGGCAGCCCGGCACCTTGATCGGTACCTTGACGTATGAATGCAGAAACCACACGCGCCTTTCTGTCGGCTTTGCCGAATGTCATTGAGACCGTCAGCGAGACCTCCCGATGGGGCGACAAGCTCGTCTTCCGCGTTGGAGATCAGGCAATTGGCGGAAAGATGTTCTCACAGATCGACTTTGAAGAAGACGGCAGAGCGGTCCTCTCGCTTGCCACCGATCCTGAACGCTTTCGCGAACTTTGCGAGAGAGATGGAGTGATCCCGGCCCCCTATCGAGCGCGTTTGCACTGGATTGCCCTGGTGCAATGGAATGCCTTCGGCGATTCCGAATTGAAGGAACTGCTCCGCAATGCCATTGAGATAACCTTTGCCAAGTTGCCCAAGAAAACGCGCGACCTGCTGACCAAGGGCGGCAAGTAGAGGGAGGCCGGTCGTGCTTTCGCTCGTCTTTACTCGCTGGTAGTAGCGGAGTTGGAATCGAGACTGCGGTGTGAGGCGGCTTGATTTTCGAGTAGGCGGTCACCCTAAGGGAGGAATCCATGAAGTCATCGCCAAGCCGGCACAGACTTGAACGTACGTTACAATCTTGATCGGAGGAAAGAAAGACGATGATCGCACCTGCACCCCTGCGCCACCTTGTGGTGCTTGTTGCGCTTCTGACAATTAACGGTTGTCACGGATCGACCACTGCCTGGAACGGAAACTGGAAACTGAATCCCTCCAAGAGCCATGTGCAGGGTGGTGCTAACATCACGATTACAACGTCGCCCGACGAGAAAATACGCATAACAAACGATGCGTTCAATTTCGACTTTCGTTGCGATGGCAAAGAGTATTCAAACCCTAACGGGAGAGCCCTTACGACTTCCTGTATTCAGGTAAGCACGACAGAGTGGAAATTTACCTATAAGCGGAACGGCAGGATTTCTAGCGAGGTATTGTGGGATCTTTCGCCCGACGCCAAAACCCAGACGGTTCATGGGAAATCGATTCTACCGAACGGATCCTTTCGGGATGTTGAGTACGTTTACCATCGTCTCGGTGAAGGAAGCGGCTTTTATGGTCGTTGGCGATCCAGCAACCCATTTGACTCTCGTTCAAAGATTCTCAACTTGTACTTGAAAGGAAACACGCTCCTTTTTGCATATCCAGAAACTGCTCAATACGTCATTGCACCTCTCGACGGGACTCGCACTCTCATGCATGGTGGTCCATATGCGCGAGAAGGTTTTTCGATGTCCATAAAACAAGAGAGCCCTGTGCAGATGCATACGGAGATTTCATTTGAAGGGCATGTGATTCGTGAAGGGACATTGGCGCTGAGTAATGATCGTCGCACCATCGTCCAAGAATCTTGGACACCTGAACACATGGACGAAAAGGACTCCTTCGTTTTAGAGAAGCAATAGAGACGCACTCTCGGCGAACGCCCACCGCATTGCGGTTGTGTGGTAGGCATCCGGAAGCCGCACGAACACCCGACTGCGCCCCGACTCAACAATACCGCCTAATCAGCGGTATTCTAAGAATCAGGCACTATGTATTCAAGCAGCGGAACTCGCGGCGAGAAGATCCCCACCCTCAAGCTGGCGGTGGTGCAGTACGGCATTCTGCTCATGATGCTGGCTCTGGCGGCCGGACTGTGGCGGCTGCAGGTGCTTGGCGCGGAGAACTTCCGCCAGCTTGCCGAGCAGAACCGTATCCGCAAAGAGCCGGTGATGGCCGGCCGGGGCAAGCTCTTTGACCGCGAAAACCGGCTCATCGTCGATAACTACCCGTCGGTCTCCTGCTTCCTGGTCCGCGAACAGAGCAAGAATGTAGATGCCGACCTGCCGCTGATCGCGCTCGGCCTCAACCTTGACCTCGAGCAGTTGCGCGCCACCCTGCGCCACTACCGGGCCGCTCCCGGCTACCAGCCCATCCCCATCAAGCAGGACATCTCCGCCGACGAAACGGCCTTCATCGAGGCCCATCGCAACGAACTGCCCGAGCTCGAAACGATCGACGAGGAACGCCGCCTCTATCCCCGCGACGGCTTCGCAGCCCACCTGATCGGCTATGTCGGCGAGGTCAGTGAAGAGGATCTCAACAATATTCGCTATGCCGCCTACGCGCCGGGCGATGTCGTGGGCAAAGCTGGCGTCGAGGCCACCTACGACCAACTGCTCCGCGGCCAGGACGGTTCGCGTGACGTGATTGTCGACAGCCACGGCCGCGAGGTTGGCTACCTGGGCATCCAGCACGCCATCCCCGGCCAGGACCTGAAGCTGACCATCGACATCGATCTGCAACGCACCGCTGAGGTGGCCCTCGGCGACGCCAACGGCGCGGTCGTCGCCATGGACCCGCGCAACGGCGAGATACTCGCCATGGTCTCGCACCCCAGCTACGACCCCAACGCCTTTGCCGTGCGCATCAACCGCAAAGACTGGAACGAGCTGATCACCAACCCCAACCATCCATTGATGAACAAGGCCATCCAGGACCAGCTCGCTCCCGGATCGACCTTCAAAATCATCATGTCCGCTGCCGGCCTGCAAGAGGGCGTGGCCCAGGATATGCATGTGAACTGCACCGGTGGAGGCAACTTCTACGGACGCTTCTTCCACTGCGACCATCACCACGGCGTTCTCGATATCTCGCAGGCCATCCCGCTCTCCTGCGACACCTTCTTTTACACGCTGGCGCAGAAGCTCGGCATCGACACCATCGCCCGATATGCAACCAGCTTCGGTCTCTCACAAAAGACCGGCATCGATCTGCCCAACGAGATGGCCGGCATCATGCCCTCCACGCAGTGGGAGATGAAGAACTACCACCAGAGGTACTACCCCGGCAACACGATCTCGGTGGGCATCGGCCAGGGTGAGACGCAGGTCACGCCTCTGCAGTTGGCGCGCGCTCTCGGCGGCATCGCGTCAAACGGCCATTTTGTCCGTCCCCATGTCGTGAATACCGACCAGCTTCCCGCCGACTTCCGCCAGGCCATCGTCGACACCTTTCCCGGCTCGGGAGAGAAGACCGTCCCCCTCAACCCCGACACCTGGATGACCATCACCGACGGCATGGCGGCAGCCACCACCACCGGCACAGCGGCAGGCGCACACATCGAGGGTGTTGACTTCGCCGGCAAGACCGGCACGGCCCAGGTGACCGGCCTTGGCGATACCCATATAAAAGGCGGAGCCAAGACCCCCAACTCCTGGTTCGTCGGCATGGTCCCCAGGCGCAATCCCGAGATTGTGATTGCCGTTCTTCAGGAGCATGGCGACTGGGGCTCTCTCTCCGCGCATATCGCCCAGGCAATCGTCGTCACCTACGTGAACAAAAAGCGCAAGGCGGACAACAACGTCATCGAACAGGCCAGCCTCGGCAAACCAGTTGAAATGGGAGCCGTCTGGTCGGTGCCCGATGGCCGCAAACACTCCAATGCTTCAGGCCGCGCCTCGGTCCTCCACGCCGGTCATTTCATGGTCGATCCCGGCCCGATTTCCGCCGTCAGATCGTTAGCCAGCCGCCAGTCCTCCCTCCCGGCCTGGGTCTTCTCCCTGCCTCTCCGCTTCAAAGAAGGCCAGCCCTGATGCGCCGCTTCATGAGCTTTCGCGAATTCGATTGGACGCTGCTGGGCATGGTGCTCATACTCTGCACGGTCTCGGTGCTTGAGATCTACTCGGCGACCATGCACACCAAGTACGCAGGCTTTTATTCCAAGCAGATCTTCTGGATTGCAGGCGGCCTTGTCTGCATGTTCCTCTTCTCCAAAATCGACTATCACCGGCTGCTCGATTGGGTTCCATGGGCCTATGGAATCAGTCTCTTCGCGCTAGTAGCCGTCAAGCTCTTCGGCACCAAAGTCCTCGGCGCGCGCCGATGGATCAAGCTCGGCCCCATGCACTTTCAACCCTCTGAGTGGGTCAAGCTCATCCTGATTCTGGTTGTGGCTCGCTACTTTGCCAACCTCGGAGGCCGCTCGCTCACGTGGAAAGAGATCCTTAAGGCCTTTGCGCTGGTCGGCCTGCCGATGATGCTCGTGCTCATCCAGCCCGATTTGGGAACCGCCCTCACCTACACGCCGATCCTCATCGCCGGCCTCTTCCTCGGCGGCATCAACATCCGCCAGTCGCTGATTCTCGTCACCTGCGCGACACTCTTTATCGCCGCCGCATGGAGCAGCGGCAAGGTCCTCAAGCCCTACCAGAAGGCCCGGCTCACCAGCTTCATCAATCCCGGCGACGACCCCAAAGGCACCGGCTACCAGCTTTTGCAGTCAAAGATCGCCGTCGGCTCCGGCGGCATCTGGGGCAAAGGAGCGGCCAAGGGCACCCAGACCCAGGGCGACTTCCTCCCCATTCCCCATGCCGACTTCATCTTTGCTGCTTTTGGCGAGGAGCACGGATTCGTCGGCGCAATTTTTGTGCTGCTGCTATACTTTTTCATATTGATGCGTTTGATTCAGAACGCTCAAACAGCCGCAGACCTGTCCGGCTCCTTAATTATCATGGGAGTCGTGGCTGTGTTGACCTTCCAGATCGCGGTCAACGTGGGCATGGTCATCGGGTTTATGCCCGTCACCGGAATCCCTTTGCCGTTAATGAGTTACGGCGGATCTTCGGTGTTGTTTACCTTTCTGGCGCTCGGTGCGGCGATGAATGTCCGCATGCGCCGGTTTGTAAACTGAACGGACTCGCAGCTCTACTTCTTGTGTCTCCCCGGAACAGTCCGGTCCGCAAGAGCACGTTTTTTCAAGTATTTAGCCGGCCAGGTCCCGATGGATCGCGCGCCCGGCAGGACAAGGGTTCATGAGCACGCAGAGACGGGAAAACCGTTGGCAGCGTACAAGTTGCACGGCAAGCGCAGGAGCTTATAGAGCTCCCGGCGACAAGTGTTCGTCGTTGAGGTGGGGAGTACCGGGGAAAGCTAGCCCCTCTCCGCTCGCGCAATACGGCTGTGCAGGTGCCACGGTTGGAACGGCCCCGCCGGGTTTCCCGGCCAGGTTGGCCACAATCTCTCTGCAATCGGATCACCGTATCGTACAGCTTGTTTTGCATGTGCTTCGCCTCGGCTCGCCGCCCTCCAGGGACGGCCTAGGCGCGGAAACCGGCACACCAGCGAACCACGGATCATCCCTTCGGCACATCAGCTCCCTTTCCGGCCTTTCGCGCCTCCATCCAACCTTGACCCGGGTCCCAGCAGGCAGACGCCGCTGGGCGGAAAGGTACGATGGCAAAGGAAATATGTATCTCCAGCACGCCGCATGAGACGCGGCTGGCTATCCTCGAAGACGATCAACTCGCGGAGATCTACTACGAACGCGAAAACGAATACACCCTGGCTGGATCGATCTATAACGGTCGCGTCACCCGCGTCCTGCCCGGCATGCAGTCGGCATTTGTCGACGTAGGCCTCGAACGCGACGCCTTCCTTTATGTAACCGACTTCCTCGAGCTCGAAGATCCTGAAGAGACCGATGAGCTGGAAAAGGCCGCAGCCTCCGGCGGCAACCAGCCACCGCGCGAGGTCCGGAACGGCGGACGCCCTGCCCCGAAATCCGAGCAAAAGCCCGAACAAAGACCAGACCGCCCCGCCCAGGGAAAACCCTTCGCGGAAAAGCCCGTCAAAGGCCGTATCCTGATCGAGTCTGACTCGGAGCCGGACGAAACTGCTGTTCCCGAGTCGGTTGCCGAAGCAGAAGTCGCCGCCGATGGCCAGGAAGACCCCAATGCGCCCGGTGCCAAGCGCTGGCGCGGACGCCGTCGCCGCCGTGGCGGCCGTGGCGCGCAAGCCTCGCCCGAAGCTCAGCAGCAGAGCGATGATGCTCCCGAGGCCTATATCGAGGAAATTACCGAAGCTGAACCAGAGGTCGCCTCAGAGATTCATGCCACCGAGGCTGTTGCCGACAGGCATTCATCGCCGAGCCGCGAAGCCGCCGAATACGCGCCGCGTTTCGATCGCTCATCCGCCCCTGCCCCAGTCCCATTTGTCATGCCTGGCGAGTCGCTCTCAAAGTACGGCGGCACTCCGGCTGAGACTGCTGAGGGAGAAGAAACCGCCCCTTCCGCGCCTGCCCGCCCAGCCAGTTCATTCAAGCCGGCAACGCTGATTCAATCGCCCATCGAGTGGGATGGCAGTGGCCTCTTGCCCGGCGAGTCGCTCTCCCGCCACCGCGTCCACGTAAACGAGCCAGAAGTGGAAGCCGTTGCCGAGCCTGAAAGCGAATCGTACGTTGCGCCGGCGCTATCCAGCACGGCCCCCGATGCTGTCGAAGAGCAGGACTTCTTCGAGGAGACGACCTTGGACGAGCCGGAAGTGCCCGCTCTCCACGCGGCTCCCGACTTCGACTACGAGTCGAGCGAAGAGGTGCTTGTCCCCGAACTTGAAGAAGATCACCTCGTCGAAGAGGAAATGGTCGAGGAAGAGCTGACTGCGGAGACAGCCGAGCCAGAGCCCGCCGTCCCCGCCAAAACAGACGATTACACGATCGAGACTGTGATCGAACAGCCCTCGGCAGACGAGCCGGTTGCCCCCCCGATGACCAGGCAGGACGAAGTGCTTCCAGAAGGCGCGCACGATGAGCCTGCCGCTCCTGAAACCGCCGAGCCCGAGCCCGACGCATCCGCCTCTCACAACGTTGACCCCAAGCCCCCCACCGGCTTCCGCCTCTTCGGCCTCGGCAAGAAGAAGACCGAAGTCGAGGCTCCAGTCCCCGAGACGAAGTCCGCGCCAGTCGCGACAGCTTCCTCCTACGCTCCCGGCAGCGGCCTCATCGAAGAAGAGACCATCGATGAAGAGGAGTTCGACGCTCCCCGCCACACGCACACCGCCAAGGGTGGAGACCACGATCAGGATGACTTTGAAGAGGAGACCCTGCCCAAGCATCTGCGGACCGGCGACCTCGGCGAAATGTTGCAGGAAGCTCACCTCGATCACCGCATCCAGTTGAACTTCGACGAAAAGAACGGCGACGAAGATGAACTCGACGAAGAAGGCGAGGAAGAGCCTTCCACCGAAGGACAGCCCGCCGCCCCCGGAGCCCAGCCTCGCCGCGATCGCAACGCACGCGGTCGCCGCGGACGTGGCGCCGCCCCGGCAGCAGCAGCACCCGCCAGCCCGGCCGGCAGAGCAGGAGGACGCGGACCCTCGCGCCGCTCCATGCAGATGTCCGACCTGCCCATCATCAGCGACTTATTGAAGCCCAACCAGGAGATTCTGGTCCAGATCGCCAAGGAACCCATCGCCAAGAAGGGCGCGCGCATCACCTCGCACATCGCCCTGCCCGGCCGCTTCCTAGTCTTCATGCCCACGGTCTCGCATATCGGCGTCAGCCGCAAGATCGCGTCGGATGAGGAAAGACAGCGCCTCAAGCGGATTCTCGTCCACGAGCGCGGCGAGGCCTCCGGCGGATTCATCGTCCGCACCGCCGCCGAAGGCGCGAGCGAAGATGAACTCCGCACCGACCTGCGCTTCCTGCTCAATCTCTGGGCAGACATCAAGAAGCGCTCCGATGAATCGAAGTCCCCGGCCCTGATCTATCACGATCTTGGGCTTGTCGAGCGCATCCTGCGCGATCAGGTCAGCAGTAACTTCTCCTCCATCTGGGTCGATTCCCAGGAGATCTACGAGCGCATTGTGCGCTTCCTCAACCGCTTCTCGCCCTCGCTGGTGCGCCGCGTCAAGCTCTACACCAAAGAAGTTCCGCTCTTCGAGCACTTCGGCATTCAGGATGAAATCTCCAAGGCTCTGCGCTCCAAGGTCTGGCTCAAATCCGGCGGTTCCATCGTCATCAACCAGACTGAAGCTCTCGTCGCCATCGACATCAACACCGGAAAATACGTCGGCAAGTCGGCGCGCCTTGAAGACACCATCGTCAAGACCAACCTCGACGCCGTACCGGAGATCGTCCGCCAGATTCGCCTGCGCGACCTTGGCGGCATCATCGTCATCGACTTCATCGACATGGACGACCGCAAGAACCGCTACAAGGTCATGGCCGCCCTCGAAGAAGCCCTCAAATCCGACCGCGCCCCGACCAAGGTCTTGCAGTTTAATGACTTTGGCCTGGTCGCCATCACCCGTAAGCGCGTTAAGCAATCCCTCGAGCGCACCCTCTCGGTTCCTTGCCCCACCTGCCAGGCCACCGGCATGGTCAAGAGTCCGACGACAGTCTGCAACGAGATCTACACCGAGCTGCGCAAGATGAAGAAGCTCTTCGAGGGAGCAGACGTTCTGCTCCGCGTCAACCCCGAAACCGTCAAGGTCCTCAAGGCCAACAACGGAAGCTGGCTCGTCGAATTCGAGGAACTCGTCGGCAAGAACATCCTCGTCAAGAGCGACGCCACCCTTCACCCCGAGCAGTTCGACATCCAGGGATAAAATCCCTCAACCCGCACCAACGACGAAGGCCGGAGCATTTCTCCGGCCTTCGCTTTTCTTGCCAATTCCGCAACTCTGGCCCAAGATGAGTGTCTAACTGAATGCCCGCGTAGTTCTGCACGTCCGCCGGGCGTAAGAGAAGGCAATTCGATCCTGGAGGTCCAGCATGTCTTCACTTCGTTGTATGACGATGATTCGGAGCGGCTTATTCATTTTTGGCGCAGTCAGTATCTCGGCGGTTTTTGCTAGCGCCCAATCTTCTACCTCCCCAGGCTCCAGCCTCTTCATGGCCGGCAAATCCAGTCCAAACGAATTTCACCTTCAATTTGATGGCAGTAGTGCGGCGACGTACTCCTCCTCGGCGCTACCTGCCGAAGCCTCAGGCTCGGGCATGAGCGCGGCTCAGGAGAGGCCGGCAGGTAGGCACGTCGCATCCCACGGCCTGGCATTTGAACTTGGCGGCGGCTTCAACGCCCCCATCGGCAATGTAACTTCGAGCAATGAGGGTGGTCCCTTCATCACCTGGGGCGGAAACGTGACCGCAGGCGCCGGGCTGCGCTTCTCACGCTACTTCTCCCTGCTGGGCGAGTTTCAGTTCATCGACAACAAGCTCCCCGGCCAATTCATCGCCGAGGCCGGGGCCGGCGCCACCAACGGAAACACGCATATCATCTCGTTCACAGCGAACCCGGTCATCGATTTCTTTCCCAAGTCAGCCAACAGCGCCTACCTGACCGGCGGTGGTGGCTACTATCACAAGTCCACCAACTTCAGCGTCCTGGTCTGTTGCGACTTTTATGGCTATCCAGTGGCCATCAATACAAACTCGTTCAGCTCCAATCAGCCCGGCGGCAGCCTCGGCATCGGCCTGACGCACCGGCTCGGCGGCCCGTACGGCGACGGCAACCTGAAGGTCTTTGGCGAAGCACGCTACCTCTACATCAACACGCCGCGCGTCGGCGAGATCAACGGCCTTGGACGAACGGAATTGATTCCCGTAACGGTCGGCGTGCGCTGGTAGGTCTGCTGCATCGCACTACCAGGATCAGCATTTCGGATCTACTGTAAACTTCCGTGCCCCATCCTTTCCGTTTCTTTCTGCGGAAAGGGTGGGATACCAACGAAATTCCGGTCTATACAATTTTCGATTACGCTACAGAATCCCCAACACCCGCAGCCGCACCAGCCCGCCAGCAAAAACTCCGATCGGCGAGATGGCCACCAGCGTGAGCTGGTACCAGACCGGCTGCTTGCCGCGCTGCTGCAAAACACTCAACGCAGCCAGCGCCAGCACGGTCAGACCAAGCGCCAGCACATGAACCAGCGGATTGTCGGCTGCGATCCATGCCGTAACGTAGCCGCCGACTGCTGCCGCCAGAAACGAATAGCCGAGATTTACGACAATGTATCCCGGTTGTGGATTGCCCTCGGTACCCGCCCAGCTCGGGACCAGTTGCGTCAGCAGCGCAGTCATCCCCATCACCAGCAGGGCCATTACAGCAAAACCAGCGACCAGAGCCAAAAATGCGTGCAAAATTACCACGGCTTACGCTCGCCTTCCGGCTGCATACCGACCTCGCCACGCTCGATCCGCTCAAGAAAGGCCCGCGCCAGCTTCCGTTCGCCGGGATGGCTCTCGCCATGCATCGAGCACAGATCGAGGAACTCATCGCAGAGCGCGTTCCGTTCTTCGTTCTGGGCAAAGACGCCCTGCAAGGCGAGCGCCAGTTCGCGCAGCCGCGCGGCCTCGGGCCAAGCGCTGGTCTCGCCATCGCTCAACAGTTCCACATCCGAAAACAATCCCTTGCGTCCGCGGGCACACTCATCCAGGCAAGCCATCAACTGCTCGCATAAGACCTGCGCCAAAGACTCCAACTGATTGGGTTCATCGGATTCAACTTCGTCCTGCGGGTCCATGTCGATCCTCAAGTTGGTTCCAGCGGCAAACCATCTCTGCAACCAGCCTCATCGACAGCGCGGCGGCTGTCAAGCGACCTGGAATGGCATGGTCGACATGTCGTCTTCGGGAGCTTCCACGGAGACCTCCGCACCCTTCACGTCCTCTTCCAGCAGGCTATGGAATGCCTCGGGAAGCAAGGGACGCCCAAAGAGCCAGCCCTGGGCGAGAATGGGGCGGCCTGCTCCAGTGAAATAGCTGGCCTGCTGGATGGTTTCTATCCCCTCGACGATGACATTGAGCTTGAGCACGGCAGCCATCGCCAGGATCTGCGGCAGAATGCCCACGGTCACCGCTTGCGTGCCGATCGCCTGGGTAAAGGACCGGTCGATCTTGATCGTGTCAATGGACAGGTCGTGCAGATACGAGAGGCTGGAGTAGCCGGTGCCAAAGTCGTCGACGTGCACACTATGCCCGCGCCGCCTCAAACAGAGAATCGCCTCTCTGGCCACCTCGTGTCGCGCGGTAGAGCTTTCCGTGATTTCAATGGCCAGGCTTTCAGCCCGAACACCGCTCCAGGCAAGCGCATCCTCCAGCATGGGCAGAAAGGCCGGATCGCTCAGGTCCGCAGCGGCCACGTTGATGCTGAGCCTGAAATCGGGGTGTTCCTTGAGCGTCTCTGCGAAGTCCCGCAAGGCCCGGCGCACTACCAGCCGGGTGAGTTCGCCGATAAAGCCGTATTTCTCGGCGATGCAGACAAAGACATCGGGGCCTACAGCAAAGCCCTCCTCGTCGGTCCAGCGCGCCAGGGCCTCAGCCCCAACGATGCGCTTGCTGGCCAGATCGATGATTGGCTGATAGGCCAAATAGACCTTATCCCTCGATATTGCACGGCGGAGCTGGTGGTCGATGCTGCGATTGCGCCGGTAGAGGAGGGAAGAGAACAGCCCGCACAGAGCTCCGATCAGCCCCCCCAACCCGGCGCCCAATGTCTGGTTGACGCGGTCGCTCGCCATCACCTCCGGAATCGAAAGGTATGTCGAAGCGCATCTGAAATAGCGCACAGAGCAGCGGGTGGCGTAAAGGTTGTCTTTCACCCGAAACGAACCGTTCATGGTGAAGATCTTTGCGTCTTGTTTGGACAACCCGTTCCGGTTTTCACCGTACTGCGGGCTGAAAGTGCCGGTTGACGAAATCAGGACATGCGAGGACATGCCGTACCGGTCCTCCACCATGTTCGGAGCGTAGACAACGTACGAGTCGCCCAGCTCGACCAGAATTCCCTGCTGTTTGCCCGTCCGAAAGGGAGGCAGGCTGCCGAAGATCAAGGTGCTGTCCGGCTGCGAAATATCGGGCTTGAACTGCTCCGCCGGCAACTCGGCGCGGTTGATCGTCGCCGAGCATGCGAGAGTTCCATTGCGCATGCGGCCGGCGTCCCTGATGTATTTCGACGTGAAGAGGAGTTTGCGGAAGTAGGCGATCTCGGCTTCAGAACAGAAGGCGTACTGCGATGCGTTCAAGGTTGCCAGCATTGCGCGCGATTCGTCGCTGAAGGCATCTCCCTGCCTGACGATGTACTCTGCGTCCCGCGCAAGCTTGGCTTTGGCCAGCCTGAGAGCCAGGACGCGGCCCATCAGATAACCGGTTCCCGCTCCAATGAAGAGAGCGATCGCCGTTACTGCGATTGTGATCAGTACGCGCTGCTTCGCAGTGTGTCTCATCAGGCGGTTTTGTGTTTACTCCGGAGCTCTGACCGGGGGGACAGTCTCTCTCTGTATTAACAAAGGTGGGTCTATTATCGGCTTAATCTTGACAGACTTCAGGATAAAGCTAGGAAAAATGAACCTATATTGCAACGCTGCGACGCCGGCGCGCCTTCTCCCGCCCTGCATCTGCCGAGGCGGAGTCGGGCCAACTCATGGAAAACTGGTCTGTTCTGGCGCGTTGGAATGTTCGCACCTGACTGCTCAAACCGCCGTTGCCGCCACCAGTGCGTTCTTCTCATCTTCAGCCAGACGGCGAAGAAAGGCCTCGGCCTCCATCGGCCGCCCAAAGGACCAGCCCTGCACCAGAACCGGCGGCAATACGGGGACAAAGTAGGCGGCCTGCTCTTCGGTCTCCACCCCTTCCACAATGACGTCAAGCTTCAGCGCCGCGGCCATATTCATGATCTGCGGCAGGATGCCCACGGTCACAGCTTCCGTGCCGATCGCTTGCGTAAACGACCGGTCGATCTTGATCGTGTCGATCGAAAGCTCATTCAGGTACGAGAGGCTGGAGTAGCCGGTGCCGAAGTCGTCGATGTGCACGCTGTGGCCCCTTTGCCGCAGGCTCAGAATCGTATCCTTGGCATCCTGATAGCGGGCCGTCGAGCTTTCAGTAATCTCGATGGCCAGGCTCTCGGGCCTCACTCTGGCTTTTTTCAGCTCGCGATCGAGCATGGGCAGAAACGCCGGGTCGCTCAGATCGTCGGCCGCCACGTTAATACTGAGCCTGAAATCGGGATGGCTGCGCAGCGTTTCCCCAAAGTCTTGCATGGCGTGGCGCACCACCAGTTCGGTGATCTCGCCGATAAAACCGCCATCCTCTGCAACGCGGATGAAGACATCGGGGCCCACCGCAAAGCCCTCCTCATCAGTCCATCGCGCCAGAGCCTCGGCCCCCACAATCCGCCTGCTGGCCAGATGAATGATTGGCTGATAGACGAGCCGCAGCCTGTCTTTGGCGATTGCCCGGACCAATTGCTGCTCCATGTCGCGGCTGCGGCGATAGATCAAAGAAGTTACAAAGCCCAAAAACCCGCCGAACAGGCCTCCCAGCGCCATGCAGTAGTACAGCGTCGAGCGCTCGCTCTGCAAGGCCTCGGGAATCGTGATGTGCGTTGTCGTGCAACTCGAACCGTTCAAGGTGCAGCGCGTAAAGTAGAGCGTCTCCCCCTTGCGGGCCAGCCCTTCCGTCGTGAAGACGGCATCCTCGGGTTGAGGCGAGGTACTCAGCAGCATCCCCGGACTGGCGCTCACCGCTGGTTTGACCGTCATAATGAAGGGCAGTGTGGCCAGATCCACACGCCTGCCCGTCCCGGAGTTGATCACCACATACAAATCCCTGAATTGCAGGCCAAGCGTAGGTTGATCCCGAACCTGGAGAGGCCCGGTTTCCATGTAGACACTGGTTCCATCCTGCATGGTATAGGCAGGCTTCAACGGCGCGGTTGGCAAATCAGCCTGGCTCAGCGTCGCCGAGCAATCGATCTTCCCGCCTCGCATCCGCCCGCCATCCCGCAAAAAATCGGTCTGGAAGAGCAGCTTGCGAAAGTAGGCCATCTCCGCCTCTGAGCAGTGGGGATAAGGCGAAGCGTTCATCTGATTCATCGTGGCGTAGGTTTCTTTGAGGGTGGCATTCTCTTCGTTGATCAGCCGTTCGGCATCCTGCTGAAGCTGGTGCCGGGCCTGCCTGAGAGCCAGACCCGCCCCCAGCAGATAGCCCCCGGCTATACCGCAGACCCCAGCCACAGCCGTGGCCACCAAAGTCGCTACTACGCGCTTTCTCGCCGATCTCATCTGCTCATCGCCGACTTATGTCTTTCGCCTTCGATACTTGCGAATACCATTCCGTGGAAATAAGGGTATCCCTTTTATCGGTTTCTGAGGAGATTGTCTTTAAAGAAATTTAACTCGCCACAACTTTCTTCACACCGATCCGGAAACTTTCATTGGCCATCGCAATCCGCGTCTCGCGGCAGGCCGTCCATTGCGAAGATGATCCGGTAAGGCCCCACGCTTAACTTAGTCCCTGGGTTTCTCCTGGCTTTTTATCGCCTGCAGTCTCCTGCGACTCAAGTCAAACACCATAAGCAAAACCAGAATGCCTCCCACGATCAGGCTCGCGATCTTCACAGTTCCCCAGCGGCGTATAACAGGCGAGGTGCTCTTTGCGGAGCTGCTCTTCGAGGCTGAGTAGTCAAAGGGTGGATACGTCTCAAAAAAGCCAATATGTAACTCCGAAGCGGGAATAAGGTTGTTCAAATGAACCTGAAAATGGTCCTCGTCGAGCTTTTCCACCTTGCCGTTGGCTGGTGAGCAGAAGCTGACCAGCACTTTCCCGTTCTGCCCCGGCGCTGGGCGCTCGACAATAAGAGTGAAATCCTCAATCGGCCGCTTCCAGGTGTTGGCGGTGGTCAGGATGAAGTCCACATAACTCAATTCCGCGGCGATGCCATCATCGTCGTCGCTATTCTGGCCTCCCGCAGGAGCCAGCCCCTTTGCTCCACGCAGAAACGGTTCGTCCGGGCAGAAACTCCCGATCTGCTTCAATTCGTCAGAGAATTCCGAAACCGGCCTCTTGGTTTGATAGGTGGGCTGGAGTGCGAGCTTGATAGCTCCGAGGCTTACCGAATTGAACCCAACCACCGGCGTGTATTCGTGTCGAATGTGGACCGTGGAGTGGGCCCGGAAAGTCTGCGTCCAGTGGTACTGCAGATGAACGGTCCAGAGGCCGAGTTGAGGGTAATCTGAACCTTCGACAGCGAACAACCCCTCCTTCAATAGATTGTCCCTTTCCGACTTGGGCAACCGAGACAAGTCGGCTGAAATCGGCTGCGACACATGATTCGAGTCTTCAACCTCCGTAAAGTGACCGAACGTCGCAACATCAATATGATTCGCCCTGAGAACGTCGGTCACATCCTTCCCGTTCAACGTCGCAGTCGCCTGAGACTGATAATGGAGAGGCATGCCATTGACCCAGAGATGGAAGCTCTGGAAAGATTGGCCCGAAATGTCGTCATATGGAAACCCGTTTTCGTAGGGCGGAATCGGGAACGCCACCTCGGTCGTCACATCCTCGTCCGAATCATTGCGGAAGTCGTAATCGACGACAACCTTCTTCTCGCCGATGCGGAGAACTTCCTTGGCCATCACAATGCGCGTCTCGCGACGAGGAACCAGCCCTCCGGCGGCAATCGAAGAGGCCCCGTCGTCGGCCAGTGCGGCAGCCGGCCAGACAAGAGCAGAAACTACCGCAAAAGACACAGCGCACAGAACAGTCTTGGGATTCATGACAGAGAGTATTGCAGGTTGGGACCGGGGCAACAACAGAAGCGAGTCTACGCCGTCTTCCGCTGCGATTCCGCGAAGGCCGCTGAGATCACATGGTCGGCGATTCCATGCTTGCGCAGGCTCTCGGTGAGCAATTGAAGCTGCGAGTTCTCCATCTGAGCCTGATCTTTGCGCAGTCCCTGGCCAATATAGGCGCGGATGAGCGGCTGATAACCACTGAAGCCGAGTGAAGGCGCAATCTCTTTCAGGTCTTCAATGACATCCTCGGGGATGCGCATGCTGATCACCGTCATCTGACGATCTTTCTTCAAGCGCCGCTGAATTCGTTCACTCGCTGTCTTCATATCGCCTCCGTTCCGGTGTCGTTGCCGGTCGCGCCGAGATGATTCGGATCGTCTCGCCCTCGCGCAGCAGATGCACAACAAAAAGCAGAACCCAATCTTCGGTAAGCCCTTTCGCTGGGTCCCGCTGTTTATCGCAAAATATATATACATTGTATATTCACGTGTCAAGCAAGCGAGATCTCACCCTCATACAAATCCGATGCAAGCTCCCCTAACTTCGCCTCTTCTCCTCGCTCTCCCATTGAATTTCCCCGCGTTTTAGCCTATGCTGAGTATGCAGACGAATTTGTCCGCCTGAGTTGCCGTGATTACGCCGGCTGGCGGAGAGATGAGTGGGCTTACAGCCCACTTTTTATTTGCGGAAAATTTCAGGGTTTTTCGGGCATTTTTAAGGGAAAATCCGCTCTTTGGCGGGCAAGACATGAGGTTCCCGGCACGCATTGGGCACGCCGGGGTGTTGGAAACGATGGCAGTGAAGCTGGAAGCAATTCGATCGGCGGCAGAGCGGGTGGCAGTCTCCCACGGGCTCAATCTGGTGGATATTGAACTGGTCGGCCCGTCAAAAGAGCGCATTCTTCGTGTATTTCTCGAGAAAAATGCCGAGGGCCGGGAAAAGCTGAAAGCGGCGATTTTGGCCGGAGCCGAAGACGAAAACCTGCCCGAGCGGCTGGTGCACGAGATTCAGGAAGGCACGCTCAGTCTGGATCGTCTCGAACAGCTTTCAGGCGTTACGCACGAGGATTGCGCAGTCTTCAGCCGGGATTTTGGCGTATTGCTGGACGTGGAAGACCTGGTTCCGGGAGCTGAGTACACGCTCGAAGCCAGCTCTCCGGGATTGGATCGCAAGCTGACCCGGCCCGAGGAGTTCCAGCGGTTTTCAGGCAACCTGGTCAAGGTGCAGACCTTCGAGCCGATCCGTAACAACCGGCACTGGCAGGGAAGGCTTACGGCCAGCACCGGCGAAGCCATCACGCTCGACCTGAATGCGGTCAAGCAGAACAGCAAGAGCCGGAAGGCCGGCGTCAGTACGGTAGAGATTGCGCTCGCAAACATCGAAAAAGCGCAATTGGTGCCGGAGATTTAGAGAAAGGCGGCTTCTAGCCTCTAGCTCCTAGCTTCCAGCTCTTACAAAGCAGAAGCGGTGATGGCAGGAACAAGCTAGGAGCTAGCGGCTAGTAGCTAGGAGCTAAGAAACAGTATGGCCAGCGTTTTGTATCAGAGTATCGAGCTCTTGAGCCAGGAAAAAGGCATTGACCCCGCCGTCGTCGTTGGCGCCGTCGAGGAGGCCATCGCCCTGGCCACGCGCAAGTTTTACAAGACACAGGAAAACATGCGCGGGGAGTTGAACAAAGAGACCGGCCAGATCACGGCCTACATCTACAAGACAGTCGTGGCCGACGACGAGCCCATCGAGGACTCGCTCAACCAGATCACGCTCACTGAAGCCAAGGAACTGGCGCCCGACGTCGAGATCGGCAGCGAGATCCGCACCTATAAGGACACCAGTCCGCTGGGCCGCATCGCCGCGCAACTGGCCAAGCAGGTCATCTTCCAAAAGGTCCGTGAGGCCGAGCGCGACACCGTCTTCCTCGAATATGCCCATCGCGAAAAGGAAGTCCTGAACGCCACCGTCAAGCGCATCGAGGGTCAGGACGTCATCTACGACCTCGGCAAGGCCGAGGCGCGCTGCCCCAAGCGCGAGCAGTCGCGGCTCGAGCAGTTCTCCATCGGCGAGCGGGTTCGCGTCGTTCTTCTAAAAGTGGACCGTGCAGCCAAGGGACCGCAAGTCATCGTCTCCCGCGCCGCGCCGGAGCTGGTATCGAACCTCTTCCAGTCCGAAGTCCCCGAGATCTACGACAACACCGTCGTCATCAAGGCCATTGCGCGCGAGGCCGGCGAACGCACCAAGATCGCCGTTCAGTCCCGCGACAAGGATGTGGACCCGGTCGGCGCCTGCGTCGGCATGAAGGGCATGCGCGTACAGTCGATCATTCGCGAACTGCGCGGAGAGAAGATCGACATCATCGAGTTCTCCGACGAGATCACCACCTTCGCCGAGAAGGCTCTGCAGCCGGCCAAGGTCAGCCGCGTGTCGATTGCGGATCTTACAGAGAAGCAACTCGAAGTCATCGTCGACGACACCCAGCTCTCTCTTGCCATCGGCAAGAAAGGCCAGAACGTGCGTCTGGCGGCCAAGCTGCTCGGCTGGAAGATCGACATCAAGAGCGAAGAGGAGAAGCGGCAAGAGGTCGAGCAGCAGATGCAGGACCTCACCGGCGGCCCCTCGACGCCCATTGAACAAGTCTCCGAACTCGGCGAAAGCATCATTCAAAAGCTTGTCGCCGCAGGCATCACAACCGTCGAGGGTCTGGCAGACATGACCCCCGAGCAGTTGGAAGAGATTCCCGGTATCGGCGAGAAGACGCTCGAAAAGATCAGCATCGCCGTCCGCCACTACTTCGGTCAGTTTGAAGAGGGCGAGGCAGGCTTCGTTCCGGCGACTGCCGACGGCGAGACTCCGGAAGCATCAGAAAAAGCGCGCGAAGCGGTTCTTGCTGGGGACGAAGCTGAGGCTGAAAACGCAGCTTCTGTCATTACCGAAGCGGAAAACATCCGCGCCGAGGAAGAAGATCCGGAAAACCGCACCGAAGCTGAGGCCGCGGTTGAAGATATCCCTCCTGCCGACGAGGCGGAAGTGGAAACTTTGCAAGACCGGCCGGAAGAAGCGCTTGAGCAAGATGCTCAAAGCGCGGACGAGCCGCTGCTGGAAGAGATTGAAACTGAAGGCGCAACAACCGATGAGCAGGCAGACAAAGAGCACGGCGCATAAGATGCGCCGACTCCTTCAAGCCGGGTCAGACGGCAACAAAAGTTTTAAGAACAGCCAATGCCATGAGGTAGCTATGAGCAACTGAGGCTTTGGGCGTCACCATTTGAAAAGAGGCGGATGAGTAAGGTTCGAATTAACGATCTCGCGCGCGAGATGGAAGTCAAGAGCCGTCAGGTTCTCGATATATTGGCGGAGCTCGGCCTGGCCACCGGCAAGACCCACTCCAGTTCGCTGGAGGACTACGAGGCCGACAAGGTTCGCGCGCATTTTGAGCGCGGATCGCGCCCCGCGGGCCAGTCAGGCTCGCAGGCCTCTCGTGCTCCTCAGGGCATTACGCCCAAAATCGATCTCTCGCATATCTCCAAGCCGGGCGATGTGCTCAAGGCCATTCTGGCCAAGAAGCAGGAAGACGAAGCGGTGGCGAGGCATGGACATGTGCCCGCAAAGCCCACTGTAGCGCCGCCTGCGTCTATTCCGGCAAAGCCGGCGCCGCCCGTGGTGGCCGTTGCGCCGCCGCCCGCTGCGCCAGCCCGTCCGGAACCGCGCAAGATCGTTCCCCAGCCGCGCTCCGCACCCCCTATTGTCGTTGCTCCGCCGCCCGCGATCGCCAGCAGGCCGCCCGTCGGCACCGTCGTTGCCAAGGCTCCCGCAGGCACGGTCGTCGTGCAGCGCCCGGCCGTTGCCGTTGCGCCGCCCGCGGTCGCTGTCGTGGTCAAACCCCCGGCTGCCCAGCCTGTTGCTCCGCCGGTCCGCGAAGCTCAACCGCGTGCCGCCGAGCCGACGCCAGCCGTCAAGCCACCCGCTGCAGCCCCGGTCGCAGCGCCCGAAACCGTCGCGCCTGAGACTGCCGCGCCGCCCGTTGTCGTGGCTCCAGAGGCCAAAGCCGCCGAGACTCCCGCCGTTGCGCCCGAGCCGGTTGCCCAGCCTGAAGCCGTAGCGCCGAAGGAAGAAGCCACCGGCGATGCCGCCAAGCCCGAAGCCGCCGTGCCTGCTCCTCAATCCGCGCAGCGCACCAAGGGGCACACGCATACTCCATCGCCCACGCCGGCATTGCCCGCGCGCCGCATGGTTATGCCGCAGACTGGGCCTCGCCCGGTCTACACCGCGCCCCCCGTCGTGGCGCCGCCGCCGATGGCCGCCAATACCGGCACAGCCGCTGGCATTCAGCGCGGCCGGCCAATCTTTGACCGCAATCGGCCCTCCGGCGGTCCTGGCAGCTATCCCCAGCGCACCTTCAATGGTCCTGCTGGAGCGCCCGGCCAGTTCCCCGGCGGTCCGCGACCCAAGCATCCCACCCGCACCACACCCGGCGGCTATGCCGGCCCAGGCGGACCCGGAGCACCCGGAGCCCGTCCCGGCTTCGGCGCACGTCCCGGCTTTGGACCACCCCGTCCCGGTGGCCCGCCTCGTCCAGGCGGCGCAGCACCGACCGGCGAAGCTCCACGCCCGGCGCGTGCCCCATCCAGAGGACGCGGCGGACGCCCGCAGTATCCCAAAACGAAGGAAGGCCCAATGAAGGGCTTTGTGCCGCCGCCACGTTATGGCGGGGTGCAATATGGCGGAGAGCCGCTTCCCATCACACGCGAGATTACCGTCACTGAAGGCATCAGCGTCAAGGACCTGGCCGAGAAGCTTGATGTGCGCGCCAAGGATCTGATCGCGACCCTTCTGATGAGTGGCATCTTCGTCACCGTCAACCAGTCCCTCGACGCCGAGATGGTCAAGGATGTCGCCGCCAAGTTCGGCGCAGCCGCCACCGTCATCAGCTACGAAGAAGAGATCGCCAACCAGGCCATCGAAGAAGTCCTCGAGGCCGACAACACCGGCGAGCTTGAAGTACCCCGCTCACCAGTTGTCACCGTCATGGGTCACGTCGATCACGGCAAGACCTCGCTGCTCGACGCCATCCGCGAAACCGACGTAGCAGCCGGAGAAGCGGGCGGCATCACCCAGCACATCGGCGCCTACAAGGTAAAGTTCGCCAAGGAAGGCTCTCCAGCCTCCGGCCGCGAGATCGTCTTCCTCGATACCCCCGGTCACGAAGCCTTTACACGCATGAGAGCCCGCGGAGCCAAGGTCACCGACATTGTCGTGATCGTCGTCGCAGCGGACGATGGTGTGATGCCTCAGACCCTCGAGGCCATCGACCATGCCAAGGCCGCCGGCGTCCCAATCATTGTGGCCGTCAACAAAATCGACAAGCCCAACGCCAACCCCGACCGCGTCAAAAAGCAGCTCGCCGATCGCGGCCTCATTCCAGAGGAGTGGGCCACCGCTGGCGAAGGCACCGTCTTCGTCGAGGTCTCGGCCAAAAAGCGTATCCATCTTGATCTCTTGCTCGAGATGATCTGCCTGGTCTCAGACATCAAGGCTCCCAAGGCAACCCCAGGCCGCAAGGCCGTCGGCTCGGTCCTCGAAGCCAAGCTCGATCGCGGGCGCGGCGCAGTCGCCACGGTCCTGGTGCAGGATGGAACTCTCCACCTCAACGACAGCTACATCGTCGGCAACACCTTCGGCAAGGTCCGCGCCATGTTCGACGACCGCGGACGCGCCATTGAAGAAGCGGGTCCCTCCACTCCTGTTGAAGTCCTCGGCCTCGAAGCCATGCCCGACTCCGGCGATACCTTCCTCGTCGTAGCCGATCGCGACAAGGCCAAGGGCATCGCCCAATACCGCAAGATGAAGGAACGCGACGCCCAGTTGGCCAAGAGTTCCCGCGTCTCGCTCGAGGGCCTCGCCGAACAGATTCGTCTGGCCGGCGTCAAGGATCTTCCGCTCATCATCAAGGGCGATGTCACCGGCTCTGTCGAAGTGCTGGCCGATTCACTGGTGCGCATGTCCACCGAAAAGGTGCGCGTCAAGGTCATCCACTCAGGCGTCGGTTCCATCACCGAGAGCGACGTGCTTCTGGCCACGGCATCGAACGCCATCATCATCGGCTTCAATGTCCGCCCGGAGCGCAAGGCCGCCGAGCTGGCACAGCAGGAAAATGTCGAGATCAGAATCCACTCGATCATCTACGAGTTGCAGGATGAGATGCGACTCGCCATGCTGGGCCTCCTCGACCCCACCTTCAAGGAGAACTACCTGGGCCGCGCCGAAGTTCTGCAAGTCTTCCGCATCCCCAAGGTAGGCACCATCGCCGGCTGCCGCGTGCAAGACGGCGTCATCCGCCGCGATTCCGAGATCAAGGTCATGCGCGATGGAACGCAGGTCTTCAAGGGCAAGATCAGCTCTCTCAAGCGCGTCAAAGACGATGCCCGCGAAGTCACCAACGGCATGGAGTGCGGTATCGGCCTCAGCAGCTTCAACGACATCAAGGAAGGCGATCTGATCGAAGCCTTCTCCACCGAGAAGTTAGCCGCCGACTTAGGCGCACTGACTACTGCCAAGGCATAACTCAACACAGTTGGTAGCTAACTTCAACTAGTTATCAAAAGTAACTCGGCCCGCTCCTCACCATGAGAAGCGGGCCGTTTTCCATAGAGATACTTTCATGATCAGGCTTTGTAACAGGGCACGACTTTAGTCGTGCCGCAAGGCCTCTACAAAGTTTTAGAGAGTTGCCCACGCGGCGAAGCCGCGCCTACGTTCTTCGCGCTGCTCCCCGCAGCTAGCTCCCTCGCCAAAATCCGGCGCGCCGACCTCCAGGTCGGCTGTCCTGTGGATCTCCAGACCCACATCCAACGTTTGACGTCGCGCGCCACATTTCTTTCTCAATCCGGATCAGTTCGTATAACTCGCATCCAAACCGCGCAAGCCGGAAGCCTCCAATCCGCATCGTATTCCCTTTAGAATCAATGGATTTTTTGATCGATTCTTCCATGTGAATCTACGAACAATTCGTAAGATGTTGAAAAATATACGCATAAAATGAGTAGTTGACAAAGATCCTTGTTTGAGGTTAATATCGTGATGGTTACTATTAACCACAAGGAGGTTATCAATGCGACATATCCTGGCAACAAGTCTTTTGCTTCTTCCCTCGCTCTTCCCCGCAGCGGCACTAGCAACCCAGCCCGCTGACGATTCCTCCACTCCAACCCCGGCCCTCCGAATCAGCAGCGGAGTATCCAAACCCGTCCTTCTCAATTCCAGCGTGGTGCACATCGCTCCGAGCGCGTTCGATCAGCTCATCCCGAACGATTCCACCATTGTCCTGAGTCTGAACGTCGACGAGATGGGCAAGGCGCAGGATGTTCAGGTCGTCAAGTCCGTCAACAAGATGCTGGACGCCCGCGTGCTCGAGGCGGTCCGCCAGTTCCACTTCAGCCCCGCCCGGCTGGACGATCAACCCGTTCCGGTTGACCTAACCCTCAATGTCGTGGTCAAGCACTAGCAGTACCGCGATCCCCCTTGCCCAAAGTGGATCTATTGAAGATGCTGATTTCCAAAAGAAATCGGCAAGATGGAATCACTGTCTCTGGGCGCGGCCTTCGTGGCATTGCTGCAAAGGATTCGCAAGGCAAGCGTGCGGCATGTTACGGAACTTATGCACGATTCATCCCTCCATCCCGGCGGCCTAATAACCCTCGGGATGGAGGATTCATCTCTGATCGAACCACCGCAATTTGCAGAGAACTGTGATTCCTTGATGCACAATCAATGAATGAACAATGACCAGGGGCAGGAGCTTTCACTGTCCACTGTTCACTGAAACGGCACCCCCACCCCCCTATTTATATTTGGCGGATTCAACAACGAAGCGCAACGGGTTGGTTAGAGTGTAACTGTTTCCAGAAGACCTGATGCGGGGTTTTGTAGCCCAGGCATTTTCTGGGTCTGTGGTTGAGGCGTTGCTGGGCCAGCGCGATTTCTTCGTCTGTGACCTGTTCGAGTTTGCGGTGTTTGGGAAAGAACTGGCGCAACAGGCCATTGAGGTTTTCGTTGGCGCCGCGCTCCCAGGCTGCGTGAGGATGCGCAAAGTAGTAGCTCAGTTCCAGTTCGGCCGCGATCCGTTCATGCTGGGCAAACTCCTTTCCATTGTCGGTGGTCAGTGTGTGCGCCATGCGGGCGAAGGGTTTCAGTTGCGCGACAATGACCTGGCTCACTTCTGCCGCCTGTTTGCTGGCGACGCGTGTGATCAGCGCGTAGCGGCTCTTGCGTTCGTTGATGGTGACCAGAGCTTGTGAGTGCCGTGCACCGACGACCAGATCGGCCTCCCAATCGCCGTAGCGTTGTCTGCTATCGACAATGGCGGGACGCTGATCGATCGAGACCTGATTGGGGATAGTGCCGCGCCGCTCGTGCACCCCGTGCCGCTTGCGCCATTGCTTCTGGATGCGCAGCGCCAGGTGCAAAGCGCCACCGGCGCGCTTGTCTTCGTAGATGCGCTGATAGATGCTCTCGTGCGAGAGGCGCGGCAGATGCTCGGCGCGCTGATAGCCGGCAATTTGCTGCGGACTCCAGGTTTCGGCCAGTTTCTCACGGGCGAACTTCCATGCGGCGACCGGCACACGGCGCGCGTTTGCGGCGCTTTGCCGGCTGCGGGCCACGGCCAGCAATCCGGCCACCTGCGGCCGATAAGAGCCGACGTGATTGCGGTTCAACTCGCGGCTGATGCTGGACCGATGCCGTCCCAACTTGGCAGCGATGGCACCCTGTGACCAGCCAGCGTCTTTAAGGGCAGAGATTTGATATCGTTCTTCTTGGATGAGATGGCGGTAGCGCATTCTTGGCAAACCTTGCTTGGCGGTAGGGCTTCCAGGATGCTACCCCATCCCATCCACCCGCCGCTCGGATTGCCGTTGCACTTCGTTGTTGAATCCGCCTTTTCAAAACCTTGCAGGTAATTAATTAATCAACAAGCTTTCCGGCGCAATTCACAGCGGATACCGCTCCAACTGAATGCAATGGCGCGCGACCGTGCGGCTCAGACCAACAGCATCGGCAGGAGTGGATCGTGCCAGCCTGCGAAGAATCGCCAGTTGCGTCCGCAGCAGATCGCCCTCGCCGCAAGCTGCCAACACGCGCCGCGATGCCTGTTTTGCGAGTGCAATCGTCTCCTCGGCCAGCAGTCCCGTCATCGCCGCCGCCACCTCTGCGGAAGCGGCCTTCGCCGCGGCAAGTTTCCGTGCCCGCAGCAGCGCCGACTCCAGGGCATAGACCTGCATGATGATCTCCGCCAGATCGGCCATCACTTCCTGCTGCTCACTGAGTGCCGTCATGAATCGTTGGCTTGCCACTCCTGCAGCAAAGAGTGCGATTTTCTTGGCCGATCCCAGCGCTTCGGCCTCCCGCGCCAGCAGCTCGCCAGTATTCGCGCCGGAATCAAAGCTCGGTGGCTGCATCACCTCGTCCATCAGCCGCTTGATCGCCGGCAGCAGCGGGAGTTGCCCGCTCAAAGCGCGCTTCATCATCCAGCCTGTGATGATGAGCCGGTTAATCTCGTTGGTTCCTTCGAAGATTCTGTTGATCCGCGCATCGCGATAAATGCGCTCCGCCGGGTACTCCTCGACGTAGCCGTAGCCACCCATCGTAGCGATCAGTTCGTCGGCCACTAGCGTCAGCATCTCGGAGCCATACACCTTTAAAATCGAGCATTCGACTGCGTACTCTTCGATGCGCTTCTGCGTCTCGCGCGGGTCGTGAGCCAGCTCGGGTCCGAGAGCGGCCAGGCCAGCGTCGATCATGCCTGCGGTCCTGTAGGCCATGCTTTCGGCGGCATAAAGGCTCGTCGCGCTCGCTGAGATCTTGCGCTGGATGAGGCCAAACTCGGCAATCGCCTTGCCGAAGGCATGCCGCTCTTTGGCGTAGCGAATCATGTGGCCCAACGCGAGACGCGCGCCGCCGACGCAAGCCACTCCCAGCTTGAAGCGGCCAATATTCAGGACATTGAATGCGATGTGGTGGCCCTTGCCCGCCTCGCCGAGCAGATTGGTTGCAGGAATCTTGCATCCATCGAGCACAAGCGAACAAGTAGACGAACCACGAATGCCCAGCTTGTGTTCTTCGGCGCCGACGGTCAATCCCGGCGTATCGCACTCCACCAGAAAGGCCGAGAATTTCTCGCCGTCTATCTTTGCAAAGATGGTGTAGAGGCTGGCGATTCCGCAGTTGGTGATCCACATCTTCTCGCCGTTGAGCGTGTAAGTGCTGCCATCGGGCGAGAGCGTTGCGCGCGTGCGAATGTTCATGGCATCAGAGCCGGAGCTGGCCTCGGAGAGCCCGTAGCCGCCGATCCATTCGCCTGAGCCGAGTTTGGGCAGGTAGCGCTGCTTCTGCTCCTCGGTGCCATACCAGACCAGCGGCAGCGTCGCGATGCCGACGTGGGATCCGAAGGCGGTCGAGAAACTGGCGAGCATTGACAGATGGTCGGTGACAACCGTGGAGGTGGTCTTGTCCATGCCCATGCCGCCGTACTCTTCGGGAATGTCGACCGAGGCGAAGCCCAGCTCGCCAGCCTTTCGCATCAAGCCCGGCAATACACCCAGCTGCTTTGATTCGATGGCTGCCGCGTTGGGCAAGATCTCATCGCGCGCAAATTGCGCGGCAGTAGAGGCGATCTGACGCTGCTCTTCGTTGAGATCTTCGGGGGTGAAGACTTCGGCAGGGGTTCGTGTCTCCAGCAGAAAACTGCCGCCCGCGGCGGCAACGATGGGGGAAGCGGCGTACGTGGACATGGAAGACTTGCCTCCTGGCATAACCCAGCTTGCGGTGGAACTTAACCCCGCGAACCATCTGGCGCAGGATGAGCCCTGCTTTCTTCTTCGATACCGGCGGCCAGCGCGAAGATGCAGTGATTCTCTCGGCTTGCGAGAAGCAAATACAATCAACAAGAACGAAGAACGCTCGAAGATCGCTGAGAGAATCGATGAATCTGCCTCAATTCACCCTTGAAGACTACGAGAAGATCTATGCGGATCGCCATCTTTTGCACGACGTCGTTGCGAAGTGGGCAAAAGACCGCCCGCAATCTCCCGCGCTCGTCAGTGCCGACGATGGCCGAACAGTCACCTGGAGCGAATTCGACCGCCTGACCACGGCATGGGCGAGCGAGCTTCTGCGCCTGGGCTTTGTGAAGGGCGATTTCCTGGTCACGCAGTTGCCCATGTCGGTCGATCATGTGCTGCTCGAATATAGCTGCTTCAAGATCGGCGTGATCGTCGCGCCGCTCGATCTGCGTCTTTCTCTCGCCGAGGTGATTCGAGCACTAGAGATTCTGCGGCCGCGCGGCTTTGCCGGCCTGGGAGTGAAAGGTCCGATGGATCTACGCCCGCTGTGGCACGCAGTACAGGATCAATACGGCTGGATTCAGCAGATGATCGTTGTGGATTCAGAGGTTGAGATTCCAGGAACACGATCCTTTGCTTCGATTGCCGAAGAGGCATCTCGCGCAGACCATGCAAGCATGAAGGTAAAAATCGCCATCCATGAAAACGATGGCGCACTGGTCATCTTCACCACCGGCTCGACCGGGTCCCCCAAACCCGCACTGCTTTCGCACCGCAACATCACGGTGCAGAACATGTGCATGTGCGGCGCGTTTTTTGGCGGCGACCGTGGCTCGCGCATTCTGGTCAACCTGCCTGCCTCCCACGTCGGCGGGCAGACTGAGGCGCTGATGAGCATTCTCTTCGGCGGAGGCACGGCGGTCCTGCTCGATCTCTTCGATGCAGGCCGTTCGCTGCGTGCCATCTCGAATCATCGTATCGAGATTCTTGGCCAGATTCCGGTCATGTACAACCTGGAGTGGATGCTCAAGGACTACGATCGCCACGATCTCTCAAGCTTGAAGTTTGCGGCCTATGGCGGGAATGCGGTCTCGCGGCAGTTTGTGGATCAGCTTGCCTCCATGTCCCCGCTGATCGGTAGCGGGCTGGGGCTCACGGAGACGGCCGGTTTCTGTACCTATATTCAGGCGGGCGCGGATGGCCGCGAGACGATTGTCGCCGGCCTTGGGCATGATATGCCGGTTTATCCATGCACGATTCGCCAGCCGATGCGCGAGGACGGCAGCGCGGGAGATGAGCTGGCTTCCGGCGAGATTGGCCACGTCTGCTTTCTTGGTGCCCAGACCTTTCTTGGCTATATCAACGACCCCGCAGCCACAGCCAAGGCGATCTCGCGCGATGGCTATTTGTATACCGGCGACCTTGGCTTTAAAGACGATGCAGGCCTGCATCTGACCGGGCGCGACAAGTGGGTGATCAAGTCGATGGGCTACCAGATCTTTCCCGGCGATGTTGAGAAGCACATCTGCGGCCTGACAGAAAAGGTGACCAACTGCGTCGTGGTTGGCGTGGCGCATTCAGTTGTCTCTGAAGCACCTGTGGCCCTGGTGGAGAAGAAGCCCGGCGCCGCGGTGAGCCTGACGGAGCTTGACCGGCACGCGCGGACTCTTTCGACTTACATGCGGCCGCGCCACTGGATCCTTCTCGAAGCCGGCCAGATGCCGCTGAACCGCGTAGGAAAGCCGGACTACCTGCGCGCTCAGGAGATGGCTCGACAGGCAATCGCAGAACTGCGCGAGCGCGGCGAGTGGGATAGCGGTTATGACAAGGGCGGGGCGAAGCTGCCGGTCTGAGCGAAAATTTTTGGAGGGGCGTGCGGCTACCGGGAGGGTGTTGGCTGATTTCCTGTTGTCTTTTGCCCGATCTGGCTCAGCAGCGGGAAGACTTCGTCAGGAGTATTCACCACAAAGCTGTCGGCGCAGGGCGGGATCTTGTCGGCCTTCACCTTGCGAAGCGCTTCCAGCAGAAAAACCTCAACGATCTCGAATCGGTGCTTGAACAATGAGGGCTTCGCTTCGAGGACTGCATCCCGAACCCGCATCGCATCGTAATCGCTGGTGAAGAAGCGCACCGGCCGGCGGCCGGGGAAGCGCTGGTCGGGAATGGCAAGAAATCTTCCACTCCAGGCCTGGATCGCCCAGACCCGATGCCCTTCGGAGTATTCCCCGAGAAGCACATCAAGCGACTGCGGTTGGATCATTCGTGACTGCCTCCTCGAAGCCCTGCCGCAGCCCAGCAGATCTTGCTAAGCAACTACCGAATGGATCGTGTTGACTCCCAAGGCCTTGTAACTAGGGCCAGAGCTGCTATCCATCACCTTACTTCAAAAACTGCGGTTCGTCATCCCTGAATCCTTCAGCAGATGATGACTGCGAAGATACCGCTATCCCGGACTTCAGTTTCTGAGGCTTACTTCAGGCAGGTGCGCCAGGTCTCAATTTCGAGACCTGGCTCGTATCGCTGAATGCGCAGTCTTACTGCAAGAGCGTCGGCTCGTCGTCTTCCTTCAGTTCCTCGGGAGGAATGATGACCGCTGCGGCTACCTTGTCGTCCGACTCCAGGTTCAACAGGCGAACGCCTTGCGTGGCGCGGCCGGCGGCGCGGATGGTCTTGGTGTCGATGCGGATGATCTTGCCGAACTGGCTGATGACCATCAACTCCGAGGTGTCCTCGACCAACTGAATGCTGCTGACGCGGCCGATGCGCGGAGTGACGGCCATGTTCTTGACGCCCTTGCCGCCACGGGTTTGCAGGCGGTACATCTCCACATCGGTGCGCTTCCCAAATCCGTTCTCAGTGATGGCAAGAATGCGGTATTCGCCCGGCTCGTGCTCCTTGGGTGTAACCGCGACGCCGACGACGTAATCGTCTTTGGCGAGGTCGATGCCGCGCACGCCATAGGCCGGGCGGCCCATCGAGCGAACATCGTTCTCGTCGAAGCGAATGGCCATGCCAAGATGCGTGGCGAGGAAGACGATCTGGCTGCCGTCTGTGATGCAGGCCTTGACCAGTTCGTCGTCCTTGTCGATGCCGATGGCGATGATGCCGCGGGCCATGACGTTCGAGAAGTCCTTGAGCGGCGTCTTCTTGACCGTGCCTTTTTGCGTGGTGAAGAAGATGAACTTGCCGTCTTCTTCAAGATCGCGCACGGGAAGAATGGCGCGGACGTTTTCGCCGGGCTGCAGGTCGAGCAGGCTCTGCATCGACTTGCCCTTGCCCGCTGCGCCCACGTCGGGAATCTCGTAGACCTTGAGCCAGTAGACGCGGCCGGTGTTGGTGAAGCAGAGCAGGAAGGCGTGCGTCGAATCGACAATCAACTGCGCGACAAAATCTTCTTCGCGCGTCTTCATGCCCATGCGGCCGGTGCCGCCGCGGCGTTGCTGGCGATAGATGCTGATGGGCGTCCGCTTGAGGTAGCCTTGATGGCTTACGGTGACAGCGACCTGCTCGTCGGCGATCAAATCTTCAAGCTGCAACTCGGCGCTCTCGTCGATGATGACCGTTCGGCGTGCATCGCCGTACTTGTCGCGAGCCTCTTCAAGCTCCTTAACGATCACCGCGCGCAGCTTCGCTTCGCTGGCCAGGATCGCTTCGTACTCAGCGATGCGGAGGCGCACTTCCTTCAACTCTTTGAGCAGCTCATCGATGGAGAGTTGCGTCAGGCGATAGAGCTGCAATTCGAGGATGGCGTCGATCTGGCGCAGCGTGAGGCCTTTTTCCTCGTGCGGCAGGCGTTCGCGATCCAGGTTGAGAGTGATGTCTTTGCCCTTGCCCCATGCATACAGATTCTCGCGAGCTTCGACACGCGAACCCGAGCCGCGAATGATGCGAATGACCGAGTCGAGATTGTCGAGCGCGATCTTCAAGCCTTCGAGAATGTGTTCGCGAGCGCGATCCTTCTTCAGCAGGAAGACCGTGCGGCGCTGCACGACGTCGACGCGGTGATCGAGGAAGCAGCGAATGGCCTGGTCGAGTCCCAGCTCCCGCGGCTGCCCGTTGAGCACTGCGAGGAAGATCATCGAGAAGCTCTCTTGCATCTGCGTGTGCTTATAGAGCTGGTTGAGCACGATCTCAGGCTGCGCGCCGCGCTTGAGCTCGATGACGATTCTCATGCCGTCGCGATCGCTCTCGTCGCGCACGTCGCTGATGTCGTCGACGATCTTGTCTGTGACCAGTTCAGCGATGCGCTCGATGAGCTTGGACTTGTTGACCTGATAAGGAATCTCGGTGACGATGATCGCCTGTTTCTCTTTGGTCAGGTTTTCCTGGGCCACCTTGGCGCGCATCATGAAACGGCCGCGGCCGGTCTTGTAAGCATTGGGAATGCCGGACTTGCCATAGAGGAAGCCGCCGGTGGGGAAGTCCGGCCCCTGCACGTGCTTGAGCACGATGGCGAGAGCCTCTTCCCGGTTGTGCACCGGATTCTGCAACAGATCGATGGCCGCGTTCAAAACCTCAGTCAGGTTATGCGGCGGAATGTTCGTAGCCATGCCGACCGCGATGCCGCTCGAACCATTGACGATGAGATTGGGAATGCGCGTGGGCAGGACCGTCGGCTCGACGGTGGACTCGTCGTAGTTGGGCGTGAAGTCGACGGTCTCCATCTCGATGTCGGCCAGCAGTTCGCCTGCAAGGCGCTGCATGCGGCACTCGGTGTAACGCATGGCCGCCGGAGGATCGCCGTCCACCGAGCCGAAGTTGCCTTGCCCGTCCACCAGTGGATAACGCAGCGAGAAGGGCTGCGCCATGCGCACCAGCGTGTCGTAGATGGCCGAGTCGCCGTGGGGGTGATAGACACCCATGGCTTGTCCGACAACCTTGGCGCACTTGGTGTACTTCTTGTTGTACTGGAGGCCCATCTCGTTGAGCGTGTAGAGCACGCGGCGATGCACCGGCTTCAAGCCGTCGCGGGCATCGGGCAACGCACGCCCGATGATGACGCTCATCGAGTAGTCGAGATAGGAGCGGCGCATCTCTTCCTCGATGTTGATAGGAATGAGGTTGGTGCCGCTATTGGGCGGTGTTCCGCCTTCGAGGGGGAGGAGAGGGTTCTGATCGTCTGCCATAGGAGGTCATTTCAGGCCCTGCGGAAGGCGGCAGTAACGGTCCGGAAAATGCGGGGCCGGAGTCCGCGGGCTCAGGTTTCATTTTACTCGTTTGGCGGGGGTTTCTGCAAGGCGAAGCGTGAGAAATAAGTCCTTATTTTGGTTGAATTTATGGGTTATTTTTCCCATCGTCCCGTACGCTTCCGCACATCACGCAGCGCGTCGCGTTACCGGCTTCGATTTTTCCGTCTTCCGCGTCTTCTTTTCGACCTTGTTTTCACCCAATCCTGTAAGAAACACCGGCGGCTGATCTGGAAACCTGACCATCAACGTCAACTCGCCGCCCACTCCCTCCACGTAGCTTCTGAGCGTGGAAATGTACAAGTCAGAACGCTTTTCGATACGCGAAACCCCTTCTTGCCCGATTTTGAGCTTCTTCGATAGCCGTGCCTGAGTTAGTTTGCGCAGACGGCGTACCTCGCGCAGGTTCAGCTCTTCTGCGACCATCGCAGCAGTCATCTCTTTGATCCTGCGCTGCGATTCCTCGGATTCGAGGGCGAGCATTTCTTCTAGCGAAACTGTCATTCTTGCTTCCTCTTCTTCGCAAGTTCTGATTGGTGCTGATCGAAACGGCGATCAGCAATTTCGATCAGGCTCCGGTAGAACTTTTCCTGCGAAACACCGGATTTATCTCCGCCAACCAACAAAATCGCCTTTCGCTTCGCATCGAACGCGAAAGCTACTCGCCAAACGCCATCATCGGCATCAAAGCGAAGTTCCTTCATGTTCGAGTGCTTCGATCCGTTCAGAATCTTCACTTTCGATCCGGCCAGTTGCGGACCGAACAACTTAAGCACTCCAGCTAACGAGATAATCTTTTGCCGGACTGGTTCGGAAAACTGAAGAAACTCCTGTGCGAATTCATCGTGGAATTCCACCGCCCAGTGTTTACCCATTTCGTTCATTGCCATGATCGTAATCCTGAATTGAGCTAGACAGCCTTTCGGCTCCCGCGTGATGTCTCGAATCCAGTTTGTCCAGGGCAACGAGGTTGAAACGGGGCTCGACCCGGCCTGATGCAAACTACAGCGCATCTCTGCGCTTTGCTACCGTCCTGCCTTTACATCCCTACCATTCGTCTTTGAATGGGAAGATCAAGACCTGACACACAAATTATGTCTTAGAATGCCTAATGCCGTCAAACGCATATTTTGCGTTATGCCGACATCACAATAGCCCCGGCAGGCTCAGTATGCAGAAGACGGCCTGCAAGAACAGGATGGCTCCGGCGGCTGCCATCGCCAGTCGACCCCTCGGTCCTTCGTAGGCGTCAGCAAATACGCCTGCGACAAACGTCAGCAAGAACGGAAGCGCCCAGAGCCACGGAGTTCCGGGAGCGCCGGTCATCGTCAAAACCACGAGGATCAATGCGCAGACAAGAGGAACGGAGTTCCCGAAGTAGCGGGAGCGGCGCGAGCTGAGATAGAGTGCCAGCGCGGCGGCAAAGGCCACGGTAATGCCGGCATTCGAGAGCGTGGAAAAGAACCGCCGGGCCGGATCGAGCGAGAACCACAGAAGCCCCGCCGCCGAGCGGAAGAGGTAGCTGAAAGCGTCAGGCGAAAAGCCGTAGCAGGCAAAGACCAGCAGCAGCCCGCCAACAAGGGCCGCCAGAACAACCGGTAGCACTTGAGAACGGCGCCCCTCGGCCACCCAGAGCATGGCTACCAGGCCCAACAGAGCCAAAACCGGCAGCGCGGCAATGTGCGAGGCCGCCGCCAGGCCAAAGGCCGCTGTCAGCAGCACAATGCGCGGACGCCACTTTCGCACCGGCCCCTGCATCGCATGAGCCACGCCGATGCAGGTGTAGACGCCGCCATAGACACCCAATGCGGCCAGCACTTCAGGGTTGGGCGCAACGCAGGCTCGGAGCACAGCGGGAGAAAAGCAGTAGAGCCCCAGCGCCGTGTAACCGCCCAGGTTGCCATAAAGCCGCCGCGTGACCCACCATAGCCCCGCGCCCAGCAGGCATCCCGCTGCCAGAAATGGCAGCCGCAGCAGGAGCAATGTGTGCGTAAGCTGGTGGCGCAGTTCCCATGCCGAAACCTCGCCGCCGGCTTGTACAACCCGGTCCTCTGGCTTGCGGAAGTGGTCCAGGCCGCGTTCAACGAGCAGGTTGAGAGTGAGCGGAAGCCCCGCCAACCGGTAGGCCAGAATCCCGTCATGAATGTTGCCGCAAGTTGTGAAGTAGCCATCCAGTTGCGAGGGCCGCTCCCACATCTCGCGTCCGCATCGCGCATATTGGTAATCGCGATCGGTGAGTGTTTGGCGGCTGGTCAGCCACAGCCCTTGAAGAAGAAACGCCAGCAGCATCCCTGCCGCGATGCGCTGCGGAAGATTGAAGCGAAAGCGGCGGAGACGGGCAAACCGATGGGTCATCGCAATCAACAGGACGCTATCAGTCTAAACGGCTGCCCTTGCGCCAACGTCAGTCTCTTCACATCTTCCCGGCGCGCGAGCGGAACGAAACTCTCTTCCAAACGCAAAAAAGCCGCCCCAAAGGACGGCTTTTTCGCAACCAAAATCAGACTACTGAACGGTGAGGATGGCAGATGCGGTGACCTGTTTCCCGTCCGCGTTCGTATATGTGGCGACGATGGTGGACGAGCCCGCTCCAACTCCTGTGGCAAGCCCGGTTCCCGCGCCGACTGTAGCGATCGCCGTGTTGCTCGATGTCCATGTCGAGGAGGTCGTAAGATTCACTGTCGATCCGGTTCCAGTGGTTCCGATCGCCACAAATCCTTCCGTTTTGCCGAGAGCGGAAAGCGTCGCTGTGGATGGAGCGATCGCCAACGACGTGACATCGGATGTGGTGGTGTCCGATGGAAGGTCCACGGTGAAGGTGGACGCATTGCTGACAATGTCACCGTTGAAGCCCGGCGCACTGGCCGTGATCTGCGTGTAGCCCGTTGCCTGCCCTGAAACCGTGGCAACGCCGGTACTGCTGATGGTGACCAGCAAAGGAGTATAGGAGGTCCAGGTGACTTCCTTCGTGATATCTCTCGTTGTCTGGTGGCCCGCATGCCCGTAGTATCCGAGGGCGGTGTACTGTGTCCACATCTGCTGGCTGGGCGGCAGCGATGCCCCTGACGACGAAAGCGCCAACGTGGTTGTGAAGGCACTGGGGCTGATGACGATGGTGGTCAATCCATTGTTTCCGCAGCTTGCAACCGGAAGGAGAACGCCGGCAAGCAGAAGCGCCCTGAGACAAAAACGATCGAACATAGAGGACTCCTAACCTTTTCACACGATTCTACACCCAAAACTCCGCACTGGACTTCAAAGAGCTCCGCTCTTATTTCGGAATCAAAACAGTCAACAAGTGGCGCGCCGGAGGGATCAGTCAGTTGACCTCAAGCCGGGTTTGAGCAGCCAGCCCTAAACGCCGGTAAACAATTGCCGGCAGGCCGCTTTTTGCTCCCATTGACCGGCAGCGGCTACACTTCAGGTCAGCATGGCCATCGCACGCGACAACACTCCGGAACCGGGGTCCCCGACGGCAGATTCTCGTCATCGGGGTGGAGAACGGCTGGTCAGCGCCTCGCGCGCCGACGAAGAGCAAGGTTTTGAGCTCAAACTGCGCCCCCGATGGCTGGGCGAGTTCATCGGCCAGTCCAAGGCCAAGGAGCAGTTGGCCATCGCTCTCGAGGCCGCCAAGTCGCGCGGCGAGGCCCTCGATCATGTGCTTCTCTTTGGACCTCCCGGCCTGGGCAAAACCACCCTCGCCACCATTATTGCCAATGAACTCGACGTCGGCTTCCAACAGACCTCCGGCCCGGCCCTCCAGATTCAGGGCGACCTGACGGCCATCCTCACCAACCTCCGTGAGCGCCAGGTGCTCTTCCTCGACGAAATCCACCGTATGCAACCCGTACTGGAGGAAAAACTCTACACCGCGCTCGAGGACTACAAGCTGGACATCATGATCGGCCAGGGTCCGGCGGCGCGAACGCACGTGATGGAGATCCGGCCATTTACCTTTATCGGCGCCACGACCCGGCCCGGCCTGCTCTCGTCACCCTTGCGCTCCCGCTTCGGTATTTTGCTGCGCCTGGAGTTTTATACCGAGGACGATTTGCGATTCATCGTCACGCGCTCTGCCGAGGTCATGCAGATACCCATCGACCAGGATGGCGCTGCCGAAATCGCCCTGCGCTCGCGCGGGACACCGCGCATCGCCAACCGGCTTCTGCGCCGCGTCAGGGACTACGCACAAGTTCGCGGCTCGGGCGTCATCGACCGCCCCACCGCCAACGCAGCCCTGACCCTGCTCGAGGTGGATGCCCACGGCTTTGACGAGATCGACCGCAAGCTGCTGCTCGCCATCATCCAGAAATACGATGGCGGACCTGTGGGGTTGAGCACGCTGGCCGCTACGCTCGCCGAAGAGCAGGATGCGCTGGAAGAGGTCTACGAGCCCTTCCTGATTCAGATTGGGTTTCTCGACCGAACTCCGCGCGGTCGTGTGGCAACGCGGTTAGCGTACGAGCACTTTGGATTGACGATGCCGGGAAGACAGACGCCGCTGTTTTGAGTACGTCTGCCAGCCGTCGGCAGACGTAAGCTTGAAGATGTTCGCGAGACATCACGAGGAGTTACCGCAATGGCGCTTACCGAATCCACCATGCTGGCGCTGGGCACTATCGCACCGGACTTTGCGCTCACGGACGTTGTGACCGGCAAGACCATCCGCCGCGATGATCTTCGCGGATCGAAGGCTCTGCTGGTCATGTTCATCTGCACCCATTGCCCTTATGTCAAACACGTTGAGAAGGGCCTGGCTGCCTTGGGCAAAGACTACGAAGGCAAGTCCCTGAGTATCGTCGCCATCAGCAGCAACGATGTGACGACTCACCCCGACGACAGCCCCACCGGAATGAAGCAGCAGGCCAGGACGCATGGCTTCGCTTTTCCTTACTTATATGACGAGACGCAGGCCGTAGCTCATGCCTATAAAGCCGCCTGCACGCCGGATTTCTTTCTCTTCGACGCCGATCTCAGGCTGGTCTATCGCGGCCAGTTTGACCGCAGCCGTCCCGGCAACGGCATCGCAGTCACCGGCGAAGACCTGCGAGCTGCCATCGACGCAGCGCTCGCCGGCCTGCCGCCACTCAAAGATCAGCGGCCTTCGATCGGCTGCAATATCAAGTGGAAGCACTGAAAGGGCATGCACGATGATATTCCCCCGCTTGTTGCGAAAGGTGAAGCAGCGGTTTGAAGACCCCATCGAAGCTCTCAGGAAGAGAGGAGTCGTTGTCGGAGAGCGCGTTGCCATCCAAAGCGGCGTGATTATCGACCATTCGCATGGCTGCCACATCAAAATTGGCGACGATGTTACGCTCGCGCCCCGCGTGCATATACTTGCCCACGACGCCAGCACCAAGAGGTTTTTAAATTACACCAAGCTCGGTAAAGTCTCAATCGGCAACCGGGTATTCATCGGCGCAGGCTCCATCCTTCTGCCTGGTGTATCCATCGGCGATGATGTCATCGTTGGCGCCGGCAGCGTGGTCGTTCACGATATTCCTTCAGCCAGTGTAGCCGCGGGCAATCCGGCTAAAGTGATTTGCTCGCTCGATCAATTCCTTGAAAAAAGGAAGAAGGAAATGGAGATTTATCCTTGCTTTGGCGAGGAATATACGGCCCATGGCAATGCAACTCCCGAAAAAACGAGAGAGATGAATGAGGCGATGATAGACGGCTTCGGATTCATCGTCTAATCTGTCTTCCAGTTACAATTCCAGCCCCTGCAAATATGCCCGGAACTTCTCTCCGAACTCAGGCCGCCGCAGTGCAAACTCGACGGTGGCTTCCAGCATGCCCAGCTTGTCGCCCGCGTCAAATCGTGTGCCCTCAAAGGTGTAGCCAAAGATTTTCTCTTCCTTGAGCAGCGCCTTGAGGCCATCGGTCAATTGAATCTCACCGCCAGCGCCGGGAGTAGTCTTCTCCAATAACTCAAAGATTCGCGGAGTAAGTACATAGCGGCCGATGATCGCCTGCTTCGAAGGAGCGTCGTCGAACTTCGGCTTCTCCACCATGCCGGCGCAGTTGAAAATCCGCTTGTTGTCAGGGTCTTGCGTGCCGGCCAGCACGCCATACGCACTGATTTCCGGTCCCTCGACAATCTGCGTTGCCAGCACCGAGCCGCCCTTTTCATCGAAGACAGCCAGCATCTGTTTGAGGCATGGCACCTCGGCGTCGATCACATCGTCGGGCAGGATGACGGCGAAGGGTTCATCGCCGACCAGGTCTTTGGCACACAGCACGGCGTGGCCCAGACCGAGTGGTTCTTTTTGCCGGACATAGCTGATTCGAGCCAATGCCGAGACGCTGCGGGAGACCGCCAGCAGTTCATGCTTTCCACGGCTCTTCAAAGTCGCATCCAGTTCGAAGCTGTTGTCAAAGTGATCTTCTATCGTGCCCTTGCCGCGGCCTGTAACGATGATGATGTGTTCGATCCCCGACGCGATGGCTTCTTCCACACCGTATTGGATGATGGGCTTGTCAACCAGCGCCAGCATCTCCTTTGGGATTACTTTCGTGGCCGGTAAAAATCGCGTTCCCAGGCCGCCCGCTGGAAAAACCGCCTTCCGCACTCGCTTGCTCATCCGATCTTCCTCATCTCATCTTCCATTGCACGTTAGCCGCGGTTGTTGATCGTCACTTACAGAACAGGTGAATCGTCTTCTCCCAGCATCGCCTGCCGCACAATCTTGATCGGCGGAAAACCTTGCCGCAATAATTCGTTGTGAAACTTTTCCAGCGAAAACGTCGATCCCTGTTTCAACTTCAAGTCTTCGCGCAGCTTCATGATTTGCAGCTTGCCCAGCGTGTAATAGAGATAAGTGGGATCGCTGGTGCCGCGCTTTGTCTCCACCATCGCCGTCTCTTTCGACTGGTAACCTTCCTTCTGGAAGAACGCGACCGCCTCGTCAAAGCTCATCTTGCCAGAGTGCATCTGAATGCCAACAATGAAACGCGCATTGCGCAGCAGCGCATCCTGCAGTTGGCCCAGTCGCAGGAACTTCGCTTCGCGCTCATCCTTCGCACCTGCGCCGGGTTGTCCGTACCCTTCATCGAGCATCATCTGCTCGCAATAGTGCGCCCAGCCTTCGACGTTGGTGTTCGCGCCCAACAGTTTGCGCACCCGGCTCGGAGCGTTCGGCACCCAGAGGAACTGGATGTAATGCCCCGGATAGGCCTCATGCACCGCCGTCGAAATCACCGTTCCGACATTGAACGAATGCATGTAGCCTTCGACCTCTGCCGGCGTCATCTTCGGGTCGGGCAGAGTTACATTGAAATACGCCTCCGTAGCGTGCGCCTCGAAGGGGCCCGGCGTGTCCATGCTGGCAAAGGTCGTCGCACGCATGAAGGGCGGCGTCTCTTCCAGAATAGGCCGCACGTCGGACGGAATCGTCACAATATGATGGGTGTGAATGAAACTCACCAATCCGTCAAACGTTGCGCGAAATGCGTCGAGAAGATGATCGGGCGCGGGATGATTTTGGCCTAACTCCTCAAGCACCGCGGGTGCATCCTTATCCGGCTCAAGCTCCTTCGCAATCTCTTTGAAGTGTGCTTGATTCTTGTGCAGATCGGCCCAGGCGATCGAAAGCAGCTTATCCAGCGGCAGATCCACCATCTCGTCATATTCGAGTTTCTTCGAGAAGGTCTCCGCTCCAATGCGATAGTCGCCGTTAGACTTTGAAAGCAGATCCGTCTTCATCCAGTCGAGATAGCCGTTCATCGCTGCGATCACCGCGGCATTCGTCTGCGCAAACTCCGCTTTCAGCGCCGCATCCTTCGCATCTGTAAATGCCAGAGGCACATCCTTTTCAAAGAAGCTGATGATGCCGGGCAACTGTTCGATGGCGATCTCGGTATAGATGCGCGGCGGATTTTTCAGGTTTACGCGCGCATTGGCCAACAGCCTCGGCATCTGCTTTTCGCGTGCAATCAGCGAGCGCAGGCGCTCATCCGGCGAGGCGAACTTGCGCTCCATCAGCGTGAACGCTCCATTCGCGCAGGCGCCCGAATAGTTATCTGCGTTCTTCTCCCACGGGCGAATCGTCTCCAGAGTCAGCAGCTCCGAGCGGATGTTCGAAAGCACAATCTCCCGGTCGCCCCGCGTCGTCAGATCAAGCGCCGCCGAGTCACCTTGAATAGCCGCGACCTTTTTTTCAAATACCTTCAGCGCCGCAATCTCGGCATCGATATTCTTGCGCGAGTAATCTTCCAGTTGCGTGTCGTACTGGTGATAGCCCACCAGCGTTCCCTGCGTGGGCGCGTAGTGAAAGTACACCTGGTCGAAGTACTCGTTCGAAACCCTCTCAAACTGATGCTTCCATGTCTCTTTTTCCGCATGGGAAGTGATCGGGGCAGCCATAAGAACTCCTATCGCGCACAGAGCAACGAACTTCTTCATATCTTCTCCCGTGATGAACCCTGCATCTACTATGAACTCACCGGCGTGGGTGCCAGATTAACGAGCAATTCACGAATCTCCAAGAGAATCTCATCGGAACGCGTGGCAGCCAAAGGATACTTCAACAGACCCTGCGGTGTGAACTGCGCGCCACGTTTCGCATTGCGCGCAACTAGTCTCATCAACTGCTGCGGATCGACGGCCGCATTTTCCGTAAATCGAATGTGCAGCTCGGCGCGTTTGCGATCCACCTGTGCAATGCCGATCCGCTCGCATTCGAGCCGGATCAGCGAAGCCTCCAGCAGATAGACCGTTGCATCCGGCGGCGCGCCATAGCGGTCTTCCATCTCCGCACGCACCTCGGCGATGGCCGTCTCGCTCGCTGCTCCGGCAATCTTTTTGTAGAGCCGCAAGCGTTGATTCTCTTCCGGCACATAACTCTCATCGATGCGCAGTGCGATGCCCAGATTCAGTTGCGTCGCAGGCCGCTCTTCGCTTGTCTCGCCCTTCATCTCCTTCACCGCAGCCTCAAGCATCGAGGTGTACAATTCGAATCCGACTGCCTCAATGTGTCCGCTCTGTTCGCCGCCCAGCATGTTACCCGCGCCGCGCAACTCAAGATCCAGCGCCGCGATTTTGAAGCCGGCTCCCAGGTCGCTGAACTCCTTGAGTGCAGCGAGACGGCGGCGCGCAATCTCAGTTAGTTCTTTTTCCGGTGGAATAAGCAAATAGGCGTAAGCGCGGCGATTAGAGCGGCCCACACGGCCTCTCAATTGGTATAACTCGCTCAACCCATGCCGATCGGCACGATTGATCAGCATGGTATTCGCCAGCGGAATATCGAGTCCATTTTCAATGATCGTCGTCGCCACCAGCACATCGTATTCGTGGCGCATGAAGGCCAGCATTACCCGCTCAAGCTCCGTCTCGCCCATCTGCCCGTGACCCACAGTCACGCGCGCGGCGGGAACTAGCTCTTGAATGCGCGCGGCGATTTCATAGATCGACTCGACTCGGTTATGAACGAAATACACCTGTCCGCCGCGCTCCAACTCTACCTCGACCGCCGAGCGAATGATCTTCTCGTCGAACTTCGCAACCACAGTCTGAATCGCCATCCGGTCTTTCGGCGGAGTCTCAATGACGCTCATATCCCGCAGGCCCATCAACGACATATGCAGCGTACGCGGGATCGGCGTGGCGCTCATGGCCAGCACATCGATCTTCGTGCGCATCTGCTTCAGCCGCTCCTTGTGGCGCACGCCGAAGCGCTGCTCCTCATCCACGATCAGCAGGCCAAGATCTTGGAACTTGATGTCTTTCGATAACAGCCGATGCGTCCCGATGAGAATGTCGATCTTGCCCGCCTCGACGCGCTCGACGATGACCTTTTGCTCCTTCTGTGTGCGGAAGCGCGAGATCATTTCAATGTTGATGGGGAATTGCGCAAACCGTTTCTTGAATGTTTCGAAGTGCTGGAAGCTGAGAATCGTTGTCGGTGTTAGTACGGCTACTTGCTTGCCATCCTGCACGGCTTTGAAGGCAGCGCGCATTGCCACTTCGGTTTTGCCGTAGCCGACATCGCCGCAGAGCAGGCGATCCATCGGCGTCGTCGATTCCATATCGTACTTGATGGCGCGAATCGCCGAGTTCTGGTCGTCGGTCTCGGTGTAATCGAAGGAGTCTTCAAACTCCCGTTGAAACGCGTTGTCTTTTGAAAAGGCCGTCCCCTGCGCAGTGGTCCGCTCGGCATATAACTTCAATAACTCGCCGGTCATATCCTGCATGGCCTTGCGAACGCGCGCCTTTGTTTTTGCCCACTGCTGCGAGCCTAGTCTGTTCAGTACCGGCTCGGGTCCGGCGTCTGTCGAGCGATATTTCTGTATCAGATCCAGACGAGTTAGAGGTACGTATAACTTGGCTGCTTCGGCAAACTCCAGAATCATGAACTCGACCGAAAGCCCGTCCTGCTCGATCTCTTTGAGGCCTTGATACTGCGCGATGCCGTGTTCCACATGCACGACGTAATCGCCAACCGTGAGGTCACGGAAATCCGAGACAAAGGCTGCTGTCTTTGACTTTCTGGGTTCAGGTCGTGCCGCAACATCGGCATCGTCTGAGAGATCGTTTGCTCCGAAGAGAATCAGGTTCGAATCGAGAAAACTAACTCCTGCGGCAATCGGCGTACGCACAATGATCGGCACGCGCAGGTCGCCCGCCAGATAACTTCCCTCATCCAGCACCGTTTCGCCAGGGCGCGGATTGCGGCTTCCAAGACGATACGGAATCTGGTACTCGCGCAGGACGGTTGCGAGTCTCTCCACGTCGCCCTGGTGCGGCGCAGCAAGCACGATGCGCGTTTCGGCCGCTATCAGCGTGCGCAATTGCTCGGTCAGCGCTGGAATGGATCCGTGAAAACGCAGCGTTGGCCGCGTGTTCAGTTCGATCTCGCCGAGCGTGTTATCGTCGTCGAGTACGTCGACCACGCCCAGTTGATCCAGGTCCAGGCCCATGTGCGCGCCTAACTGCGCTTGTAAAACTTCAGGCCGCAGATAGATATCTTCCGGAGTAATCAACGATCCCATCGCCGACCGCTCATGGCGCTGCTCGACTTTGTTCCACCAGCGATCGATCTGATTGCGCACCATCGCCGGCTCTTCGACAAAAAGAGCGCACTTAGGCACGAGAGTGAGCAGCGACTTATCGGCTCCAGCAACCGCCGAGAAAAACTCCCAGCCCGGAAAGACACTCACTCCGCCGGCTGCGGCTAACTCGGCAGCCATCTCCTCAGTCTCGGGTGAGTCCTCTTCCGCGCCTTCCAACTCGACACGCTTGCGGTTCAGCCGTCCGTGAACGGCGGCCAGCAGGCGCTCCGTTACCGGCGTCTCAGTCAGCGGCAGCAGTTGCGTCTCGTCGAGGCCCGATTGCGAGCGCTGTGTCTCCGGGTCAAATTTGCGAATGGTCTCAATCTCATCACCGAAGAACTCGATGCGCACGGGCCGGTCCGATTCGGGCGAATACACGTCGAGGATTCCGCCGCGCCGCGTGAACTGCCCCGGCATCTCCACCAGATCCATCTGTGTGTAGCCGACCGAGGCCAGGTGGCCTGTGAGAACCTCGACATCCACCTCTTCGCCGCGCTTGAGCGTGACGGCCAGCCCAGCGTAGTAATCGCGGTCAAAGAGCCTGAGTGCCGCCGACTCGACCGGCGCAATGAGGATGGAGACCACGCCGGTAGCCAGCTTCCACAAGGCTGCCGACCGCTGCTCCTGCACGTCGGGATGAGGCGAGAGATTTTCAAACGGAAGCACATCGTGGGCCGGCAGCCGCACCACTTGCGCAAAGTCCACGGCGCCAGTCAGCTCACAACCAGCGCGCAGCAGGGGCTCCAGCGCCTCGGCGGCCTTATTGTCGGCCACCACGACGATAACCGGCTGGCGCGCCGCACGCGCGAAAAGAGGAATATAGATGGATCGTGCGGTGTTGGTGAGTCCTGAGACACGTCTCCGCCCCGCACCAAGGCTCAGATGCCTTCGTACGCGTTCGAATCCGGAAGAGTGCTCCAGCTCCGCAAAGATTTCGCGGACGAACGGGAGAATCATGTATAGCCAGCTTACCAGTTAGGACGATCGTTTACCTCACTCGCTGAGCCTGAATTGACCGACCACCTCTTGCAAGCTCATAGCGAGACTGGACAGGCCGGTACACGCTCTGGCCATCTCATTGGCGCTATTTGAGGACTGCGCAGCCATCTCCGCAATTGAGGAGACGTTGCCGTTTACCTCGTCGGTTGCAGCGCTTTGCTCGGTTGAGGCGGCGGCAATCTGCTCGATCATCTTTCCGACCTGGCCGGCCATTCCGATGATCTGGTCCAAAGCTCTTCCCGCACTTTCGGTCTTCGTGACGCCGAGCGCCACTTCGTCACTCTCGCCGCGCATGGCCTCCACAGCTTTTCGGGCTTCGCTCTGGATATTTCCAATCATCTTCGAGATTTCTTCCGTGGCCGCCGCGGTGCGCTCGGCGAGGCGGCGGACCTCACCGGCGACGACCGCAAAGCCGCGACCCTGCTCTCCCGCGCGCGCTGCTTCGATGGCTGCGTTGAGCGCCAGCAGGTTTGTCTGTCCGGCGATCTCGGAGATGACCAAAGCGATGCTTCCAATCTTGTTCGAACTCTCGCCAAGTTCGCTGATCCGTGCCGAAACCGCATTCGTGGAATTGGCGATCAATCGCATGGTCGCCAGCGTTTCGCCCACCACATTGCCGCCCTCGTGTGCCGTCTCCGAGGCCACCCGAGCCGCATCGGCGGCCTGCTGCGAGTTCTTGCTCACCTCATCAACTGTGGTTGACATTTCAAGCATTGCCGTGGCCACTCGCGCTGTCTTGTCGGATTGATTTCGCGAGGTTTCCGTGGTCTGGGCTACACTTTCAGAGATATCTTGGGTCGCGTCCAGCAGCCGCTCTGCCGCATCGCGGATCTTCTCCAGAAGGCCGCAGAGGGAGCGAGCCATGCGATAGATTCCGCGTTCCAACTGCTCGATTTCATTGTCTGTTGGAAGATCGTCAACCTGCATGTGGGCAATCTGCGTGAAATCGCCGGCAGCCAACTGATCCGTGGCCAGGACGGCTCTTTGCAGCGGACGGGAGATCCAGCGCCGCGCAATCATTACGAAGATGGAAACCAGTGCGACGATCACCAGTACGGTGGCCAGCAGCATGGCGTTACGGAGAAAGATCCCTTCGGAATTCAATTCGTCGACGTAGGAGCCGGCGGCAATCACCCAGTCCCATTCCGCCAGATAATCATAGGCTGCTATCTTGTTGCGCGGCTTCTTTTCGCCCAGGGACTGGTTAATCCACGCGTAGCGGGATACACCTTGCCGGCGCTCGATCATGGCGCGGATAAACTCGACGCCGTCGGCGTCCTTGCTGCCGATAATGTTCTTTCCAGCCTGCGAAGGATGAATCCGGAGCGTGCCCTGCCCCTTGCCAGGCCTGGCGTCCAGCGCGTAGATATAGCCGGTCTTGCCTATCTTTACCTTGGCGATCTGATCCGACAGCTTCTGCAATCCATCGGTAAAATCCAGCAGGATCTCATTCACTCCCACAACTCTTCCCTGGGCATCTTTGATCGGCTCAAAGGAACACATGTAGTTTCTGTTCGCAATGCCGGCCTTGCCTGTGTAAGACTCCCCTTTGATCAGCTTCTCGTACGCCGGATTCGACCTGTCCAGAGGCGCGCCTGCGATGCGGTTGCCGCGTTCATCTTTGAACGACGAGGCGATCGGCACGAAGTCCTCGCCGGAGAGGACAAAGATGGACGAGGCTGCGTGTGTCGTCTGAGAGAAGCGGTCGACGATCTGTGTGTTCCCATTCAAGAGCACCGAACCGGATTTCAATTGCGGAACTTGCCTTTCGCCTGCCTTCAGCGGCAGTGCCGAGTCGATCGAGAACTCTCCCGGAAGACCGGCGCGGAAGACACCCTGCAGTGTGCGCGCGCTTTCAGCCACAGCCGCGTGATAGGCAGAAAGCAGATTCACCGTCAAGGCAATCTGCTGCTTCAGGTTGCCTTCCGTGCGATCCTCGATGCGCTTTGAGATCAGCGACGAAAGCGTCACGCTGAATGTTCCCATTGCAATCAAAATTACAATTGCCTGATAGATCGACAGCCGCTTCACAATCGAGATCCTGGACTGGCTTCTCACCGCGCATTCTCCTGCGAGTTCATCGCAAACCGGACGGAAGATCACTGTGCGCGGCGCCGGCATCTCTCGACCGCATTCCGTCTCCTGAACGAACTCATCGACAAGAAAGCGGCAGAGCATTACTGCCGGAGAGGGTACTACTGAATTTCAATATTTTAATGAGTCGCGAATTGCATCCTCAGGGGCTCTAGATGCAAGCCCCTTCGAGAATGGCAATCTTCAACAACTGAGAGGTTCAGCGCCCGCCCAACGCCTTGGCAAACGAGTAGAAGAAGTCCAGCGACTTCCAATAAGACTCGACCGGCAGGCGCTCGTCCTGTCCATGCGCGCGTTCGTCGTCGCGTTCGAGAGCGATGGCCGAGTATCCGTAGCAGGGAATTCCGGCCCGTGCGAAGTAGATCGAATCGCTGGCTCCATTTTCCATCACCGGCGTCACCGGCACGCCCGGCCAGAGGGTTTGCGTCAGCCGAGTCAACGGTTCAAAGACCTCTGGAATCGGCGCAGGCGGAACCATCGCTTTGCGGTCGGGAGCCGTGTCGGAGACCTCGTAGGAATCGGAAACATACTTCACGCTCAGCTTGGCATCGGCGAAGAGGCCGATCAACTGCTGGCGAATCTCTTCGGGCGAGTGGCCGGGAAAGATGCGGCAGTTCACGTTAGCCTGGGCGGTCTGGGGGAGCGCGTTGTTGGCGTGGCCGCCCGAGAGGCGCGTCGCAACACAAGTGGTGCGGAAGTTGGAATTAAAACTTGGATCGGCACTGAGGCGTGCGGCTGCAGCCAGATCCGGCGGCGTGGCCAGAATGGCGCGGATGTCGGCCGCGGTCTGTCCTGTCTCCTGGCCTACAAGATTTTTGTAGTAGGTCTTGGTGACGTCGTTCATCTCGAAGGGAAAACTGTACGCGGCCAGCTTGTCGAGCGCTGTTGTCAGTTCATAGATGGCGTTGTCTGGCCGGGGACGCGAGCTGTGTCCGCCGGGATTGACCGCCGTGATCTGAAAGTCGGAGTAGACCTTTTCAGTCGCCTCGACATCGGCCACCACGGCGTGGCCGTGATCGAGTTCCACACCGCCCGAGTCGGGATTGATGACAAAGGCAGCGTCGACCAGTTCGCGATGCTGCTCGACCAGCCACTGGGCGCCGTTGAACTTGCCACCCTCTTCGTCGGCGGTGAGGGCAAGGATCAAGTCGCGGCGCGGCTTGTAGCCCTCTTTGTGCAGGCGCAGCAGCGTGGCCACAATCACGGCGTCGGAGTCCTTCATGTCCTGCGTGCCGCGGCCGTAGTAGTAGCCGTCCTTCTCGACAAACTCAAAAGGATCGGTGTGCCAGTCGGAGCGCAGCGCCTCCACAACATCCATGTGGCAGAGAAAAAGCACCGGCTTTTCGGTCGGCGTGCCGGCAGCGCGCAGACGGACGACGAGATTCTGCTTGCGCGGATCGGGTCCCAGCAGATGCACGTCCTCTGCAGGAAAGCCCGCGTCGAGAAAGCGCTTTTGCATCGCTGCGGTTGCGGTGGTCACGTTGCCTTTGGGCGTGTCGGTGGTGTTGATCTCGATCAGCTGCTTGAAGATCTCGCGCGCCTGGGCGCGGTCTTCCGCCGATGCGGTGGGCAGAGCGTTTTGGGCACACGCGGCAGAGCCCAGGCAAGCTGCAAGGGCAAGTGCGGCCAGGGAGGCTGGAAACACAATGGTTCGCATGGAATTATTGTACGGTGGCCCCAGCAGGTCCCGGCCGCGTGCCGCGTAGAATCGATGTATCGTGGCCTGTCCACGACCTTCGAGGTGCAGAATGCATTCCACTTTTCTTGCCGCCGCTCTTCTCGCCGCATTCACCGTATCAGCCGCCGCTCAATTGCCTGACCCGCCGATCAAGCGTCCGAAGATTACAGGCATCTCCCATCTGGCCGTCTACACCTCGAACGCAACGGCAACCGATCACTTTTATCGCGAGATCCTCGGCGCGGCCAAAGCCGCAGACCCCGAAAATCCGCTAGGCGTGCGCTACATGTTCAGCGCGACGCAGTTTATCGAGGTGCTGCCGCTGCCGGCTGGCGCGGGCATCAACCGGCTCGACCACGTCGGCTATAACACCGACAACGCCGAAGGGCTGCGCCGGTTTCTTGGCTCAAAGGCATATAAGGTACCGGGCAATGTGACCAAAGGCGCCGACGGTAACATCTGGTTCACGGTGCTTGATCCCGAGGGCAACAAGGTGGAGTTTGTCCAGCCGCCCCGCCTGCCCAAGGCCGTGGTTGCTCCCAATGTCATTGGAACGCACATTATTCACGCCGGCATCATGGCGCATAACCGGGCAGTCGAAGACACCTTCTATCGCGACCTGCTCGGCTTCCGCCCCTACTGGTTTGGAGGCATGGTCGAGGGCCGGGTCGACTGGGTGAGCCAACAGGTCCCCGACAGCCACGACTGGCTGGAGTACATGCTTGACGTCAAGCCGGGCATCTCGCAGCACGACCTTGGCGTGCTCAATCACTTCTCGATCGGCGTGAACTCGGTGGAGGTCGCCTTCAAAACCCTCAAAGACAGTGGCCGCCTTGTAGGAGTGGATGCCCAGGAACACACGCAGATGGGCCGGGACGGCAAGGGCCAATTCAACCTCTTCGATCCCGATAACGTTCGCGTGGAATTGATGAACTTCCACGCCACAGAAAAGCCTTGCTGCTCGGGGTTTACCGCAGAAGACCCGGCGGAGTAACGCCGCGAACGGGACGTCTGCGACTCTTTGTTTGCGAAAACGGAACGCTGCTCCTCGGCCGAGTTCATCGGCCCGTGGGATCAAACTGCAAATTGTCGGTGTCTAAAACAGATATGAGCCTCAAAACGCGTCTTTGGAAACTCTTGCGCCGGATGGCAGTTGGTTCGCTGGTGCTTGTGTTCGCGGCAACGGCCTTAGTGCAGAGCGAGCAATGGCTGCTGCGCAGGCGCGCCCAGCGTCTGCTCGACGACATCCGCCAGATCGAGATGGGAAACAGCAGTTGGGCTGATGCTCAGCGACTGATGACAAGGTGGGGCGCGTGGGGCGGCTATTACGGGACTTGTACGCTGGAGCGGTGCGACTACCACATTGCCATGCAGGACTGGTTTCGCGGCATGCCGGCAACTACATTTGAAGGCGAGGAACAGAGAACTGTTCTGGATTATCGTCATTGCTGCGAGTGGTTGAAGCCCGTGTATCGCCTGCTTGGCGGGCGGTTTGCGGTGGTGCAGAGTTGGATACAAGTGAGGAACGGCATTATTTGGACAAAGACTTATTCCGTCCGAATGGCCAACACGTATCAGGATTATTTGCCTTGGCAAAATACCGGAGGGTATTGGGATCCAATCATCGCATATGCCAGCGGCAAGACCCATCTAACCAGAATTGACTATAGCCCGGATCATCCCGAATATTCCATTGACCTTGGACCTTGTACGGTCTGCACACTGGTAGCGGTCAGCTTTACTCCGCAAACGGATAAGAAGACCATGAACAAGCTGCTTGATGTTGATCTTTCCTGCCTGACGCGCTGGATAGGATGCAAGCAGGATGAGATTATGCCGGAGGCTTATAAATTGGCTGTTGCCGACAGCAACAAACCAGACTTGGCCGAACGCGATTCGTCTGAATGCCGCGATCCCGTGGATCTCGCTGCCCGAGATGCCCGCTATGCGGCGATTGCCGAGCTTGCGGATATCAAAGAGGACAGGAATAGCGAAGAAGTGGTACGTCTTGCCAGGTTCCGGTCGCTGGCAAGTCTTAAGGGCAACGCCTATGTGGGTCCATTGCTGTTCAGAGATGAGTTACCTTTGCGGTCAAAGAACAAACTTGTCGGTGGCGTCGCGGCATCCACGCTGAAACTTGGAGACAGGGTTATTCTGCTCTTTGGTGAAAAGCCTGACGAGAAGGACTTCGTCATTCAGACGTACGACCTTTGCAGTTTCATTCCCATCACACCAGAGAATCTGGCTGCGGTGAGGCGCGGTGTTGCCTTCGATACAGTGCCCAGGGAGTATTAGGGCCTAAAAGTCAATGGTAATCAGTTGCGCTCGTAGTCGGATCTCTACCGTATGACCGGTCAACCGGCAGTTACTGGCTGATTAACGTGTTTGTGCATTTGCGGGGCCTCCGCTTTGCATCGCGCTAGAATTTAGATATGCCTGCCGCCTCGCTATCGCCCGAAGTTCTGGCCAAGTACGAGCCCGTGATCGGACTCGAAGTCCACGTGCAACTGCTCACCGCCACCAAGGCCTTCTGCGGTTGCGCCAATCACTTTGGCTCCGCGCCGAATACCAACGTCTGCCCGGTGTGCCTGGGGCTGCCGGGAGCCTTGCCCGTGCTGAACGCGAAGGCCGTCGAGTTTGCAACGTTGGCGTCTTTGGCTATCAACTGCGAGGTGCGCGAGCGCTCGATCTTCGCGCGCAAGAATTATTTCTATCCCGACCTGCCCAAGGGCTACCAGATTTCCCAGTTCGACAAGCCCCTCAGCGAGCACGGCTGGATCGATGTGCCGACGGCCGATGGTGGGACGAAGCGGATCGGCATCACCCGCCTGCACATGGAAGATGACGCCGGCAAAAGCATTCACGATGGCTTTTCCGACTCGGCCACCCGCACCTATGTCGACCTGAACCGCTCTGGAACCCCGCTGGCCGAGATCGTCTCGGATCCCGACATCAGCACGCCGGACGAGGCCTTCGAATACCTCACGCGCCTCAAGGAAATTCTGCTCTACTGCGGCGTCTCGGACTGCAATATGGAAGAAGGCTCGCTGCGATGCGATGCCAACGTGAGCGTGCGTCCAAAAGGTCAGAAAACGCTTGGGACCAAGGCCGAAGTGAAGAACGTCAACAGCTTCCGCTACGTCCGCATGGCTCTCGAATACGAGATTGAACGCCAGATCGAGGTGATCGAATCCGGCGGGCGTGTGATCCAGGAGAGCCGCCTGTGGAATGCCGGCGAGGGCCGGACCTATTCGATGCGCTCGAAGGAGCAGGCCCACGATTACCGCTACTTTCCCGAGCCGGATCTGCCGCCGCTAATCATTTCGCCGGAATTTTTGGCCGAGACGAGAAAGAGGCTCCCCGAGCTGCCCGAGGCGCGGCGCGCACGCATGGTCGCCGAGTACGAAATCACACAGAAGGACGCCTACACGCTGACCGCCGAGCGCGAATTCGCCGACCGCTTCGAGGCCGCCGCCAAGACGGCCAAAAATCCCCGCCGCGTGGCAAACGTGCTGCTCAACGAGGTCGGCGGACGGCTGAAGGCGCTGGATCTCGAGCAGGCTCAGTCGCCTGTCTCGATGGCGGGCATTGTGCTGGCCGCCGATCTGCTCGACGAGGGCAAGATCAGCTCCAAACAGCTCAAGCAACTCTTCGATGTGTGCTTTGAAAAGGGTGAGGACTTCCCGGCAGTCTACGATCGCGAAAAACCCGAGCAGATCACCGACGCATCGGCCCTCGAAGCGCTGATCGACGAGGTGATTGCCGCCAATCCCAAACAGGTTGAGCAGTATCGTGCCGGCAAAAAGACGATGGCGGGATTTTTTGTGGGCCAGGTGATGCGGGCGTCAAAGGGGCAGGCCAACCCGGCGCTGCTCAACGAACTGGTAACGAAGAAACTCGAAGGCTAAAGCAGCAGCGGCATTCTGAGGAATGCCGCTGGCCGTGAGCCTACTTCATCTTCAGTTCAACCTCGAACTCTTTGCGCGCATCCCAGGAGCTGACAGTCTTGACGGCAGTCTTCTTGCCGTCCTTCTCCGCCCATAGGTCGAAATCTCCGGTCATGGTCACTTGGGCAAACCGGAAGCGGCCCCTCTCCGTGGTGGTAAAGCTGCGAATGGACTTGGTCTTCAAGTCCTTGAGAAAGACCGTGGCGCCGGGTACGGGAGTGGATGTGTCGTCCACCACGGCCCCCATCACCGCGCGACGCCCCAGATTCTGCGCCTGGGCGCTGACCGGCCCCAAGCCCAAGCCGTTTCGTGCAGCCGGGGGAAGCAGACCGGCCGCCAGCAGGGCAAATGCCACTCCGGCAGCCAAACTTGTGCGATTCAACTTCACAGTTATTCCTCTTCCTCGTCGAGCGGATCCTCGTCGTCCTCGTCCAGGTCGTCGCCCGCCCTTATCAGCTCCAGCGGTTCAACGCCCACAACCTCGTACTCGGTTCCGCATTCATCGCAGGCAACGACGTCGCCCTCGGCCACTTCGTCCATCTCGATGTCAAGATCATTCTCGCATTCAGGGCAGCTCGGCATGGCAGCCTCCTCTCTCATTAAGGCATTTCATAGTACAAAATGACGGTCTTTTGCGGTGCATCTCCGCTATTCTTGAGTGAAAGCCGCCCTCAGGTCAAGAGGCGAAGCCCGAAACCACGGCCGGATCACCCAAGTCGAAGAATACGCCACATTTCACCTCCTATATAGACGGCACAATGCGCGGATAGTTCCAAAACTGAACCGCAATGGATTTCGGGAGAATACAGGCTGCCCGCCGGCCCCGCCCCATGACACTTGCCAGTTCAACGGTTTAACCTGAGACTCACGATGGCCAGGTTCGGCTCCACTCCGTTCGCCTTCCCCGAGTTCAGCGGCGCCACCCGCCGCCTGATTCTCTGGAACCTTGGCGCCTTTTTTGCGCTTCTGCTGGCCCAGAGGGTCGCTCCTGGGTTTGCCCTGCAACTCTCCTTCGCCCTTCCATTCAGCCCTGACCTCTTCCTGCATGGCGAATTCTGGCAGCCGCTTACCTACAGTCTGGTCCACACGACGATCTGGGGCACGCTGCTTGAGCTGCTCTCGCTCTGGTTCCTGGCAGGCTTCCTTGAGAGCTATCACAACTCGACCTGGCTCACTGGCCTCTACGCCGCCTCCGTCCTGGGAACCGCGGCCGCCGCAACCGCAATTTACGCCTGCGCCCATACGCTCGGCTATGCGCTTGCCGGAGGCCCGCTCGTCGGCTGCTTCGGCGGCATCTTTGGCCTGCTGGTGGCCATCGGCACGCTCTACGGCGACGTGCAATTCATGCTCTTTCCTCTGCCCATGGGCATCAAGGCTCGCTATCTTGCTGCCATCTATGCGCTGATCACGGTCGCCATGCTCTTCGGCAACCAGCGCGAGTACGCCTTTGCCCAGTTGGGCGGAGCGCTGGCCGGCCTGGCCTTTATCCGCCTGGCCCCGCGCCGCGGCCTCGCCTTTGGCCTCAGCGAGCGCTGGTACGCCCTGCGCAACGGCTACTACCGCTGGAAGCGCCGCCGCGCCGCACGCAAGTTCGAGGTCTACATGCGCTCCCAGGGCCGCAATGTCCATCTGGACAGCAAGGGCCGCCAGATCGACGACGACTCGAACGACAAGAGCCGCTGGAACTGAGTCTTTGCAAGCCCTGATCGTTCCGCAAAGGGCGAGTGGTTTATCCTGCTGTTTACGCCTATGAACGACGAAATCCCAAATTTGACGGCATTTGATGAGGCCGCGCTCGGTCAGGCCTTTGCTCAACTGGAGCGGCAGGCACGCGAAGCTGCGGCTGCACTCGACGGCGACGAGGCTGTTGAAGCCTTTCGTTTGAAGTGGGTTGGCCAAAAACAGGGGCGGCTCAAAGAAGTCTCTGGCCGCTGGCTCAAGGCCGCGCCCCCCGAGGCAAAGAAAGCGCTTGGTCTGCGCTTCAATGCGCTCAAAGCTGTCGTCGAGGGACTTCTCGACCAGGCTGCCGGCGCGGGCCCGAGCGATGCCGCACTGGCAGCCGAGGCCATCGACATCACCCTGCCCGGCACCGAGCGGCTCACTGGCGCCGAGCATCCGATTACCCGAACGCTGAATGAGATCGTCCAGGTCTTTGCCGCACTGGGCTACTCGGTCGGCGTGGGGCCAGAGGTCGAGACCGACTACTACAACTTCGAGAGCATGAACTTTCCGCCGGGGCATCCGGCGCGCGACACCCAGGATACGCTGGTCGTCGCCAATCAAGAGCGTCGCACGCAGCGCGACCGGCTGCTGATGCGCACCCACACCTCGCCCGTGCAGATGCGGACGATGGAGTCGCAGCCGCCGCCGGTGCGGATTGTGATTCCTGGCAAGGTCCATCGCAACGATGCGGCCGACGCGACGCATTCGCCGATCTTTCATCAGGTGGAAGGCCTCTGCGTCGACACGAATATTACCTTCAGCGACTTGAAAGGCACGCTCGATCACGCCATGAAGGCGCTCTTCGGCTCGGCCGTCAAGACACGCTTCTTCCCGTCGTTCTTTCCATTCACCGAGCCCTCTGCCGACGTGCAGATCAGTTGCATCTTCTGCGGCGGCAAAGGCTGCCGCAAGTGCAAGAACTCCGGCTGGATCGAGCTGCTGGGCTGCGGCATGGTGGACCCAGCGGTCTTTGCCTTCGCAGCCGAAAAGCAGCCGGCATACGATCCAAAGAAGATCTCCGGCTTCGCCTTCGGCATGGGCGTCGAGCGCATCGCTATGATGAAGTACGGCATCAGCGAAATTGGGCAGTTCTATGCGGGAGATATGCGCTTCCTCGGGCAGTTCGCATAACGAAGAGAGTGCGCGGAACTCGCACAAGGGACTCGAATGAAAATTCTTACAAAATGGCTCAGAGCATATTTACCTGGACTTACGGTCGACGACGCGCAGCTTGCAGAAGACCTGACCCTGCGCGGCATTGCCGTCGATGGCATCTACCCGCTCGGTGACGGCAACGGTTCGTTCTATGAGATGGACGTGACCACCAACCGCGTCGACGCAATGAACCACTACGGCGTGGCGCGCGAGGCGGCGGCGATCTATGGGCTGCAATTTCCGGCGCTTAATTTTCCGTTGCCCGAGGCGAGGACGACCAGTGCCGCCTATCCCGTCAAGATTGAAGCCCAAGACGCCTGCGGCCGCTTCACGGCGCGCGTGCTGCGCGGCGTCACGATTGCCGATTCACGCGACTGGTTCGCCGGTGCGGAGGTGTCGACCTACTTCAGTCTGCTGGAGCAGAAGCAGATCTCCAACGCCGTCGACGCAACAAATTTTGCATGGCTCGCCATGGGCCAGCCCACGCACGTCTTTGACCTCGACAAGCTTGAGGGCGGCATCGTCGTGCGCCGCGCCAAAAAGGGTGAGAAGCTCAAGACGCTCGATGGTGTCGAGCGCGTACTCGATCCTGAAGACCTGATCATCGCCGATCACACGAAGGCTCTCGGCCTTGCCGGAGTGATGGGTGGCTGGGATTCGATGATTACGGCGGAGACGAAGAACGTGCTGGTCGAGGCGGCGTGGTTCGATCCTATGGCCGTGCGCAAGACCGCCCGGCGGCACGGGCTGCACACCGACGCCAGCCATCGCTTCGAGCGCGGAGCCGACTTTAGCGTTTGCCCGCTGGCCTCGGCCATTGTGAGCAGCATTCTCCTCGCCAACGGAGGCACGATTGAAGGTGAATTAGTGGACGTGCGCGTGCCAGCTCAGGAGGCGCGCACCGCCAACCGCAAGCCGGTGGCCCTCGCGCTCAGCGAGGTCCAACGCATTCTCGGGACAACCATCGACGAAGAAGGCATTACCGCGGCGACTGTCGAAAGCGTATTGACCGCCTTGGGCTGCGGGTTGACCAAACAGCAGGCCGCCGAACCGGCATGGCTGGTGACCCTGCCCAGTTGGCGTCTCGATGTGGAGCGCGAGATCGACCTGATCGAAGAGGTCGCGCGCGTCTACGGCTACAACCGTTTTGCCAACACGCTGCCTGCCTTTGGCGAAGGAGTGCGCGCGCTGCCCTGGGCAGAACAGGAATCCGATGTGCGCCGCACGCTGCTGGCTGCCGGCTTCCATGAGGCCATTTCAAGCACCTTCTGCTCGGCAGCCGAGGCTGCTTTGACCGCGCCGCAGCCGGGGCTTTCGGTTCCGCTGGGAAATCCGCTCAGCGAAGAGGCAGGTGTGCTGCGGCCGTCGCTCGTGCCAGGCATGTTGACCATGATCGCCGGCAACCTGCATCGCGACGTGAGCGATGTGCGGCTCTTCGAACTGGGCACGGTTTTCTCTGGCTCCACGGAAAAGGTCGAGGAGCGTCCTTCGCTGGCCTTCGGCGCGGTGGGCGCTTTGCCTGAACTGGGCGCGCTTCACGCCGGGCGGTCGATCGATTTTCACGATGTCAAAGGCGTAGTCGAGCAGGTCGTCGGGCGCTTCCAGTCGCGGGCCGTTTACTTTGACCGCTTTGCCGCCGATGCAGGAATTACGCCCGAGTGGCTGCATCCCTATCGCTCGGCGCGTGTAGTTGTGGACGGCATCACAGTCGGCTGGTTCGGCCAACTGCATCCCCGCGAAGCTGCGGCACGCAAGCTCAAGGAGCCAGTGCTGGTCGGCGAGCTTGATCTCGACCGGCTTTACAAACAGGCCTTGCGCAAGCCGATCGCCAGGGACATCTCGCGTTTCCAGCCCGTTCGCCGCGACTTTTCTCTCATATTGAACGAAAAGGTTGTATGGGAGCAAGTAGATCAGGCGGTTGCAGGCTTGCAGATTCCTGAGCTGGTCGACTGGCGTGTGCGCGAGGTCTTTCGCGACGCCAAGCTGGGCGCAGGCGAATACTCGCTGCTCATGGGCGCTACCTTCCAGGCCGCCGACCGCACCTTGCGCGAGGAAGAGCTGCAGAGCTTCCAGGAGCGTGTCGTGGAGGCTGTTGGCAAGGTTGGGGCGCGGTTGCGCAGTTCACTGTAAACTAACTCTCGCGGCGCTATACTTGCACCGTTGAGTCGCATTCGCGCGGAGGTTCTTTCAATGTCGGAGTCCTTGTGGCAGTCGGACGTGGTCGAAGAAGCAGAGCAGAAAGAGCCTGTAGCAGAACCAGCCTCTGATGCGGGCGCGCTGACCTTGAGCGCGGACGAATTCTCCGCTCTCGAAGAGCGCGTCATGCGCGCAGTGAATCTGGTCAAGCAGGAACGGCAGGCGCGCGTCGTCGCCGAGAAGCGCGTCGAGATCGTTGAGGCCCAACTGCGCGAAGCTGCGCCCCTGGCAGACAATCTGCAAAAGGAAGTCAGCGCCCTGCGCGAAGAGCGCGAACAGGTACGGCGGCGCGTCGAACGGCTGCTCTCTCAGCTCGACGCACTGGAACTGTGAGGTCCCCCTTGGCCCAGGATCAATCCGGCAATCCGATCGGTTACGTCACCGTCGAGATCTATGACCAGCCCTATCACCTCTCCGGTCACGACATCGAGCACATTCGCGCCCTTGCCGAGATGGTGGACTCACGGATGCGCGCCGTGGCCGCACAAGGCCGCACTGTGGACTCGCTGCGCGTGGCCGTGCTGGCCGCGCTGAATCTTGCCGACGAGCTTTCGCAGGCCAATGCGAAGGCCGGCATCGATGGCGGGCAGTTGGCTCGCACGCGCGCCGCGAGCCTGCGAGGGTTGCTCGACGAGGTGCTCGAAGACGAACTTAAGACCGGGTCATAGGCTCGGCATGGGCCGTCTGATTTCATTCCAACCCGACGGCTCCAAGATCGCTCGCAAGGAGATGCGATGTTCCGCGGTTCCGCTCGTTGTTTGAAAAGCTGCATAGCCGTTGCACTTCTTTCTCTAGCCACTGCGCCAGTTCTTCACGCCACCGACGCACCAAAAAGCGATGCGCCCAAGCCGGGCGAGCCTACCAATCCCAAGGCCCGCAAGAGCTACGCCTCGGCCATCGATTGGGAAAATCACCGCAATCCAATCGCAGCCATAAGCGACTACCGCAAAGCCAACAAGCTCGACGGCGGCCACTGCACCGAGTGCCTCGATCGAGCCTTCAGTCTGGCGGTTGCCAACGGCCAATACAAAGACGCCGAAGATGTAGCCCGCGATTGGCTGTCCATTTCCGCCACCAATACCGACAAGGGAATGAATCACTACCGGTTGGCTGTGGCATTGCAGTGGCACGGCATCAACGAGAAAAAAGACAAGTACTTTGCCGAGAGTTCGGAAGAGTTCAAGACTGCGTTGGAGCTTGAGCCGCGTCTTGTCGCGGCGCACTTTGCGTATGGCGTTTCGCTGGCTCATCTGCATCAGGATGACGCGGCGCGAGCGGAGTTCACGGCCTACCTCGAACGCAGCAAGGCAGATCCCGACCTGCACATGCGCGCCAAGCGGTACTTGGAGCGCATCGAACTCGCGCGCGCCAAGATGGCTCCGCCGTTTTCATTCACCACCCTTGACGGGAAGAACGTCTCGATGGACGGCCTTGCCGGCAAGGTTGTGCTCATCGACTTCTGGGCTACCTGGTGCGGGCCCTGCCGCGAAGCCCTGCCGCATATTCGCAACATTGCCAAGAAATTCGACGGCCAGCCGCTCGTCGTCATCAGCATCAGCCTCGATAAAGATGAAGCCAAATGGAAGGACTTTGTCGCGAAGAACGGCATGACGTGGATGCAATATCGCAACGCCGGCGGCTTTGATGGCAATATCGCCAAACAGTTCAGCGTAACGGCAATTCCTGCCACCTTCACCATCGATGCCGATGGTGTGCTCGAAGATCAGCACGTTGGCGATGCGGATATTGAAGGCAAGCTGAAAAAACTGGTCGCCCGCGCGGCAGAGGTAGCCAGGCAACAGTCTGCGCATGAGTCCACGGATAAAACTGCCGGAACCGGCAAGAGTTTCAGCACGCAGAATTAGCTGTCTGAACACCGCGCCAATTCGGAACGCGCAGCCCAATTGTGACGGGCCGAAACCGTAGCACACCGCGCATAACCCGCGCAAGACTTGTAATTTCTCTCCAGGCACTCTACTATCCGCAATAGAAACCGGCCTGCAAAGCAGGTGGGCGATCAACGCTGGTTGAACCAACATTCAATGAACAGGGGCTCAACTCGACAATCGGTTTTGTGTGCAGTGTCCGCCAGTCCGGAATGCCTAATGAACCGCGGAGAGCTCCACCGTCTTAGGACGGGTTCACCGGCGCATCAACCACGGCCCAGTGGGTCGGATTCTACCCTCCCGCGAAATCCCTGCGACAACGCCTCAAGCTCAAATGCCGTATGCTGACTTGAGGTGTATCCAGTCCTCTTTCATCTCGGTTCGATCCTCGTTCCATCCTATGGCGCGGCGGCGGCTGTCGGCGTGCTGCTGGCGCTCTTTCTGGCACAGCACACGGCGCGCGTGGTGGGAGTCGACGCGGGCAAGGTCTGGAATCTCTGTGTAGTGGCTCTCTTTGCCGCGCTGATCGGCTCGCGCCTGCTGCTGGTTCTGCTGAACTTGAGCGATGTGCGCAAGCACCCGATGTGGATGCTCGGGCTGGCAATGATTCATCACCCGTTGCTGACGGCTTTTGGTACGCTGGCCTCCGTTGTGGCTGCGTTTGTGTATGGCCGCTGGCAGCGTCTGCCGGTGTGGACCACTGCCGACGCGCTGGCCGGGCCTGTCGCTCTGGGGCTGGCCTTCGAGCAACTAGGCGCGCTCCTGGCCGGCTCAGGCTACGGCATCGAGGCTCGAGGAAGCGCCGTGCATTGGTCTGTGACTTACACGCAGGTCTTGGCCGCACGCTGGAGCGGCGCTCCACTTGGGGTTCCCGTGCATCCGGTGCAGGCTTACGCGGCGCTGGCTTTTCTCACGCTGTCGATTTTTCTGCTGTTCTGGCTGCCCTATTGGCGTCAGCCGGGCGACGGCTTCGGACTGTTCCTGCTGGGCACCGGCATCGCTGTTTTCGTCACCGAGTTCTGGCGTGACGCCGAGGGACGTGGCACAATCTTTGGCGGCGCTTTGAACGGCCCGCAAGCGGCAGCGGTGGCGCTGGTCATAGCTGGCGGGTTGGTGATGCTGGAACGCAAACGCTCGGAAGCGAAGGATGAGGCCCTAAATGTCTGAACTGCGCACCATCGAAGCAACGGCGGAGGCCAAGGGCCATAGGCTCGACCAATTCCTCGTCGCGCAACTTGAAGACGTGAGCCGCTCGCGCGTGCAACTGCTCATCGACCAGGGCGATGTGCTGGTCAACGGCATCGTCGAGAAGGCCTCTCTCAAACTCCGTGGCGGCGAACGGATCGACATTACCGGCGAGCCGCACCCGGCGCCGCTCAAAGCCATGGCAGAAGAAATTCCTCTCGACGTAATTTACGAAGACGCCGACCTCGCCGTCATCAACAAGCCGGCAGGAATGATGGTTCACGCCGGTTCAGGTCAGAATGACGACGAGCGCAGCCGCGGCACGCTGGTCAACGCCCTGCTTTTTCGCTTCAAGAAGCTCTCGGCCACCGGCGGCGACCTGCGCCCCGGCATCGTCCACCGCCTCGACAAAGACACCAGCGGCTTGATTGTCGTCGCCAAGAACGACCGCACCCACGCGGCGTTGGCCGAGATGTTCTCCAGCCGCCAGATCAAAAAGACCTACATCGCTCTCGTTCAGGGATCGCTCGAACGCCCCAAGGGCACCATCAACGCCAGTGTCGGCCGCGACCCGCTGCGGCGTACCCGCATGACGGCCAAGCCTCTAGGCGACGCCCGCACGGCGGTCACGCATTACGAGATGATCCGGCGGCTCGCCAATCGCTTCGGCAAGTTCACGCTCATCAAGGTTCGCATCGAGACCGGCCGCACTCACCAGATTCGCGTGCACATGGCGTCAATTGGCCATCCCGTGGTGGGCGATACGCTTTACGGCGGTGCGGGGCAGTTGACCGACCAGGTGGTCTCGCAGGCGGCGACCTCAAAGGCGGCACGGCGCAAGGCGGAGCCGGAAAAACTCAAGCTAGGCCGCAACTTCCTGCACGCCGCGCAGCTCGAGTTCCCCCACCCCAAGACTGGAAAACTGCTGCAACTAGAGGCACCGCTGCCCGTGGAACTGGAAACATTCCTTGCCCGGCTGGACGGCAGAGAAACCGACGCAGGGGCTCAACCGTCAAAGCATTGACAAGAACCAGAGGGGCCGTTGATAAAATGAGGGAGCTATGAGTAGAAAGATCTCAGGTCTTGTTTTTGCCGTGGCACTTTCGGCAGCCGCTTCATACGCGCAGCAACCCGCGGCTCCGGCCGCAGCTCAAGCGGCACAGCCCCCGGCTGTCCAGCAGCCAGCGCCAGACGGCGACCAGCAGATGGATGTGGGCACGGCCACGATCAGGAGAAATGTCGATGAGGTCAATCTCATCTTCACCGTCACCGACAAGCATGGGGAATACAAGCCCAACTTGCGCCAGAGCGACTTTGCGCTGCTCGATGACAACAAGGCGCCGGCCCGTGTGACCTCCTTCCATCAGCAGATCAATCTGCCTATCCGCGTGGGCATCGTCATCGATGCCAGCACCTCGATTCGCCAGCGCTTCCAGTTTGAGCAGCAATCGGCCACCGACTTCCTGCTGCAGATTCTCAAGGCCAGAAGCGACCGCGCCTTTGTCATGGGCTTTGACGTAACGCCCACCATCTACCAGGACTGGACCAACAATATCGACGGCCTGGAGACGGGCGTGAACAAGATGCGTCCCGGCGGCGGCACGGCGCTCTTCGATGCCGTCTACACCGCATGCCGCGACAAGCTGCTCGATGTCTCGCGCGGCCAGGAGCCGGTGCGCAAGGCCATGGTGCTCATCTCCGACGGCGACGACAACCAGAGCCGCGTCTATAAAGACGAAGCCATCAAAGAGTGCCAGCGCGCCGAAACCATCATCTACGCCATCAGCACCAACTGGACGCCCAGCCGTGGTGAGGGCGACAACGTGCTGACCCAGATGGCCGCGGAGACCGGCGGACAGGCCTTCTTTCCGCCCTCCGTCGAAAAAATGTCAGAGAGTTTCAAGGCCATCGAATTGGAGCTGCGCAGCCAGTACGCGCTGACCTACACTCCGGCCGACTTCAAGGAGAACGGGGCCTTTCGTCCCATCTATCTCTACTGCAACGACCGGCACTACCAGGTACGCGCCAAGAAGGGCTACTTCGCGCCCAAGCCGCCAAAGTAGTGGCCGAGCAAGAAGGAAAGAAGCATCGGGAGGATCAAAGAGGCGCGGCCATGGTCGCGCCTCTTTTGTTTTTTCACCGAGTCTGTCCCCGTTCCGTTTCAGAACAACTCCGCGTTTCTCTGTCCCTATTTGCTCCAATCCTGGATTCTTTCCGGTCAACTCTCAGGGATTTCTCCGGATGCGCGATGAAATAGAAGTGGGTGATTCCTAGAGTCCTCCAATCGTTCCGGCTGAGGCATGCGGCCGCGCGAGGCCTTCTGCAAGATCGGAAGCCGGGAATAGAAGGGAATCGGCCAGCCGCGGAAAGACTGTGCGGACAGGGGGAAACAGGGTGATCCGGCAGGCGATATCGTGCGACATCTGCGGTACGGAGAAGAAGCAGACCAACCATTGGTTTGTGGCCTACGACCAGGGTGGTGAGTTGCGAGTCAGCGGGTGGAGTTCGCGCAACCGGCTGCGCCCTGGCTCCAAGCACCTCTGCGGGCAAACCTGCCTGCACAAGTTGGTCGACGAGTTTATGGCCAAGACCGTAAAGGCGCGCGCGACGCAGGCTGCCGATGACGTGGAAACGCCGGTCGAGGCAATCGAAGCAAAGGGAAAGACCGACACCAGCCTGACCTCAGCCGCAGCCTTCGATGATGTCGAGTCCTCAGCCCGGCTCGTCACGCCATCCAAGCCGGTGAAGCCTGTCGAGTCGCCCGCGCCCGCCGCACGGCTGCCGCTTCGAGGGCCCATGGAATTGGTTGTCGTGCCGGCAAGGCCGCATCCAGATGAACCCGCGCCTCCAGTCGAACCGCCACGCTTCGCCTCGCGCAACTGGCGCGCCGAGGCCTGGGAACGCGAACGCGAGCGCGAGTTGCGCTCCGCCGAGCACCAGCCGGGGCTTGCCCGCCGGCGCTTCAGTTCATCGCAGTAATACCAACAAATGGGAGGCCGCTGTGTGGTTTGACTCGTTATTGATTCTTCTGGCTGTTTCGCCGTTCCTGCTCGCCGAACGCTCTTTTTCGCTCGGCTTAGCAAGACTGCGCGTCGATCAACCGCGGCTCACTCCGTGGCTGGCGCCGCTCCGAGCAGTGCCAGCAGGCCAGCCTCATCCAGCACAGGAATCTTGAGTTCGCGTGCCTTGTCGAGCTTTGAGCCGGCCTCTTCGCCGGCCACCACGTAACTGGTCTTCTTGCTCACCGACCCGGCGGTCTTGCCGCCGGCTGCCTCGATCTTTGCCTTGGCCTCGTCGCGCGTAAGCATCGGTAGCGTTCCGGTGAGCACAAAGGTCAGTCCAGCCAACTGCGCCGAACGCTGCCGCTTCTCCGCCGTCATTGCTACGCCGGCCTCAGCAAGCCGCTGCACCAGTTCGCGGTTTTCCTTGTCTGCAAAAAACTCAAGAATCGCCTGCGAGATGCGCGGGCCCACTTCTTCGACACGTTCCAGCCGTTCCGCGTCAGCGCTCATCAGGTCTTCGATATTTCCGAACTCCTCCGCAAGCAAAACGGCAGTCCGCTCGCCCACAAACCGGATGCCGAGACCCATCACCACGCGCGCCAGTCCGGCGTTCTTTGAGCGGTCGATCTCGTCGAGCAGCGACTCGGCGGACTTCTCCGCAAACCGCTCCAACGCGAGCAGATCGTCCTTCTTCAGCTTGTAGAGGTCGGCAACACTCTTCACCAGTTCTTGGTCGAGCAACTGCTGCACCACCGCGTCGCCCAGGCCTTCGATGTTCATCACCTTGCGCGAGGCGAAGTGGAGCAGGCTCTCGCGCAGCTTGGCCGGGCAGTCCGCGTTCACACAGCGAAAATCGACCTCGCCCTCAACGCGAACGACTGCGCTCTGGCACTGTGGGCAAACCGATGGAAAAATAAAAGGCTGCCCCACGCAGTGGTGATCGGCGTCTTCGATCACCTCGACGACCTTGGGAATCACGTCGCCGCCGCGTTCCACCTTGACCCAGTCGCCGATCTTCAACCCCAGCCGCTCGATAAAGTCGGCATTGTGCAGCGTGGCGCGGCTCACCGTCGTGCCGCCGATAAAAACCGGAGCCAGCTCTGCCACCGGCGTCAGCTTGCCCGTGCGGCCTACCTGCACAGTGATCGCGTTGACCTGCGTAATTCCCGAGCGCGCGGTGAACTTATAAGCGATAGCCCAGCGTGGCGCGCGGCCCGTATAGCCCAGCCGTTGCTGGGTGGCGTGCGAATCAACCTTCAGCACAACGCCATCGATCTCGTATCCCAGCGTGGCGCGCGCGGCCTCGGCGGCGTCGATGAACGCGATCATCTCCTCGACCGATGCAACGAGCTTGCGGTTCGGATTGACGCGAAAGCCAAGCTCCGCCAGCGCATCGAGAGTCGCCCGCTGCCCACGAGGCCAATACTCGCCATCAACCAGCAAAAAGTATGCGTAGAGGTCCAGGCGGCGATTGGCGACAATGCTCGGCTCAAGCGTGCGCAGCGTTCCAGCGGCAGCGTTGCGCGGATTGACAGCCGGAGCCAGTCCCTGCTGCTCGCGCTCTTCGTTCAATCGCAAAAAGGCGGCCTCAGGCATCACAGCTTCGCCGCGCACCTCGAATCCCTGCGGCAGGTTGGCCTTCTTGAGCTTCTCTGCTGAAATGGTCAGCGGCACGCTACGAATGGTGCGGATATTCGAGGTTACATCTTCGCCGGTCTGGCCGTCGCCGCGTGTAATGCCGGTCGTCAGCCTCGAACCACCGTCGTCTGTCGGCTCGTAACGCAGCGCCACGCTCAGGCCATCCATCTTGTACTCGGCCACATACTCCACCGGCATATTTCCAGCCAGTTCGCGCACACGCGCATCCCATGAGGCCAGTTCCTCGGCCGAATAGGCATTATCCAGCGAGAGCATCGGCCGCGAATGCGCAACCTTCTTGAATCCCTCGGCCGGCTTGCCGCCGACGCGCTGAGTAGGAGAGTCGGGCGTGAGCAACTCAGGATGAGCGAACTCGATGGCCTTTAATTCATTCATCAGCGCGTCGTAGCCAGCGTCGCTGATCTCCGGCGCGTCCATCACGTAATAAAGATGCTCATGCCGCCGCAGTTCGGCACGCAGTTCCTCGGCGCGCTCAGCCGAAGTTGCCCCTGCGTTGTTTCCTTCGTCCATAGGAAGAATTATAGGAGGCAGGGGAAGCAGGTAGTATGGTTGGCAGAGCACGATGGAACCCATCACACACTTTCTTACCGGAGCCTGCATTGGCCGCGCGGGGCTGAACCGCAAGACGGCCTACGCCACGCTGGTCGCCGTACTCACCGCCGAGGCCGGCGACATTGACATCCTGTGGGGCTTTGGCGGGCCGGTCGAGGAGCTGAAGCACCATCGCGGCATCACGCATACACTCATTGCCGCACCGGCAGTTGCAGCTGCCACCGTCGGCATGGTCTGGCTCTATGACCGTTGGTGGACGGCGCGGCGTCTGCGAAAAGCAAGCCAAATCACAAAGCCGGCAAACTCAGGCGCTCCCGTCCCCAAGCCTCCGCAGCCGATCCACTTGGGATGGCTTTATTTGACGGCGCTGCTCGCCGCGCTGAGCCACCTGCTGCTCGACTGGACCAACAACTACGGCCTGCGTCCCTTTTTCCCCTTCAATCCCCGCTGGTATGCGGGCAGTCTTGTCTCTATCATCGAGCCGGTGATGTGGGCTCTGCTCGGCTCGGCGATCGTCTTTCCGGCGTTGCTGGGGCTGGTAGGCGGCGAGATTGGCGCGCGGCGTCCGGCCTTTCGCGGGCGTGGATGGGCGATCTTTGCCCTTGCCGGCATCGTCCTGATGTGGGGCTGGCGCTGGGCCGAGCAGGGCAGGGCCCGCATGATCATCGAAAACACGCAGGTTGCCACGGCGCCGGTGAAGCGTATGGCTTTCGAGCCTTACCCATTCAACCCCTTCCACTGGCACGCGATTCTTGAGACCGATGCCTACTACCAGACCGCCGAAGTCGGCACCCGCACCGGCGAGATCGTGAGCGACCCGTCGGCAGACGTGATCTTCAAGCCTCCGTCAACCGCCGCAACCGAGGCCGCCAAGAGCACGCCGCTCGGGCAGGTCTATCTCGACTGGGGCACCTGGGCCGTGGTCCGCGATTTGGGCCCCGTGCCAATTCCTGGAAAAGTTCAGGGCCTCGATCCGCCCCAGCTACCCCCCGGACGCCAGTGGACCACGATCGAGTTTTCCGATCTGCGCTTCCAATACCCCGTCTTCGGATCGGCAGCCAGAAACTCCGGTCCACCGCGCTTAGGCGGCTGGGTCTACATCGTCGATGGCCGCGAAGACGCCGGTGAAGCTATGAAAGGCAGGGTGCAGCGATAGTACTCGTCTGCCCAAAACAAAAACTCCTGTTGATCCTGTGAAATTATCTGGTTGACCCTTTCACTCCTGACCCGCAGAATGAAATGAGCGTCTTTTGCGCTGCCAGACGGCCTTCCTCCCCTTGGGAGATGCCAGAATCCCGAACTTTGAGGTGTCCATGCCCGCTTATCTGCTGCTGCTCGTCGCCGTCCTCACCCGTCTGCTGCCCCACGCCGGTTGGCTGAACTTCACCGCGGTGGGCGGCGCACTGCTTTACTTTGGCGCGCGGCGGTCCTGGCGGGAGATGCTGGTTCCCATGGCGGCGCTCATGGCCACCGACTATCTGCTCACCGTCTTCAGCTACCACTACAGCTTCCGCATGCAGGACTACGCGGCCACCTGGGTCTGGTACGCAATGGCGATGGCCCTGGGCCAGATTCTGCTGCATGCCAAGACAACAACCGTCCGCGTGGCCGCAGGCGCGCTGCTCGGGCCGACCTCCTTCTTCCTGGTCTCGAACTACGCGGTCTGGGTGAGCGGCTCTGCGTATCCGTATCCCCGGACGCTGGGCGGGCTGGGCGCATGTTTTGCGGCTGCGGTCCCCTTCTATCGCAACGACCTGCTCTCGACGACCATTGTCTGCGGGCTGGCCTTTGGAGTCCCTGTGCTGGTGCGGCGGATGAACGCGTCAGAAGTGCAGACGGCCCCTGCCGAAAAGTAGTTTTCTGGACTTGTCCGAGGATGACTGGGCGTTCTCTTTGCGGCAAAGCGATTTGCCCTGTGAGATTTCTTGTCTATTTATTTGATGACACTTACAGGCGTAGAGCAGCCAAGTCCAAAGTACCGTCCAACACCCTCAGGATTCAGTCATTCTCCTTGGGAAAGTTGCCGATAAAGATCCTGTGAAGGGATCACGGTTATGCAGAGCCTAGCGTCGGAACCAGGCATCGCCTGTGCGCCGGAGCCTACCGACGGCATTCGCTACATTGCACGGCAGCCCATCCTCGACAGACGCAGCAGGTTGCACGGCTACGAGTTGCTCTTCCGCATGGGGCCGGAGGCGGCCTTTCGCGGCGATGGCGAACAGGCCACTCGCTCCATGATCGACAATGCCGTGATGTTTGGGCTGGAAAAGCTCACTGGCAGCCTGCCGGCATTTATCAATTGCACCGCAGAGGCCCTGACGAAGCAGACGGTGCAGATCCTGCCGCCAAGCATTACGGTGCTGGAGGTGCTGGAGGATCTTGAAGCCACTCCCGCCCTGATTGAGGCCTGCCGCGAGTTGAAGTCCATGGGCTTCAGAATTGCGTTGGACGACTTTGTCTGGAAGCCGGAGCTGGAGCCGCTCGTCAAGCTGGCCGACTACATCAAAGTCGATTTCTTCAAGAGCGATGCGGCCGAACGCAAGGAACTGCTGAGGCATCTGAACGGCGCACCCGTCTGTCTGCTGGCTGAGAAGATTGAGACCCAGGAGGATTTCAGGCAGGCCTGCAAGGAAGGCTTCATGCTCTTTCAAGGCTACTACTTTTGCCGCCCGGAGCTGATGAAGAATCGAAAGCTCCCCGCCAACTATCTCTCCCGCATCGAGCTGCTCAAGATGATGCGGCAGGAGTCGCTCGAACTGGCTCCGCTCGGAGAGCTGGTCAAGCGCGAGCCATCGCTGACCCACCGGCTGCTCCGCGTCGTCAATTCGCCCATCTACGCGCTTCGCCAGGATGTGGACTCGATCGAACTGGCTCTGATCGTGGTGGGAGAAGAGACCTTCCGCCGCATTGCCACCGTCGCGATCGCCAGCGAGCTCAATAGCGGTCAAACTCCTGAGATTCTGCGCCTGGCTTTTGTTCGGGCCCGCTTCTGCGAACTTGCCGCGCGTTGCTGCACACTGGCGCCCTCCGAGCAGTTCCTGCTTGGCCTGGTCAGCCTCTTTCCGGCGATGCTCGGCGTATCGATGGAAGACCTTGTTCAGTCGCTGCCCCTGCGCGAAGAGGTCCGGCTGGCGCTCACGGGCACGGCCAATCGCGAGAGAAGCCTGCTGCATTGGCTGGAGTGCCACGAACGCGGAGACTGGGATGGTTGCGATGAGATCTTCCAGTGCAACTGCTTCAATCCTGAGCAGATCTTGAAGTGCTATGTCGATGCCGTCGTCTGGGCAGAAGCCGCGCTCCGTTCCGCCGACTTGACAGCCTGATCAGTCGACTTCCAGCTTGCTGGTGCGCTTCTTCCGCATCCACCACCAGCCGAAGCCGATCACCGCAACTCCGCCGACGACGGCCAGAGCCGCCAGCCCGTGGTGCGCCACCACATCCACCGCGCCCGGACCCAGCTTCAAAACCAGCAGAGAGAGCACCAGCCAGCGGACCATCCTTCCGCAGAAGACAGACAGCATGAACGGCGCGACCCGCATCTCAAAGACGCCTGCGGCAAAGACAAATGCCTTCCAGGGTGTGGGCGGGGGAAGCATCGATGGGATCATCATCGCCAGGAACTCCTGGCGCTCGAAACGGGCTTTCATGCGCTCGTAGCGCTCGCGATTGACGCGCTTGAGCAGGAAGAGCTCGCCGCCGGCCCGGCCCAGCCCATAAGGCACGAGGCCACCCAACGCCGAGCCCGCCGCGGCCAGCAGGCAATAAAGCCAGAAGTGGCCTTTGTCCTCCCAGACATAGACAGCCAGCAGCGCATCCATGGGGATGGGGATGGTGGACGAGTCGAGCAACGCGGCCGCGCCCACGCCCCAGATGCCGAACTTGGCCAGAAACAGAGCAAAAAGCTTCCATTTGGCCATCAAACCAGCGATAAACTGCTTCAAACAGGGTCCCCTTCCACCCGCAGATCCGTCTACTAGTCAGCAACCATTGTACGAGCCGGGGCGACGGGTTTGGACTTGCTAAGGGATTTGCTCAGGATGAGAGAATAGATACAAAGGACCAAAAGAGAGCGGCGGGCGCATTTGCACCCCGAGAGGCTCCGCAGGAACGAATGCCCACCGACGAAGTGCCAACTGAAGTGAACGAGCCCAACGGTCCAGCAGGGACCACTCCCGAGCCGGGAGCTCCGAACCCGGACCCTGCAGCCGGGAGTGAGCAGACGCCTGCCTCCCCGGTCGTTCGCGGTTCGCGGTGGGTAGACTACGACACCCACGAGCTGCTCCAGATGATCAGCGAACTCGAGGACGAGCGGCGCTGGGCGCGTCTGCGCGAGGGCATCTGGCTCGCAGTCCTCATTCACCTCGCGCTGATCACTGCGCTCACCTTGCTTCCAAAATATGTCTTCAAAGTGCCGCCGGTGGTCGATTCTACGCAATCGCTCAAGCAGCACAAGGACTTCACGTATCTGGACACTCCCTTCCAGTTGCCGTCCGCGCCCGCCGTCAAGCCGGCCCCGTTGCAGCACCCATTGATCGACAAGCAGACGATGGAGGCCATGAAGAAGGTCGCGCCTCCCCAGCCAACGCCGGAGCCAGCGCCGCAGCAACCTATACCGCAACCCGTTCAGCCAACTCCGCCGCAGCAGCCCACCCAGCAACCGCAGATCGAGATGCCTCGTCCAGCGGCGGTGCCCGCGCGGCCCAACTTCGCCATGGGCTCGCAGAATCCCGCCGACCAGTTGCGCGAAGCCATGAAGGGCTCCGCGCACAGCCCCGGCATGGGTATGGGCAGCCAGCCCTCCGGCGGCAGATTGTCGATGCACCCCGGCGCAGGCTCGGGCGGCGTGCAGGTTCTCTCCGATACGCAGGGCGTGGACTTCAACGGCTGGCTGCAACGCTGGCACCGCGAGACGGAACGCACCTGGGACCCGCTCATTCCCGACGAGGTGAACGCGCCGATCCTTAAGTCCGGCATGGTGGCCATTCGCTTCAAAGTGCTGCCCAACGGCCGCCTGATGGACGGCAGCCTCGTGCTCGAAGGCCGCTCCGGCGATGTCGCGTTGGACCGTGCAGCCTGGGGCGCCCTCACCGGCTCAAACTATCCGCCGCTGCCCAGAGACTTTCACGGACCCTATCTCGAATTGCGAGCCTATTTCCTCTACAACATGGAAGCGCCAAGATAGAGCAACCTTGCACGCCAAGCACCTATCGGCAAGCTGGTAACGCCGACCTCAAGCTCAAATAGGTAGCGTCTCCATGTCAGATAGGTAACGCCGACCTCCAGGTCGGCTGTCCTGTGGGTCTCCAGACCCACAGACGTCGTTCCTTTCTCAATCTACGGATAAGTTCTAGAAGATAGCTAAGCGCAAGAACCGCAAATTTCCACGAATCGACAGAGGTGGCGCAGTTTCCTGTTAGCCGGTTATTCGACCGCAGAGACAGGTGTGCGGAATTTGTTCCGTTTGAAATACGCTTTCGCCTCGCGAGTGTTTAGCCAATAAAGGAGGAAAACCGCGAGTACAGCTTCGCCCATAAGCATCACTTTTTCAACAGGATTGACTCGAAGGAAGAAATGGAAGTCGTGGACGTTATAGAAGCAGATAAAGCAATTTAGCAGAACGAGAATCCTCGCCCAGTTCTTCCCCTTCCAAAAGAACCAAAGTACGACGTAGCCGGCAGCAATGATGAGAGTGAAGATCGTGATGAAGAACAATATGGCAAACCGCGCTTTATGCGCTGTAGGTTCCCACAAAATCGCATATCCGAGAATATTGAGAATGGCCATAAGCCATGTTGAAACTGTGACCGCCTTTGGTCGGATGACCATGTCGTCAGCTTTTGCTGCCATTCTGTTCACGATGGTGAGCCCCTAATCGTCGCAGCGATGCGTTGTACCAATAGTACAAGTCGAGAGAGGTCGCGGTTGTATCGTCGCCTATTCAGAAACTGTAGATCCGCCCTACCAACCCCGCAGAACGACCGTCACTCCCTAACTCGCCGCACAATCCCAGGACTTGATTATCTCGGTGCCGCAGTTTACCGTGTTGAGCATATCTCTCCACGGGTGACGCCTTGTCTTCTCTCAATTTCCGCTCCCATCTTGCATGCCTGATCTGCGCCCTTTGCGCTTCGCTTTCGATGCCTCTTTGCCTGGCCCAGCGACCCGTTGAGTCATGGAAGGCCGCGCACTTTTCCGTCGAGCCAAAAGTGCTGTATGAGGCAGCCTCGGCGGTGGCCGCGCCGGAGGGCGCCGTGGCAACCATCCTCGTCGACGATGAGAGCTTCACCTTCGATGAGTCGGGACGCGTCGTGCATGTGGGGCACTTTGTCTACAAGATCCTGACCCAAAAAGGCGCCGAGGGGTGGGACTCTCTTTCGGTGGGCTGGGAGCCCTGGCATGAGGCTCGGCCCGAGATCAAAGTGCGCGTCATTGCGCCGGACTATTCAGTGCACTCGCTCGACCCAAGTGCCATTACCGAGGAGCCGGCTCGCGGAGGCGACTACAAGATTTACAGCGACGGCAAGCGGCTGCGCGCGCCCTTTCCAGCCATTGCCCCCGGCGTCGTTGTCGAGGAGGAGTACATCGAGCGCGAGACCGAGCCCTTCTTCAGCACCGGCCGGGTTGGCCGGACGACCTTTGGCCACGAGCGTGTTCCCGTTGCGCATAGCAGCGTAACTTTCGATGCCCCAGCCGCTCTGCCGCTACGTTTTCATACGCTGCTGCTGCCCGATCTGAAGCCCGCGCGCACAGAGGCCAACAGCCGCGTGACCTTCACCTATGAGATGGGGTTGATGGAGGGGCTTGATGCGCGTGAGCCCAACATCCCCCCGGATGTGGCCTACTTTCCTGAGATCGAATTCTCAACCGGAGCCTCGTGGCAGGCGATGGCGGCCGAGTACTCGAAGATCGTCGACAGCCGCGCCAATCTAGCTGTGGTGCAGCCCATCGTAGACAAGCTGATTGCCGGCAAGACCAGCACCGCAGAGAAAGAAACCGCAATTCTCGATTATCTTGACCGCGAGGTTCGCTACACCGGTATCGAATTTGGCGAGGCGGCCTTGATGCCTCACGAGCTGGCCGACACGCTCAGCAAAAAGTACGGCGACTGCAAAGACAAGGCAACCTTGCTTGCTACCCTGCTGCGTGCGGCAGGCATTCCCGCTTACGTGGCGCTGCTCAACGCCGGTTCGCGCATGGACGTGCCCGCCGATCTGCCAGGCATGGGCCTCTTCGATCACGCCATCGTCTATGTGCCAGCAGATGCGAAGCGCAAAGAGCCAGCACTGTGGATCGACGCCACCGATCGCTATGCGCGCCTCGGCCAGTTGCCCGCCGACGACCAAGGCAGGCTGGCGCTGATTGCGCGACCCGAGACAACCTCTCTGGTGAAGACCCCGCAGGCCACATCGAAAGACAATGCCATCCTCGAGCTGCGCGAGTTGGCTCTAAGCGAGAACGGTCCGGCAACCGTGACCGAGAAGAGCCAGCCTAAAGGAATCTTTGAGTCGAACTACCGCGGCAACTTTGCCGACAAGCCCGACAAGGATGCGCGCAACGGCCTCACCAATTACGTCAAGGGAATGTACATGGCCGAGAAGCTCTCCGCTGTCGAACGCACCGATCCGGCCGACCTCTCACAGCAGTTCGAGCTCAAGCTGGTTTGTGAAAAGGCCAAGCGCGGCTACACCGACCTCGACAGCGCCGTGGCGGCGATTCGCCTCGAAGCCCTCTTCCAGCGCCTTCCCGACGATCTGAAGAGAAGAGAAGACCCCAATGACAAGAAGAAGAAAGACGGCGACGACAAGCCCAAGAAGCCGCGCACTACCGATTGGTGGCTCAACGAGGCATCCGTCGTCGAGTGGTGCTACAGGATTGTTCCGCCCGCCGGCTTCGTTCCCAAAGAGCTGCCCAAGGACGCAACGATTCAGGTGGGACCGGCTCTGCTGACCGAAAAGTTCTCCACGGAAAAAGACGGCGTGGTTGCGGCAGATCTTGTCTTCGACACCGTCAAACGCCGCTTTACAGTGGCCGAGGCCGAGGAGCTGCGCAATAAAGTCGCTGAGATCTCCGGCGGCTCGGCGATCCTGGTCAACTTTGAGCCCATCGGCGAAGTGCTGCTGCGCGAGGGCAAGGTGCGTGAGGCGCTTGCCGAATATCGCAGCCTGGTCGCGCTCCATCCCAGCGAGGCCGTTCATCATTTGCAAGTGGCCAAGGTGCTGCTTGAGGCGGGTATGGGCGAGTCTGCGCGGTCTGAGGCGCGGCTGGCCGTCAAGCTCGAGCCTAACTCCGCACTCGCCGAAAAGACACTGGCGCAGATTCTCAAGCATGACCTGGTGGGCCGCAACATGCGCCCAGGCAGCGATCTTGCCGGGGCGGCCGAGGCATACCGCGCCGCCATCAAGCTCGACCCCGATGACAACGGCACGCAAGGCGACCTTGCCATTCTGCTCGAATATGACGCGGCAGGACTGCGCGACAGCACCAAAGCCAAGATGAAAGAGGCCGTCGCCGAGTATCAAAAGCTGGGCCAGGAGAAGCTCTCGGAGCTGGGCATCGGCAACAACATGGCCTTCGCGCTTTTTTACGCGGGCGATCCCGAGGGTGCCATCAAGGCAGCTCAAAAGCTCAACTCCCAGCCTGCCGGCCTCTTCGCAGCCAGCGAGGCAATCCTGCACGGCAGCAAGGCGGGACTCGCCGAGGCCAACAAGCGTTCGAACGGCGACTCGGCCTTCAAGCAAACCGCGCACACAGCCGGACAGATGCTGATGAACAGCCGCCAGTATGCACTGGCCGCCGATTTCCTTGAGGCCGGCGCTTCTGGCGACAATGCAGCCCAGGTGATGGGACTGGCCACTGTACTGCGCACCGCCCAGCACCACGAAGATCTCCACTTTGCCAACACACCCGCCGACCTGGTCAAGCGCGCCTTTCTGCTCTCCATGGACCCCGAACTGACCGAAGCCAAGCTGGCAGCCATCTCCAGCCGCAATGCGCTGGAGGTGATGAAGAACGAAGATGCCGACGCGAAGAAGGAAGCCCTTGAAGCCGGCAAGAAGATGAATAGCTGGCTCGCCCGCGATGACAGCTCCATTGACGTCGAAGTCGACATCCGCATGCAGGAGGCCGAGCCAAAAGGAGAAGGCAGTGACGAGACCGGCTATCGCGAACGGCTCCAGATTCCCGGCGGCATCAACGTCACTTTTTTCGTTGTAAAAGAAGACGGCCAGTACCGGCTGCTCGACAGTGAAGACAAGCCCAATGCCGTGGCTCTTGAGATGCTCGACCGCATCAAAGACGGCAACCTCAAAGGCGCCAAGACGCTGCTTGACTGGCTGCGCGAAGACATGCATCTTGAAGGCGGCGACGATCCCCTCGGCGGAGCCGTCTTCCCCCGCTTCTGGACCAAGGGGCAGGCCGCCGATGCGCGCAAGATGAAGCTGGCCGCCGCGGCGATTCTGGCCGACACTAAGCCCACCGCGGGTCAAGGCATCGCACTGCTCGAAGAGGCGCAGAAGGATGCCGTCTCCGATCGCGAACGGACCAACATTCTGCTGGCGCTCGCCGACGGCTACTCTACTACGGATAACTACGCAAAGCTGCTCGAGGTCTCTTCCGCGCTGCTCAAGCAGGAGCCGGAGTCCCGCCGCGCCTTCTTGTTGAGCGAACAGGCGCTGATGGGGCTGAGCCGCGGAAGCGAAGCCATCGCCCGTGCCGACGAACGGCTCAAACTGCTTGAAGGCGATCAGGACGCACTCACGATGAAGATGACCGTCGAGGCCAATCAGGGCAACTTCGCGGCTGCCCGCGGCTGGGCGCAAAAACTCATCGAGCAGGGCAAGGAGAATGCCGGCCTGTTGAACGACTCGTCCTGGTTCTCGCTCTTCACCGGCAAGGTCACGGATGCCGACATCGCCATGGCCATCAAGTCCACGCAGTTGGCCAAGGACAATCCTTCCATCCTGCACACGCTGGCCTGCCTCTACGCCGAAGCCGGCAAGACCAAAGAAGCCCACGATCTGCTGCTGCGCGGCATGGACGATATGAACCTCGACGAGCCGAACGACGCCTACTGGTACGCCTTCGGCCGCATCGCCGAGCAGTACGGCGAACGCGAGATTGCCATCGCCGACTATCGCAAGCTGGAAAAACCAAAGGAGCCGTTAGCGATTCCGACTTCAACCTGGCTGCTAGCGCAGATGCGTCTAAAAGCGCTAAACGCCGACGGAAGCGCGAACAGCAAGTAGTCACGGAAAGACAGGACGGATTCTGCACGGGTGTAGTTTCCGAATTGGCGACGATATGCCCGGAACGCTGTCAGTGTGGACTGTACGGAGGGTACGGCGTATCCTGTGTGCAAGTTGCCGCCGGAAGGATATGAGCGTGAACACTAAAAACTCCGCTTGGGTTTTGTTTGCGGTTGTGTTTTTTGTCTTTGCTACTCTCTTGGGATGCGACACGCATAAGCCGATCAGTGATCGCGCTGCCAAACCCTCTGGCGAAGCCCAGCCCCTTTTTACGCCAGTAGCGGCCAGCTTGGCACAGCAAAAAATGTGCGATGAGCAAGCCGCAAAGAAATTCCGCGAGAACGGGCACGGGGCCCTAGACACCTATACAAGCCACTACGACCCCGCAGTGAATGTGTGCTATATCCGCGTTAATTCGACTTCTGCTAAGAAGTTTCCGATTGTTGCCGATGTGGTTTACGATGCATTTGGTGGGCGGATATACGCGAACTATATGTGGATTAACTCTCAGAATAAGAAATTCTGGGAAGTGCCTCCGTCTACTTGTGTAATTCACATTCCAGATAAGCCTGATGAGATATGCAAGACGGCCGCGGAGTTTGATGAGTTGACCGCGAAATACTTTGGCATTACGCAGTAGGTGCTTTGCGCAACATCGGTTTCAAGGCTTGCGATACCGGGTATACTCCTGCCTAAGATCGACCGCATGTTCCGGCGTCATGTTGGCTTTGAGGTCAGTCAACCACTTGAAAAACTCGTCGCGGCTTGCTGCGCTAAAGACTTTGCATCCATAATTCTTTTCAACAGCCACACAATCATCCTTCATTAGGTCAGCCATAGCCTTATCGGCAAAGAACGCATCACAGTACGGTGCATATGTTGAGGCGTGCGATACATCGAACATCAGCCCGGAATATTTTGTTTCGCGTTCCTCCCTTACCGCAGGCAAGCTAATTGCTTTCTTACGTAGACGTTGTTTAAAGTTGCTGTAAAGCCGCGCCGACAATTGCTGAGATGGGATTTCCTTGAAATGTTGAGAGGCAAAAAATGCCCCGATAGATCGAAGGTCAACCCTCAGATCCGTTGCAACAATAACCAGTCCTTCCACAACATCAGCCGCAATCGGGGAATCGATCAGCGCCGCGAGATCCCCGCAACTGAGCCGCGCTGCTCTTTTCGCATATTCATCAACAAAAATTTGCGCGGCGTCGTGAAACTCCAACTCCATATCTTGCTCAAAGGTGTTGCTACTATTACTCCAATCATCAAGAACATCGAGAAGGGCATCGACAGAATGCTGCTTGAATGCCCGCTTTCGATCAAAGCCAGATTCCGCTGTGAAGACACTAACACTGTATTTCTCGTCCCAGTCATGAACACTCGTTGAGATTACGTCGCGCTCTTCTTTCACGTATTGCGGGGGTTTGCCGGCAAGGAACGCTTGAAATGCCTTTAGGATTTGGGTTTCTTCAACGCGGTAGTACGACTCAAATTGGTGAGCCCGCGAGAATCTTTGAATGAAGGTAACGAGGGCATCTCGGTGATTCTTATACAAATCTGCTTCAGCAACATGGTTTGACGAATAGGGAATGGCGAGCAGCTGCAAATCGAGCAGTTCAGTAATTATCGCTAAGGCGTCGTCAACCCAATCATGCCGCCGTTCTTTGGATGCCAATGAGAAAAAGAATTGATCGAGGTAAAGAATCTTCTTCCGCGTCTCAATACCAAGCATCTCTTTTGCAATTTCCATGGGCGGGTGGCCTCGGTCTCGGCGTTCTGTTCCAACCACATTGAGGGTGCCCCCGGTCCCTCGCATTTGGGGACCGGGGAGAACTCAAAAAATCGACCGTGAAATATCATTCCCGCAAAGTCGCCTTAGCGACTGTTTATTGCTGACCTTCTTTGGGTTCCGAGTAACTGGCTAACCGCAGACTGTACCACCACTCACCTCTGCGATTCGTCCTGATCGCAGAGGGCGTTGATTGAAGCGCAGCCGATTCGCCTTCGCCTTACGGATAGATGCGATGCAATGTGCGCGCGAAGGGAATCGTCTCGCGTACATGGTCCAGACCGCAGATCCAGGCGACTGCGCGTTCGATGCCCATGCCGAAGCCGCTATGCGGAACGCTGCCGTAGCGGCGCAGGTCGAGATACCACTGGAAGGCTTCTTTGGGCAGGTTGTGCTGCTCGATGCGCGCGTTCAATAACTCGTAGCTCGAAACACGCTGCGAGCCGCCGATGATTTCGCCGTAACCCTCCGGCGCGAGCACATCCACGCAGAGCGCATAGCGCGAGTCGGCGGGGTCGGGCTCCATATAAAAAGCCTTCACGTTGGCCGGATAGCGGTGAACCATCACCGGGCGATCGTATTGGCTACTGAGCCATGTCTCGTCTGGCGAACCGAAGTCGTTGCCATATTCAAACGGCGCTTCAAGGTGGCCGTCCTTGTGGGCCTGGTTGAGCATCTCGGCGGCCTCGTCGTAGCGCAGCCGCGGGAAGGGCGGGCAGATGGATTGCAGCTTGGCCGGGTCGCGGCCTATGACCACTAGCTCCGGCGCGCGGTTCTTCAGCACCGATTGAACGATGTGCGAAAGGAAGTTCTCAGCCAATTCCAACAGGCCGTCGAGGTCAAGAAACGCGACCTCCGGCTCGATCATCCAGAACTCAGTCAGATGGCGGCGAGTCTTCGATTTCTCAGCGCGGAAGGTCGGCCCAAAGCTATAGACCTTGCCCAGAGCCAATGCCGTCGACTCGATATAGAGCTGGCCAGACTGCGTCAGATAGGCCGGGTCTCCGAAATAATCGACAGGAAACAGAGTCGAGGTCCCTTCGCAGGCCGCCGGCGTCAGGATGGGCGGGTCGGTCCGAATAAATCCATTCGTATCGAAGTACTCTGCCGCCGCGCGCATGATCTCCGCTCGAATGCGCAGAATGGCGGACTGGCGTGGGCTGCGGACCCAGAGATGCCGGTGCTCCATGAGGAAATCGACGCCGTGTTCTTTGAGAGTAATGGGATAAGGATCGGACTCGGGAACGCGCTGGACGACCTCAAGGCCTTCGACATCGAGTTCATAGCCCCCCGGCGCGCGTTTGTCGGCACGAACCTTGCCAGTGACGATGACGCTGGACTCCTGCGTGAGGCCTTTCAAAGCCTCAAAAACCTCGGCAGGCACGCTCTTGACGTGGGCCACGCCCTGAATGGTTCCGGTTCCGTCGCGAAAGATCGGAAAGAGCAGCTTGCCGCTCTCGCGCAGGTTGTAGAGCCATCCGCGCAGGGTGACGGACTGGCCCTCGTGCTGGCCAAGCGTGGCGATGGTGGCAACAGGGGGTGCCTGCGGCGCGGCAGGCTGAGTCATTGGATCTTCAGGCATGTGCTTCCTCTTCGGCCGCTTCGGCCGGACTCTCTAGAATAGCGCGCGCGGCGATTCCCGGCTTGCCTGACGGTTTTAGGATTGCCCCAGCACTACCGATTTAGTACCATAAGAATAGTTTTTGATGCGCACAACAATTCCCCCGGCATACCTCCGATCTGCCGAAAAACAAGAGGATCGATGAGCGATTTATCGACGGTTCAGAGCGAAGAGACGCAAAAGTCGCAGGTGGACACCGAGACCACCGAACGGGTCATCGCCGAAAAGCATATCGGCGAACGCATTCGGCGACTGCGGCTCAAGAAATCGATGGGCCTGGTGGAGCTGGGCAAGCACACCGGGCTTTCGGCCAGCTTTCTGTCGCAACTGGAAACCGGTCGTGTCGTGCCCACCTTGCGCAACCTGGCGCGCATCGCCATGGTCTTTTCCAAAGACCTGTCGTATTTTTTCGAGAGCGAGCCGCAGGCCGTCTTTCGGGTTCACCGGCGCACGGAGCGCGTTCGGCTGCCGCAGACCGGCGTCGAGTTTCCGACCTACTTCTTTGAGAGCCTTGGCTACCAGGTTCCGGACCGGGACATGGACCCCTACTTTGCCGAGTTTCAGCCGCTGACCAAAGAGATGGAGCCCAAGGCGCACGTACATCAGGGCTTCGAGTTTCTCTACGTGTTGGAAGGCGATCTGGAGCTTCACCACGGCGACCAGATGAGCAGTCTTGAGGCAGGCGACGCGGCCTATTTCGATGCATCCACGCCGCACTCCTACCAGTGCGTGGGAAAGAAGCCGGCCGGTGCGATCATCGTCACCATGCATCAGCCGCCGACTGCGCTGCTGGTGCCGCCGCGCACGACGAAGGCCCCAAGCGAGGCCGCATCAATAAAATAGATCCAGCGCAGGAAAACCATGCCTCTACTCGATCCCATTCCGTCACCGGTCGTGGACGCCGACTTTGCCGCTCTTGAGTGGGAGCCGCTGGTTGCCCTTGTGGCCGGTTTTGCCGCATCCCCCGTAGGCCACGACGCGATTCTCTCGCTTCGGCCATCGACGGACGAAGAGTGGATCACGCGCCAGCACCAACTTACCGGCGAAGTGCGGCTACTGCTTGAAGAGCAGATCTCCATTCCCGTCGGCGGCCTCTTTGACCCCACGCAGCACGCGGCCAAAGCGCAGATTCCCGGCGCGGCGCTTGAGGCCAACGAACTGCAAGCCATTGCGCGGCTGGCCAACGACGTAGCCTCCTGGCAATCGCTGCTGCAATCGCCCCCAGCGCGCCTCGTGGGCAAAATGCCTGGTCTCTCCTCGATCTCCGGCGCGTTGACTGGTAGCCTTCGCCCGCTGGCCGAGACCATCGAGCGCACCATCCAGCCCGACGGCTCGCTGGCCGACAACGCCTCGCCTGAGCTCGGCCGCATCCGCCGCGAGCAGGACCGCCAGCAGCGGCTCATTGAAGAAAGCCTGCGTGCAGCCCTGCGCAAGCTCTCCGCCGACGGCGCAACCCAGGAAGAACTCATCACCATTCGCGGCGAGCGCTTCGTGATCCCCGTCCGCGCCGAGCTGAAACGGCGCATCAGCGGCGTGGTTCACGGCGCAAGTTCCTCGGGGCAGACCGTCTACGTCGAGCCGCTCGAAACCATCGAGCAAAACAACGAGTTGGTCCGGCTGCTCGAAGAAGAGCAAGCCGAGATTCATCGCATCTTTGTCGCGCTCACTCGCCAGGTAGGCGGATATTCGGTGGCTCTTGTCGAAGGCGCGCGCGTCCTTGCGCTCGTCGATAGCCTTCAGGCCCGCGCCCGCTTTGCGCGTGACTACGACTGCGTGGCCCCGACGATCACGACCGATCTGCTGCGCCTTGAGGCCGCCCGTCATCCGCTGCTTGAGAGGCACTTCCGCGTAAACGGCGCGCGCCCCAACACCGGCGTCATCCCGCTTACACTGGAGCTGACCGCCGCCAACCGCCAGCTCATCATCAGCGGTCCGAACACCGGCGGCAAAACCGTCACGCTCAAGACGACAGCTCTACTCGCGATGATGGCCCAGGCCGGTCTGCCCGTTCCGGCCGGAGCCGCGAGCTTTCCCGTCTTCACGGCATTTCTCGCCGACATCGGCGACGCGCAATCGATCGAGGCCGCGCTCTCGACCTTCTCCGCACACATCACCAACCTCGACCGCCTCTCGCGGCTGGCCGGCGAAAAGTCCTTGGTCCTGCTCGACGAGCTAGGCTCGGCGACAGACCCCGAAGAAGGCTCGGCATTGGCTGTTGCGATTGCCAGCCACTTCTTGACGGCGGGAGCGTGGTCGCTCATCTCCACGCACCACACCTCGCTCAAGGTTTACGCGGCCAACACGCCCGGAGTGCTCAACGCCGCAGCCGGCGTGGATGAAGTGACGCTCGCGCCTAACTATCAACTGCGGCTCGGCGTTCCCGGCGCGTCTGCTGGAATACAGACCGCTGAACGGCTCGGCCTCAACGCCGCAATCATCACCGCCGCGCGTGAGCGACTTAGCTCGCAGCAGGTTGACATCGCCCGCTTTCTCGACCGCATGCACGCCGAGCTCACGCAGCTCGAAGAGGACCGCAAGGCCGCCCGCACCGAGCAATACGCACTGAATCAGGAGCGCGCAAAACTCGCGCGCGAAGGCGACGTCGAACTGCGCAAACGCACCCGCGAGCTTGAAGCCAAACTCGCCTCTCTGCTCAAGGACTTCGAATTCCAGATGCGTGAAACGGTACGCGCTATCGAAGATCGCGTCGGACAGCAAAAGCTCTCCAAAGAAGCCGAACGCCGCATCCTGCGCCTGCGCCGCGAGTTTCAAGAGAGCTTTAACCAGACCGTTGTGGCCCATCGCACCGGCGCGGATGTTGGCGACACCAATGCCCAGCCGCATGTATTGAAGCACATCGCCGTCGGCGATCAGGTGCGCATCAAGTCGATGAACAAGATTGGCGTCGTGCAGCGCGAGGTCGAGAAAGATCTTTTTGAAGTCGCCCTCGGCCCCATCAAAATGCGCGTCAAACGCGACGAGCTCCTTGAACCGCTGCCCACCGCCGATTCCGCGTCCAATCAAAAAGCTGACCCTCTGGCCGCCGCTCGCAGGCAAAAGAACATCCATGTCACCGTGACCAACGCCAATACCGACGAGATGCGCATGGAGATCAACCTCATCGGCCGCACCGTCGACGAGGCCACCGGAGAGTTGGAGCAGTATCTCGATCGCGCCTTCCTCGCCGGCCTGCCGCGCGTCCGCATCATCCACGGCCACGGCGCAGGCATCCTCCGCCGCGGTGTCCGCGAATTCCTAAAGAGCCACCCCCACGTAGCCACCCTCTCCGAAGCCCCGCAAAACGAAGGCGGCCAAGGCGCAACGCTGGTGGAACTGCGGCAATAATTCGACTAGAATTCCTTTCGAGGGTAGCTCGCATGCTGAACCGGAGGTCGCTGCTTCGCTTCTTTGGCATATCCGTTGGATCGCTTGTCGCCAATCAAATACTAAGAGCAGACGACCTTCCGACCCCGCCGGAGCCATTTGGCTTCAAAATGAACTGGGTTTGCGTCAAGTGCGAAAGTGTCGACGAAGTCGTGAGTGCACTATCAATGCGTTCGCCCCGAAATGCAAGTTGGAAGGCAGGGATCGAGTGCGCTTATCAGCTGAAGGAAGTCTTCATCGCCCCTCCGGTTCTTGGATGGATTTCGATCATTGGATTTGCGAGCGGCGATCTCGAACGCAAGAACTCTGTAGCCGCAGCGAAGAAAAGAATCGGAATGGCGACACCGCACTTTCAGGCGGTATGCGCTTTCTGTACCCACCGCGTGGTTGAGTACCACCATTGGATCAGGGCGACAGAAGGGAGAATCAATCGCTGCTTTGCCTATCTTGGGGAGCGCGGTGAAGTCCTCTGCAATGAGGGGAACATCACGGATGCGGAACGACATCTGGGCTTCGGAAGCAAACCGCCAGATGAATGGGAGCCTAACGAACAGGACGTCATGACGGTCGCACGTGGCTGGAGCTACGATCCCTCATCTCTTTCCGCGAGGTCGGCGAAACCGAAATTCGGCACGATTGCGACTTGGAATTGACCGACATTGCCAGAAGTTGAACCCCACTGATGAAGTTGCACCAAAAGTTGGCCGATAGCGATAAGGAGGTGCCGATGTTGGAGGGATTGAAAGACGTGACCTTTGCGAACGAGGCGGAAGAAGCCGCGTGGTGGGAGGCGAACGAGGATGCTCTCGCCGATGAATTTGAAAGAGTTTTAGGCGAGGGACGAGTAGGCTCGGGCACTCTTGTCATTACCGGGGACTCTACCGTCACCAGGGTAGACCTCAACCCAGAAGATATTGCCATCGCCCGAGTGCAGGCCGCCGCTCGCGGTTTGCGCTACCAAACTTACCTGAAGATGATCATTCACGAGGCTCTGCGCAAGACTGCTTGATCCTCGGCTGCAGATGAGCATCGAGCCCGGCAAAGCGTTCATCGAGAATCGCAAGACTCGTGACATATCTCAGGAGAATCTGCCCTAAGGCAGGCCTGGTCCACGTGCACTTTCTTATTTGACTGCGGAATGAGCGGCGGCACCGCCATATTGTCTATGACGCCAGATCAGTGCGCGGCATTCAAATCGTTGCGAGGCATAAATTCCAGAACTCTGATCCCGTCGAACTCCCCCAGACTGCGGACAGAGTGCGTTGCTGTGGCGCTTTGACTAAGCCAATCGAGAGTGCCATAAGACGGCCGAAATGCAAGGGCAAGAAAGCGCTCATGCTTCCGGGCGGCCTCTTGCAGGAACCCCGAACCAACCCGCATCGCCTCGCCGTTCAGCGCACGGGGCATCGGTACAACCGGCACGCTAAGCCGATAGTAAGAAAGCGGCGTAAAAAGCCTGCTCTCTTTTGCCGAATCAACCGGCATAGTCTCGTAATCGGCCTCGGGAAAGTCGCTGCAAATCAACACCGGTGCGCCGTCTGTGGAGGCATTCTTTTCGGCGTACTCCAGTGCATATTTCCAGGTGTAAAGATGGTGTCTGAAAAATGGAGAATTATAGTGCTGAAAGGCAGTAATCCCAACGAGTGCCACACAGAACAGCAACCGTGCAACTCGGGATCGAAAGGGGCTCAAAGCAAAAGCCCAGCACAGCGCGATTCCCGGAACCGCAACCAGGCGATGCCGGGGAGCAAACGTATGCAGCGGCGTTCCCGCACTCACGCCGTAGAGAATCAAAATCGGAATCAGTGCGAGCAACGCGCAGACCAGAAAATGGCCAGTCTCCAGATGTACCTTCTCGCTTTTTCGAACGATGATCCCCACGCAGAGTGCGGTCACGAAAAAGACAAGAAGCACAGACCCCGGCGCGAGCGTATCGAGCAACTCCCCCAGCTCCGGAGCCAACTCGTAAACGTGACTCTTGCCCGTTCGAAACATGGAAAGCAGTCCGGGAATCACCGGCAAAAATGCCAAAGCGAACGCTCCGAAGGCGACGCCGAGCTGCCTTTGCAGTGTCTTGCGATCATCTTTCTTGACGATAAAAAAACAAAGAACAAGAGCGGGAAGAATGATTCCGAAAAGATAATGGAACCAGACAATCCAGGCCGCCATGAGGCCAAACAGCGCCGCCAGCCAGTTGGAATTGTTGTGCCTTAAGCGAAGCAGAATCAGGATGGCTGCATTGGTTGCCAGCACAGCAAACGCATAAGGCCGCACGTCGATGGAAGCGAAAATCACAATCGGATGAAGGCAGAAGATGATGACAGCGATGATGGCGATATCGCGCTCAAAGAGCTCGCGCGCGGCCAGGTACAGCAAGTAGACCGCGCCAAGCATGGCAAGAATGGATGGAACTCTGAGCGCAATCTCGCTGGCTCCGAGAATCTTGGTCGTAAGCCAGAGAATGTAGGCATAGGGGGGGAAAGAAACACCACCCAGGTGAGACGGTATCCCAGAGAAGCCTGCGCTTATCTGGTAATATGATCCCGTTTCATCAAACCAGAGTGGAGCGCCAATAGCGATAAACCATACAGAAATAGATACGGCGAGAGCGAAGCCGCAGATCGCGTAGTAGGCGTAATCCTGATTGGGCAGGCGATTGTCGAGCGATGGCCTGCGAATTGCATTTGGTAATTCCACTAGATCAAATCCTTCGTCATTGCGCCTATCATGGCAAAAATATCCATTCCATTGGTCAGAATGTTGACACGCGAGGGCGAGCGAGCATGGTTACAACATCGCCATGCCGCGGAATGTTCAACGCATACAAGTGATAAAGGAAATTCGCGATGGACCTCTGCACAACACCGAAGTTTCCCTCTGGAGGGCCACCAGGAAGCCATTCGATCGCCATACGGTAGAGAGGTGAATAAAATGGGAATCCCCATCCGAACATATCCACAACCTCAAGCCCCGCGCTCTCTGCCTTGGCGCGCAACTCAACATCGGAATAATTGCGAATATGGCCGATAGCTAGTTCTGACGGACGCATGTGTCCGCGCATGGTGGCCACCAGAACCCATTTCTTCGCCATCAGCGCCAAGTTTCTCAATGCAGCCGTATCATCTTTGAGGTGCTCAACAACCTGGTTGCACATAACCAGATCGAACCTATCGTCTAGCTTTTCCTTCTGTGCATCCAGTTGCTTGAAAATGGCTCCCGGCACATGTTGCGCGGCAACCGCGAGCGCCTCACTCGAAATGTCTGTACCTGTGAGAACAAGATGCGGCATGGCTTGGGCCATCGCCCTAAGGTTATCTCCGGAACCACATCCCACGTCGAGCACGCTGCGTACATCGAGCTTTGTAATCAGCTTGACCAGCGCTTCCCGTTGCCGGCGATGCACTGGGCCATAACGTTGTTGGTCTCCCCAGGTCTCAGTCCAAAGTTGATCATATGTTTCAGTGCTCATGAATGTGAATCCCCTTTTCTGCAACCGTTCACCATTTATGCTAAGGCCTCAGCAGGCCAAGCACTTTTAGCCGCGAGCCCACTCTCTGCAGTATCCTTGAATCCCTCAGGTATCGGCGCCATCCAACTGGACCTAGGACAAGCAACTCAAAAAAAACTGATAGTGGCTTAGTGGGCTCCCCCCGAAAGGAAGCCGACAAAGCGGAATTGACCGCGATTGACACCCTTGCTGCTCGCTCTACCGATGCTCTGCGCTTTCCTGTGCCCGGCCAATTGTTTAAATGGTGGAAAAGTACAGTTGATAGCTGCTCTTCCCATTCGTTCGGTTGTAGCTTTCGCTTGTTCGTCTGCGAGGCAGAGTGAACGCGAAAGCCGCTGAGTTTTTCAGCAATGAATCGAACTGGGCCAAGCGCCCCCAAGCGAAGCCAAAGATCCCAATCGGCCGAAAACCAGAGAGCCTCATCCATTCCTCCTGACTCAAGCACAGCCTTTCTACGAAAGACCGGCGAGTTGATTGCGATAAAGTCCTGAACGAGGAGGCGTTCTATAAACTCTTCCGGCTGTACATCGCCTTCGGAGAGTGGGCAGGTCCAGGAGCCAAGTTCTTTTCCATCTGGCCCCACAAATATTGCATTGTGAACTATGAGCGCTCCGTTGCTTGTCTCCATCTCCGTCCAAAGCCTCGTGAGCCTGCCAGGAAGCCAAAGGTCGTCTTGATGAAGGAAGCAGGCCCAATCACCCCTGGCTTCGCGCAATGCGATATTACTGATAGCCACCCAATTTCCAATTCTCTCTGGAGTGATCAGCCGAACGGGAAGAACTTCTGCATAGTCGCGCACTATTTCAACGGTGCGGTCTGTGGAACCGTCATCGACAATAACCAGCTCGATTCCATCGCGATACTGTTGGCACACGCTATCGAGGGCCGCGGCAACGAACCTTTCGCCGTTGTACACAGGCATAATGACGGATAGAAGAGGTTTCATTGAGTACCTGTCGAGCACCGCTGCCGATCTAGCTCCGCATTCTGTACGGCTAAAGGGGGATGCCGTTGAACCAGAAACGCAACATTATTACGCCATGGCCAAACGGTGCCGGTATGCCTTATCGAGTCGGGACCGAAAGTGCTCGTGAGCATCGCGTTGATGCCGCTCATTGTGAAATAGGAAACATTGTCGCCCGTCAGATACCTGTCGGAAATATTGCAGAGCCAGTGAATGGGGCTCGCAGAAATCACCCAGTCCTTGAATAGTAGATTTCCATTTGGCGTCAATAATCGATCGATAGCATATAAGAATGCCCCTCGCTCATTTATCGGAACATGGTGCATAACGTCGGCCAGTACAACAAGGTCAAACGACCCTGGTTCGCGATTTGCGACAGACTCGACCGTTTCTTGGCAAAAGGTTATCGCAGAAGCATCTCCACGGAAAAGTCGCCCAATCTTTGAAGTAATATCGATCGCAGTTACGGAAGCGGATGGATAGGATTTTACAATCCGCTCAGTCATGAATCCTTCCCCGCAGCCGACCTCCAAAATTCTGTGTGCTCGAGGAACCCATACGCGCATAAGATCGGCCAGCTTGTCGAGATCAACAAAGATTCGACGATACATTTCTGCTACTCCGTGCTCGAATGGACCAAACATCCGCCGAATCGATGAACCAAGGGAATAGGGCATAATCACATATCCTCAAGTACAATTTGTTCTCGGATGATCAGTGGGAGTGCGCTACAGGTAGCAGCATTTTCATTTCGGATTTGTTCTCACCGTTCTTTGCGCATCTTGGATATTGCATAGGGTTGGTACTGTTCTACGCCAGTGTTTTCTGATCGCAGACGTTCAAGCCTTGACTCGCCGGTGATGGCGGTGGAGTAACATTGCCGGCCATACATGTAACTTCCTAACATTTGTCCGTAAGCCGGAGAAACAGCGCTTCGGCAGCAATCTCAAGACCTCCTTGGTAGAAAGCAATAATTGTTGGATGCCATCAAAATCGTCATGGCGTCCGCCAGATCTCGGTTGAATTCGGCCATGCTGCATCCGGGAAAGGAATGGAGAGGTAGACCATGCGATTTGCTTCCTTGCGTCCAAGCACTACAGAATCCAGAATCAGTCCGCACGCCAGCGACAGAAACGAAAGCAGCATGAGCCCCATGGAAAGAATTGCAGTGGGCAAACGTGGCACCATGCCGGTCTGGTGGTACACCACGAGCACGGGAAAGCTAAGCACGCACCCAAGTACAAACAAGACCAGAGCCGCGATGGAAAAGAACTGAAGCGGACGTTCCTGCTTGATCAGCCAGACAATCGTTCGCAAAATGCGCAATCCGTCAGAATAAGTTCGCAGCTTGGAAGCCCCGCCCTCAACGCGTTCGTGATAGGGAATATCCATCTCGCCCAAAGGTACCCTCAACCCCAGGGCATGAACAGTCAATTCCGTCTCGATTTCAAACCCGGAAGAAAGTGCCGGGAAAGACTTCACAAAGCGCCTGCTGAAAACTCGACAGCCAGAGAGCATATCAACGATACGATCGCCGAATACCCACGCCACAATGCCGCTCAATAGAATATTTCCTGCGCGATGGCCTGCCCGGTATGCAGCCTGATGGGTGCTTACTCGCGTGCCGGTCACCATGTCGAGACGGTCCTGTATAAGCATGTGAACCATCTTCGCTGCTGAGCCGGCTTCATATGTGCCGTCTCCATCCACGAGAACATAGATATCCGCTTCGACATCCGAGAACATACGCCTGACGACATTTCCTTTTCCTCGAAGCATTTCGTAGCGGACATGTGCGCCAGCCTGCAATGCCAGGGGGCCAGTCTCGTCCTGAGAGTCATTGTCGTAAACGTAGATCTCAGCATCGGGCAGGGATCGGCGGAAATCCGCCACAACGCCTGCAATGGCGGCAGCTTCGTTGTAGCAAGGGATCACTACAGCGACCCTCGGAACGCTTCCGCTACTTCGGTTTTGCTCTTGGCAGCTTGCTTCGTCCATTCGGTCTTCCATTTTGAGCAGCTTTGATTTGATCCGAAAAGTTACACAGAGACTACCATAGTCCTTGAGATTAGCGCCTTCAAGCAAACTCTCGTCTTCGGCTCATAAAGCTTCCCGGCGCTCATTCGCAGTACAATCGACACCATGAGTTTTCCTGTCACACGGATGCGCCGCCTCCGGCGCACGGACTCCCTTCGAGCGCTGGTGCGCGAGACCGCCGTTACCCCCGGCGACCTGATCTACCCGCTCTTTCTCTGTCCCGGCAAAGGCGTTCGACGCGAGATCGGCTCCATGCCCGGCGTCTTCAATCTCTCCATCGACGAGGCGGTGCGCGAGGCCGAGGAGGCCGCCAGCCTCGGCCTCGGCGGCCTGCTGCTCTTTGGTCTGCCTGAAACCAAAGACGAGCAGGGCTCCGGTGCATACGATGACGACGGAATCGTCCAGCAAGGCCTGCGCGCGCTCAAAGCCTCGCCCGCCGCCAAGAAGCTGGTCCTCATCGCCGACGTTTGCCTCTGCGAATACACCAGCCACGGCCATTGTGGGATTGTGCAGGAAACCCCCGGCGGCTTCGAGGTCGACAACGACTCCACGCTCGATTTGCTCGCCCACGCAGCCGTCAGCCTGGCCCGCGCCGGAGCCGACGTCGTGGCCCCCAGCGACATGATGGACGGCCGCGTCGCAGCCATTCGTAGCCTGCTCGACAATCTTGGATTCGAGCAGACGCCAATCCTAAGTTATGCCTCAAAGTTCGCCTCGGCCTTCTACGGACCCTTCCGCGAAGCCGCCGACTCCGCCCCCCAGTTCGGCGACCGCAAGACCTATCAGATGGACGGCGCAAACCTCCGCGAAGCCCTGCGTGAGATCGACCTCGACCTCGAAGAAGGCGCAGACATGATTCTGATGAAGCCGGCCATGCCCTACCTCGACGTCATCCGCGCGGCCCGCGAACGCACCGGCGTGCCCATCGGCGCCTATCAGGTCTCCGGCGAGTACTCCATGCTCCAGGCCGCATTTGAAAGAGGCTGGCTCGACCGCGACCGCGCCATCCTAGAATCGTTAGTCAGCATCCGCCGCGCCGGCGCAGACTTCATCGTGACCTACTTCGCAAAAGAAGCCGCCAAGCTCGTCTAGCCCCGCAATTCGAGCCCGATCACGACTCCCTTTGGCGTTTGTCAGTACCGAGTCAGCGGGGTGACGACACTCTCAGGTGCAAAGCGCTCGGCTGTCCTCACTCGTGCCGGTATGCCTTAAGTTCCTCGGGGCTGATTTCAGCAGAGGGTACAAGCCGGTAGTGTTTCTCCTCGACGATCACGACTTGACCTTCATCGATTGTCAGTTCAAACATCGCAATCTTCTTCTTCTTGTCTTCCATATCGATAAACTGCGCGGAAACCGAGCGACAAACAAGCGAGGGGAACTTCGCGGCACAACAAGCCAAATCCTGACTTGTCTGTACCACCGAAAGCTGATCTTTTCCGCCCTTCGCCTGAACCGGAATCACGTACTGGACACCCTGCCGATCAACCGCAACGTAGACTTCGTCGATCTCGATCTGGCCAATTCTCTCAACAGAAGTGCGCATGTGGCTTTGAAGGGGGTAAGCCGTTATTCCGAGGAAAACATCTATCAGGCGGTTGTAGCGAACTTTTGCCAGCAACGCTTGTTCGTCGTTAAGCGCGTAAGCGCTGATTATCTCAGGTGTTGAATCCGGTACCTTGATCACTCTGAGTGCGGGATTGGGAAGAATCCTGTTCAGCGGAACGAGACGTAATCTGTAACGTCCCTTTCCGGTCCCCTCGATAATCCATTCCTTCCCTTTAGGCTGAGTCTTGACAATTCGCGCGGGGAGCGGAGTTCGGTACCGCATAGAGTAGAGCGCGTCGGGCAGATTCTTGGGGTCCAATTTCAGCAAATCCGCCGCGCGTTCAAGGTCGGACTTCGCAAACGCGACCTCTTTTTCGCCGGCCTTGTATGCGCAGAAGTCCTTGTCAAAGAAGACATGCTCCAAGACCCGCTTATAAACGTTTTCCTTCTTTTCGAGAGCCAATTTACTCCTCACATGCCATCAGGTCCGAATCTCGCGCTGGCTCCGACTTGTACCGTTCATTTCTCGGGTGTGGTTCGAAACGGTTGGCTGGCGATCACTACAAGGATAATAATGCACCATAGCGCCGTCTTGATTCGATGGAATGGAGTTTTTCATCATGGCAGACAATCGATCACCCGAGAGCAGAAGCGCATTGATGTCCCGCATTCGCGGCAAAGACACTGCGCCGGAAGTTGCAGTGCGTCGCGTCCTCCATTCTCTTGGATACCGGTTCCGTTTACACCGGCGGGATTTACCAGGCACTCCCGACATCGTTTTCCCATCACGGCGGAAGGTCATTTTCGTTAACGGCTGCTTTTGGCACGCCCACGGATGCCGCATTGGCCGCCCTCCAAAATCCCGTCCAGAGTTCTGGCTGCCAAAGCTGCGAAAGAACCGTCTGAAGGACAAAAGGAACCTGCGGGCATTGCGCAACTCTGGTTGGGGTGCGATGACCGTTTGGCAATGTCAAACAGGGCATTGCGAAGAACTGGAAGAGCGCCTCATTTCCTTTTTGGGCCCTCCTGGAAGAATTCCGATCGACAAGCAGGGCAGAACCCGGTAAGCTGGTACTTGAAAACAGGAGGACGAAGGTGCCAAGACCGATCGGAATCGACTTGTTCGCTGGTGCTGGGGGCCTTGGATTGGGCTTCGAGCAGGCTGGTTTCGATATTGTTGCCGCAGTTGAGATCGATCCAATCCATTGCGCTGTACACGCCTTCAACTTTCCTCAATGCGCTATGTTGTCTCGATCTGTTATCGGGCTGACCGGAGAAAAAATAAGGAAGCAGGCTGGGATAGGCCGCAGGCATATCGACGTCGTATTTGGTGGTGCGCCCTGCCAAGGATTCTCCTTGATTGGTCATAGGATGCTCGATGACCCACGTAACAACTTGGTTCGAGAATTTGTACGCATTGTGGCCGAACTGAGACCGTCCTACTTCGTCTTCGAGAACGTCAAGGGGTTAACAGTCGGGGACCATAGGTCACTTCTAGACGAGTTGATTCAGGAGTTCGAGCGAGCCCACTATAGAACACGTTTGCCTTGGAGGGTTCTAGACGCGGCTGAGTTTGGCGTACCGCAACACCGCGAAAGGCTTATTTTAATGGGCGCAAGAGATGGGCTTCGATTGCCGGAATATCCAGCGTCGCGTTACCGGCCCGCCGATGTTGGGAATCGTGGCATGCTTCCCAAAGGGCCCACCTGTCAGGAAGCGCTGAGCGACCTTCCGAACGCGGAGGAGTTCGCGGACCTTTCCCATTCCGACGAAGTGCGAACGACTGCGTGGGGGCGTCCGAGTCGCTATGCACAGGAAATGCGGTGTATAGGAAGCGATTCTTGGCATTTTGGCTACACCCGTCAGTGGGACAAGCACCTGCTCACATCCAGCCTGAGAACTGAGCACACCGCGATTTCGAGAAGGCGATTTGAGGAGACGGAGCCCGGACAAGTCGAGCCGATATCCCGTTTCTACAAACTTGCAGCTCGGGGACTTAGCAATACTCTGAGGGCGGGAACGGACTCCTCTCGCGGTGCCTTTACGAGCCCAAGGCCCATTCACTACGCCTATCCACGATGCATAACGGTCCGCGAAATGGCCAGGTTGCACGGGTTCCCAGATTGGTTCCGATTCCACCGGACTAAATGGCATGGCGCGAGGCAGATCGGGAACGCGGTGCCACCACCGCTCGCCCGAGCAGTCGCCACGGAGATCGCCAGGGCTCTTCACTATGGGCCAAGGCAACAAAGAGACTGTATTGCGCTCGGAGATCCGGAACTTCTCCGATTGGGCATGTCAGAAGCAGCTGACTATTTCGACGTTCCAATTACGATTGGAAAGCGTGACCGGAAAAGCGGCACAAAGAAGAGGAAACAGCACGAAATCGAGGCGGAGCTAGAGCGGGTGTTTCCATTCGAAGAGCTTATGCCGGTTAATTTCTAATCGTCGATTGATGCCAAATCTCGGAGCCATCCACCGGCCCAAGATCAGTATCGGCAAGTCGGCGGGTAGCCCCGATCCCGGGATATTTCCAAAACACAAATCAGGGTGCCCCCGGTCCCTCGCACTCGGGGACCGGGGAGACCACGAACCTCAAGCGAGCGGAGAGCGAGCAGTTGGCCGCACCGCAGGTGCCTGGGAGTTGAACATGAGTACCGCGCAATCTACCCCTTGATAAACGCCAGCAGCTCCGCGTTCACCTTGTCCTTGAGGGTCGAACACATCCCGTGCGGCGCGCCCGGATAGATCTTCAGCGTCGATCCCTTCACCAGCGCAGCCGAAAGCAGCGCCGAGTCGTTGATCGGAACGATCTGATCGTCGTCGCCGTGCAGAATCAGCGTAGGCACATCAACCTTTTTCAAATCCTCGGTAAAGTCCGTCTCAGAAAAAGCCTTGATGCACTCGTAACAGGCATTGAGCCCCGCCTGCATCCCCTGAAGCCAGAACGAGTCGCGCAGGCCCTGCGAAACCGTCGAGCCAGGCCGGTTCGCACCATAAAACGGCCCGCTGAGATCCTTGAAGAACTGCGAGCGGTCGGCCTGAACGCCAGCTCGGATGTCGTCAAAGACCTTGATCGGCAGCCCAAGTGGATTGGTCTCTGTCTTCAGCATCAACGGCGTTACCGCCCCGATCAACACAGCCTTCGCCACGCGCTTCGTCCCATGCCGGCCAATATAGCGCGCCACCTCGCCGCCGCCGGTCGAGTGGCCAACGTGAACCGCGTCTTTCAGGTCGAGCGCCGCAGTCAGCGCCGCCAGGTCGTCGGCATAAGTATTCATCTCATTGCCGTTCCAGGGCTGACCCGATCGGCCATGCCCGCGGCGGTCGTGCGCAATCGCGCGATACCCATGCGAGGCGAGGAAGGCCATCTGGTCCTCCCACGCATCGGCGTTCAAAGGCCAGCCATGGCTGAAGACCACGGGCTGACCCGCTCCCCAGTCCTTGTAATAAATCTGCGTCCCGTCCTGCGTAGTAATTGTCGGCATGAAAAAACCTCCTGGTTTTCGGTTGGGGGAAGATAAACGTCGTCGTCTCTAAAACTTGCGGTTGACCTGATCGCAAGTCACCCTGCATCTCTCTCACTGGACTTGAGATGCTCTGCATTGGTTCAAGTTGCAGCCTTTCTCCGCCCCCAAGCACCGGCTCTGAAAAAAGATCCGCATGGCCGTTGCTTGGCCGGGCGCACCCGCGTGTGTTCTTCTAGAAAGACCAGCCCATGCTCAAGCGACTCGAAAGCTATTTTGAATTCGCGCGCCTCAAGACCAACTGGCGCACTGAAATCCTGGCCGGCGTCACCACCTTCCTGACCATGGCCTACATCGTGCTGGTCAATCCGGCCATCCTCGCCGCCGCCGGAATGCCGCTCGCCGCCGTCACTGCGGCCACCTGCCTGTCTGCGGGTTTCGCGTCGATCATGATGGGCATCGTGGCGCGCTACCCCATCGCGCTCGCCCCCGGCATGGGCCTCAACGCCTACTTCGCCTACACCGTCTGCATCAAGATGCATGTGCCCTGGCAGACAGCCCTCGGTGCGGTCTTTCTCTCCGGCGTCATCTTTCTCGCGCTCACCGCCGTCGGCATCCGGCAGATGATCCTGCACGCCATTCCTCACGAACTCTACGCAGCAGTCGCCAGTGGCATCGGCCTCTTCATCGCGCTCATCGGCTTTCGCAACGCCGGCCTTGTCGTTGGCGACGCAAACACGCTCGTCGGCCTGGGCAGCATCCGCAATCCCACCGCGGCACTGGCCCTGCTCGGACTGCTCGTCATGGTAGCTCTTGAAGTCAAAAAGGTTCGCGGCGCCATCCTCATCGGCGTTCTCTCCATCACCGGCCTAGCCTGGGCCATGGGCCTGACCCACTGGACGCCCTCCACCGGCGGCATCCAGTCACTCGCATCAACAGCACTGCAGCTCGACATTCGCGGTGCACTCAACAAAGGCCTGCTCGAAATCGTCTTCGTCTTCTTCTTTGTGGATCTCTTCGACAACCTCGGCACCCTGGTCGCCGTCACCAAGCGCGCCGGCCTGATCGAGGCCGACCACTCCATTCCACGCCTTAATCGCATTCTCTTCACCGACGCCACCGCCACCGTCTTCGGATCGCTCACCGGAACCTCTACCGTCACCAGCTACGTCGAGTCCACAGCCGGCGTGGCTGCCGGAGGCCGCTCGGGCATCACCGCCATCGTCACCGGACTGCTCTTTCTGCTTGCCATCGCAGCCGCTCCGTTTGTCGGCATTGTGCCCGCGGCCGCCACCGCGCCGGCGCTGATCCTGGTCGGCTCCATGATGCTCGCCTCCATCGGAGAAATTCACTGGCACGATCCGCTGGTCGCCGTTCCCGCCTTTCTCACCCTCGTGCTCATTCCCTTCACCTGCTCCATCGCCAACGGCCTCGGCTTTGGCATCATCGCCTGGGCCGCTCTCCACCTGGCTACCGGCAAGCTCCGCAAGCAAGACTGGCTGCTCTACGTGCTCGCCGTTCTCTTCCTCGCGCGCTTCCTCTATCTGGGCAGCAGCTAACGTTCTTTTTTGACAAGAACGAATTGCGCCGGGTACTTTCTAGTTAGCACACCCTTTTACTGCGTATCACCACTCCCCCCCAAGGGGTCATCGGAGTTTCCTAGGTTTTTAGGACGAGGACGGCCTATGAAATGCGATTGGTGCGGATCGATCGACCTGCGAGCCTCTCGGTTCAGGCAGCGGGACATACCCCGCCTGTTTCTGTTTCAGTATCCGGTCCGGTGCCGCGCTTGCCATCAGCGGAGTTTTCATAGCCTTCTCTCGGTCTTGAAAATTGCTCCAGCCTCCAATACACATTCTCCTGCAAATCGCCCTGGAGTGGCCTTCCAAGCCCCGCGCCGCTTGCACGCTCGATGGACCGTGAAATGCCGTTCGTGCGGCTCGGCCAATCTGCGCACCTCGCGATTCCAGTTGCCGGATCTCGCGCAATTGCTCCGGCTGCAATATCCCATCCGCTGCCGGAGTTGCCGCGAACGCAGCTACCGCTTCCTCTTTCTGCTCTGGAGGATTCCATCTCCGGCACGAGCACATCGCATGGAAAGGGAAGTCGAAGGCGCGCCACGCGGATTCTAGTCGAAGGATCTGCATTTCGTGATCCTGGCGAATGGGTGGGAAACCACGAGTCCGAAACAGGAACCCCTCTCCGGTTTCAAAGCCTGACACTCTCCTCGAACCGCCCTCCGCGCGCTATACTCGCTGCCAGGACTAACCCATGGAATTCTCGGCTCTGTTTTCTTCGAATCTGGTGCAAAACGCCGCCGGACTGACAATCCTTGTCGCGCTTGTCAGCTATATGGCCACCTTCATCAGCTCCGTCATTTTGGCTCGCCGCAAAGACAAGCTCGATCTGGTCAACCGACGCCTCAATGAGTTTTACGGCCCCCTCTACGTCGCCTCCCAGGCGGGAAATATCGCCTACCGCTCGCTGCTCAAAAAGCAGGGCAAGACGCAGAGCTTCCCCATCCTCGACAGCGAGATGAAGGAGTGGATGCTATGGATGACGACCATCTTCATGCCCCTCAACGACGAGCGCGAGAAGATCATCATCAAAAAGGCCTACCTCATCGTCGAAGAGCAGATGCCTCAGTGCCTGCTCGACTTTGTCACTCATGTCGTGGGTTACAAGGCCGTCGTGGCCAAGTGGGCCGAGGGCGACTACACCGAACGCCGCTCCACCATCGGCTGGCCCCCCGAGTTCGACATCTATGTCGAGCGTTCCTACGCCGCCCTCAAAGCACAGCAGACCCATTTGCTGCATAGCCACACATGGCGCGCCTGGCACCGGCTCTTCCCGGGGAAACGGCACGTTTGATCCGGCAATAAATACTGTGGGTGCCCCATCCATTCCTGCGTATTTTGCAGGAATGGATGGGAAGCTACGAACCCCAAGGTACGTAATCACGCGGTCAGAGACCTGGTACAGTAGCCGCGTGCTTTGGCAATTGCATGAACGTAGCGCCATTCTCCAGACCGGCTGTCGTGCGGGCGTCCCCGCCCGCGCTCGTCCAAAGCCAATGACCAATTCTTGCAGTCATGGCCTTGGCGGATCATCCGCGCTGCTTCACTTCGCCCGCTCAAAGTTCAACGAGCCGGAGTTGATGCAATAGCGCAGCCCGGTCGGCCGCGGCCCGTCGGGAAAGACATGCCCCAGGTGCCCGCCGCAGGCGGCGCAAGTCACCTCCACCCGGCGCATTCCAAAGCTTGCGTCCTCGTGCTCCGCCACAGCCTTCGAGTCGGCCGGAATCGTAAAGCTCGGCCATCCGCACCCCGAGTCGAACTTCGCCCCGCTCGCAAACAACAGCGTCCCGCAGCCCGCGCAGTGGTAGTTTCCCGTCTCATGGTTCTGGGTCAACGCGCCGGTAAATGCGCGTTCCGTGGCCTTCTCACGCAAGATGCTGTACTGCTCCGGCGTCAGCCGTGCGCGCCACTCGGCCTCCGTCCGCTCCAGCTTCTCCGGCCTTTCAGACTTCCCAACCGCATCGCTCATCGTGCGCCTCCTCATCTCGTCTCCACGCGTCTCGTCACACGGGAATTGGATGCGCACGGCCTGGAAAGGAATCCGACCGCAGCTTTCAGATCTCGGCAATCAGCTCAATCTCGACCAGAACATCTTTCGGCAGCCGCGCAACCTCGACCGTCGAACGCGCCGGAGGCTGAACGCCCTGTCCGCCGAGATAGCTCTCGTAGATCGCATTCATCGCGGCAAAGTCGTTGAAGTCCTTCAGGAAGACCGTCGTCTTTACGACCTTGTCCAGGCTCGATCCGCCCGCTTCCACAATCGCCTTCAGATTCTCCAGCACGCGTGCCGTCTGCGCTTTGATGTCGCCCGCGACCACCAGGCCCGTCGCAGGATCGAGCGGAATCTGCCCCGCCGTGAAGAGTAGGTTTCCCACCCGCACCGCTTGCGAATACGGCCCAATCGCGGCAGGAGCTTTGTCGGTTGCAATCACTTGTTTGCTCATGCGTAGATTTTAGCGCCGTCACCGCCGCTTTAGCGCCTCCAACTCCTCCAGCGTCCGCGGCCAGTCCGACCCCAGCAACCGCGAAAGTCCCCGATCGGCCAGCACCTTCCCGCCCGTCTGGCACCGCGCGCAATAATCGGTCTCATTATCCGCATACCGAATCCGCTGCACCTTCTCGCCGCATCGTGGACAAGGCTGGCCAAATCGCCCATGCACAGCCATCTCCGGCCTGAAAGCCGTCACCTTCTCCGGAAAGCTCTTCTCCGCCTCGCCCCGCAGACGGTCCATCCACAACGTCAGCGTCGTCCGCGTCGCCGCAAACAGCCGCTCCCATTCCTCTGGTTTGAGTTTCTGTGTCAGCGTAATCGGCGAGAGCTGAGCCGCGTGCAGAATCTCATCTGAATAAGCGTTCCCCACGCCGCTCACGACCCGCGGATCGGTCAGCGCCCGCTTCAACGTTCGATTCTCCGCCGCCAGCGCCGCGCGAAACCCGCCCAAATCCGTCGAAAAGACCTCCACCCCGCCCGGATCGACCGACCGCAGCCCCTCTTCGCCCGCCAGAACATGCAGCGACGCCCGCCGCTTGCTCCCCGCCTCGGTCAGCACCAGCGACCCGCTGGCAAAATCAAAGGCCGCCAGCGCATTCCGCCCCGCCAGCTTCACCCCAGCCGCCCGCCAATGCAACCGCCCAGCAATCATCAGGTGCAGCACCAGCCAAATATCACCGTCAACGCCGACAGCAATCCGCTTCCCAACCCGCCGAATCTCCCGCACCACGCGCCCCTCGACGCTGGCCAGCGGAGGCTCCGCCGTCCGCAACAGAAACACCGACCCCAGCCGCACTCGCTCCAGAGTCTGTCCAAGCACCCGCGCCTCCAGCGCAGAGATGTAAGCGGCAATGTCAGGCAACTCCGGCATCCCTACAAGCTTGCAGCGAAGACGGCAGCTTGCGCAACGGCAATTCTGCGCGAAGCCTCCGCTGGCTTTTGCACGGTGTCTGCGAATAGGCGACAAAACAGGTTCAGCCGAGCACCTACGTCATGATGAGCGGTAGAATTCGAGTGAACTGATACTGACGTGTGGACTGTTGATCCCTTGGGTCGACGTAATCAACGGTCGATCCGTAGTGAATGTGAGGAGAAGAGAGTGCGATCTCTTTTGCTGTTCCTAGGCCGTATCGACATATAGTTTCAGGTGCAACCAAGCGCAAGCGAGGGCGACGAGGGCTTTGAAGCAGGTTTTGGATTTTTCGTATCGCGTGGCGAATCTGCGAAAACACTTGAGTTTGCTGA
>Ga0302321_100000045_pt1 | contig 107227 bp, 94 predicted proteins | sample Fen_T0_1_FD_202505 | JGI IMG/M metagenome (GOLD analysis project Ga0302321, IMG submission 202505) | Peat permafrost microbial communities from Stordalen Mire near Abisko, Sweden - Fen_T0_1 | ecosystem: Environmental > Terrestrial > Soil > Wetlands > Permafrost | place: Sweden: Abisko...
GGGGTGACAGCTTCTCAACGTTCAACTATTTTATGTTCGATTATTTTCCAGGCTATAATAATTTTCGGTCGTTTAGCTTCGCTTTGATTATTATCCTTTTTGCCATGCCATTGCTTGGTATGATTGGATTGGAGAGACTTTTTGGAAATGAATTGACAAAGGATGTAAAAAAGAAATTGCTGATTGCTTTCGGTGCCACAGGTGGCGTTTGTCTTTTGATTTTGCTTTTTGCTGGAATGGGCAGCTTTGCTCGTGAAGGAGAATCACAATTGCCTGCCTGGTTTTTGAAAGCCCTTCACGCTGACAGAAGAAGTTTGATGCGTGATGATGCATTGCGTTCATTGTTATTTATCACTTCAATTTTTATCCTGCTCTATTTCAATATTGCAAAGAAGATTTCTGAGTTCGGTTTTTATGCCTTTCTGATTTTCATGGTTACCATGGATTTGTCGTGGGTGGATAAACGCTATTTTGGGAAAGACAAATTTCAAGGAAAACGTGAAAATACTTTTATTGTGCCTAATAATGCAGACCAGGAGATTCTCAAAGACAAAAGCTACTACCGTGTTTACAATTTAAGAAGCCCATGGACAGAAGCACGCACTTCTTATTTTCATCATTCATTGGGTGGCTATCATGGTGCAAAACTGAGACGCTATCAAGATCTCTACGATTCTTGTATCATTCCGCAAACCGCGCTGATGGCCAGCGACTGGCAAACGCGCAAACTAGGATTTGAAAAATATGGAGCACTCAACATGCTGAATACAAAGTACATTGTGTTTGGGGCTGAAGCAAATAATATTATTACCAACCCGGCAGCCAATGGCAATGCCTGGTTTGTAAAAGAACTAGCTCAAGTTTCTTCGCCAACTGAAGAGTTGAAGAAAACCGGTGAGATTAATACCAGGGATGTAGCCGTTATAGACAATTCAAAATTCAAGGCTCAAGACTTAAAAATTGCTTTTGACAGTGCAGCTATTATTTTATTGAAAGAGTATACACCTCCGCATATTAAATATGAATCACAGTCATCGGTGGATGGCTTGGCTGTATTTTCGGAAATTTATTACCCGAAAGGATGGCATGCGTTTATTGACGGAAAAGAAACTGAAATTCTTTGTGCGGATTATGTACTGCGTGCGTTGGCCGTTCCTGCCGGGAAACATGAAATTGAGTTTAAGTTCGAACCTCAACCATATTTAATCGGCAATAAAGTGACGCTTGCCTCAAGTTGGATGGTGCTTTTGATTTCACTAGGATGTTTCGGTTGGAGTATGAAGAAGGATTAAAATATTTTTAAAGTTAATTTTATGGACAATAAAATAAATCAGTCACCTAAGTTAACCTTGTTCTTATTCCTTTTTGCTGTTTTGATTTCATGTAATCCTGCAAAAGAAAGTAAGACGATTGATTTAATTATCCCCAAACCTCAAGAAACAACATCCACCGGAAAAGATTTTCTTCTTAAGGAAACAACAGGAATTTTTATTGAATCGGGTTCTAATGAAGAACTAGAGATAGCCAATTATTTGGCCAATAAATTGCGACCTGCTACTGGGTTTAAGATTCTGATTAATTCTTCAGCAAAACCTGAAGCAGGAAGAATTGTTATCGCAAAAACTCAAGGTGACCCAGACTCAGAAGGATATGAACTTACTGTCTCTGAAGATTTGGTAAGACTATCTTCGACTACATCAGCAGGGTTATTTCGAGGAGTACAAACGATACGCCAACTTTTGCCTGCAAGTATTGAGAGCACGAGTTTGCAAACTAATGTGGAGTGGACAATGCCAACAAGCACTATTCACGACTATCCCAATTACAAATGGCGTGGAATGATGCTCGATGTAAGCCGTCATTTTTTTAGTGTGGAAGAAGTGAAGCGTTTGCTCGATGAAATGGCTTATTACAAGCTCAACTTATTTCATTGGCATTTAAGTGATGATCAAGGCTGGCGTATCGAAATTAAGTCATGGCCAAAGCTTACTTCCTTCGGTGGCTCAACTCAGGTTGGCGGTGGCAAAGGTGGATTTTATACACAGGAAGAGTACAAGGATGTTGTTAGGTATGCGCAAGAACGATACATCACCGTGGTTCCTGAAATTGACATGCCAGGGCATACGAATGCGGCCTTAGCTTCTTATCCCGAATTGAATTGCAGTGAACAAACCATAAAACTCAATCCGGGCAACGAGGTGAAACGCAAAGTACCCGGATTGTATACAGGAATTGAAGTAGGTTTCAGTACGATTTGTGCGAGTAAGGAAACTACATACCAATTTGTTGAGGATGTGGTGCGTGAGCTGTCGGAAATCACTCCTGGCCCCTATATCCATATTGGTGGTGATGAAAGCCATGCGACAAAAAAAGAAGACTATATTCCTTTTGTGAAACGAGTGCAAGAGATTGTGGCGAAGTATGGAAAAAAAGTGGTGGGCTGGGATGAGATTGCGATCAGTACATTACAGCCAGAATCAATGGCGCAGGTTTGGGCGAAAGCTGAAAACGGAAAGCTGGCGATTGCTCAAGGCGGAAAATTAATCATGTCTCCCGCAAACAAAGCCTATCTCGATATGAGCTATGATTCCACCTGTAAATTAGGACTTCATTGGGCGGCTTATATAGAAGTGGATAGTGCTTATGACTGGGATCCAGCTACGTATGTGAAAGGAATTTCGCGTGAAAATATTTATGGAGTTGAATCGGCCTTGTGGACCGAGACGATCCAAACCCGAGCGGATATTGATTACATGGTGTTTCCGCGATTGCCTGGTTATGCCGAGATCGGCTGGTCAGCAACGCCTGATGGAAAACCAGGTTCAAGAAATTGGGACGAATACAAAATACGTTTAGCCAGTCACGGTCCAAGACTCAAAGCGATGGGTATTAATTTTTACCAATCGAAATTGGTGCCATGGAAAGAGTAAATTTGCCTGAGTGAATCCGGTTAAAGAAATAAGAAAATAGAAGACCCTATTTGGAAGTTAGTTTGGATTCAAGGATTTGCTCTTGGCGTTCTATCCTTTCTGGAAACAAATAACCCATTTCGGTATTACTATCTAATAGCATCTCCGGCGATAACTGTTCTCTTCTTAAGGTTCTTTTTTCTTTGGGTTCTGCTAAAGACAGGAACATTAATGAGTGGCCAAGGAACAAGAGAAGATCTTAAGTTGATTGTTAGTCTTGCTTCTATTCCATATTTATTAAGCTTGTTTTATATTTTCCTTGCGATAGTAATTCCAGGAAAAAGAGATTATCAATAAGGAATAATTGGAATACTGATTTGGATTTTTTCTTTGAGAATTTTGATTATTGGAGTGGCTAAAGTTCAGAAAATCAGTCACGTATTTGCATCGATGAACATTGCAATACCAACAATAGTGATCACAATCTTATACTTGATACTGAGATATTGACTTTCCACTTATAACTTTTCACTTTCAACTTTCTTTATTCATCCCTCAACACATCCACCGGGTTTCTGGTGGCAGCTTTTATCGAATGGTAACTGGTTATCAAGGCAGCAATCAGTAATGTACCGACGCCAACAGAAATAAAAACCAATGGCGATGGTGCAATTCGGTATTCAAATTCCTGCAGCCATTGTTGCACTAACCAATAAGCTAACGGAGCGCTGAGCACGAAGGCAATGACGATGAGCTTGCCGTAATCTTTTGAGACAAGTATTACCAAACTCGCTACCGATGCGCCTGAAACTTTGCGGATACCAATTTCTTTGGTGCGCTGCTCTAAGGTATAAATCGTCATACCTAAAAGGCCAAGGGCGGCGATGATGATCGCAAGACCTGAAAGAATAGTCAGTGAGTTGCCAAACTCATGAGCACTCTTAAACGCATTGGCAAAATTTTGATCCACAAGCGAATATTCGAACGGCTTGTCCTCCGTGAATTGATTCCATTTTACTTTCAATGATTCGATTGTGCTTTGTAGTTCTTGACTGCTTTGAGCTTTGATCCGCATCACCACATATTTTTTATTTTCATCATAGACTCCACTTTTGTAATGAAATACAGCCATGGGCTCGATGGGGGAATTCAATTGCCAAAAATGATAATCGTTCGTGACGCCAATTACCTCAAGTTCCATATTGTTTTCGCCTGGGTAAACTATTTTTTTTCCTAGTACCGATTCATCGGCTTTCCAACCCAGTGCTTTGACCGCTGTTTCATTGAGTATCACACGGGCTGAATCCCCCTTGATGTCCTTACTAAAATTTCGCCCGACTTTTAATGACACTCCCAACGTTGGCAAATAGTTCTCATCTGCTTTTGCGAAATTGATAGGAATAGTTTTATCACTTTCCTTTGCTCTGAACGAATCGCCGCCAAAGACGCGAGGTGGCACAGAGGTTGTCCAACTTGCGGAAACAACCCCAGGGGTTTGAGTAATAGCATCGACAAATGCCTCCTTGCCTTTAGCCCATTCAGCATGATCGATCTGTAATAAATTCTCCTTGTCAAAACCCAAATCTTTTTCTGCTACATATCTTAATTGTTGAGAGACAACTCCGGTAAGAATAATCAGTACCATCGAAATCATGAACTGAAATACCACCATCGAGCTTCTCAACGTGCGGCCTTCCTTTCCGGATTTTAATTTTCCTTTTAGTGCTTCCACGGGACTAAACGCACTGAGAAAAATAGCGGGATAACTTCCTGAAAGCAAACTCATGATCAGCAAAAGAGAAGCCAATGCAGCAAGGACTTTCCAATCACTGAATAAGTTAAACTGTAATGCTTTGCCAGTAATCAAATTGAATGAAGGCAAGACAAGTTGTGTGATACAAATTCCTATAAGCAAACTAATGCAACAGAAGAGAAATGCTTCCACTATAAATTTCACCCGGAGTTGATTGCGTCCAGAACCGAGAAGCTTACGAACTGAAGTTTCCTTTGCTTTGCGCACATACTGAGAAGTAGATAAATTCATAAAGTTGATGCATGAAAGCAACACCATCACGATGCCAGCAGCAATGAGTGCATAAACGATCTTGATATTGCCTGCATCGTTGAGTCGGTTGATAACGAACGCCTTTGGCAAATGAATATCCGTGAGTGCTTGCAGGTAAAGGTTCCACTCACGGCCGCTCTTGATGTATTCGTCATACGTCATGTTCATAGCCAACTTAATGGAAGGAGCTGCATACGTTTTGGGTATATTTGTTAATCGTGCCAGCACTTGCTCTTCCGAAAATCCTGGCTTGAGCAACATGAACGTTTCAACTTGTGTCCATATCCAACTCCAGCTCATTCGTTTCACTACAGGAAAACTTGTCATGGAGAGCATTACATCAAACTGGATGTAAGAATTTTCTGGAACATCTTTTGCAATACCGGTGACTTCATAATTTTGTTGTTGATTGCCTTCACCTACGCGCACCATTTTACCCAATGCGTCTTCATCGCCAAAATATTTCTTAGCCGTTGATTCAGTCATCACCATCGTTTGTGGATAGCGCAAGGCCGTTTGTGGGTTGCCTTTCAATAATGGAAATGTAAACACCTGGAAGAAGTTGGAGTCAGCCGCGAATACATTGCCCTGATCAAACGATTTTATTTCCTTAACGGAATTGGTGTAGCTCATTAAAAAGTCGCCAGGGGTATTGATCCGAACAATTTGTTCAACCTCCGGAATCTCGGCCTCCAAAGCGAACGAAACACCTGGTCCTGTGCTGGAGAATTGATTTTTGTTTCCTTCTCCCCAGATGAACGTCTGGTTCACACGGTAGATACGATCGGCATTAACGTGAAAGCGGTCGTGGCTAAATTCGCTGCTTACGTAAAGGTACATGAGCAGCGCACTGGTCATCCCTACGGAAAGGCCGAGGATGTTGATGAACGAAAAAAGTTTTTGTCGTTGGATATTACGGAAGAAGAGAATGAGGTTGTACTTGAGCATGGGGTTAGGGCTTATGGTCGGGGTAAAGTCAAAGGTTATGCCATGAACATTATATGGAATATTGCTCAAATTAAGCTTATTTCGCTTTTAGCGATGTTCGATTTAAATAGCCGTATGTCCGATATTGGAATGATTTTAAGATATGAGTATTCAAGCTAAAGTAGATTCTTTCTTTAAAAAGGAATTCAATGAAAAGCCTTCTCTATTCATTGCTCCCGGGCGCATCAATATGATTGGTGAGCACACCGATTACAATGATGGATTTGTGATGCCTACAGCTATCGATAAGCATTTTGTTTTTGCGATTGCCTCTAATGGATCGGATGTATTTACAATTCATGCGCTTGATCTTAATGAGAAGATTTCTTTTTCCAGGAATGAACTAAAGCCCGGATATGGTTGGCAATATTATTTGATGGGTGTGGTGGATGGGTTAATTAGAAGGGGAAAAATTCCTAGAGGAGTGAATTGTGCTTTCAGTAGTGATATTCCTGGTGGAGCTGGACTGTCCTCATCGGCGGCGCTGTGCAGTGGCTTTGGTTTTGCCTTGAATAAAATTTTTGACTTGGGTCTCGACCGGCTTGAGCTCGCCAAGATAGCACAAGAATCGGAGCACAATTTCATAGGAGCAAAAGTGGGAATCATGGATATGTATGCCAGCTTATTTTCAAAGAAAGATTCAGTGATGTTGCTCGACTGCCGAAATTACAAGCATGAATATTTGTCAATCCTATTCGATGACCATGAAATTTTATTGATCGATACCAAAGTGAAACACACCCTTGCTTCTTCGGCATACAACAACAGGCGTGAGGCTTGTGAGGAAGGAGTAAGAGTGATCCAAAGTCATTTTGAAAATGTAAAGGCACTTCGCGATGTGAGCCTCCCCATGCTTGAAAAAATTAGACCAGAAGTAGATGAGTTGGTTTATAAACGATGTCTCTACATAGTACAAGAGATTGAGCGTATCCAAAAAGCCACTGCGGCTTTAAAAGCAAATGATTTATCAACTTTTGGTAAGCTGATGTACGAAACTCACTGGGGGCTGAGTAAGCTCTTCGAAGTAAGTTGCGATGAATCGGATTGGTTAGTTCGTTTTGCTCAGGAGAATCGAGTCACAGGAGCCCGGCAGATGGGCGGTGGATTTGGTGGATGTTCGATTAATCTTATTCTGAAAAGTCAACGAACACGCTTCGAGGAACTAGTTCATAAAAAATATTTTGGTGAATTTAAAAAAGAACCTGATTTTTATTCGGTTAATTTCGCTGACGGAGTTCATGAGTTCGTAAATAGTTAATCGTTATTGGTTAATTGTAACGCGGAACAAATCTCCAAATTGACTAGTAACGATTAACTAATACCATTAACCCTAAACCAATGCAGACCCTCCAAACGGTAGATTACATTGTATTGCTAGTTTACTTTGTGCTCGTTTCTTTTTACGGCTACTGGATTTATAATAGAAAGAAAAACCTGGAAGCGGATTCAGGAGATTTCTTTCTTGCTAAAGGAACACTCACCTGGTGGGCCATTGGTGCTTCGTTGATTTCATCCAATATATCTGCCGAGCAGATGACCGGGATGAGCGGTTCAGGTTTTAAACTAGGACTTGCTATTTCGTCCTACGAGTGGATGGCAGCTCTTACATTAATTATCGTGGCTGTCTTTTTCATGCCCGTGTATTTGAAAAATAAAATCTATACGATGCCTCAATTTTTGCATGAGCGCTACAACAGCAGAGTGGCGATGATTATGGCAGTGTTTTGGTTGTTGTTGTACATCGTAGTGAACTTGTTATCGATTCTTTACCTCGGGGCTATTGCGGTATCGGGTATTACGGGTTGGAGCTTTGAGCTGTGTGTATTCCTGTTAGCGATTGCTTCCGTGTTTATCGCATTAGGAGGGATGGAAGTAGTTGGTTATACTTCGGCTATTCACGTTTTCTTTTTAGTGTTCAGCGGTGTGCTGGGTTTGTACGTTACACTGAACATGGTTTCGTTAGATGGGGGAATGCTGAAAGGTCTCTCCATTTTACAAGGTGAAATGCCTCAGCATTTTAAAATGATTTTTGATCAATCGAATAGCAACTACATTGATCTTCCGGGGTTGAGTGTCTTGTTGGGTGGGATGTGGATTGCCAATTTAAATTATTGGGGATGTAATCAGTACATCACACAACGTGCTCTAGGTGCAAGTTTGCCTGTTGCCCGTCAAGGAATCTTGTTTGCTGCGTTTCTTAAAATGGTAACGCCGCTCATCATTGTTATTCCAGGCATTGCTATATATTATTTGTACAATCATAACCTGATTGATACATCATTGATTAATATCACAAAAGATGGAGCCACCACTGCCGACAGCAACAGAACATATCCCACGCTCTTGCTCTTGTTGCCGAAAGGAATCAAGGGCATTACGGTTGCTGCATTTGCTGCAACGGTGATTGCCTCATTAGCCGCTAAGGTGAACAGCATCAGCACAATCTTTACATTAGATATTTATAAAAAGGCATTTCAACCCAATGCCACTGAAGCAAAAATTGTAAATGTGGGTAAGTGGGCCATCGTTGTTTCAACGGTCCTTGGCATTATTCTTACCATGGCATTGGGCAACGCCTTGATGGGCGAAGGCAAGCAGGGCTTTCAATATATTCAGGAATATACGGGCTTTGTTTCGCCTGGAATATTTGCAATGTTCTTGCTGGGCTTCTTCTGGAAAAAGACAACATCCAACGCTGCTCTATTTGCAATGATTGGTGGTTTCATCTTTTCTGTGGTATTTAAATTCTTACCTGGTATGATGAACCTCGAGTTCTTGTATTCTTTTGGATTCTCACTGCCGGTTAATGGTGTCTACGAAATTCCATTCTTGGATCGTATGGCCTTTGTGTTTGCATTATGTGTTATCGGAATGATTATTATCAGCCTTTACGAAAATGCAAATGGCGTGAAACCAAAAGGACTTGAAATTGATGCGTCTATGTTCAAGACTTCCACATCATTTACCGTTGGCGCACTAATCATCATTGGTTTGTTGATCGCTATTTACTCTGCGTATTATTGAGATAAAATGAAAGACCCTGTTATTACACATAGAAAAGTTGCGGACAAAATTAAACTCGAAGGCCAATATTATTTTACGGCAAATGTTACAATCGGGCTTGCAGATGGAGGTGATTTCTATTTAGAAATTGATTTTACAAATTTGATAGAAAGTGATCTTAAAATTCTTGCAGAACTAAGTAAACTTCAAAGGGAATTAAAAATAAACTCAGATTTAATAGAGAAAGAGAAATTCAACATTTCTCACATAATCATTACAAGCTTTAATGCTACACGCAATATAGAGATGAGTTGGAAATGCCTTTCGGATGATCCTGATTTATACGAGAGTCTAGATGTTAAATAAGATTTCCAGGTTTCGACTTGGTGTGTAGTCTGATCTCAATTCTTGCCAAGATTAAATGGCCTAGGGACCTATGAATTGGTAAAATTCTTAACTTTAATGTGTAAACTGAAAAACTCATGAGCATTGTAGAGGAGAAAGCAGAGATTTTGAAACGTTTTGAGAAAGTTTATGATCCTTCACTGATCCGTGCCATAAAAAACCTTTTGGACTTTGGTCTCAGCAAGCAAAAGACAGATGATGAAGCTCTGGAGGCATCTATTGATCGTGGACTGGAGGAATCAAATCGAGGAGAGACCATACCGCACGAACAAGCTATCAAGGAGATTAGGACTCGTTTTAATTCATGAGCTATACATTGCGCTGGACCTCTGAGTCGGCAAAATCACTTAATCAGAATTTGGATTACTTAGCTGATGAATGGGACAATCAAGTCATCAATAGTTTTTTGGATAGGATCGAAGAAGTTTTGGAGACCATCAAGAGCAATCCAAAGCTATATCCGTTGCACCGCGCTAAAGACAATGTTCATAAATGTGTTGTTAATAAACGTATCATTTTGTATTACAAAATAGTGAATGAACAACATATTGACCTATTGACGTTCTGGAATACCTACCAAAATCCTGATAAATTGAAAATATAGGTTATCAGGGTTTTTTAGATAATCTAGAATTTAGAGAATCATATCCCAAGCAAGCGCACTCATCCATTCACCACTGACGTAAATAATTCTGCCATTCCTGTAAGTGGTTTTGTCCGCATGTTGAAATCACCTACTTTTCAATCATTATAAAATCTATCCTATGATTAAATATTTTTACAAGAAAAGATTCCGGTCGCTCATGGCTATCTTTTTTGCAAGCCTTCTTTGGCCAGCGATGAGTTTGGCCCAGCAAGGTCAGGGCCAGGCCTCGGAAGAAAAGCCGCCTGTAGCACCAGTGGGTCGAGCTTATGCCATCACGAATGCAACGATTGTGCAAGGTCCAGGCAGAAAAATTGAAAAGGGAACAGTGGTGATGAAAGATGGACTGATCACCGCTGTTGGAGCGGGGGTAGTCATCCCTCCTGAAGCGATTGTGATCAAAGCGGACTCCATGTTCGTCTATGCAGGTTTCATTGATGGCTTATCAAGAACTGGAGTTACTAAGCCTAAAGAAGAAAAAGAAAGAGAAAGAGAAAAGGTGAAAGATCCGGGCAACCCTCCGGCAGAACGCGCAGGCATTACTCCTCAGAATGATGTTCGGAATGTTTTAAACCCAAATGATAAATCGGTTGAAGAATTGCGCAACCTCGGCTTTACAGTTTCACAAGTGGTTCCTTACGGAAATTTTTTACCGGGTTCAGCAGCCATTGTTTTGTTGGGTGGTAAATCCGCTGATGATATGGTGCTTGTCAACAACTCTGCACTGTATTCAGAATTATCAGGAGCGCAAAATGTATATCCCAATACGGTCATGGCGGTGATGGCGAAGTGGAGAGAACTCTACAGAAATGCTTCACTCACCAAATCTTATCAATCGGTATACGCGGCAAATCGTAACGCTCTTCCCCGACCTGAAAATGATAGAATACTAGAATCATTTTATCCAGTAATTGATCAACGCATTCCGGTTTTGTTCAAGTCAGAGAAAGTGATGGAGACACAACGTGTGTTCACATTGAAAAATGATTTAGGCTTTTCGCTCCTCATTGCCGATGTAAAGGAAGGCTGGCCAATCATTCCTAAAATAAAATCTTCAGGAGCAAAAGTTTTTCTTTCACTTGAGTTACCTGATGAGATAAAAAAAGATGAAAAGAAATCTGACAAAAAAAATGTCAGCCTGCCTGCCGGACAGGCGGGGAAAGACAGCGTAAAAACGGAGCCGCCTAAAAAAGAAAAACCGAAGACTTCTTTCGATTTAGAAAAGGAAGCACTCGAAAAGAAAAAGAAGGACGCGATTGCTTCGTATACATCTCAAGCTTCAGAGTTTACGAAGGCAGGAGTGACGTATGGTTTTTCTGCAATGAGCGCAAAAACAAAGGACATCCAGGCGAATTTGAGAAGGATGATCAAAGCTGGTTTGTCTGAAGATGCTGCTTTGGCCGGACTCACAACAAGTCCCGCTCAATTACTGGGACTCAGTGACCGTATGGGTACCATCGATAATGGAAAGATGGCCAACCTTGTAATTTCGTATAAACCATATTTTGATGAGAAATCAAAGGTGCGTTATGTTTTTGTTGATGGGGCTCTTTATAAAATGGAAACCAAAGAGGCGAAGAAAGATGAGAAAGTTTCTGCGAAAGGAAATTGGAACTACAGCACTGATACTCCTCAAGGTACGGCTACAGGAAAGTTAGTGATCAAGGAAGAGAAGGGGAGTTATTCTGGAACTATTACAAATAGTTTTACTGGTAAGGAAGTTGAAATTAAAAATGTAGAGTTAGATGGAAATAAACTTTCATTCACGTTTCCTTATGATGACAGTGGCAATGCACTTACGATCGAAGTTGCGGTGGAGATTGATGGAAACACCTTTGCGGGAACGATGACCGCGGGCCCGAACGGAAGTTTTCCTGTCAAGGCGACGAAAGACCCCAAATTTTAATTTTGAATTTTATGAAGAAAATATTTTCAATTTTCATTTGCCTGCTTTGTTCAGTTTGGGTGTTCGGCCAGGACAAGGGCAACATGTTGATAAAAAACGGAACCGTTCTTACTGTTACTAAAGGAACACTGACAGAAACAGATGTTCTGGTTAAGGACGGCAAGATTGCACAGATCGGAAAGAACATTGCAGCACCTCAAGGTGTTAGAGTAATTGACGCAACGGGTTTTTTTGTCATGCCTGGCATCATTGATGCACACTCACACATCGCTCTTGACGCGATCAATGAAGCAACGAGTCCCGTTACCGCGGAAGTGAATGAAGGAGATGTGGTGAACCCATTGCAAATTGGAATCTATCGGGCATTAGGTGGTGGTGTTACTGCGGTCCATGCCATGCATGGTTCAGCCAACGCGATTGGTGGCCAATGCGAAACGTTGAAGCTTCGCTATGGCACACTCGACAATGATGCTTTGAAGATGGAAGGTGCGCCTCGCACGATTAAGTTTGCGCTAGGTGAAAACCCAACACGTGTTCACGGAGGTGGTAACAATATTGTACCGCGCACGCGTATGGGCGTAGAGTTTGTAATTCGCCAGGCATTCTCACAAGCAAAAAAATATTCAGAAGACTGGGATACTTACAACAAGAATAAATTAGCGAAAGGTTTTCGTGGAGCACCGCCAACCTATAATCTTCGTCTGGAAACGCTGGCCGAAATTTTAAAGGGCAATATCATCGTTCATTGCCACAGCTATCGTGCAGACGAAATTTTCATGTTACTGAAGGTGTGCAAAGATTTCGGAATAAAACGAATTGTGTTTCAACACGTGAATGAAGGATTTAAGGTAGCACCGGAGTTGGCAGCCTATGGCGCAATGGCTTCGGTGTTCTCAGACTGGTGGGCGTATAAATTTGAGGTGTACTATTCAACAGCCTACAACGCTGCTATCCTTATGAAGAATGGTGTGACTACTTCCATCAATTCTGATGATGCTGAGATGATGCGCCACTTATATCACGAAGCTGGGAAGACGCAGAAGTATGGCCAGCTTTCGGATGATGAAGCGTTGTCATTAATTACGATCAATCCTGCCAAGCAATTAGGAATTGACTCTCGCACAGGTTCGCTGGAAACTGGCAAAGATGCCGACATCACGATTTTCAAAAATCATCCGCTTTCCATTTATGGCGTTCCTCAGTTCACGATCGTAGATGGCATTGTTCGGTTTGATCGTGCCAATGATCCAGCCGACATGCGATTGATGCCTGATCCAAAACAAAATATGGATGACGTTTATTTTAGAGATAAAGGCCGCGACAATTGTATGGACGGAACAGAGTTTTTATTCGGCTCGTCTGCCGAGGCCGGAGCGAAGGCAGGCGACTCATTATCTGATAAAAAATAATTTATGAAGAAGATTCAACTACTCACCGGTTTGTTCACAGTGTTGATGTGCGTACTGGTATTTCATATCGAGGCACAAAATCCAAAAGGAAAATTCGGAGCGTTTGCACTGACGAATGCTACAATCGAAACCATAACGAAAGGGACGATTACCAATGGAACAGTTTTGATCAGCAACGGTAAGATCACTGCCGTTGGAACGGGAATTACAATTCCGCAAGGCACTGAAGTGATTGATTGCAAAGGCTTGACCGTTTATCCGGGTATGATTGATAGTGGAACGAACCTTGGACTTTCTGAAGTTGGTTCAGATCCACGCACAACCGATTTCAATGAGTTGGGCGAAGTGGTGCCTCAGATGAAAGCATTAACGGCTATCAATCCGAATGCGGTGGCTATCCCAGTTACTCGTGTAAGTGGTGTTACTACCGCACTCTCATCACCTTCAGGAGGTTTGTTTCCGGGCACAGCAGCGTTGATCAATTTGCATGGCTACACACCAGAGCAGATGTTTGCTGGTTTTGAAGGCGTGGTATTGAATTTCCCTAACTCAGGTCGCAGAGGTTTCTTCGACCGTAGAACCGATGAAGAATTAAAAAAGGCTACGGAAACCGCGCTCAAAAATTTGAATGAAGTGTGGGAGCGTGCCGTTCAATACCACAAAATTGATTCTGCTACGCAAGGAAAAAATGCAGGCTACTATCCTGAGATGCAAGCGTTGTTGCCCGTTGTGAAAGGTGAAGGGACTTTGCTTATCGAGGTAAATGCCGCGAAAGATATTACTGCAGCGTTGAAGTGGGTGAAGGAAAAGAAGGTTGCTAAAGTTGTGCTTACCGGCGTTGCTGAAGGCTGGAGAGTGGTGGACCAAATTGCGAAATCAAAAATCCCAGTGATTACGGGAAGTATTTTAGAATTACCGACCCGCGAATACGATCGGTACGATCAGGCGTATGCGAATGCTGGTGTGTTGAAAAAAGCCGGAATAAAAGTAGCGATACGTTCCGAAGAAAAGAGTAATCAGAATTATCGTAACCTGCCATACCACGCTGGTTTTGCTGTTGCTTATGGAATGGATAAAGACGAAGCATTGAAAGCGATTACGATTGTGCCTGCAGAAATTTTTGGCGTAGCCGATAAATTTGGCTCGATTGAAATTGGCAAGAGCGCCACGTTGTTTGTGTGCGATGGCGATCCATTCGAAACAAAAACACAGATCAAGCAAGTGTTTATCGATGGCTGGCAAATTCCGATGCAAAGTAGGCAGACGTTGTTGTATGATGAGTTCTTGAAACGCGAGCCGGGTTTGAGTAAGAAATAGAATTTGGAGTTTAAAACGAGTAGCCGTAGGATTTACCTATGGCTATTTTATTTTATTAATTTGGGTTTAAAGAGAATTTAAGAAGCAGGACGGCTATTAAAAAACGATATGATAAAGGCTCTTTCAATGCTCATCTTGGTAAGTTTCATTCCTATAGTTACTGCGAACGCTCAAAAATTACGGTGCAAGTTATTTTTTCATGACTCTATCTATGTTGGAGGAATGAAGCCAGACTGGTTTCACAAAATCACACTTAAACCTATAACTTCAGATTTTACAAAAGTCAAAGGAGCAACTGGAATTTTTTATAGCGATAAGTTCGGCAATGCTCAATTCTCTATCGTTAAGAATAAACTAAACACTCCGGATAGTTTAATGGTGAGGGCAACATTCGGATGGCATCCTGTCAATTACATAGAAATCAAAAAAAACATTCTCGTATTTGAGTGGGATTGGAGCTTTAGACCAAATTTAGAGCAAGCAGATATGGAAATTCTTAACAAGGCTAATGATATACTAAAAAGTGAAAACGATTGGGACAACAATGACGATAGGAATTGTAAAGAAGATTTGGCAAATAAAAAATATAGCCTGTACTGTGCTATTTACAAAGCAACAATGGATGTGACATCTGACTTTAATCATCGTGGCGCTGCTCTTGAGATTGTTAGAAAGATGATTAGAGAAGAAAATTCTAACAAGCATTACCAGCATGATCTAATGGATTTTAATAATCAGAATTCTTTCGCAGCGATTAAATCGTTGTTACAGGTATCAAAAGAGAACCTTCGGAAGAGCCTTAACAACAGTAAAAAATGAAATAGCAACTATCGTATGTAATCTCTACATTACTTTTTGAACCACAAACTCCCTCTTATTAAAGCTAAATTGATCGCCAGCGTTCAATCCCAATAACCTCTGAGCCATGGGCGAGGAAGCCGAGATAGCAAAATAAGTTTCTCCTTCAAGCGCAAACAGTCCGGCAGGAATTGAAATGAAGAACCTTCCTTGATTGGTGACCACCAAACTTCCTGCTTGAATCGTTTCATTTGATTTAGTTGGATCGAGTTGAAGTAGGGTTTGCTTTAATCTTTGAGATTCGGCAAGCTGTTTACTGTTCTTTTCAATTTCCAATTGCGCCATCGCGCGACCGGTTTCGTATTTGTCGCCGGCACTGCTTTTGGTTTCTTCATTGGCAGAGGCCTGCGCAAATTGAATCGCTTGATTGGCTCCTTTGATTCGCTCTTCGATGTAAGCAAGACAAAGTGCGTGGAGTTGTTGTTTGATTGGTTTCACCGGTTCAATTTGTGGTCACAAGGTAGAAGTTTGTGACTTTTTCTTTTCATGAATAAATTTATACTTTTAATGAATAAACATGATAGTTATGAAAGAAGTTGTTGCACTGCGAAGGGAAACGAAGAAATACATCGATCATGCTGATGTTAAGACTGTTAAAATGATACACGCTATGTTGGAGGCTGATCAGGAAAATGACTGGTGGGATGACCTAAGTAAGGATTCAAAAAAATCTATAGAAATAGGGTTAAAGGAGGCAGAAGAGGGCAAAGTCATTTCTCATGAAGCAGCGATGAAAAAATTCAGGAAATGGCGATTGAAATAAAATGGTCGCTAGAATCTGTCAAAACATACGACCAAAATATCCAATACTTGCTCGGTCAATGGTCGGAACAAGAAATTGATAAATTCTTAAAGCAGACCGATTATGTTTTATCCCGGTTACAGGATTATCCTGAATCATTTAATCCCTCGTTAAGGAACAAAAAAGTGCGAAGGGCAAGACTTAACAAATACATTACTCTTTACTATCGCTATTACCCCTCTCGCAAACAGATTGTTTTATTATCATTCTGGAACGTGAAGCAAGATCCAGCTAAACTTAGATTTTAATTTCCCTTAGTGGATTTTAAAATGATCAATGCCTTTTCCAAATCTTCGGGTGTATCAATGCAAATGCTTTCTTCCATCTCGGTTTCTACAGTCTTAATTTTAAACCCGTTTTCAATCCAACGGAGTTGCTCAAGGGATTCAGCTTGCTCGAGTAGGGAAGGAGATAAGCGAGTAATTTTTTCTAGGATATCGCTTCGGTAAGCGTACAAGCCCACATGCCTGTAGAATGTCGTTTTACCCAACCAATCTTTCTGTTCTGCTTTTTGAAAATATGGAATTGGCGAACGACTGAAATAAATGGCTTCATGGAGATGATTGATCACAACTTTTGCTTCACCCGGAGAATTCAATTGTTCTAGTGTTGCAATTTTTTGAATGAGAGTCGCTAATTCAGTTTCTTCAATTAATGAGGAACAAAGTAAATCGATTTGATCGGGATCAATGAACGGTTCATCACCTTGTATATTGATGGCAAATTCAAATTTCTCGTTTTGCTTTTTCAGCGCTTCATAGCACCTATCTGTTCCACTCGGATGGTTTTCAGCTGTCAGGCATGCATCTCCACCAAAAGAAACAATGTGATCGTAGATTCTTTTGTCATCCGTAGCCACTACCACTCGCGAAAGTTTCTTTGATTTCTTCACTTGGTTATAAACGCGTTGGATCATTGTTTGACCAAGCATATTCACCAGGGGTTTACCGGGAAAACGAGATGAAGCGTAGCGCGCTGGAATGATTCCGAGTATTTTCATAATCATCAAAAGTAAAAAAATGTTTCAACCTTAAGGCTGTTCCAAAAGGAAGAGTTATTCTTGGTTTCGAGGCGTCAGACGGCTCAAAGCGGTCTGACGCCTCGAAAATGTTTAACCCTCTAAGCTTGGATTATACTCGTTCCTGATCCTCCATGCCGACGGATAGAGGTTATTCATTCGGTTCCCTAAAAGATTAGCCCAACCGATCGGTACATTTTGAAAGTTCATCAAGCTGAAGCCTGTTTTCTCAGAGGTCAAATTCAAAACGTCTTTTCTTAAATAAGCGATCGCTTCTTCCAGTGAAAGCTCAGCCGAATTGAAATTTTCATGATTAATTCTTGTTGAAAGCGCAAAGGCATGTTCGGGAATGAGCTTGTCGTGCTTCGCTATTGCGATGGCAGTTCCTTTTTGGATTACTTTCAAAAACTTGGATAAAAATTCGATTTCGAAAATATAATTCCTTGGCAATGCCAGGATAAGCTCTTCGTGTTTAACAAACTCTACGTCCTCTGAATTTTTAAACCAACTTGACAATCGCTCTTTTATTTTTGTTGGTGGATGATCAAATGTTTTCTTTCGATGGATGGAAGTCTCCTGTTGTTCTTCCGTTTTTCGAACCACTGAAATAAAAAACCCTTCTCCTTTTGTCTTGTGGGGGTAAAATCGGTAACCAAAAACATTTTTAGCCTGCATTTCTTCCACACCCCAATTGCTTTCAACTTTCAACTTTAAACTTTCAGTTTTTTTCTCTTTCACGAGCCAGTTCAAATTCTCCTCATTCTCCTTTTCATTGTAGGTACAAGTGCAGTAGATCAACACCCCGTTCTTTTTCAATGAAGGCCAAACCTGATTTAAAATCCGCTGCTGTCGAACTACACATAATTCCACATTCGCTTCTGACCATTCTTTGCTTGCATGGGGATCTTTTCGAAACAATCCCTCTCCAGAGCAAGGCGCGTCCACCAGGATCACATCAAAAAATCCTTCGAGTCTTTGAAAATCTTCGGGATCGTTGTTAGTAACTACAACGTTGTTACTTCCCCATTTTTGAATATTCTCTGCTAATATAGTTGCACGCGATCGAATGGTTTCGTTAGAAACGAGCAACGACTGCTCGTTTAATAGGCTCAATAAGTGTGTTGATTTTCCTCCGGGTGCTGCGCATAAATCCAAAACCTGAAGAGGCTGAGACAAATCAACTGTTTGCTTTAATGCTTGCTCCAAAAACATCGAGCTGGCTTCCTGCACATAATAAGCTCCGCCATGAAACAATGGATCGAATGTAAAAGATGGTCTTTGTTGCAAATAATATCCCAAGTCTGTCCAAGGAATTTTTTCAGAATTCCTGGTGCCACCTTTCAATGGATTAATCCGAATGCTAGTGGGGGAAGGACGTTCGTGTACGGAAAGAAATTCTTTCCAGTCTTGCTGGAGCTGCATTTGCATCCGCTCAGCGAATGCTGGAGGAAAAACTCCTTCAGCCATGTAACTTTTTATCCATGAACTCGATGATAGTTACTAATTGCCACAAAATGCCGTCAAAGTTTTTCTTCCCAAGCAGTTTCCGGTATTCGTCCATGAGTTCTCCCACTGTTTCGCGCGCACACGTAATAAAACTATTTCCCTTTGTGGTAAGCTTGAAGATCGTACTACGCTTATCCTTAGGATCGGTTTTCGAGGAAATGTATCCCAATTCCTGCAATTCTTTGATCACCTTACTCATGGCCTGCTTGGTCACTTTAGCGCGGACAGCCAGGTCATTATTATTCGTTCCATTCATTTCGATATTCATGATCACCGGCATATAGGTCATCTTGAAACCCTTGTAGCCTTTTTGAGCCAAGCGGTCTACTGCCCATCTGTCGAACTGTTTTTTTAAGTGGGAAAGGATTTTCCCCCATCCACAGGATTGAATGTATGCTACATCCTTAAATATATGATCAAGTGCCATCGTTTGCGATAAGTTGTACAAATGTACTTTATAAAAAAATAATAGTCAACTTTATTGACTAATTAGTCAACCTGGTTTACTTTTGTCCCGTTAAAGAAAAAATCATTCAAGGAATCCTATGGAATCGAACGAATCAAAACCCAAGAAAAAAAACATTGCCCCTTTCATTATTGCGCCAATTGTGCTGATTGCGGGATACTTCGGCGTCCGTACTATCATTCATAAGTTACACTATGAATCCACGGACAACGCCCAAATTGAAACAAACGCAACGCCTGTGGTAAGCCGGTTGGCCGGTTTTATTGATACTGTTTCAGTAAACGACTATGATGGTGTAACCAGTGGTCAATTGTTAATTTCCATTGACGACCGTGAATATTCATTGGCTGTGCTTCAGGCGCAGACGGATCTCGCAAACGCCCAAGCTGATTTGGCCAATGCGCAAGCTCAACTCAATAATTCACAAGCCAACAAACAAGTGATTTTGGCTAATGAAGATGTGCAACGTACGCGCGTGCAAAAAGCAAACGATGACCTGAAACGCGATGAAGGATTGTTTAAAGATGCAGCCATCACGCAAAAGCAATTAGACGACAGCCGCAATAATGCAGAGTCCGTGCAAAAACAGTTTACAGCTAACCAAAAACAAGTTGCCTTTGCCAATTCACAGGTGGTGATCGCTGAAGCACAAATTAGAAAAGCGCAAGCTACCGTTGAGACGCGAAAGGCAGCACTTGATCTCGCCAAACTTCGGTTGAGTTATTGCAATGTTTACGCTCCAGTAAATGGCCGCATTGGAAAAAGAAATTTGGAAGTAGGTCAATATGTGCAGCCAGGACAACCGTTGATGATCGTTGTGAATAGCGATAAGTTTTGGATTGTCGCCAATTTTAAAGAAACACAAATTGAAAAAATGAGAGTAGGGCAGGAGGTAGATATTACATTAGATGGTTATCCTGACCTTGAAATCAAAGGCAAAGTTTCTTCCTTTAGTTTGGCAACAGGTTCAAAATTTTCCTTGCTGCCTCCCGATAATGCTACTGGAAACTTTGTGAAAATCACGCAACGTATTCCGGTAAAAATAGAATTGGACGATGATGTCAAATACAAAGACATCCTTAAAGCAGGGTTGAGCGTAGACGTGGAAGTAAAAGTTAAGTAACATGTCGCAAACACCGTTACCAACCGGTTTTGCCCGTACCATTATCGTGATCACCACGATCTCGGCCGCCATAATGGAACTCATTGACGTGTCCATTGTAAATGTTGCCTTATCCGACATCAGCGGAAACTTGGGCGCAACTATTGAGGATACATCGTGGGTAGTAACCGCTTATGCAATTGCTAACGTAATCATCATTCCACTGACAGGATTTTTTGCCCGGCTTTTCGGTCGTAAGAAATATTATATCGCTTCGATTTTTATTTTCACACTCTCGTCATACATGTGTGGGCAGGCAGGAAGTTTGTTATCACTTGTTATTTGGCGATTTGTACAAGGAGTTGGTGGAGGTGCATTGCTTTCCACTTCACAAGGAATTTTATTTGATGCCTTCGAACCAGCCAAGCGACCGATGGCAGCAGCTATGTTTGGTATGGGTATCGTACTCGGCCCAACGATCGGCCCGATTTTGGGTGGCCTCATTGTAGACAATTATTCATGGCCCTTAATTTTCTACATCAACATTCCTTTCGGGATTGTTGCCACTATTCTAACACTTCGTTTCATCAGACGCACCGAAGATGAAAAGAATCCTAATCGGGAGAAACCTACAATCGACTTTACAGGTATTAGTTTTTTAGCAATGGGTGTGGGTAGCTTGCAGTATGTGCTCGAACGCGGTGAGTCAGACGGTTGGTTTGAAGATCGAACAATTTCGGTGCTTTCCATCCTCGCTGCATTTGGGCTAATCTCTTTTGTTTATCGAGAGCTGACTGCAGGGAAGCCCATGATCAATCTTCATGTGATGAAGCGAAGAAATTTATGGGCGAGCAATGTGCTCACATTCGCTGTGGGCTTCGGCATGTTCGGCTCTATATTTATTTTTCCCGTGTTAGTGCAACGTATTCTGGGCTACACACCTACGGATGCAGGCTTTGGTTTAGTACCTGCTGCGATAGCAGCGATTTTTTGTATGCCCATCGTAGGCCGAAGCTTGGGTGCAGGCACTCCGCCTTTGGTTTTTGTAGTGATCGGTTTTGTCTTTTTTATTTTACATGGATACACTTCATCCTTAGTTACGCCTGACGTTGGCTTGCCATTTTTCTTTTGGACGCAGGTATTTCGCGGAATAGGTACGGCTTGCCTCACAGTGCCGCTGATCAATCAAGCAGTGGTTGGCCTCACACCACAAGAGATGCCGAGTGGTATTGCACTCACCAACATGCTTCGTCAACTCGGTGGTGCTTTTGGGATTGCAGTAATGAACACTTACGTGGCACAGCGTTATGCCGTGCATCGTTATGATTTGGTGAGCAACTTACAGCAGTCTGATCCGAACCTCATCCAACGGTTATCGCAATACCAAGCAGGCGCGTTGAATTCAGGGATCAACGCAACTCAGTCAACCGATTTCAGTTATAAAATTTTAGACTTAGCCGTTATCAAACAAAGCTATCTAATGGCCTATGCCGATAGCTTTATGTTAATCGCTTTGTTTTTTGTGTGCGTGATTCCCTTTATGTTCTTATTACGCACTAAAAAAATAGATAAGGCCACGATTCAAAAAATTTCAGAAGAAAGCCATTGAGACTTGTGAAACTCAGATTATGAGCCACAAAAAAGAAACGTAAAAATTTTATAAACATGGAGAATCAAAAGGAACAGATTAAGGCACAGTTGGATTACGATTTAGTAATCCAGAAAGCCTGGAATAATTTTAAATCAGGAAGGTCCATATTTTTCAAAAACGGTCTGATTGTTAATTGGATGGATCCCCGTTCGTATTCGAACTCATTTACGAAGAAGACAGATTGAGATTTTAAATTTTTCCTATTAGTGTAAACAGTTGTTAACGTTAAGAATAGTCGAACTTATGAAAAAAATAATTATAGCTATTGCATTTTTGTTTGCGATCGCATTTGCGAATGCACAAACCAGCACAGAGTTGAAAACACTTATCAAACAATCCTTTAGTTATTTTCCACGTATTCAGGAATTGCAAAAAGCATCTGAAACTTCAGAACTGCGCTTGGGATTAGCGCGTAGCAATTACTACCCGGTTATTTCGGGCAATGGTTCTTATACCTACATCACTCCATTAAGTAAGGTTAATACTCAAGGTGGCGAACTAGTTTTTCAACCCAACAACAATTACGATTTTAATTTGTCATTGACACAACCGATTTGGGATTTTGGAAAAACCAACGCACAGATTGCCAAAGCAAAAACCGACCTGCTTAGCGCAACCACAAACATAGAACACGCGAAAGCGCAAGTTGCTGCACAGGTTGCTAATGTTTATTACTCGATGATTTATTTAAAGAAAGCGATTACTGTTGAAGATTCTCTTCTATCATTTTTACGTGAGAATAGAAGAATTGTAGAAAGCCGGATTAAACGTGGTGATGCCCTGCAAATTGACTTGACTAATATTCAGAGCAACATCGACTTAGAAGAAAATCACAAAGTAGATTTTGTTAACTCGTTCCAAAAACAAAAAGCCCTATTGGATTATACGACGGGTGTAAGCACTGAACCAACTTCAGGTGATTTTGATTTTCCAGCATTCTCCGAAGCCCCGGTATTCGATTATGCAAAGCAAAATAATTTCGATTTGCTGCTGGCCAACCAGCACACAATCGCGAGCGAAATGGATTTGAAATATTCGGAGAACAGCCGTTTTCCACTATTGAATTTCGTTGGAGGTACGGGTTATAAAAATGGTTATCAACCTTCTATTCAACCTTTGATATTTAATTATCTGGTAGGTGTGAGATTGAGCATCCCGATTTATGCCGCTGGCAAAACAACCCAAAATATTCAAATCTCAAGAAAGAATGTTGAAGCCAGCCAGCTAGCGTTGAAAACAACTGAGAATAATTTAAGAAAAGATCTGGCTCAAGTTCAATCTGATCTTACTTCAAATCAGGACCGAATCAAAAATTCGGATGCGCAGGTGAGATATGCACGTGAAGCATTGGTACTTACGGAGTCGCGCTATAAACAAGGGGTGGTTACGCATTTGGATCTGCTCAACGCTACTTCAAATCTTCAACGGATTATGCTCAACCAAATCCAATATCAATACCAGCTTTGTGCTGCCCGTATTGAGCAGGCGAGGTTGTTGGGGTGGAAATATTGGGCCGAATAACCTGATATTTTGGATCGAAAGAATGCATTAACTTTCGGCATTCTTTCTTATGACCATAAAAGCCAATGATCCGCAGCTGAAGCCCTGGGTTGACGTTCCGAAAGGATCTGATTTTCCGATTCAGAATTTGCCTTTCGGGATTTTCAAAACGAGATATTTGAATCCTGTTGCAGGTGTTGCCATTGGCAACCATGTTCTTGATCTGGTTTACCTTCAAGATAATGGGTTCTTGGATAAACTTGATTTACCTCAAGGTATCTTCAACCAGAAATACTTGAACGATTTTCTTGCACTTGGAAGAAAAAAGGGACGTGAAACGCGAGAACGAATTTCAGAATTACTTCGTCACGACAATGATGAATTGAAATCGAACAAAGCCGCAAGAGAAATTGCACTGATCCCGATGAGTGAGGTGCAGATGTGCATGCCAGTTCGAATTCCTAACTACACTGATTTTTATAGCAGCGAAGAACATGCCATCAACGTGGGCTCTATGTTTCGCGACGCAAAAAATGCTTTGCTTCCTAACTGGAAACATTTGCCTGTAGGTTATCATGGACGAGCTTCATCGATTGTGGTTTCAGGAACATCCATTCATCGCCCGAAAGGTCAAGTGAAACCACCGGATGCTGAGCTTCCTGTTTTTTGCCCGACACAAAAGTTGGACTTTGAATTAGAAGTTGCTTTCATCACGTGTGCTGAAACAAAACTTGGTTCGCACATTACAACGAAAGATGCTGAAGAAAATATTTTTGGATTGGTGCTGTTCAACGATTGGAGTGCGCGTGATATCCAAACCTGGGAATATGTGCCTCTTGGTCCGTTCCTTGCTAAAAATTTCGGTTCAACTATTTCACCTTGGATAGTAACACTTGATGCATTAGAACCTTTCCGCACCAAAGGGCCAGAACAAATTCCACATGTTCTTCCTTATCTGTCGTTCGAAGGCAATAGAAATTTTGATATTTCATTGGAGATTTTTATTCAACCAGAGAAGTCGGAAGCTACCACAGTTTGCCGCTCTAATTTCAGATACATGTATTGGAATATGACGCAACAACTTGCTCATCATACAGTAAATGGGTGCAACATTCAGGTGGGTGATCTTTATGCAAGTGGCACCATTAGCGGGCCGTCTTCAGGGTCTTATGGATCGATGTTGGAGCTGTCATGGAATGGCCAACGACCTTTGCACATGCTTGATGGATCAGAACGAAAATTTATTTTGGATGGAGACACAGTTATCATCAAAGGTCATGCTGAAAAGGATGGGATTCGGGTGGGTTTTGGCGAGTGTGTAGGGAAAATTTTACCTGCCATTTAATCCTTTATTATTCCTAATAAAATCACTTAAAAAGCCCGTTTCTTTGGGCTTTATTCCGACCTTTTTCATTACCTTCACGGCTCAAATTTTTACCCTTTTCTAACCGAAATTTACAGTGGCAGAAGACACCGGAGCACCCCCAGAACGACAAAGTATAATCCCTATTAATATTGAAGACGAAATGCGTGGCGCATACATCGATTATTCGATGTCGGTCATCATTTCGCGTGCCTTACCCGATGTGCGTGATGGTCTTAAGCCGGTTCATAGGCGTGTGCTCTATGGAATGCTCGAACTGGGTGTAAACTACAACAGGCCTTACAAAAAATCGGCTCGTATTGTCGGTGATGTAATGGGTAAGTATCACCCACACGGTGATGCTTCTATCTACGACACTATGGTGCGCATGGCTCAGGACTGGAGTATGAGGTACATGCTTGTTGATGGCCAGGGAAATTTTGGTTCTGTAGATGGCGATCCACCAGCAGCGATGCGTTATACAGAAGCTCGTCTTCGTAGAATTGCTGAAGAGCTTTTGGCGGACATTAACAAAAACACCGTTGACTTCCAGCCCACGTATGATGATCAAAATTCTGAGCCAACGGTATTACCTTCAAAAGTTCCAAACTTATTGATCAATGGTTCTTCCGGAATTGCAGTTGGCATGGCCACGAATATGCCTCCTCACAACTTAGGAGAAGTAATTGACGGAATAGTTGCCTACATCGATAATCGCGAGATTACGATTCCTGAATTAATGAAGATTGTGCTCGCTCCTGATTTTCCTACGGGTGGGATTATTTATGGTCATCAAGGTATCCAGGAAGCATTTCTTACCGGGCGCGGAAGGATAATTGTTCGTGCAAAGGCGGAGATTGTGACCAGCGCTCATGGCAAAGAACAAATCATTGTCACAGAGATTCCTTACCAGGTCAACAAAGCGCAAATGATCGAGCGTACAGCCACGCTCATCAATGAAAAGAAAATCGAAGGCATCAGCGATATGCGCGATGAATCAGATCGCGATGGTTTCCGTGTGGTTTATGATTTGAAAAAGGATGCGATACCCAATATCGTACTCAACAACCTTTTTAAACAGACTCAACTTCAATCCTCTTTCGGTGTAAACAACGTAGCCCTTGTAAAAGGACGCCCTCTTACACTCAATCTCAAAGATTTGATTGTCCATTTTGTGGAGCATCGTCATGAGGTAGTTGTGCGAAGAACAAAATTTGAATTAGACGAAGCAGAAAAGCGCGCTCATATTTTGGAGGGCTATTTGATTGCTCTTGATCACCTGGATGAAGTGATCACGTTGATCCGTAACTCCAAAGACCCGGAAGTAGCAAGGATCGGTTTGATGGAAAGCTTCAAACTCTCCGAGATACAAGCCAAAGCTATTTTGGAAATGCGCTTGCAACGATTGACCGGACTTGAGCGTGAGAAGATACAAAATGAATACAACGAAGTAAAAGAATTGATCGGAAGGCTGAATGAAATCTTGGCCAGCGAACCGGTGCGAATGGGTATCATCAAATCTGAATTGAGTGAGATAAGAGAACGCTACGCTGATGACCGTAGAACTCAAATCGTGCACAGCGAAGATGACATCACGATGGAAGACATGATCCCTAATGAAGAAATGGTGATTACTATTTCTAACCAGGGATATGTGAAGCGGACTTCTCTTTCTGAATATCGCACACAAGGCAGGGGAGGAATCGGCTCGAAAGCAGCAGGTTCAAAGGATGATGATTTCACTGAGCATTTGTTTGTTGCGCAGGCGCATAATTACATGCTCATCTTTACAGAATTTGGTAAAGTGTATTGGAAGAAGGTGTATGAGATTCCGGAAGGAAATAAAACAGCGAAAGGCCGAGCTATTCAGAATTTATTAAACATTGAGCCAGGCGATAGCGTACGTGCTGTATTGAATTTAAAAAGCATTGAGGACCCGGATTACATCAACAATACTTTTGTTATTCTTTGCACAGAGAAAGGTATCATAAAAAAGACCTCACTCGAAGCTTATTCTCGTCCGCGTGCCAATGGGATTACAGCCATCACCGTTCATGAAGGGGATCGCCTCTTGGATGCCGCACTAACAAATGGAAAAAACCATATCATCATTGCGAAAAGTGAAGGCAAAGCCGTCCACTTCGATGAAAGCGATGTAAGGCCAATGGGGCGCACGGCGGCGGGCGTGAAAGGTGCTACGTTAGAAAATAATAAAGACAAAGTAATTGGGATGGTTTGCATCTCTCGTGAAGACGCCAACCTTTTGGTTGTATCAGAAAAGGGTTATGGTAAACGCTCTGATATCAGTGACTACAGGATCACGCGTAGAGGTGGCAAAGGGGTGAAAACAATAAACGTTACTGAAAAAACCGGCAAGCTTGTTGCTATTAAGGAAGTAGTAGATAAGGATGATTTGATGATCATTAATAAATCGGGCATTAGTATCCGTATAAGTGTTGATCAACTACGGGTGATGGGCCGCGCCACCCAAGGTGTTCGTTTGATCAAACTCAATGACGATGACGCAATTTCATCAGTGGAGAAAATCCAGAAAATGGAAGGTGAGAACCCAGAAGGCGAAGCGATAATTTAATTAGTAACTTTAAATTTTATTTTTATAACCTGAACTCTTAAAACTTTTTTATGAAAAAAATAGCTCCCTTTCTCCTTTTGTTGCCATTAGCAGTTGCAGCACAAAAAGAGATTAAGCCAAGTGTAAGCAAAGCAGAAGCAGCTTTGCAAAAAGGAAACTTTGACGAGGCTAAGTCAATCATTGACGCAACAGTTGCCAGTCAAGAATTCATGGTCGATAAAAAAGGCCAGCCCTCAAAAAATGCGTCGAAAGCCTGGTATCTGAAGGGAATGATTTATTGTGCTATTGACACCACGAAAGTTGAAAAATTTAAAGCGCTTGATCCAAATCCTTTTACCGTTGCCAAAGAAGCCTTTACAAAAGCAGAAGAAATAGATAAAGGCAAAAATGAAAGTTTAGTCAATGGGCTCACCATGGGCCTTCCTCTGCCTATGCTTAAAACTCAAGTGGCAAGTATCCTTGCGCAGAAGTATCTGGAGAGGGGTTATGCAGTGTATCAAAAGAAGGACTATAAAACCGCATTTGTGGATATTGAGAAGGTGGTTTTCTTTCTTCCTAATGACACATCGCAATTGATGAATGCTGGAGTATATTTTGCCCCTGCAGCAGATGAAAATGACAAAGCGTTGGAGTACATCAAAAGATATAAAGAGAAGGGAGGCAAAAACGCTGACGCCTCATTACAGCAATATTCTATTTACATTAAACGGGCTGATGATGTAAAGAAGAAAGGTAAAGAAAACAATAAGCAATACGATCCTTTAGTTGACACGGCCTACATGGGACACGTAAACGCTGCCTTGAAAGTGGCTCAAGAATTGTCTGCGAAATATCCAAGTAACATGGACTACCTGAATCTGGAATATAATATTTATACTCAGACAAACAGGCTTCCTGAAGCAAAAGTGTTGATGGAGAAACGAGCAAACACAGACCCCAAGGATAAAGAATCTAGATATTTCCTGGGGTTGATCTGCAATGAATTGAAAGATATAGATGGGGCAAAACATTGGATGGCTGAAGCAATAAAAGCTGATCCTGATTATTTTGATGCGAACCTTGTGTTAGGCAAGCTCACGTATGCTGATGCGCAAAAATTACGAGACCAAAGAAACGCCATTACGGGCCAGAAGGAAGCCGACCTAAAAAAACGCCAGGAGCTTTTTAAGCTAATACCGGTTAAGTTGAAGGAATCAGCCGTTTATTGGGAGAAATGTGTAGCTATCAATAATTCTGATGCAGATGGATTGTATGGACTTCTCTCCATTTACAACGATATTTCACTTTACGATGAATCCTACGAGCCAAAAATTGTTGACCTGAAAAAGAAAATGAAGGCGCTGGGCTTGGAAGTGGATTAATGATTTGTGATTAAGATTATGCAAAGGCTGGTATCATCCAGCCTTTGTTTTTTACAAATGAAGAATAGTGTTTTAAGTATAGTTGCATTTCTTGCTTGCAGCGAAGTAATTGGACAATCTTTTGATGTAAATAAAGAGGCAACTGATTTGAATTACTGCGAGCAGAAATCCAATGTCATTGAGAAATTAAAGGATATAAAAGCAGGAAAATTTGGTGAGTTCACACCAGGTATTATGGCTAAGATTTCTTCCTCCAGAAAGATTATCGCATTGACTTTTGATGCTTGCGGGGGGCCAACCGGCAGTGGGTTTGATAGCGCTTTGATCGAGTTTCTAAAAGAAGAGAAAATTAAGGCCACACTTTTTGTTTCAGGATTATGGATCGGAAAAAATGACTCCTTATTTCGAAAGCTTTGTGCTGAGCCGTTGTTTGAAATTGAAAACCACGGACTTTCTCATCGGCCTTGTTCCATCTCAGGTAAGAGCAAATATGGTATTGCCGGTACTGAAAATGTAGATGATATGTATGATGAAGTGGAGCTGAATGCAAGACAAATTGAATTTTACAACAGGAAGAAACCTCGATTTTACCGACCCGCTGCAGCTGTAGCAGATGAAGGGTGTGTCAGCGTTGCCAAGGAATTGAAAGAGAAGATTGTTACTTATGATGTACTCTCAGGAGATGCTGTGCCAGGTACTGCGGCCGCAGAGATAAAAAAAAATATCTTAAAAAAAATTGGACCAGGATCTATCGTCATTATGCACATGAATCACCCCGAACGAAACGGATTTGAAGCTTTGGTAGAAGTTGTGCCTGAGTTAAAGAAGCAGGGTTACGAATTTGTAAAACTAGAGAATCATCCACTGTCAGGAAAAAAGTAAGCTCCATCGTTCATCTATTATCATTAGATTTTTATCTTTAAGCATGAAGCGTTTTTTTAAATGGGCATTTATAACATTGAGCTCACTACTCGTAGTATCAATTTTGGCAGCGATAATATTGCCAAAAATATATAGGGATGCTATTCGCGTTGATCTTGAAAAAGAGATTGACCAACAAGTGAATGCAGACGTTACTTTCAGGGAAGTAGAGCTTCGCTTGCTTCGTCATTTTCCCAATCTCACACTTTCGTTAAACGACTTATTGATCGTTGGCAAAAATGATTTTACGAGCGACACTTTAGCCTGGGTGAAGGAGGCACAATTGGAAGTGAACCTTTGGAGTTTGGTAGCCAAAAGGGAAATAGAAATAAAAAGCATAAACCTGCTTGACCCTGAAATCAATATTTATGTTCTTAAAGAAGGAAAAGCAAATTATGACATTGTCAAAGAAGAAGATTCTACATCGCAAAAAAAGAAATCCACTGTAAATATCGCCATTGATAAAGTAACCATCGAACAAGGGGATATTTCTTATTCCGATTGGCAACAAAATATTTTTGTGAAGGCTGTTGATATAGAACACCAGGGAAGTGGAGATTTCCTCGAAGACATCTTTGATTATAAAACAAAAACAATTATTCGTCAATTTTCTCTCAACTATGATCATATCCAATATTTCTTAAAGAAGGAGGTAGGCGTAGATATGATCCTGGAAATGAACTTGCCCGAAAGTAAGTTCACGTTCAAAGAAAACAGGTTACAGATCAATCATTTTATTTTTAGTGTAGATGGTTTTTTCCAGCAAGTGGTTGATCGGTATGCGATGAACCTGAAATTTCAGGCGCAGGAGACAACTTTTAAAAACATCTTGTCCCTTGTGCCAGGTCTGTACATGAAAAATTTCGATTACATGGAGACCCGGGGTGATCTGGCCTTCAGTGGTTTTTTGGATGGCATCTATTCTGCACCTACCAGCGAACTTCCTGCATTTCACCTCGACATCAATGTGAAAGACGCGATGGTAAAGATTGACAGTCTTCCGGAGGCATTTAATAATATTCAATTTGAACTTGTTGTTGATAATAAAGAACACATTCTTGACAGCACGGTGATAGACTTGAAAAACTTTCATGTTGATTTGGGTAAACACCCCGTGCACGGACGTATTAAAATAGCCGGCCTTCACAAACCAAAAATTGATGCTAATATTTTTGCTGACGTTGAAGTGGCCTCGTTGGAACGCCTATATCCAATTAAAAACCTTGCACTGAAAGGAAAAGTCAATTTTGAATTGAAGGCAAAAGGCATTTATGACAGTAAAAAATCTTTACTCCCACCATTCAGTCTAAATTTAAAACTTACCGATGGCTACCTGAGGTATGACAGCCTTCCTCGCCCCATTACGAATATGCAATTTCATTTAATTGCAGAGAACAGGACCGGCAACCTCGATAATACAGTGGTAGACTTTCGTCAAATTCATGCTGAAGTGGACGACAACATATTACATGGATATGCGAAACTAAAGGGTTACCCCGATACAGAAGTAGATGCTGACCTTGATGCCGATCTTGATCTGGAGGATATTGAAAAAATCTACCCGATTGACGGCTATCAATTTAAAGGAAAATTCAACATTGATGTGCTGGCCAAAGGCCTGTATAGCAAAGAAAGGAAAAAGTTTCCGTTTGTTGATTCAAAGATGACGCTTGCTGATGGTTCTGTTCAGTACAAAGGGTATCCGCATCCGATTAAAGACATTCACTTTTTTGCTGAAGCGATAAGTAAGACAGGCAACCTGGCGGATTCCAAACTTACCATTAGCCGTCTTACCTATACACTCGAAGACGAGCCATTTGAAATAAGTGGGAGTCTCACTAACCCCGACAACTATGAGTACACCTTTAGGGTTGACGGAAAAGCTGACCTTTCAAAGATTTCGCAAGTGTATCCGGTGGATGGAGTTGAGCTCTCCGGTATTCTTGATGCACACATAAGATCCAAAGGTTTAGTAAATGATCTGAAGACTGGCAATTACTCAAAAGTATCAACACGCGGAAAATTGAAGTTCGGCGACATAAGAATCAGTGGAAGTAAAATCATGAACCCAATTAGAATCGATAGTGCAGTATTAAAATTTAATCCGACGAAGATTGTGCTTCAAAAATTGGAAGGTAAGTTCGGCAAGAGTAACGTGAAGATAAAAGGCGACATTAGTAACTACTTCGCATTTGCTATGAAGGGCAATGAGCTGATCAAAGGCGACCTTAACTTTCAATGCGATACACTCGACCTCAATGAGTGGATGCCACCCGTGCAAACGGCTTCTGGTAAATCGATTCCGGCATCCGATACTACGCATTCCAAGCTTACTGTGATCGAAATCCCAAAGAACATTGAATTTGTCTTTGATTCTGAGATCAAGGAATTAATATACGACGACCTTAAAATTACCGACATGGATGGAGAGATTACCATCAAAGATGGAGTATTGAGCCTCCACGAAACCGGTTTCAATTCTCTCAATGCGAAATTTAGTGTGTCGGGAGATTATAACACCCGCGACATGCTTCATCCTACGTTTGACATGGATCTTGATGTGAAGGAACTTGATATTAACCGGGCATATCGTGAGATCGGATTGATGAGGCGACTCGCACCGTCAGCGGCCAATGTTTATGGTAAATTTTCTGTCACTTATAAATTAAAGGGGGAATTGGCCAAAGACATGGAGCCTAAATTAGAGACCCTTGAAGGAGGAGGAATTATGCGGATAGCTGACGCCAAAATTAATGGCATGAAACTATTTGAAGAAATCAGCAAAAGTGCCAAGAAGAGCGAAATGAATGATCCTCATTTGAAGGACTTCACCATGGAAACTGAGATCAAGGATAGTAAGATCATTGTAAAACCTTTCTCAATAAAAGTATCCGGGTTTGATGCCGACATCGAAGGGGTGAATACTATGAATGGCATGATCAATTATTTAGTGAAGATTGAGTTAATTCCTTTCACAAAGATTAAAGTGCCCTTTCATGTTACCGGCCACTACGACAATCCAAAAGTTGCGCTGGGTAAAGGACATACCCTACCTACTGATTGAATTGAATTTTAATTTCGATCTGCCTAACCCTTTGCCAGCACAGCCATAGCTGCATTGTGGCCTGGTATTCCGCTTACTCCACCACCACGCTTGGCACCGGCACCACAAATAAAGATTCGTGGATCATCCGTTTCAACACCCCATCCCGGCGCCTCACCATCTTCGCGGAATGGAAAATCTAAATCGCGGTGAAAAATATTTCCCCGTGGCAATCCAATCGCGGCTTCAATATCCAAAGGTGTTTTAACTTCTATTGCCAATTCACCTGTTGATGATCGAGCGAGCACGGATTCAATAGGGTCAATGAGGTATTCATTGAGCGACCGGATGGCAGCATCCATCGCAGCCTTTCGTTGTGCATCATGATTAAGATCAAAAAGTGCAGCGGGTGTGTGAAGTCCAAAGAGCGTTAAAGTATGATAACCTTCACGCTGTAGTTCTGCACTTAAAATACTATGGTCGGTCAAGGTATGACAATACATCTCAAGCGGAAGCGTAGAAGGAATTTTTCCGGATTGCGCTTGTTGAAAGGCAGACTCCAACTGCGTGAAACTTTCATTGATGTGAAATGTTCCGGCAAAGGCGTCACGCGGATCCATGCCTGATTTCAATCGTGGCAATTGTTTTAACAGCATATTGATTTTTAGCTGCGATCCTTCCAAACTTTCAGGAGGTTTCATCCCCCGTAATTTCGCCAGCACTTGAGGCGCAGCATTGGAGAGTAAATACTTACAGTAAATAGTATTTCCGTTTTCCAGCGTAACGCATACTTCTTTTCCATCCGATTGCACTTTCGCCGCACGACGGTTCACGGCAATGGATACACTCGATGATTTGGCAACTCTTTCCAGCTCTTGTACCAGCGCACCCATACCTCCTGCCGGCACTTTCCATTCGCCATTTCCATTTCCAATTAAATGATAGAGAAAACATTTATTGGCTTGCATCGAAAAGGCTGAAACATATGTGCCAATAAGAGCATCAGTGAGCACTACGCCTTGCACGATGTCGCTCTTAAAAGTTTCGGTAATCACTTCGCCAATTGGATTTTCAATCAGGTAGTCCCACACGGGTGCAAGACCAATCTGACTTTTTAATTCTGATCGGGTTGGCAGTGGCTTAAGTAGGGTAGGAGCCATGCGCTGTGCGAATGCTTCTATTTCACCGTAAAACTTTTGCCAGGCTCTCGCTTCAATATTTCCGTCCGGCAAAGTATTAAAAGATGCCGATGTCTGTTCATCCCAAATCCTTGAAACGTACAAGCCCTGATCGATGCCCTGATGGTGAAAAGGCGTGTAACTGGCGACTCTTCTTGAAATGGTTTTAAAGTTGAGCCCCAAGTCGCGCACGATTTGATCGGGCAGTAAGGAAACCAGGTAAGAATAACGCGACAGACGCGCATCAAAATCCGGGAAGGCACGCACACTTTGAGTGGCGCCACCAATTTCAGCGTTTGCTTCAAGCATTAAAACACGCTTGCCGGCTTTTGCTAAGTACATAGCTGCAATAAGACCATTGTGGCCAGCTCCGATAATTATAATGTCGTATTTTTCTGTAGTCATGAATGGTAGTCCCTACATTGATTCTGATCAATAATCCCTAAATCTCAGCATGATGAGAAAGAAATCCAAATTCATTGCAGATTCAAGAGTAATGTGAATGGCGAAATAGAACGATATCCTCAAATGGTTTGACGAAGAACTTCCGGAAGACAGCACCACGTTGATTTACCCTAAAAGTTTATGCGATTCACCGACCGAAGCACTTCGGGCCACTTGGAAGGAAATTCAATTATTGATGGGGCCGTATTGGGGAAATTGAATTAAGATTAGAATTGAGTAATTTGATTTATGAATTGGAAAAAACGTTTATCATCGGATCCCAAAGTGATGTTTGGTAAAATGGTGATCAAAGGCACTCGCATTCCCGTTGATCTGATCCTTGAGAAATTAGCCTCTGGTTATTCGATCGGAGGCTTTAAGAAAGCATATCCGAAAATATCCTCAAATGACATACAGGCTTGCTTATTGTTTGCTGCCGACAATGCGAAGCACAAGAGAACTCTTGCAGTCGCTTAGATGAAATATCAAATCATTGCTGATGAAAGTGTGGATGGTAGAATTATTGATCGATTGCGAAAAAATAATTTCCTCGTCTATTCTATTGCTGAGCAAAAGCCTTCCGTTCAGGACTCCGTTGTTCTTAATTTAGCTTTTCATAATAATGCTTTACTTATCACGGAAGATAAAGATTTCGGTGATTTAATTTTTCGTTTAAAAATTGAAACACAAAGGAATTCTTCTTATCAAAATTAGTGAAGCCCAACAGAAAATACCCTTGGTGGTAGAGGCAATAGCGAATCACTACCCTGAATTGCTTAATAAGTTTCCAGTCATTGACAGCAAGAAAATAAGAATCAAAGAGTAATGAGTTATTAATATTTCCGCAAAAGGAAATTCAATTGCTGATGGGACCGTAGTGAGGGAATTGAATATTTATTTTCTTTATGATTCTTCGTTGATGACTTCAATTATTGAAACTATTGGAGTTTCTATAAATTCTTGAAGTAGAACAATAATATTTGCTGTTAATTTTACAACTAATTCTGTTTCTACAAAGTGACAATGCTCACCTACTATAAAATGAAACTCTTTGCCCTGAAAAATAATTTCTTGATTCTTATTGTTGGGTGGAAAAAACAACCCGTTGTTATGCATGGTGTTTCTTATATTTCTGAAGAGATCTAATAGAATTTCTTTCTCTTGTAATGACGTTTTCTTTAGCAAAGAGGAGTAAATAGATTTAAATTCGGCAGCTCCATTTTTACAGGCTCCGGGTTGAACAGCTCTAGAAAATATTCTGAATGAACTTTCAGTAGCGTACATTACATTCTGAATTAACGCTATTCTGATTGACATTTCAAACTCCTCAACTGTTTTAATGATTGTACCTTCGTTGATGCTGAACAATTCATTTTCTTTCCACCAATCTTTTTTCTGTAGATACTTGCTTATAAAGACATAACCTAAATTAGCTGTATTAATTACATTGATAATTTTGTTGAACACAGTAATTCTAGCGTCACTTTCATTCCATCCATATTTCTTCTTTAGGCCTTCTTTAAGATCAAATGATAGATGTGCTATCTTCTCTATGCTTTCACCGATTTTTTCAGGCTCCATAAGGTCTTCACTCCAATTGACATTAAGCTAACGGCATCACATAAGAAGTAGCTGGAGTCTTCAAAGCTTCGCGCACCCATCGGCCGCGCTCTTCGGCAATTTTGCGCACTTCAAGTCTTTCTTTGTTGCACGGGCCATCGCCATTGATCACGCGTTTAAATTCTTCCCAGTCAGGTTCGGTGTAATTCCATTTTCCGGTTTCAGGATTTTTCTTCAGCAATGGATCAGGAATTATAAAACCAAGTTCCCAGATTTTGGGCACATACATGTCAAGGAACTGGTTGCGCATATCATCGTTGGTTCCCATTTTCACTTTCCAACGCATGAGCACTTCGGTGTGTGTGGAAATTTTATCGCTTGGTCCGAAGAAGTGCATCATCGGTGGCCACCATCGGTTGAGCGCTTCCTGAAACATATCGCGCTGCTTCTGCGTGCCGCTAGCTAGATAGATCACGCAATGATGACCGTATTTCAAATGAAAAGATTCTTCTGCACAAATGCGATCAAGCGCACGGCAATATGGTCCGTAACTTCCTTTCGCGTTTGCTAATTGATTCACAATCGCACCGGCGTCTACCAACCACGAAATGAAACAACAGTCAGCCCAAGTAAAAGTTGGGTAGTTAAAAATATTTGAATATTTGGATTTGCCTGTGATCAGGTCATCGATCATTTGCTCGCGAGGCTTGCCGAGTGTTTCGGCTGCGCTATATAACAATTGTGCATGGCCCACTTCATCTTGAACTTTTGCAATTAACGACATCTTGCGCTTGAAGCCTGGCGCACGTGTAATCCATGTTCCTTCAGGCAATGCGCCAATGATTTCACTGTGTGCATGTTGCTCGATCATGCGGATGAGCTGCTTGCGATAAAGCTCCGGCATCCAATCGGTAGGCTCAATCTTTTCTCCACGAGCAATACGTGCTTCAAAGGCTGCCAACAAGATTGGGTCTTCTTGGGCAACGCTATCAGTTTTTACGCCTTCAAATGTATTTCCGCCTCCATACATGATTGTTGATTTAGATGTACAAAAATACGAAATGCTTTTTGAAGTAGAATGTAGCAGTCAGGAGTTAGAATTTAGTAGATGCGCCTTCTAACTCCTAAATTCTATCTACTATCTACTTTTTTATTCGTACTTCAACGTATTGGCAGGATTGCTCATGGCGGCTTTTAATGTTTGAGCGCTCAACGTTAGTAAAGCAATAAGTATTGCAGCTATGGCTGCCAGTGCATAGGAAAGCACATTCATATCAATGTGATAAGCAAAAGTGCCCAGCCACTTACCCATAAAGATCCAAGCTATTGGCCAAGCAACTGCATTCGCAATTAAAATGAGAATGACAATTTCTTTTGAGAGCAAACCAAGTATGTTTGGCACTGATGCTCCCATCACTTTTCTAATTCCAATTTCCTTGATACGCTGCAGTGTGTTGAAGGTTGCCAATCCAAAGAGACCCAGCGAGACAATAAAAATAGCAAGACCTGAGAAAATAGTGAATAGTTGATTTTCCTTTTGCTCTGCATCGTACAATCGCTAATAACGATCAGAAGTGAATTGATACTCAAAAGGACGAACGGGCAGGAACGACTTCCATACCTTTTGTAAGTGATCAAGGCCTTCCTGAAAATTATTGCCGGCAATTTTCACGGTCATGTAATTATAGTATGATTGCTTCACGGGCAAGAAAATCATCGGCACAATGCGTTGGTGCAACGATTCAAAATGAAAGTCATTGATCACACCAATTAGTTTTCCGGTAACACCACCATATTGAAAGTCTTTGCCAATTACTTCTTCGTTTGATTTCCAGCCAACGCTTTTACGGCCGCTTCATTCACGACATAAGCGACAGAGTCATCCGTCTTGATATTTTTTGAAAAATTCCTGCCGGCACTAAACTGGTTCCATAGGTATCAAAAAATTCATAATCAGTACAAATCATTTTTAGTGTCACGTTAGATGGAATCAACTTTCCATCCTCTACCATCGAAGCGCCGCTGCTGTCGAGTAATCTTCCCGTAGGAATACGTGAACTACGGCTCACGTTTTTAATGGTAGATGATTTGATCGCTTCATTATAGAAAGCATCGTAGTTGTTGCCCAACTCGTTGTAGTAAGTCAACGTGACCAATCGATCTTTATCAAAACCTAAATTGGTGTTGTTCATAAAGTTCAATTGCTGAGTCGTTACCAATGTGGCAATGATCAACACAATGGAAATGGCAAACTGTGCCACGACCAGTGTTTTGCAAATGCCGCCTTTGCCTTGTACGAAACCTTGTTGTCCTTTCAAAACCAATGTGGGCTTGAATGAGGAAATCACAAACGCAGGATAAATTCCGGCGAGCAATCCGACAACTAAAGCAAATCCAATCAACCCCAAAGTAAGCGACCAATTTTCTATAAATTGAAAGACAAGATGTTTGCCTGTGAATTGATTAAGCCAATCCAACGCCACCCAGGCAAAACCAACTGAAATAATTAATCCAAAGAGTGAGATTAAAACGGATTCGCTTAGGTATTGACTGATCAATTGATTTCTGAATGCACCGACTGTTTTTCTTAAGCCAACTTCTTTCGCGCGCTTGGTAGCACGTACCGTTGACAGATTAACAAAATTGAAACAAGCGATGAGGATGATAAACAATCCGATCACCGCCATCATATACACCTTGTTGATATTTCCGCCTGCTTCGATTTCGTCATCGAGGTGTGAGCGCAAGTGAATGTCCTGAATGTTTTGAAGTGCTAGCTTTGTGGTTTTAGAGGCTACAAAATCAGCAGGCACTCTAAAGTTAGCTTTAGCATAAGGCCCATAATGTTTGTCGAGGAATGCGGCAAACCGAGCTTCTATTTTTTTTCGGATCAGTCCCTGGAGCAAAAACAACATACGTGCCGAAGGAGTTGTTGCCCCAAGTCTCCAATCCTTTTCTGCCATAGATCGTGCTGTCATTGAGCGTGCTAAACGAAATTAAAAAATCAGTATGCCAGAATGTTTGGCCTGGAAAATTTTTGAAGACACCGGTCACTTCCAAGCCTAATCTTCGTCCACCTTTCAATTGTTTACCAATAACTTCGGTTGTTCCAAAATATTTTTTCGCGGCATTTTCCGAAAGCATTATAGTGAGTGGCCGCTCAAGGCATTTCTGGGGATCACCGGAAACTAAATCGATGTCAAGTATTTTAAACAGATTCCGCCATGAAAACATTTTCTTCGGTCGCAATCTTTTTTTCTCTCACCATTTTCTTCTATCGCCATGACAAGGCCGAATTGTAATGTTCGGGCCATCAATTCCACTTCACCAAAATCATTTTTAACTAATGGCCCGACAGGAGGAGCCACGGAAGATAGCTTCAGGTTTGAGACGCCATCGCGATTAAAAAATTCGCGTGTTATTCGGTAGGTTCTGTCCGCTTTTGTATGATAACGGTCATAACCAAGTTCATCGGTGATGAAAAGATAGATCAGCACAGAAGATGCCATGGCCAATGCAAGGCCCATCAAATTAATAAACGAGGTTAAGCGGTTGCGCAAGATGGCGCGCGCCGCTACTTTGAGGTAATTTTTTATCATGGCAGAATGGGTTGTTTACGTAAACTCCAGACTCAGTCAAAAGTTACAGTAATGACAACTTATTTGGAAATTGCATGGACCGATCAATGAATGTAGCCGGCCAGCGTAAAAAATATCCCATTCCTTGTGGGATATTCAGATTCCGTTGAAGTGTAATTCATCCTTACGCCTAATACACCAGCACTTAGAAGTAAATGGTCCGATACTTTTATTCTGCTATAAAAAACATTTGCTCCGCAAGAAAAATATTCAGAATTGTCGTGATCGATCAGCTTGTTGTTATGCCAACCTAACAACGTTATGTCCCAATGATTTTTGGTGTACAATAATCGCAAACGATTTGCCATATCTCGCTCAATTGGATCTACCATCAAGTTTCCAAAGATCATCGTTTGGTCTATCGTAAGTTCATTCGAAATTTTATAACTCGTTATGATAATTGATGCAAGGTCCGAGCCTTTATCGGCAAAAGAATAAGATTGCTCCAAAATAGCACCAACCTGTGGTGTTATTGTCCAACGTTTGCCAATATGAATGTTCTTTCGAAACATAGCCAACATAAAATTGTTAGTGGTTGTGTGATCGTAGACGTCAAAAGCTTTGAACACAACAAAGCCCCATTGCCTCCGGTCGTAAGTGTAAAAGAAGTCGAGCGCAGGGTTGGGACTGATGATCCTGCCGGTAAAGGAAAAATAACCCTTCGTAAGGAAACGAGTTGTTAGTGTGCTTTTGGAGTGTCGCTCTTTTTTCACAGCGCGTACAGTATCCTCAAAGTCAATTTTAGCTGAAGCAGTGTATCCCGTTAATAAAATGGTGATAAATAAAATTGTTTTCATTGTTATTCATTTCACAAAGCATTTCTTTTTTGACTTTGTATTTAACCCGCTTCTTGCCTATTCTTAATTGGTAACAAAATTCTCAAACGAACGTTATAAAAAACAGTTTCAATTTTTTGAATTTAGACCAGATCAGTTATATTTGTTTCAACCATATCAGATGAAATGGCAGGGAAGTCATCTAAATTGATTATCCTCATGCTGGCCATTCCATGTGACGTTAAATAAAAGTTCTTAGCACATGAAAAACTTTCCAACAACCGACCATAAGTACGCGACTGTTGCTGATCGCATTGGCCGACTCATTGAAAACGGGGCGTTCAAAGTAGGAGATAAGCTTCTCTCCGTTCGCGCCCTAAGCAAAGAACAAGACATTAGCCTTAGCACTGCATTCCAGGCTTATTATCATCTCGAAGCGAAAGGATTAATCGAAGCGCGACCCCAGTCCGGTTATTATGTAAAATTCTCTCCTCGCCATGGGCTCTCATTACCGAAATGTTTTGAACCCAGCGATGAAGCACTACCGGTTACTTTGGATGATATGGTTTCCAGTGTGTACCATGATTTGCGATCCGACAAGCTCGTTCAATTTTCGATGGGAGCTCCCGACCATTCCCTGTTGCCCGCTGCTAAACTGAACAAGTCGGTCATGCAGGCGATCAGAAGCGAGAAAGACAGTTGCCTGAACTACGAGCACATTCAGGGGAATATCAATTTGCGAAAACAAATTGCCAGGCTCTCATTTAATTGGGGCGGAGCATTAAGTGAAGATGATATTGTAGTGACAGCGGGTTGCATGGAAGCTCTCACACTTTGCTTGAAAGCAACTACAAAACCAGGTGATGCCGTTGCTATTGAAAGCCCGACTTATTTTGCAATTTTTCAGGCGATGGAAAGTTTAGGATTGAAAGTAGTAGAACTTCCTGCCAATCCTGAAACGGGTGTTGATTTAGATTACTTAGAAAAAGCGATTCCACGTTTCGATATCAAAGCATGTTTGTTTGTAACGAACTTCAATAATCCGATTGGCTCGTGCATGCCCGATGAGAGCAAAAAGAAATTGGTAGATATGCTCGCCAAAAAGGAAATACCATTAATTGAAGATGATATATATGGAGAACTTTTCTTTGGAAAGAAAAGACCTAAGACTTGCAAAGCTTTTGATAAGAAAGGATTGGTGTTGCAATGTGGATCATTTTCAAAGTCACTGGCGCCGGGGTATCGCATTGGGTGGGCCGTGCCGGGAAAATTTAAAGAAAGAGTGATTCGGTTGAAGCGGATGAACAGCGTTTCAACCAACACATTGTCACAAGTTGCGATTGCGCATTTTTTACAAAACGGAAGATATGAATTACACCTTCGTCATTTGCGCAAGGCGCTGCACACACAATGTTTGCGTTACATTCAGGCCGTTACTGAATATTTCCCTGAAGACACACGGATCACTCGCCCTCAAGGAGGCTTTGCGTTGTGGATAGAAATGAATTCTAAAATTGATGCTTATAAACTGCACAAGCGAGCATTGAAACATAATATCGGTATTGCACCCGGACACATTTTTTCTACACAAGGCCAATTCAAGAATTATTTCCGGTTGAGCTATGGTTTGCCTTGGAGCGAAAGGGTAGAAGAAGGAATCAAAACGTTGGGCGAGTTGATTAGGAAGGGGGTTTGAGACTAGATTCTGGGTACTCGATACTAGTTCAAGCAACCAGAATCCAGCATCTAGAATCTAGATAAAAAACTTTTCGTTCGGCTTTAGGGTTGTTATATTTGAATACTAAAATACAAAAATGAATCCTATGGCCTTTACACTTCCTGCGCTTCCGTATGCATTCAATGCACTGGAGCCACACATTGACGCCCGCACGATGGAGATCCATCATGGCAAACACCACAACGCCTACGTAACCAATCTCAATAATGCCGTTGCCGGCAAACCCGAAGAGAGCTTGAGCATTGAAGAGATTTGCAAGAATATTTCAAAGTATCCGGCTCCCGTTCGTAACAATGGGGGAGGCCACTATAACCACAGCATGTTCTGGACGATCATGGGCCCGAATGCCGGTGGTGCTCCCTCCGGTGCTTTGGCCGATGCTATCAATGCTGCTTTTGGAACTTTTGAAGAGTTCAAAACTAAATTCGGAGCCGCTGCAACGGGTCGTTTCGGTTCAGGTTGGGCTTGGCTCATCAAAGATGCTTCAGGAAAATTGGCAATCACCTCTACACCGAATCAAGACAATCCATTGATGGATGTTGCCGAAGTGAAAGGCTCACCTATTCTAGGACTTGATGTATGGGAGCATGCTTATTATTTGAATTATCAAAACCGCAGACCAGATTATGTGACGGCATTCTGGAACGTAGTGAATTGGAGTGAAGTGGCGAAACGCTTCGCAAAGTAATTTTTTTTGTATAGTTAGACTAAAGTCCTTTACTAAGTTTGAAAAAGTTGTTTACTAATTTAATAAGCAACTTTTTCAACTTATAGTCAACTGCCTCATTATGATATAATGATAGGGTATTTCCGCCCCCTTATCCTGGGGAAGTTTTTTACAGCTGGATTGCTCGGTTTCAACGCCACGCATTGCTCTCCTCAAAGACAGTTTATCATGAACTTTTTAGTTGCAAGAATATCCCACTCTCGTTACTACTTCCGAAGTACCTGACAACGTTTGTCCAGGTAATCGAACCTCACTACAAAATCTAAGAAGGCGATATTATAACCAATTTGACTCCATGGTTATTTTTTATCATCGGCTTTCGAAAAATAAAAAATGAGCTGAAATATTGTCATCAATGAAAAAGAATACTTTCCCTAATATATCGTTGAGGGAACCCAGAAATTCTAAATATCCTTTGCACACCTAAATCCGATATGCACCATGGATGATTCGGGGGTGGAAGATGAACGGCCCATTACCTGAAAACCATGGCATATCATTGGATCACAGAGAAAAGAGCCACCCCGCGTTACCCGTCTGGTTGCAGGATCTAACTCAGCATCGCGACCTTGTGGCTCAATACTATCTTGAGTCCATTGCCAAACATTGCCCCCCATATCGGTGAGACCTAATTTATTTTTTCCAAATACTCCAACCGGAGAGGTGTAAGCATATCCATCTTCTTTTGTATTGTAGTTTGGAAAACTTCCTTGCCAAGTATTTGCTTTATATTTTCCGGCTACTACTAAATCTTCTCCCCAGGTATATTGTTGGTTGGTGTTCTCGCCATTCTTCGCGGCATGTTCCCATTCCCATTGCGTTGGCAATCTTTTACCTTTCCATTTTGCATAAGCAATTGCATCATTCCAGGATACTTGAGTGACAGGATGACTGCCCTCTGCTTTTGGTTTATTCCGACCGAACGGAAATCTGAAGTCCGCACCATCAACGAGATCCCAATGATGAGTTTGGTCATCAAATACTCCGGCATTGCCAAACTTTTCCGCCTCCGTCACATAATGAGTTGCCTTAACGAAAGCTTCAAAATCAGAAACCGTTACCAGGTTTTTATCCAGCAAAAACGACTTAAGTTTTACTTGTATACTTTTCTTTGTCACTGGATCAGTCGTGGTTAGGATTCCTCCTTTCACCAAAGCCATGTCTGCAATTTCTGGTTTTGTGAATGAAAGTATAGAAGCAATAGGGATAATATATGCCAATGCAAAACCGCGCACATTTGTAACAACTGCCATACTCTTGATCTATTTACCTGTTTTTGATTTTTCTTTTCTTCATCACTTCTTCAGCACCCTCGCAGGATGAAGAACTTTTACTAGTAGAACTTTGGACACTATCGGATGACGCGCCAGGAACAATCAGCTGTTTGAGATTAGGATACCCTTCATTAGCTAACGGATGTATAAGTTGGGAGCCTCGTAGTTTTACAACGCTAGTATCTTTTTTTTGGCCAAATACCAGCGTCCCGATGAACCATAAGACAGCGATAAGCATAATTCTGTTTTTCATTTTTAATAAGCGTTAATCTTTACTCAGCGACACTTTATTTTTTCGTTAGCTGTAGTTTGGCTTGCTGCTCTTTGAAACGAGAAGCTGCGTATTCAATATCAATAAGTGGATAGATATTATACTTTGCTGCCTCTGCATCAAACAAATCTTTCAACTCTTTTAACTTCTCCGGATTTTTTTGTGCGAGATTATTCAACTCATTGAAGTCTTCGTTGATGTTGTACAATTCCCAAACATCTTTATCAGGATTGTTTTCAATTGTTGTTTTAGGTTCACCTGCATAGGTAAATATGTCTAATGAATTAGGGTGGTGAGCTGCTGATGCTTTCCATCCATCTTTATAAATAGCGCGATTACCGAAGATGGTGTAATACTGCTGTGAGTGACGCGATGGCGCGTTTTTGTCGTTGAGTGAATATACAAGACTTGTTCCATGCAAAGGATTCTGTTTGATACCGTGAATAAATTCAGGTTGCTTGGAATTGGTTAACTCCGTTAGTGTCGGGAAGAAATCGATTAGGTGACCATACTGATTTCGAATACCACCGTTTTCCTGAATGCCTTTTGGATAGTAAACAATTAAAGGATTATGTGTAGCTCCTTCTGCGTTGGCGTCGCTCTTCCATAATCTAAAAGGTGTATTTGTAGCTTGAGCCCATCCCAACGGATAGTTGGCTACTGTTGCTACTTCCTTAGTGCCGATCTTGTCGTATTCACTTAAGATAAACTTTTTATACTCTTCACGGGTGATGTTATCAACTCCAAAACGAATGGACTTTGTGGTAACACCATATTCAAGCCCTTCTTTACTGCCTCCATTGTCACCAATAATTACAAACACCGCGGTATTCTTGAGTTGTCCAGAATTTTTAAGGTGACGAATTACGCGGCCAATTTCAAAATCTGTTTGTTCCAGATAACCAGCATACACTTCCATGAAACGAGCGTACAATCTTTTTTCTTCAGCTGGTAAATCTTTCCACGCTTTCAGGTAAGGATCGCGAGCTGGAAGTTTTGCATTGGCAGGAATAACACCGAGCTTTTTCTGATTAGCGAAAACTTTTTCGCGATACACATCCCATCCTTCGTCAAACTTTCCGTTGTATTTGTCGCTCCATTCTTTATCAACTTGATGAGGCGCGTGTCCGGCACCGGTGGCGTAGTAAATAAAAAATGGCTTGCCGGCTGCAAGTTTTTTTTGTTTGCTGATATAGCTAATCGCCTTGTTAGCGAGTAAAGTATTCAAGTGTGTGCCATCCGGTTTGATGTGCTGATTGTCTTCCACTAAATCCGGTTTATACTGATCGGTAGCGCCGCCCAGAAATCCGTAATTGTGATCGAAACCCTTTCCGGAAGGCCAACGATCGAAAGGACCCAAGTCCGTTGCTTCATCATCGGGTGTTTGATGCCATTTGCCTAATTGATAGGTGCTGTAACCATTTTCTCGCAACACCTGTGCAATTGTGCCATTCTCCGGTTGAAGGTGTCCGTTATATCCAGGATAATCGGCTGACAAATAAAAGTGTGGAAATAAACCCATGCCAACAGAATGGTGATTTCTTCCTGTTAACAGTGCTGCGCGCGTTGGAGAACAAATTCCAGCAGTATGAAAATTTGTATAACGCAAACCTTGATTGGCGAGTGAATCTAAGTTTGGTGTGTTGATCAATCCACCGAAAGGACTGGTCGCGCCGTAGCCAACATCATCCAATACGATCACAAGGATATTGGGAGCTCCTGCTTGCGCTTTTTTTAAAAATTCCTGTTTCTGCGGTGGAGTATCTTTCCAGGACTTGCTTACCTGGGCAAAGGCAAAAGAAGTGGCCAGCAGTATGATGCCAACAGCAGAAATTTTTTGTACAAAAAGAGATTTCATTTTCAGATTGGTTATTGCAATTAAGATTTAATTATTTCGTCAAGCTTAGTCTTAGCGGTGATTCCGCTTTGCCGCCACACAATTTTATCACCATTGTATAAGATCAAAGTTGGGATGGATTCGATATTTAGATCCTTCCCTAATTGTTTGTTATCAAATAATTCAATCTTCACCACTTTCAGTGTGGTAGAATTTTCAGCAGCCACAGAGTCAACCGTGGGAAGCAGCTTCTTGCAACCTCCGCAGAATTTAGAGTGAACATCCACGAGAACCAGCGTATTGGATGTGATCAGTTTTTTATATTCCTTGTAAGTAAGACCATTTCCAACTTTACTCACCACAGGATTTCCTGAGCCAACCCATTTACTAATGCCACCTGGCAATTCGTAGACTTCATTGAACTGCTGAGCACGTAATTTCTTTGCCAGCACACCACTGCGACCGTTATTTATGGAGTAAACAAAAACGGGTTTGCTCTTATCCAGATTTTTCACGACGGCTTGAATATTATCATCGCTCGAAACATTTACTTGTGTTGCATCCTTTAGGTGATTCAATTCGAATTCCTCCTTACTTCGTGCGTCAAGTATTTGTGGCTTAGGCGAAGCCTGCTTCAATTTCAATTCGAAGGTTTCGAATGAAACAGCAGTTGGCTCAGTATTCTGCGCCTGAAGTTCAGCGTTAATACTAAAGAGCAGGATTGCCAGAATAGAAAGTAGTAGTTTAATTTTTTTCATATCGAGGAAATTTAATTGTTACTTATTTATTGTTGCGTGCTCAAATTCAAATTAGTCTGAGCAAAATCTTGTTCAGATAGGACGGGTGAAAGCACCAGTGAATTTTCAATGGTATCTTCTTTTACCATAGGACCGTTGTGTGCAAGCTCGCTTCCTTCTTTCTTTGATTTGAAAATAGGCCACATGAACTGTGCGTACCATTCTTCTTGTTGATAGTGCTGAACTCCATAGGCGACTGGATATTTTCTTGTGATGATGCCAGTACCGAAGATCATATCCCAGATAAAGAACATGTTTCCAAAATTTCCTTTATAGTGCCCAATGCCATCATCGTTGGAAGAGGCGTGGTGTGCGTGATGTGTAGCAGGAGTGGAGATGAATCGCTCGAGAACCCATGCAACAGGATGAAGCCATTTCTTTTCGTAGAAGGATTTATCCCACGGAATGCTGGAATGAGCGAGCGTGGTTATAATTGACTTAATACCTTTTGCAAACAAAGCAGGATATCCAAGTCCGATATAGACAAGCGCAGTGGTCAAATAAGTTTGTGAAAAGAAGATCGTGTAAATTATATTTTGTCGGCTGGCCATCGCCATCCCCATGTAAGGTGCTGAGTGGTGTGTGCGGTGAAATCTCCACAAAAACGGAACTTCATGATGCAGCCGATGATACCAGTATTGTGTAAGATCATCGGCAACGCAAATAATAAAGAACCCCCACCAGAAAGGCACCCATTCGAATGCAGCCTTAAACTCAGGAATTACAAGTGGAAGGAACTTCAATCCAAAATACGCTGTAATGGGACGCACAACAAGTTTTGGAATGGTAAAGCAAACGATATCAAGTATGCGTTCATTTTTGTTCCAATGTTTTTTGTAAAGACCAAATGAAAATTCAACAAAGCCAAGGAGCAGGACTAATGTAGGTAAGCCCCAGGTGCTAAGATTTTGAAAGATGGCTTCAATAAACTTAATCATGTGAATAATGTTATGCTGTTACTTTTTCCCGATTGTTTGACTTGTTTGTTTTGAATGATCCTCCCATGGGCGATTACCTGTGAAGTAAAATGTGATCAACATCAGGAGAATGGGCAAAGCATAAAAGAATAAACTCACAATTACGTTCCTGAAAATCCTTTTGGCAATCCGCGTTTCCATTTTCATAGCGATCAGTTTTTTAAGGAGGTTTTGATTTCGGTTTTATTCCCGGTGAGAATTTTTTTTGTGAACCATAATCCACCAAAAAGAATGAGAAAGGGGATGACCGTAATAATTATACCAATCAAAATTTTTTTTCCTAAAAGCGGCACGTCCGAAAATGTCATGGTTATTTCTTTATAGTTCTGTTCAGAAGTTAAGGCTCCATCCGCACCGTAAAACAATGCGGTGGAGCCCCGGTTCGAATAACATGGCAGTATCCGTTATTTTATTGAACCTAAGATTGATGAACTTGGATTATTGTCAACTACTACACTGTTCAATTTTCCGGTAAAGGCGAAAGGCCCCTTGTAGCGATCAGAAACTTGCGTAACCAAATCACTTCCCACATTGATTTCGTCACCCGTGCGAATGTTGGCTTGTGATTTCACAATAGGTGCTTCGGCAACTTTTGCATCATTGATATAGAGTTCCTGTGTACCCGCAGCATCGTTTGGTTCTTTCGCTTCTTTATAATTCAAAACATACTTCACAGTTACTTTTCCAGTAGGAAGGACTTTGTTAGAAACAAGGTGAGTCAGCTTCGTTCCTGTATTGTTAGCTGATACCAACTTACCTTCTTTCACAAAAAGACTAACACCACCAAAGCGACCTCCCAGTGCAAAGAGAACACCTTCTGTTCCTTTTTGAATTTCTGCATCGGCCGTAATCGAATACGATTTGTATTGTGAAATCGGACTTGCTACGCCATAAACTTGTGAGGCTTCTGGATAGAATACTGTTCGCGATGCATTATTATTAAGATAGAGCGAAGCATAGTCCAATTGTTTTTCTGTTCCATCTTTCAGCGGATAGATATTATACTTTGCTGCTTCGCTATCGAAGAGTTCTTGCAACTCTTTTAATTTGTCAGGATTGCTTGCCGCGAGATCATGAAGTTCATTATAGTCTTCATTCAGGTTGTACAATTCCCACTTATCATTTTTGAAATCATCTCCTTTCTTGTGAAGAGTGCCTGCTTTCCATCCGTCTTTGTAGACGGCGCGCGAGCCGAGGATTTCATAGTGTTGAACAAGATGGCGTGATGCAGCCTTGGGATTGTTAATACTGAAGGCCAAGCTTGTTCCTTCAATAGGTTCCTGCCGGTAACCGTTGATAACACTCGGAATTTGTGCACCAACCAATTCAATGGTTGTTGGAAGAATATCAATGAGGTGAGCATATTGAGTACGAAGCCCACCTTTTTCTTTGATCCCTTTAGGATAAAATACAATTAATGGATTGCGTGTACCGCCTTCAGAGTTTGCATCCTGCTTCCAATATTTATAAGGAGTATTGGCTGCTTGTGCCCAACCGAGTGGATAGTTGGGGCGTGAAGCTTCAGTGCCAATCAGATCGATGTCAGCAATGTTTTGTTGTAGGCGTTGCTCTTCTGTTTGCGTTGGATCATTGGTATTCACAATTCCAACAAACGTTCCTTCCTTGCTTGCACCGTTATCACCAACAGAAACAAAAATCAACGTATTGTCTAACTGATCAATTTTCTTAAGGTAATTAATAACGCGACCGATTTCATAATCTGCCTCTGAAACGAAGCCGGCATATACTTCCATAAAACGAGCGAAGAGTTTTTTCTCATTGGCAGAAAGTGTTTCCCAATCTTTAACACCGGGATTGCGCGAAGGCAACACGGTTCCTTTTGGTACGATGCCCAACTTGATCTGTTGTGCCAATACTTGTTCGCGATACTTATCCCAACCTGCATCAAATTTTCCTTTGTATTTATCTGACCATTCCTTGCTTACATGATGTGGAGAGTGACCTGCGCCAGGGGTGTAATACAAGAAGAAAGGTTTCGATGGATCGAGGGATTTTTGTTCAGCAATGTAACTGATGGCCTTATCTGCAATTTGTGTATTGAATCGCTTTCCATCGGCACGTGGTTCAACCTTGCGTGTGTCTTCCCAAGTTAACGGATGGTATTGATCTGTTGCTCCGCCAAGAAATCCATAATAGTGATCGAAACCTCTTCCTGTTGGCCAGCGATTGAATGGGCCAAGTGCAGTTTGATGGGAGGGTGGTGTTAAATGCCACTTGCCAACGGCGAAAGTATTGTAGCCATTCTCACGAAGTATTTCGGCAATAGTTGCTTTTTCAAATGGCATGTAACCATCGTAACCCGGAGTGCCAATCGCGGTGTTTGGGAATAATCCCATGTGAACCGAATGAGAATTTCTTCCGGTTAATAATGCAGCGCGTGTAGGGGAGCAGATGGCAGTAGTGTGAAAGTTCGTGTACCTCAATCCATTATTCGCGAGGCTGTCAATCGTAGGCGTTTGGATCAGACCACCGAATGTACTTACAGCACCGAAACCCACATCATCTAGTAATATCCAGACAACATTGGGTGCACCTTGAGCAGCTTTCTTTTTTTCAGGCCACCATTGCTGGGTCTCCGCCAAATTGCGTCCGATTTTTCCCTGATAGGGTTGAACGGGCTCGTTTTGAGCCTTGGTTTGTGTGATCACACTTCCGGCAAGGATAACCGTTGAAAGTGTAATCTTGATTTTTTTGTTAATGTTCATAATCATTGAGTTTAGAAGAGATGTTTTATTTTATATTCAGTTATTCCCAGAGCGGATTTTGTTTCATCAAGGGATTATTGTCTATTTCAATTTGAGGAATAGGAAACCAGCGGTTTCTGTCCACTGCATTTGTTTTGCCTGCATCCTCAAGCTTCTTAACAAAGACAGGGCTGTTAGATGCATCGCGCTGGCGGATGAGATCAAACCAGCGTTGATATTCATACACCAGTTCTAACTGGCGATCTAAATAAAGGGAATCACGGAATTGATCTTGGGATAATCCAAGCGTCAAGCTTGGAAGACCGGCTCTTGTTCTAACGCGATTGATGGATTTGTAAGCTTTAGCTGTTGGGCCGTTGGCTTCGTTTTCGGCTTCGGCATGGATCAACAAAACTTCTGCATAGCGCAATAGCGTTACATTAGTTGCTGCCTCAGATGGCACTGCGACAAACGCATCAGGATCATAAGTCTTTTTGAAATAGGGGACAGAGTCTCCGGGATAGGCAGGATTTGCTATAGGTGTTCCGAATTTCGCCCCGTTTTTAGGATTTACAAATTTCGTTGCAAATGTTACCTTCCTTCTCTTGTCAATTTTCCTATACAGTTTATAAACGTTGAATGATTTATCTGCTCCCTTAGTATAAAAATTTACCTGGTCGGCATAGGAGCCTACAATTCCGAAACTGGAGGGAAATCGCGGCAACGTTCTTGGAAAATCATTGCGACCTTGCCCTTGAAAGTTGGTCAAGAATTGTGCTGAGAAAATATGTTCTTCATTGTTTTTGTAGGCAGGAAGAAAAACCTCTGAATAATTTGTTCTTAAATTATAACCGTAGTTTCCTGTTCCTCCATCAATGCCAGATAGCACTTCCTCAGCTTTGTTCACTGCATCTTTAAAATGTGACGTTATCTGCAAAGGGAAGGAAGCCTTAGTGAGATAGACTTTTGCCAATAATGCTTTAGCTGCACCTGCGGTGGCACGCCCAAGATCTCCTCCTGAATATTTATCAGGTAAAACGGCTGCCGCTTCTGTCAAATCCTTTTCTATCTGAGCATAAACGTCGGTTGCTGGTGTTTTGGCAATGTAGTAGTCCTGGGGGGTGACATAATCTTTGTCTGCCGTTACCAAAGGAACGTCACCCCAAAGCCTCACCAAGTTGAAATAAATAAAAGCGCGGTTGAACTTTGCTTCTCCGATGTAACGATCTCTCAATGCAGTGTTAGTTCCAAAATCAATCTGAGCGATTTTATCGATCGCAACATTTGCACGCCTGATGCCGGCATAGTGCTGTTGCCAGTTTTCATAAAACGTGCGATTAGCAGCGGAGTGGTTATGAACCGAGAGCGAACGCACATCAGCATTGGTAGCGCCGGGTCCGGGATACTGTTCGTCTGTGGCAAATTCCATTCCCACTTGCAATTCGGAATTATAAGCAGATTGACCGGAACCATTGGATCCTCCCGCGTTATAAAAAAAATAGGTGGCGTTTACGGCTGTCAGTGCGTCGGCTGGAGTTTTGTAATACTGATCTTCAGAGATAATCGATTTTGGATTTTCTTTTAGAAAATTAGCGCACGAAAAAGCGAAGGCAGACGCTGTGAGTATGATGTATATAGAGTGTAGTTTATTTTTCATAAGTCTAAGTATTTTAAGTCTTGATGTCTGAACGTTAATTGAATTCCATATGGAACGGAGTGGCAATTAGTTTTTACATCGGTGATTGTAGAGCTTACTGTTGAATGAAGTGGGTATAACAACCTTTCTATTTGAAGTCGACTGCGCAAAAGCAGCGCTCGTTAAAAGAACTAAAAAGTAAATTATAAAGACTAGGAAGTAAATTGTTGTGGACTTAAATGAGTTCATTGCTTGAGCGAGTAAATAGTTGGAAATGATAAATCGTTTGTTGAGAGGCGGCTACAGGATGCACTTTACTCTATCTGAATACCACGATATCCGGACAGGAAAATGCACCCGTAAGCCATTTATACTGACCTCCAATAATCAGAAAGATTGAGGATGAGGATCAGTTAATGATTACAACAGCAGCAGTATTTGTGTTGAAGGGTTCTGAGATGAGGCTCGCTTAAGAGCCTATGAAAAGATGAAATCTGATTATCGTCCATCGTCTTAAAATTTATAGCTCCAATAATTTATTGGTAGGATGAAGCACCTTACCTTTTACAAGGCAGGTTGCCAGAGGTTCATGGAGCCTATTCTCTCCCCTCATTCTGTATAAAAATCAATTTCGTGGAAATGATTTGTCTACTAAATCTATAGGACAAATGTAATAATAGAATAATACGAATCAAATTATCCAGAAAAAAAATTATTAATTCTTTTACCTTAAAAGCTCGTTACCTCAATTCATTCGTTTGCGGCGGTCTCCTCTCATTCAGATAGTGACGGAAATAATAAAATGGAACGAGATCTGTAGATCGAGATAAAAGGACTTAACTCCTCAAGAAAATTTATATAACCGAATACTTTATGATCAATGAATTTAAAAATAACTGTAGAATTAAATAGATTTATATTGTGACACTTCTGGTATGAGTTAATTTTAACCATTAACAATTCTATATATGAAACCCATTAAGATACTTTTGCTAAGCGCAGTTATTACAACATCTTTCTTTGCTTATGCTCAAAAAGCAAACGAAGAACCGTTTATTATTGAAAACTACTATAAAGCGAAGTGGGGTTATGCGGAAGAGTTTATTGATCTGTATAAAAGGAACCACTATCCGCTTTTAAAAAAGGCCCTCGAAAAGGGCGATTTGATTTCAATCAAATTGGAAAAACCCCGTCAGCATGCAACTGAGGAAAGCCGATGGGATTATCGTGTGACTTTAGTGTTTAAGAATATTCAAGCTGCGTTTGATCCCAATCTGACCGAACCCTATAAAAAGTCTTTGTATCCCGACTTAGAGAAGTTAAAAAAAGATGAGCAACATCGGTTTGAAATTTTGCAGGCTCATTGGGATGTGTTGGTCCAACCAGCAGATTTAGATAAGTGATTTATTTTTTAATCATCAGTTAATAAGAAATATATGCCTAGAATATTGCCACTTGCGGATGATAAAACACCTACGGAAACTAAAACTGCATATACGCAACATAAAACAATTTACAATGGTCGCATCACTAATATGAAGGCTACCTTGGGACACTCATTTGTAGCCTTTCAGGCATACATGGAGTGGTATCCGTTGTATGAGGAAGTAAAAAGAATTTTGGGCAAGCGGCTTTCTCCCTTATTTGCATGGTCGATTTCAGAAGCAGCCGATTGTCCTTTATGTAGTACCTATTTCAGAAAAAATATCATCGAATCAGGGGAGGATCCTGAAAATCTAAAACTCAGTAACGAAGATCAGGAACTTCTCACATTTGGTGCTACCATTGCGCAGCACAAAGGATACGTGCCGGATGAAATATTTCAACCTATTCGGAAAAAATATTCTGATAAGGAAATTGTAGTACTCACTGCCTTTGCCGGAATCATGATCGCTACAAACATTTTCAATAATGTTATTCATACTGAGATTGATGACTATCTTTTCCCTTTCCTATCCAAGAAAACTACCGTGAGCCATGAGCGCAAATAAGTTCTATAGAATAAGTCACTCTTTAAATTCATTAAAGTTCAGTACAATATGAAAAGCAAAATTATATTTATCGTATTCGTGTTGGGTCTGTTACTTCTGATTTCTTGTAAAAAGAATGAATCGGAAGTACGAGCGAAGGCAACCATTGATTCTCTTCAACACGTATTAAATGTTCTTAACGTGGCAAAGGATCAATTAGAAGCTAATAAGAAACTTGTAGCTGACCTTTATCAAGAACTATTCGGAGATAAAAATGTAGAGGCCATAGACAAGTACATTGGAGAAAACTACATACAACATAACCCCATTCTTCCCGATGGCAGGGATGTGCTCAAGCAAGGCGCGACTCAATGGTTCAAGGGTGCTCCGAAAGAGAAAATAGACATTCGTCATTTGTCTGCAGAGGGAGATCTTGTTTACATACACACGCGGGCAACGTTTGGTAGAAAAGTTTCATCGGTCATCGACATCTTCCGGATAGAAAATAACAAGATTGTTGAACACTGGGACGTGATACAGGCTGTTCCTGAAAAGTCGGCCAGTCCCCATCCGATGTTTTGAAATACGCTGAATCATTTAACAAAACGTTATTATGTTATTTAAGAATAAAGTAGCTTTTATTACAGGAGCTGCTCACGGGCAGGGCCGCGTTACAGCCCTTGCGTTAGCTAAAGAAGGAGTTCATATTGCCGGCTTTGACATTGCCAAGCCGCTTACCTATCCTGGTTATGAACTTGGTTCTGCGAATGATCTTGAATCTTTAAAAGATGAGGTAGAGAAATTTGGCGTCAATTGTTTGGTCTTTCAAGGTGATGTTCGCTCGAATGATGAAGTAAGGAAGGCCGTACAAACAACCATTGGAACACTTAAGCGCATTGATATTTTATTTAACAACGCTGGCATCTGCGCTTATGGTCTAGCACACGAGCTGACTGAAGAAGCATGGGATGCAATGATTGACATTAATCTGAAGGGCGCATGGTTAACGGCTCGTCACGTGATTCCGCAAATGATAGCTCAAAAATCCGGCAACATAATTAATAACTCTTCTATTGCCGGATTGCGCGGGATGAATCGGCTAAGTCACTATGCGGCATCAAAGTGGGGAATGGTAGGTTTAACAAAATCCTGGGCTATTGAATTGGCTCCGCATAATATTAGAGTGAATTCAATTCATCCTACCGGAGTGAACACACCAATGAATGATGGACTTGCAGTACTCGAAGGAAAAACCGAAGAAGAAATTGCGGTAGCATCTGCCGGAAATCTGTTGCCGGTTCCATGGATAGAGCCGGAAGACGTTGCTCATGCAGTGCTCTATCTTGTTTCTGATCAGGCACGATTTATTACAGGATCGCAGTTCGTTATTGACGCTGGTCTTCTCACGCGCTGATCAATGTCAATCAAGCCACGATTAAATACATTCGATCTGACCATGATCGTTGTAAGTGTGGTCATTGGTACTGGAATTTTTCGTACACCGGTAGAGATTGCGCAGAAAGCACAATTACCTTCGATCTTTTTTTTAGCATGGGTAGCAGGTGCCATCATTAGTTTGTTTGGCGCTCTCACATTGGCAGAGGTTGGCTCACGCTATCCGGCTGCAGGCGGCTTCTACAAAATTTTTTCACATTGCTATCATCCTGCATTTGCTTTTATGGTGAACTGGATTTCAGTGCTTGCCAATGCGGGTTCAAGTGCGTCGGTGGCCATTATAGGGACTCAATATATTAATCCTCTTTTGTTTCCAAATCTTGATCCGGAGACGAGTACACGTATCACTACGATTGGTGCCATCATTATTTTATATGGAATTAATTTGTTGGGGATTAAAATGGGAGCAAGAACGCTCAATGTGCTGATGATTATTAAAATCGGAATGCTGTTGCTATTGATCAGCGCTATGTTCTTCACCTCATCGACTACTGCACCTGTAGCGAAAGAACTGTCGCAGGAAGATTCATTGAAAGCGTTCTGGGTTTGCTTTGTACCTATATTTTTTACTTACGGAGGTTATCATCAAACCATGAACTTTGGCAGTGATGTACCCAACGCCAACCGCACGATGCCACGATCGATCTTTTTTGGTATGGGGATCGTATTGGCGCTTTATCTGCTGGTCAATTTTTCTTATGTACATGTATTGGGTTTTGAAGGATTGAAAAACTCACCTGCCCTGGCCGCCCAGATGACCGGATTAATCTTTGGCAGTTCAGCGGCTGTCATCGTGTCGGTGATTATGTTTCTGGCAGTACTGGCTTATGTGAATGCTTCTTTACTTTCCAACCCAAGAGTGTATTATGCCATGGCTGAAGAGAATGTATTACCCCTGGCTTTTAAAAAAGTAAACGAGAAAACGCAAACGCAAGAGATCGCGCTCACAGCCTATGTAGCCATCATTGTTGTATTTCTTTTTACTCTTTCGTCCTTTCAAAAGATATTGAACTATGTGATGTTCTTTGATAGCATCGGACTAATCGCTGCATGTGCGGCTGTTTTTATTTTACGAAAAAGAGCTAAGCAGGATGGAGAAGAGAAAGATATTTACAAAATGAAATTCTATCCCTGGATGACGATCATTTTTATCATCGGCTATGCATTGGTGAATATCAGTGTTATGTTCTTTGCTCCTGAAACCGCTCTGATTGGATTTCTATTATTTCTGATAGGTTTGCCTTTGTACTATCTCTTACAAAAGGTGTTCAAGAACAGTGAAAAGGAGAGTAAATGATTGGCCAGGTTTTTTACGAACGATTCTACCGGGCAGCTTTAATCTTTCTTCGATGGATTTAAAGCAGGTTCGTTTAGATCACGTAAAGAATAAGGTGCGAGTCGTAAGTAGTTTTGTATTACGCGCTTTTCATAATTTTCTTTTTGTGGTTCGCGCCCCACTGCGCCAAGGGAGCAATCACCTCCTTCAGTGTCCTGCTGTATTCCGTAGGCACATACTCCACTACTACTGGTTTTTGATTGGCATGAACAACACGCTTGACCAAACCATTTTCTTCCAAATCTTTCAACTCGCCTGAAAGTACTCGAGCGGAAATGCCGGTTACCGTTCGTTGCAGCTCATTGAAACGAACATGTCCGCTCAATACTGCTATCATCACTCTTAGTTTCCATTTCCCCCCAACAACAAATAACGCATCGTCCATTGCTGTCAAATTTTTTGAGCATTGCGATTCGGAATACACTTTTTTCTTCTCTGCTACTTCTGCCATATTTTTTATCCAGTAACCTAAAGGTTACTACTAACCTTTAGTTAACTGCCAATGTTTTGTTAGCAAATTACATAGGTTTGCAATATCAAATAACAAAAAAATGAAAGCAAAGAAAATAATTTATTACGTCACAACAGGGCTTATGTCTTTTGCAATGTTATTTTCAACTTATGCTTATTTGACAAAGCCTGAATTAAAACAAGCATTCCAGCATTTGGGCTTCCCCGATTATTTTAGAGTGGAATTGGCCGTTGCCAAATTCATGGCTGCCGTTTCACTTTGGCTTCCTGTTCGCTTAGTGAGAGAAACTGCTTACATAGGTCTGGCAATCAGCTTTGTTTCTGCATTTATTGCGCACATCGCTTCGGGTGACTCAATTGATCACATCATTTATCCGGTCTTCGTGTTAGCGATATTGATTGTGTCATATGTGACTTACACTAAAACGAGCAATAACTAGGAAATTATTATTAAACATAAATAAAGGAATTATGAAAAAAATACTGCACATCATTTCAAGCCCGAGAGGCGAAGCTTCTGTTAGCAAGAAACTCGGCAATACCATTATTGAAAAAATTAAAGCCAAGTATCCAGAATGCATTGTGAACGAGCGAAACTTAACAACAAATCTTTTCCCGCATTTGGATGAATTACAAATCGGTTCGTGGTTCACGCCAGCGGAAAACCGTTCACCTGAACAGGTAAACGCTATTAAAATTTCGGAAGAAGCGATTGAAGAATTGCGTCAGGCAGACATCTATGTGATCGATGCACCTTTCTACAACTTCGCAATTCCTTCTACTTTAAAAGCATATCTGGATCACGTTGCACGACCTGGGATTACTTTCCGATATAAGGAAGATGGAAAACCGGAGGGTTTTTTGAAAAACAAAAAGGCATATGTCGCGATTGCTTCTAGTGGTGTTTATTCTGAAGGTGAATTTCAGTCGTTTGATTATGCCACTCCGTATCTAAAATTCTTACTTGGCTTTCTCGGCGTAACAGACGTTACCATTATTCGGGCTGAAGGCTTAAGAATTGAAGGCATTAAAGAGACAGCCTTTGAAAAAGGCGTTGAAAGTATTTCGGTTGACTAAGTTTTGGCTGTTCGTAATTTTTCCATAATAACTAATCGACATTGAATTCAAATGACCGGCAATAAACAATAATTTATTAATCTACTAATTCAGTAGATTTTATATATTTGAGTTTTAAATGCTTGTCATGAGTCGTCCTATCAAACCAATCGGAATTTTCTACGAACATCCCACATGGTTTAACCCGTTGTTTGCAGAACTGGAAAAAAGAAAGATTCCGTTCGCTGGCATAGCCGCGGAATCCCATCAGTATGATCCATTAGAAAAAGATCCACCGTTTAGTTTGTTCATCAACCGCATGAGTTCGTCCGCTCATTTGCGTGGCCATGTGCAAGGCTATTTTCACGTTACCAATTATTTGTATCATCTCGAACGTTTGGGTGTAGCCGTTATCAATGGCTTGGCGGCCCAACAAATCGAAAGTTCCAAAGCAAAACAATTGGCGCTATTATCAGGATTGGGTTTGAAATTTCCTAAGAGTAAAGTGGTGAATCATATTGATCAGATCATTTCCGCGGCACATACTCTTCGATTTCCTATTGTAGTAAAAGCCAATATCGGTGGGAGCGGTGCAGGTATTGTTAGGTTTGATACGTTGAAAGGATTGCAGCAGGCCATTGCCTCCCAACAAATCCATTTAGGCATTGATCACACCGCTTTAGTGCAAGAATATCTTGTTCCAAAAGGCGGGCATATCGTGCGGGTAGAAACGTTGAATAAAAAATTCTTGTACGCAATCAAAGTACACACCACTGGCGAAAGTTTTAATCTATGCCCTGCTGAGCTATGTCAGGTACCATCACCCACTGATGCGCAAGCCTGTTTAACAGAAGCCCCGCGTAAAGGAATAAAAGTAGAAGCATATACGCCATCAACTGAAATCATCGAAGCAGTAAAGCGAATCGCTGAAGCTGCTCAGCTTGATTTAGGAGGAATTGAATATCTCGTGAGTGAAGCAGATGACGATATTTATTTTTATGATATTAATGCGTTGTCAAATTTTGTAGCCGACGCAATAAACGTTGTGGGCTTTAATCCTTATGTGAATTTTGTGGATTACATCGAAGAGCGATTAGCAGAAGTACATCAATCACAAAACGAATTAGTAGCGTGAACTAGAAAATCAAATTTATAAGCAGATGAAATTTGGATATTGGTTACCAGTTTTTGGTGGTTGGCTCCGGAATGTCAAGCATGAGAATATGTATCCCACCTGGGACTATGTAAAACGATTGGCTATACGCAGCGAGGAGTTGGGTTATGACACGACCCTAGTTGCTGAATTAAATCTCAATGATATCAAAGGAGAATCCGCTCCTTCGCTCGATGCATGGAGCACAGCAGCAGCTTTGGCTGCAGTGACTAACTCAATCGAGATCATGGTAGCCGTACGGCCGACCTTTCATTCACCAGCCTTGTTAGCGAAGCAGGCGTCTAATATTGATCATATCAGCAACGGCAGATTGACCCTGAATGTTGTTTCATCGTGGTGGCAGGATGAAGCAAAAAAATATGGCGTTCACTTCGAGCAGCATGACGACCGATACGCACGAACTTCTGAATGGCTTCATGTGCTGGACAACTTATGGAAGCGCGATCATTTTTCTTTTGAGGGCAAATATTATCGTGTTGAAGACACTATTCTTCAACCTAAACCCGTCTCCAAGCCTCGTCCGTTCATCTATGCTGGGGGCGAATCAGAGACTGCCAAGAATTTGATTGCTCAAAAGTGTGATGGCTATGTAATGCATGGCGATCCACCAGACGTAATTGGAAAACGAATTCAAGATATGAGTGCGAGGCGAGAGAAGTTTGGATTGCCCCCAATGAAATTTGGAGTCGCTGCTTATTCGATTGTGCGGAATACAGATCAAGAAGTGAAAAAGGAAATTGAGCGCATTACGAATGTAAATGCATTTGGTGAAGGCTATAAGAACTATCAGCAATGGCTGGCCGGTACACAACTAGAAAAGAAAGTTTCATTGGAAGAATACTCAGTGTCTAACAGAGGATTGCGCACTGGCTTAACAGGAACACCGAGCTACATAGCCGATCGTATTGGAACCTATCAAGATGTAGGCGTGGATTTCTTTTTGTTACAGTGCAGTCCACAATTGGAAGAGATGGAAAGATTTTCAGAAGCCGTGATAAGAGTTTTAGCCTTCACTTAGTTCATCGACCGAACGTTTTGCAATAAAGATCACCTGAACAAGTTAATGGAGTGTAAACCTCTGCACGAATAAACCATTGGCTTCCAGACTTAATCCACTTTGCATAATAAGTTCCTGTAACTTCTACTTGCTCGCTGCCATTTTTCCATCGGCCAATCCGAGTACCATTTTCAGATGCCATTCCACCTGTGGAAAATAATTCTACTTTTTCGGAAGTGCGGATATAGATAACATCCTGTTTGTTCTTAAACTCTTTGGCAAATGCTTCTGCATTTTGTCGCTTACCGATGTTCTGCACATTGCGCGAGGTGAGAACTAGTATATCTGATGTCCAGTATTGTGCAATTCCGGAAGTATCGTGGGCTGCGATAGCAGCGTTAGAAGCAAGTCGATTCTGACGAATTTGATTCTCTTCTGATGAAGGAGGAATAGAATTTACTTCCCAGATTGATCGTTCAAACTTTTGAATGAGTGTACTCATATGGTCTTGCACGTTTTTAAATTCCACCGATTGGTCTATCTTTTTTACATCAGCTTCCCGCGCTGCAAGTGATGCATACTCACATTCCCAAGCGATATAATACAATGCATCGCCCATAATTTTTTTTAGAACCCTTCCTGTAGGTAATCCTAACTTTGCCCTAACTTCAGATGCGTGAAGTCGCCATTGGTAAACAGCTTCTTCATTGCCGGATTTCGGATAGTAGAAATTCTGAACGACAATCGGTTTTGACTCTTGGCAATAAGGTTTCATTGAACAAATCAATAGCGCAGCGAGAACGAAGTGTTTTTTATGCATGACTACAAAAATGCTCACGCTTTTTTTCTATTCTTCGCCAGATGATGCAGAACTGCAACCAAGCGATCTACATCCAAACACGTATTGTAAAACGCCAGCGATGGCCGCACCGTTGACTCTACTCCAAATCTCCTTAAAATAGGTTGAGCACAATGATGACCCGTGCGCACGGCAATGCCTTCCTGATTTAAAGCTTTGCCTACTTCATCGTTGGTGTAGCCTTCCAAAGTAAAAGACATCACACTTGCCTTCTCGTGAGCTGTGCCTATCAATCGAATTCCCTGTACGGTTTTAAGGGACGCCATTCCATATTGTAACAAAGCATGTTCGTATAATCCGATCAATTCCATTCCAATTTTCGACACATAGTCAATTGCAGCGCCCAAGCCCACAGCATCAGCAATATTTCCGGTTCCTGCTTCGAAGCGGGTGGGAGCCTGATGAAACTCCGTTTGCTCGAAGGTGACATCTTTAATCATATTGCCGCCACCTTGATAGGGTTGCATTTGATTTAACAATGCTTCTTTACCATAGAGCACACCAATACCGGTGGGGCCAAATACTTTGTGTCCGGAGAATACAAAAAAGTCAGCATCTAAAAATTGAACATCCGTGCGCATGTGCGAAACGGACTGTGCTCCATCAACCAATGCCCTTGCTCCCGCAGCATGAGCCATCTCTACGATAAGCTTCGCAGGAGTGATGGTGCCTAATGCGTTTGACACTTGAGTAAATGAAACTAATTTTGTTTTCGAACTCAACAATTTCTGATATTCTTCAATGATAATTTGTCCATCATCATCGACCGGAATAACTTTAATAATCAAGCCTTTCTTTTTCGCGAGCAATTGCCACGGTACGATGTTGGCGTGATGTTCCAGGTGACTGACTATAATTTCATCACCTGTGTTCAAATATTGATCTCCCCAACTGCTTGCTACGAGGTTGATCGCTTCCGTGGTTCCTCGAACAAAAACGATTTCATTGACAGAACGTGCATTTAAAAAGTGTTGTACTTTCTTTCTAGCAGCTTCATAGGCATCTGTAGCTCGTGCAGCCAGCTCATGCGCAGCACGATGGATGTTTGAATTTTCATTTTCATAAAAGTAATTGATCCGCTCGATGACTTGCCTTGGTTTTTGTGTTGTAGCCGCATTGTCGAGCCAAACAATTTCTTTTCCGTTTACTTTGGTTTGAAGGATGGGAAAATCCTGCTTCACACGGTTAATGTCAAATGGAGGTTTTGAAAGTGACAAGGGTTTTGCAATTCCTCCGGTGCTAATCTCATTAAAATAATTTGTCGTAGCCAAAAAATAAAAAGACGGTTCGCTGATGCCGCTGTTTCCTCCTTCTGGTAATTGCGAAGACGGAACAAACGAGATCATTTCGTTCAATACTTTTTTTAATTCTGATTCAAAGGAGGCATCTGTTGCTTGATGTTCTTTTTTGACTAAGGAAGGAGAAATTCCACTTCCACTCACCGACTTCGGGATTTTGCCTTCTTCAAAATGAGGGTCGAGCAAACTGGTTTGAGGGTCACTGATGTTGAAAGTATTTTCATTTTCTACCACAGAATGGGATGCACCGCTGCCTGTTACTGAACTTGGCAAAGTTCCGTATTCTAAATTTTTGGAAATGGATGAAGAATTCAGATAGTCAGAAATAGAATCCTGATTGGCCTCATCAATAGTATTCAAGCCTGCAAAATTCCCATGGCTCTGCAAATGGTTTGAAATAACAGATGGTTCGATTACTTGCTGTGGAGAAAGACCTAATCCTTCAGTTGGTGGCTCTTTAAAATAAGAGTGAACCAATAACTGAAGTTCTTCTTCAGAAGGTAGTTTGTTATTATCAATTTTTTGATCCATTAATATTTATATTCATGGTACTTGGTCACATCCACTTCGTCCAATACAGCAATTGCGTCATCAACCAACACTGCCAAAGAGCAATAAAGTGAAATGAGATAAGAAGCGATGGCTTTATCATTGATTCCCATGAATCTTACAGACAATCCTGGTGATTGTTCTCCCGGAAGACCAGGTTGAAAAAGGCCCACCACACCTTGACGTGCCTCGCCTGTGCGCAATAAAATAATTTTAGATTTTCCTTTTTCGATTGGCACCTTATCAGAAGGGACCAAAGGTATACCTCTCCATGTAATGAATTGTGACCCAAACAAAGAGACTGTCGGTGGAGGCACACCTCTGCGTGTACATTCACGACCGAAAGCAGCAACTGTTAAAGGATGTAGCAAAAAGAACCCTGGCTCTTTCCAAACCTTAGCGAGAAGTTCATCAAGGTCGTCAGGAGTAGGAGCGCCTGTTCTTGTTTTAATTTTTTGAGTAGCAGTAACGCTGTTGAGCAAACCATACTCTTTATTATTAATCAACTCGCTCTCTTGTTTTTCTTTTACTGTTTCAATGGTGAGGCGAAGCTGTTCACTAATTTGATTGTAAGGTTTACTATACAAATCGGAGATGCGGGTGTGAACATCCACTAATGTGTTTACGGCAGATAAATTATATTCCCGCGGGTTAGGTTCATAATCTACAAAGGTATGCGGGATCTCGTGCTCATCACGTGTAGAGCAATCTACTTCAACGTTGTCTTCGTCTTTTACTTTGTTGAGTCGGTATACACCTGATTCCACAGGCACCCAGTTGAGCAAACGGGTTAACCACCGGGGTGTAATTTTTTGCATTTGCGGCACCGTGCGGGTAGCAATAGCAAGTTGCCTGGCGGCTATGTCGCCTAATGCGGTTTGTTGTTTGGTATTTTCTGCCATAGTTTATATGTGTTATAGTAAAATCCTGTGAAGCCTAAGTTATTAAAATAGCACTAAAGTTCAATAATAAACTGAGCCAATCGCCACTGACCAACAATTCTTTTAAGCTTTCTTGATTGGCAAAAAGCATTTGTAAGGATTTGACGTTTCGAGCGGATCCAAATCATTGTAAGAGCTTTTGCGCAGCTCACTAAGTATAAAAGCTGGGCACGAAGAAATTAATATTGTAGAGGATGAACTCATCGTTTTGCTAATGTGTTACAATAATAGTCTATATATTCTATAGAATTAATAGATAATATAAAAAAAGTTTTTTACATTTACGTCAGATTTATAAAGAAGGGGGGAGAGACAGGCTCAAGGAACCTCTAGCAACTTTTAAAGTGCAAACTGAAACTAAGTGCTAAAACCTGCCCAACTAAAAAGGGAATTATAAACGAAACAAGTTATGAAAATGCAAGTCAGACCTCAATCCATTCACGAGCGATATTTTAGGATCGATCAGATCCCAAGTACTCAATTGTCTTCTTGTTGTCGTTCATAAACTCAGGAGTCTCTGGCTTATAATTCTAAAGCAAGATGCACCTCTTGACATAATCAAGTCAATTAAACTTTAAAAACAAAAATTCGTATGAAAACAAAACCAGTACTATCAATTGCGGCTTTAACCCTTGTAACATTTCTATTCGTTGCATTTGTCGCACCTCCGCCAGTTACAAAATTCAAAGCGGATGTTAAATCAAGCACGCTTCTATGGATCGGCAAGAAGGTAACAGGCGAACACAAAGGAACTATTGGCATTACTTCTGGTGAACTTATTGCTGAGGGAAAAACAATCAAGAGTGGCTCTTTTGAAATCGATGTCAACTCTTTAACTGTTACCGATCTGACTGACAAGAGTTATAATGAAAAATTAGTCACTCATTTAAAGAGTGATGATTTTTTTGGAGTCACTAAATATCCTAAGGCCAATTTTGCCATAATCTCGGTTACTCCGAACTCTGGAGATCAATATTTAGTAAAAGGAGATCTGACAATTAAAGGAAAGACCAATCCTATTGAATTCCCAGCCACAATAACTTTTAGTGATAAACAAGTGACAGCAAAAGCTAAAATAGTTGTGAACCGCGCCAAGTATGATATCCGGTATGGATCAAAATCTTTTTTCGACAACCTCGGCGACAAAGTAATCTATGATGACTTCGACCTAGACCTAAACCTGGTAGCAACATTATAGCAAATTTGTTTAAAGGATGAAAGCGGAGGGGATTCTTTTCTTGGGTAGAGTTTGGACCCCTCTAGCTTTTTTTAAAATTCACTGTTGCTTCTAATAAATATGAAATTCATAATCACGTCCTTCGTTGTTCTCCTTGCTGTTGGCGTAAGTTATGGGCAAGATGATTTGGGTGATTGGTATTTCACCTTGGGAAATGCCCCGCCAAAAATCAATGAAGAAAATCTATTGATTATTTCAGTCGATTTGCCCGATGGCTGGGGACTCTATTCATCAGACTTTACTGCTGGCACGATTGGTCCTACACCAACTGTTTTTGATTTTGGAACTTCCAGTGGACTTCAAACCATTGACCCGGTGCGATCAACTAAGCCTCTTACAGTAGAAGATGAGGGACTTGGCTTGCGTTTTACCTATTTTGTTTCCAAGGCCGAATTTCGACAGTGCTTCCGCTTGATCAAACCTAACGCCAGGATAAAGGGAATTATAAAAGGACATCTTTTCCAAATAGAAACAGGAAAAACTAAAAGTTTTGAGAAGTCCGTTGACCTGGCAATTAATACAACTACAACCAATTAATAGATGATATTATGAATTTCTCCAAACGCCCAATTGGAATTCTTTACGAACACCCCGCCTGGTTCAAGCCGTTATTTAATGAGTTGGAAAAAAGAAAAATTCCATTCATTCGAATTCAAGCCGGGAATCATCAATACAACCCTGCCGAGCGTGAGGTTCCCTTCAGCTTACTCATTAATCGGACGAGCTCATCGGTCCATGTACGAGGTAATCCCCAATCAATTTTCCATGCTACAAATTATCTTGCTCACGTTGAACGACTAGGTATCCCGGTTTTTAATGGTACCGTTGCTCACCAAATTGAAAGTTCAAAGGCCAAACAATCGGAGTTGTTTGCCGATTTGAATATTCCATTTCCTAAAACCCGAATTGTTAATAACCTGATTCAGGTTGAATCAGCAGCTCAAGCCTTACGCTTTCCGATTGTAATCAAGACAAACTTAGCAGGAAATGCATGCAGTGTTTCAAGGTTTAGCTCCATTAAGAGTTTAAAAAAATCCATTGATTTGCAGCAGATTAGCTTAGGCTTTGATCACACCGCTCTCATTCAGGAGTACATCCCTCCAAAAGATGGTAATATTTTTAGAATTGAAACATTGAATGGAAAATTTCTCTATGCGTTGAAAATTTCCACTCAAAATCAATCCACTCATTCACAGCTTGCCGAATCCTTTCAAAGCTCTGCTTCAAAAATTCAGTGGAGTGAAGAAGAACTAAACCATGAAGCCAAAGTAGAGGCATTCTCTCCGTCTCAAAAAATTGTGGATGAGGCTTTGCGCATTGTTAGGGCTGCTCGATTGGATGCAGGTGCAGTTGAATATGTCATCAGTGCTTCTAATGAACAATTATATTTCTGCAATATCATAGCGCTTTCAAATTTTGTGGGAGACCCCATCAATGTTATTGGCTTTGACCCATTTGTTAACCTTGTGGATTATATCGAAGACTGGTTGACTGTGTGGATAGAAAATTAATTACCAACTCATAATTCCGTTCCTAAGCTTTAATAAAACAACATGAAGAATTCAATTTACACATTCGCTTTTCTTTTATTGATTCTATTTAGTGCCTGTAGCACCCTTCCACCATCCGATTTGCAAATCGGAAAATGGAGAGGTGTCTTTCGTTATTTAGGAACAGAAATTCCTTTTAATTTTTCAGTGGAGGATGATACCGCTGGAAACGTAAAAGTTTTACTTACTAATGCCGATGAGCGATTTCAATTAGATAGCATTCGCTATGAGCGTGACTCGGTCGTTATTCCTATTGATGTATATGACGCGCTCTTGATTGCAAAAATCAGCAAAGATTCCCTGCGCGGATATTTCAGAAAAAATCAATCTGCCAAACAAGGAATTCCGTTCACAGCAGCGAGGAATCAAACATTCAGATTTGAGGAAAGTGATTCAACTAGTGCAATTAAATCAGTCGGTACATGGTCTGTGTTCATCAAGGGCGAGAAAGGCCAACGTTATACGGTGGGAAAATTTCATCAGACCGGGACAAGGGTTACTGGAACCTTTCTCGCAACCACAGGCGATTATAGGTATTTCGAAGGAATAGTTAAAGGCGACAGCCTTAAAGTTTCGGCCTTCAGTGGATCTAACCCCACACTGTTCAAAGCTAAGTTTTCCGATAGTCTGCATTTGGAAGGAGCATATATTTCTTTCAACGGAACATCGAAAGTAGTGGCGGTAAAAAATGACACAGCAAAACTTCCTGACCCTTATAAATTGACGTATTTAAAAAAGGGATTTGACAAATTAGAATTTTCTTTCCCTGACTTATCAGGGAATAAGGTTTCGTTAAGTGACTCGAAATATAAAGGCAAAGTTGTAATTGTAACAATTCAAGGCAGCTGGTGTCCCAACTGCTTAGATGAAGCTGCATTTCTTTCTCCTTGGTACAAGGAAAATAAAAAGAGAGGTATTGAAATTATCGGATTGAGCTTTGAGCGAAAAGATAACCTGGCATTTGCCAAACAAAGAGTTGAGAAATTCATCAAGCGTTTTGATATTCAATATGACATCCTTTTTGCTGGTCTTTCTGATAAAGCAGAAGCCTCGAAGAAATTGCCGGCTTTAAATGCTGTGCTTGCTTTTCCTACCACGATTATCTTGGATCGATCTGGCAAGGTGTGGAAAATTCACACCGGTTTCAGTGGCCCGGCTACCGGAGTACTCTACGAAGAGTTTATCAAGGAATTTAATACAGATGTTGATGCCGCATTAAGTGAGCCATATATTTAAATAAGATGAAAAAATTAAATCCTCCATTATATAACCAAACTCTCGTGAACAAAGGCACCGGGCAGGTGGTGATCCTTCTGCAGGGATTATTTGGAAATTACAGGATGTGGAGTAGAACAGTGCAGGCGCTTCAAACCAATTTTCATGTCGTAGTTCCACGAATGCCAATTTTTGATTTACCGGTTTATAACACCAATGTGACATACCTGATTAAAGTACTTCACGACTTTATTGATTGGCATGGATTTAAGAATGTGGTGTTGGTCGGGCATGCTATTGGTGGGCAAGTAGCTTTAATGTACACCTACACTCACCCGGAAAATGTTTCCAAACTTGTTCTTTCTGGTAGCACAGGACTGGAGAAAAGTCCAATGTCGAATGAATCACTAACGAATAGGAAAATTGACCATGATTTTATTCATGACATGGTGAGTCAGGCATTCTATGAAAGCTCGCCTATGCCGGAATATTTTGTGGAAGAAATTTATCTGACTGTGCAAAACATTCCTAAACGGCAAGCTATTGGTTCAATGATCAAATCTTCCAATCAAAATGCGGTTACACATTTCCTCAGTAAAATTGACAACCCAACACTTTTGCTTTGGGGCTTGGAGGATCAACTTTCTCCACCGGAGATTGCATTACACTTTCATGATTACTTGCGGAATTCAGAACTCAAATTCATTAAAGAGTGTGGTCATATGCCGATGATAGAGCAACCAAACGCCTTCAATCAGCATTTAATTTCATTTCTTCAATGACAGTTGGAAATTTTTGTTTAGTGCTTCTGTTAACCAAATAACACAAGCGCAACAATCAATGTAATAATTACATTGAATAGTTGAGCCAACAAGAATGAAACCAGAGGTCTTTGGTTTTGTGAATTGAAAATATCAGAGAATTTGGTTTCAAGTCCAATGGTGGTAAAGGCAAGTACAAACCACAATGTTTGCAAACTTTTCAAAGGATCTTTAACCGCCGATACTGTTGCTGGGTGAAAGGCAAATGAAAAAAGAATGGAAGCTAATATGAACCCAATCACAAATTTTGGAAATCTTTCCCATATTAAAGAGGCGGAAGGCTTGTCTTCTTCTGTTTTTTCATTTTTAGTGTAAGTCCAGTAAATGCTTATTGTAAATGCAGCTAAGCCAAGCAGGACATTTTGCGAGAATTTTACAATTGTACTCACTTTTAATGCAGTTTCTCCCGCCAACGTTCCAGCAGCAACCACGGCTCCTGTTGTGTCGATCGTCCCACCAAGCCATGCTCCTGTTGTTGCTTCAGATAATCCAAAGTAATGTGCCAAGTAAGGCATGCCGATCATCATTGGGATGGCGGTGATTAATACAAGTGAAATAACATATGAAAGTTTTTTAGGATCTCCTTTTATAGCTCCGGCAGTCGCAATGGCAGCTGATACTCCACAAATTGAAACAGCACTTGATAACATGAAAGTCAAATCATCGTCAAGTTTTAATTTCTTGCAGATCCAAAATGAGAAATACCAAACTGAAAAAACTACAACAACTGCTTGAATTAACCCAAGTGATCCAGCTTTGAGTACATCTGAAAATATGATAGTCGTTCCTAAAAGGACTAATCCTACTTTAACATACCATTCTGATGAAAGTACCGCGCGCCATTCATCAGGCAACCTGACAAGGTGACTGCTCAATAAACCGAGCACAAGACTGAATATGACAGCTTCGAGGTTGTAGGATTTGATTAGAGTGTTTCCCGCAAGTAACAAGGCTAATTGAGCCATTAAGAAAATTGTGATCAGCGCCTTCAATAAGGTTTTGATGTTCTTTCCAGATAGATAGGTGGCAATAGCACTCACGAAATACACCAGCAAGAATTGCAGAAGAATTGAACCAAGATTGGATAGGGTCAATACTTTGGATAAGAGATCACCAAAGTTACCCCATCCATAAACTGGGGTACGAATGGATGAGCCTGAGGCAAACACAAAAATAAGATACAGGCCCAATAATGTAGCAAGCCAGTCTTCTGACAAAGTGAATTTTCGCAACGGTGATTTAGCCAACATATTTTTTATTTTGTTTCACAGCTTAAATAGCAAGTGAGTGATGTTCCTTTGGATTGCTAAAATTTTTCTCTCCTGCTTTAATAGCAATCGGCAATACATTTTGCTTTGGAGGGAGGGGACAGGTTGCATAGGGTGTGAAGGCGCAAGGCGGGTTGTATGCCTTGTTAAAATCGATTAGCACCTTTCCATTACCATTCGGTTTTTTAGCGTATAAAAAACGCCCGCTTCCATAAGTTTCTCGGCCGCTGGTAGCATCAGCAAAAATAATAAAGAGCTCATTTTTTTCTTCTAATGCGTCCAGACGGTAACGGCTGCCAAACAATTCAAACGAAAGAGTGCCGGGTGAATGTTGAGGCAGTGTTTGCCCGAGCACATTGGTGATATCAATAGTATGAGTTGAATCGGCAAATTCAAAGTCCGCTTCAACTTGAAAATTTGCGTTAACCGGAAACCGATCAATCCCGGTGAATTCCTTTACGAATTCGGATTCCAAATCTCGAAGGCGGACTCCTAATTTATCCTCTCTCTTAATAATACTCCAGCGAAGGGATCCACTTTCTGCGATGATCGGGCGTGTTGAATCGGGATGAAAGATGACAGCTTGAGTTATTAATTGTTGATTGATTTTAATTGAAGCATTTGACTTGGTAACAAGAACGACCTGACCATTCTTAGCCAGAAAATACCCCGCCTCACTAACAATTTCTCCAGATGGGAAAATAATATCGTTTTTCGGCCCGCTCCCAAATGTGTTGATGCCCGGATGCAGCCAATATAGACCTGCTAAATTAAGCCAACCGTTAGATGCTTTTAAATTCTTGATCCGGGTTTCATGCCATTTGTCAATTTCCTTCTCATACTTTATTCGCTCCTCAATCGTGGTTTTTTTCTTAGAAGAACAGGATACAGCGAGAAGGATGAAGGTGGTGACAATTAATAATTTCATACTAATGGATAAAATCAATTCGTACAAAGATAATGTTTGCTCATTAACTATACTAAATCTATAGATTTAAATGATATATATGTGTTTATAGTTAAACCGTAGTAAAATTCCTACCAAAAATCGAACAAATTCCAAAATACCAGACTGTTTGAAAGAATGTCTGCACGCAATGGGTTTGTGATTTCATGTTCGGCATTTTTGGTCCTGGATACCGATGAAGTAACGAAATGTTAGTAAACGACTTTAGCAAAATAGGTAGGTTTTAGCGGTTAATAAGTTTAGTTGAAAGGCTAGTAAACTACTTTAATCTAACTACACACAATTTTTTAATTTTTAGAGAGGCTGTTCGGAAGGACGGCCTTTTTTGTTGCAATATCATTTCATTGTCTAAATGCTTAGATTTAGATGTCGATTAACAATTCTTCAAAAATGAGTAAACCAGACAAAATCAAAATAGCCCTGGTCGATGATCACACCTTGTTACGCGATGCCTTGTCAGTATATACGTATTCGGTGAGATGAACTACGGAGTAACCTTGGGTACAACTGCACCCACACAGGCATTATTGAACACTTACACGTTGAACCAGGTTGCTTATAATGTTGGTGCTTCAATCGGATTTATTCATATCAAAACGGGTCATCGTTTGCGTAAAGCCTCGTTTAGATAGTCTTCAAAAGTATTTTTTTGAGTGCGAAGAAATTACGGTAGATAATTAAGACTTGAGACCCGATTTGGAGCCTTGAAGTATTTACTTTACTCAACTTAAGTCTTATACTTTCAAAACCATGGTTTTCATCATGTTTTTGATCCACAATTTTAATAATTCAATTCATTGAAGTGCTAGATTTTTTATTGATCTTGTAAACACGATACCCATTTTAAAACTATTTAGAATTTAACGCTTTAATGGAACTATCTTGAGGAAGACAGAGATTTCGATTCTCCACAATTGAAATTCTTGTGTGCGCAATTCCTTAAGGTGGTCTTGTTGCCGCGTACAAATCAAAAATATGTTCAAAAGAGGTGCGTTCTTATTTGTCTTGTTGGTAGTCATTATTTCCTTAGTGGAATTAGTTGGGTGGAGTTTTGACATCGCCATACTGAAATATCCTGTTAGCGGTGCAGCCGCCATCAATCCCCTTGTTGCTGTCAATTTTATTTTATTTTCTATCGATGTTTTATCGATAAACCAAAAGCAATTAAAAAGGCAAAATAAAAATGGCCCATAAAATCTAAGAGATCTCATCATAAGAGGTCTTGCTTAGAATGATTGATTTTTTTAACACTCGGTTGAACTCAGTTAGAATTACTTAACCGCCATCGTTAATGGGTAATCTGCGCTTTAAACGAATATCCACGTTACTCGCCGGAGCAACATTTTTGATTGCTTTTCTGGGACTGATCGGTTGGGCTGTGGATATATCTTTCGTTAGGTATATGATTTCAAAGGCCTTTGCAACAATTAATCCCCTGGCGGGTGTCAATATGTTGCTGTTTGCCGTTGCCTTTTATTTATTAAGTGCCGTTGAGTCGTCTGCAAGGAATACATGGTTTGCCTTTGCTTTGATCGCTTTTATTTTTTCAACCAGTCTATCAGTGATGATGGATCTTCTTTTTGGCTTTTCCTTACACGTAGATCTACTATTACCGGCACTAAAGATTGAAGGACAAAACTCCACACGGGTGCACACTCACATGGCTTTCATTGCAGCGTTGAATTTTGTTTTGTGTTCCACTTCGCTTTGGTTGACTAAGAAAGTTCCCGCTAAACCCTTTCTTCATCAGGCGCTCACTTTATTGGTTATCATATTCTCTCTGTTTGTTGTGTTAGGCCATCTGTACGGCGTACCTGAGTTTTCTCTTACACTTCCTCTTACCATGGCGCTGCCGGTAGCATTCTGCTTTATATTAATTGCGCTTGCTCTACTGTTTTCGCATCCGGATGTAGCCCTCACACGCAAGCTTACCAGTTCTTTTTCAGGAAGCCTGGCAACCCGATACCTGATTCCATCAGCGGTGTTACTTCCTTTACTAATAGGATATATTAAAGTATGGGGTCATAGCAAATTGACTTATTCTGCCGAACTGGGTACAACCCTGCTGGTATTGTCGTTCATAATAATTTTCATAACCATTGTATGGAAAGTGACCGCTGAGCTTAACCGAAGGGATGCCCAAAAAATAAAGCAAGACGAGGAGTTGTTACTGCTGAATAAAAATTTGAAGGACGCCAACGAGGAGACAGCCACTTTAGTGGAAGAGTTACGCTCGTCCAATGAAGAGCTGCAAGCCAGTAACGAAGAGCTCAGCGTGATGAATGAAAATTTGGATATCGCCAACCGAACTATTGCCAAACAAAAAGATGAGCAGCTCAACCGCGTTCTTGATTCCAGCAACGATGTAATCTGGTCGTTCGATCTGACGGATAAGGGCGAAAATTACCTGAGCCGCTCGGCCGAAAGAATTTATGGAGAGCCGCTAGAAAAATTAATTGAACGACCGCGATTTTGGTTAGAACATATCCATCCGGACGACAAGCCGATTAAAACAGCAAGCCAGTACCGTCTTGAAAAATTTGGCTCAACAGAATGTACCTATAGGCTTGAATTGCCAACGGGCATTCGATGGATCCATGATCGCCTTAGTTTGATTCGCAATAAGGAAGGAAAGGCGGTTCGACTTGAAGGAATTGCCTGGGACGTTACGGAGTTAAAAGAATCGGAAAGAAAGCTTAAGGTTGAGCGCAATTTACTTCGTTCGATCATCGACAACATCCCCGACAATATTTTTGTGGTGGACCTGGAATCTCGCAATTTAATTAACAACAAATCGATCTGGCAAATGCTTGGTGTCGCGAACGAGGAGGAAACACTCGGAAAAAATGCGATCCATTATTTAGGAGAAAGAGGAAGGGAATTAATTGAGGACAATAACCAAATATTTTCATCCGGAGAGCCGATTATCAACAAGGAAGTGATTATGACCGTGGCCGGTAAAACGAGAACCACACTCAGTTCAAAAGTCCCGTTGCGAAATGAAAATGGAAAAGTCATTGGCCTGGTAGGCATCACGCGCGATATCACGGAGCGTGTAAAACAGGAGGAGATATTGAATCAATATCGCAAAAACCTTGAAATTATTTTTAATAATTCATCCGACAATTTCCTACTGCTAGATAGTGAATCTAAAGTTGTGCTGTTCAATAAACGTTTTCAACAATTTGCTGAGACGTTCGTTGGGGTTACACCCGAAGTGGGAATGAATTATTATGAAACTATCCCGGTGGGCCGAAGGGAAGAAAATGCCAGGAATTTTGAGAAAGCCATGAGCGGAGAGGCTGTAAGTACGCGTGGTCAGGTTGAAAAGAATGGAGAGACTTATTATTTCGATATCCGGTTTAACCCTGTGGTGCAAGAAGGTGTGGTCACGCACGTGACCATGTCAGCTTTGAATGTTACGGAGCAAAGGAGGCATGAAATTTTAGCTACCCGGCATAGAGAAAACCTGGATATCATTTTTCAAAACTCAACTGATTTTTTCATCCTTCTCAATGCAAAGGCAGAAATCGTTTTATTTAATAAGTCGTTTTTAGATTATACACGGGACACTGTAAAGAAGCCAGTCTATCTGGGGATGAGTTACTATGATGCCATTCCGTCCAACCGGATTGCGACTGTGAAAGGCTTGATTGTCCGTTGCGTAGCCGGGGAGAATTTCACGATAGTCGCTGAAGCGATCTGGCCGACCGGTACAAAATTTTTTAATGTTAGGTATACTCCTGTTTTAAAGAATGGTGCGGTTACGCATATATCCATTTCATCGACCGACATTACCGAGCAGAAAAAACAGGAGATCATTGCCAACCACTATCGCGCAAATCTGGATATTATTTTTTCTAATACCAATGATCATTTTGTTTTGATTGAACCTAATGGAAAAGTTATTTCATTTAATGCAATATTTTCGAAGTTCATTCAAGAAACCTTAAACTTCATTCCAGAGGCAGGTATGTCATTTACTGACTTTGTTCCACCACACCGCAAAGAGATTGCTAAGGAGTTGTTCGAACGAACACTAAGGGGTGAAACAATCTCCAGTGAATCGGAAATGACGATGTCTCGGGGAAAAGAATATTATGAACTTCGTTATGTGCCGGTGATTAATAACGGAATGGTAACTCACGTCTGCTTTTCCGCTATTAACACTACGGAAAGGAAAAAACAAGAGTTAGTATTAAACGAGTATCGTGCAAACCTTGAGATCATTTTCAGCACGACCACCGACAATTTTTTGTTGTCGGATTCCTCCTGGAATGTAGTTTCTTTCAATCGCAGTTTTGAGAGATTTATTAAACAGGCAGGCGGCACTACACCTGTTGTCGGTATGCAGTTTCTGGATACAGTGGCACCTCAACGGAAAGCAATCGCAAAACAACTTTTTGAGCGCGCATTGAAGGGTGAACCAGTTATTACTGAAGCTGAGGTCACTGGTGTTGACGGAAGAAAGATTTGGCACCTGCTGCGCTATGAGCCAATTGTAAAGGACGGGAGAATAACCCATGTTAGTATTTCCGGGGTAGATATCTCGGACCTGAAAATAAAAGAGAGGGAGCTACAAAAATCCGAGGCCAATCTGAAAAGTATGTTGGATTCTACGCTTGAAGGATTTCTCTTGTTAGATTCTGAAAACAGAGTGGTCGCTGTAAATAATAGCTACAATATAATGTTTTCAGATTTTTTTGGTGAGATGAAAGCCGGTGACAATATTCTTCGTTCGTTGCCGGAGAAAAGACAAATCCTGTTGGAATCCTACTTGCAAAAGGTGCGTAAAGGCGAGGTCGTGCAATACCAGGTTGACTACTCGAAAGAGGTGAGTGGAAAATATTTCAGCGTTACTATAACTCCGGTAATAACCAAGCAAAATGAATTTTTTGGATGTTGTGTCACGGCGCATGACATCACAGCAGAGATGAACGCGCAAAAAGAGATTCGAAAAAGTGAAGAACGCTATCGGGCGCTTGTGGAGAATGGCCTTGATGTGACCACCATCAGTAATATGAATGGCGAAATAATTTTTTGTAGTGGTAATCTTTCAAAAGTTTTAGGGTACCAGGATCTTAGCAACTATGTAGAGATCCTTCACCCGGACGATATAGCAGACTTAAAACACCGTCAATTATTTATTTATAAGAATCACGCACTACCTGTAAATTATTCAATGCGGCTGAAACACCTGGATGGTACATGGAGATGGATTGATGCCACCACTATGAACCTTATGCATTTCGAATCTGTGAAAGGAATCGTCACCAATTTCCGCGACATTACGGAACGGAAGCTTATTGAAGAGGAATTGAAACGAAATCAATTTTTCCTTGAGAAGGCATCAGAAGCAGGGAAGATTGGCTACTGGACATCCGAGCCTGATCTTGAAAACGGCAAGTTGGTCTGGTCTAAGGAAGTGTTCAATATTTTTCAAATTAATGAAAGTGAATTTGATGGCAGAAACGAAACGTTCTATCGGTTAGTTCATCCGGACGACAGAGAGAGAGTGATTGAGCTGAGACGCATAGCGGCCGAAGGAAATCAGGTTTATAATATTGACCATCGAATTTTACTTAAGAATGGTCAGGTTCGATGGGTGAATGAAAGAGCGCATTTTATAAGGAACGACAAGGGCGAAGTACAACTTTGGGTGGGGATCGTTCAAGATATCAACGATCGTAAAATTATTGAACAAGTACTGCGCGAATACAATGATCGCCATGAAATCCTTTCGCGCGCAACCAACGATATCATTTGGGATTGGGATATTGTTAACGACAAAATCTTATACAACGAGGCCATGACTACGTTGATGGGATATCACGACACTCAAAGAAATAATACCAGCAAGTGGCGGGAAGATCGCCTTCATCCGGAGGACCTTGACCGCGTTATGAACGAAGTAAAAAAAGTACTCAAAGACCATCTTCTCAATTGGGAATCTTCGTATCGTTACCTAACTGCGTCCGGAGATTACAAGTATATCCGTGATCGGGCCTATGTTGTTTACAATAAAGTAGGTGTGCCGCAGCGTATGATTGGCGCTATGCAGGATGTAACCGAACTCACCGAATACAGAATGAACCTCGAGAAAAAAGTGGAAGATAGAACCCGTGAGTTAAATGCTGCCTTGAAAAAAGAAAAGGAGGTGGTAGAGATGAGGAGTAAATTTGTCTCCATCGCATCGCATGAATTTCGAACACCGCTATCTACCATTTCATTGGCCTCCGGTTTTGTTCGCAAATACAAGCACCGTTTAACGCCCGATGCCATCGATGAGAAACTCCAGCGTATTGAAACGCAGGTACGACATATGTCTAGTTTGCTTGATGATATCCTTACCATTGGCAAGGGTGAGGCCGGCAGGATTGAAGTGAACCTGGTTACGCTACCCGTACGGACCTTGTTCGAGAATATGGCTAACGAAGTAATTAACAGTATGCGGCGAAGCCATAAAGTTAATTTGCAAATAACTTTTCCTCTGGAGATCTTTTTAATTGATGAAGGCTTGATCCGCAACATCGTGATCAACTTGTTAAGCAACGCCATTAAATTTTCTCACAACTCCAACGAGGTTGTACTCTCCGTTGCAGGAAATAAAAATGAAATGATAATTGGTGTGCGCGATTATGGTATTGGTATACCACCCGAAGATGCATCAAAACTCTTTGAACCATTTTACCGCGGCAGTAATGTATCCACCATCTCAGGAACGGGTCTGGGGTTATCCATCGTAAGAAAAGCAGTCGATTTGTTAGGAGGTGATATTAAAGTAAACAGCAACGTTGGTCGCGGAACGGAATTCTTGGTAACGCTTCCAGTTAAGTCATGAAAATCAGGAAAAAGAAAATTCTCATTATTGAAGATACATTGGAAATCATGCTGAACCTTGAGGAGTTTTTGCAGATGGAAGGATTTAAAACAACAAAGGCCGGAAATGGGGAGGAAGCGTTATTGAAGTTAAACAAGAGGTACCCGATTTAATTATCACGGATTTACTAATGCCGCTGATGACGGGTTTTGAATTCATTAAGGAGTTAAAGAAACAAAAGGCATGGAGCAAAATACCGGTATTGGTTTTTTCCGCCAAGCCTTTGGAAGAGGAAATGGGCATTGAAGAAATTGGTGCCGATCGGTTTATACTGAAACCAAGTCCAGTGGAAGACATTATTGAACAAGTGAAAGAATTAATTAAAGCCTGATCAGGTTCCAATAAGCTAACAACGTTATCTTATAGCACTATTGCGCTTTACAAAATAGAGTCAGCAAATTCTGAGATTACTCTGTTACAAGCTAGCCTGACTAAGCAGCACCATTGTGATTTCCTCGGCTTCATCAGTTTCCGGAAAATTTGGTCAATGTAAGTTACCTCCGTGATTGTGCAGCACAAGCTGGTATTGAAACAAAATTTATCAGCGTGCATGACATTGGAAGGAGGAAGGACTCATTTGTTGACCTCGAAGAGAACCAATCAATTTTTTTTTAAGCTCTACCCATGGGAGTGGATGCTGGATGAAGAGTTTGGTTCCCTTCTGAATAATTCTTCTACACAGTGGATTGAACCTATGTGGAAAATGATTTTGAGCAACAAAGCGATCTTACCACTGTTGTGGGAATTATTTCCCAGTCATCCCAATTTATTAGAATGCTATTTCGGTGACCCCGGTCCAATGAAAAGCTATGCACAAAAGCCTTTGCTCTCTCGCGATGGTGCTAATATCACGCTCGTGGAAAATGAAAAAATAATTTCTGAAACCACTGGTGAGTATGGCGAAGAAGGTTTTGTGTATCAACAGTTATTTAAACTTCCCGACTTTAATGGCTTTCGGCCAGTAATAGGATCATGGATCATTGGTGATCAGGCTGCAGGCATCGGTATCCGCGAAACTAATTCGTTGGTGACAGATAATTTCAGTCGGTTTATTCCTCATGTGATCAAATGAGGAGGTGGCCTTTTTACTACTCTGAAAAAAGTTACAACTGAAACATTAATCAGATTAAAAATTGACGATGGTCATGAGTTAATTGACAATTAAGCTGGAGTTTTAAGATAGCTTTCAGATCAATTTTAAAGATCATGTCAATTGAAGCAATTCTTCTTACATAAAGTTCAGGCCTTTCTTCTCTGTCAATTCGTTTTCAGTATAAATCTCATTGGTCAATCACACTCCGAAGACTCAACAGCCCGTCAATTGCAGCTTTCATTAAGCAAGTCCAAAGAAATCGTGAAGCACGATAATCTTGAAACGGAGATAGAGTTTTATCCATTCAATATGATTGTGCCCAGCGACCCGGTGATAAAAAATGAAGTCATGTTTGATTATCATCGGTTTCACAGGCAAGATAAATTACTGGGCGGGATTCGTTTTTTTGCAGACGCGAACACACACTGGGCGAACACACGTGACATGAAAGACTTGATCATGTACACCGAGGTTTATTACGGATTCAAAAATTTTCAATTGGGTATGGAATCGGGAAGCGTAACAGGACAAGAGTACATCAGCATTGGTCCACAATATGTTGCTTATGACACTAAATTATTCAGAAGGGCCGCCTTGATTAGCCGGGTCATACCGGATTTTGTATTGGGCTACGAATTTACATCCCAGGAGTTTGATGCTTCCAGGAGCATGAAATTATCTTCAACAGGTATGGGCCGGATGGTATTTCCATCGTACCAAACTGTTGTTCAGGTTTCGCTCTGGACCTCCTTTGAAAAACTCAAGGGAATTTATTTCGGTTTAGAGTACGAATATAACAGTGCCACATTCTATAACGACTGGAAGTACGAAACCAATCATGAACTTTTCTTGGGGATAAAAGCCGAGTTGCATTGACGTTACCTCAGAATAAAGCTTAAACCAAACCTCAAACCAAAGTTGCCAGTAAAATAAAAATCGCCCATACTTTCGAAAAGTACATTTTTGTTGATGGGCTTGGCATAACCTAACCCAATGGTTGCATCATTGGCACCGATCAATCCACGGAATCGAAGGAACACATGATCATTGGCGTACCAGCGCATGCCCATTACAAAAGAATTCTTTTGTTTGGTTGTCCAAATTTCTGCGCCAGCGCCAACCGCAAAATGGCGCACTACAAAATAATTGGCTTCAAAACCAAATTGCGCTTTTTTGAATAACGTGTTGATGTCGGTTTTAATCAAGTCCATTCCACCACCCACCATGACATCGTGCGTGCTTTGTGCTTGGCTAATTAATGCAAGGGAGCAGATGAAAAAAGTAAAGAGAAGTTTTTTAGTCATAGAAATTTATATTCACGCAAATTAAATACAGTTGCCACAGATGACACGGATTATCACAAAAATTAATTTGTATGATCAGAGCAGTCGATGATCTTACTTTTTGCTGATCACACTTATTTTCCCATTTCCAGCTGCTACAATGAGCGAACCATCTCTTGCTTTTCGAACAACATGAAATCCCTTTTCATCAGAGAGCGGAACCCAGACCATGCCACCGTCATTGGATGTATCTGCTCCTTGCGGACCAATAGCAATTAAATTATCGTCACCCAAAAATTCTACACACTCACGCAATCCGCGAGTGGGCTTGATGGGCAGCGTCCATGTTTTTCCTTTATCTTCCGTGATAAAAACGTGCTGCCCTGTTTGCGCATCGTTTTTATAATCGCCACCAACCACCACTCCTTTTTTGCCTTTCCAAAATAAGGATGAAAATGCGCCTGCACTTTCAACACCTAACATGACAGGAAGATCAGTTGCGCTCCAGTTTTCCCCTTCATCGTTGGAAGCCCACAAACGTGAAATTTTCCCACCGGTAGTGATAATTATTTTCTTTCCACCCAAACAGCGAATACCAGTTCCGCTTGCAGCAAACGAAGCCTCGCCTTCTTTCAAATTCGGTCGTTGACTCTCTGGTAATTCCTTCCAGGTCAATCCCTCGTCTTGCGTGGAGACCAGCAACATTTTTCCGTTGATGGGGTCGCCATAGGCCATTCCTCTTTTGTTGTTCCAAAAATCAAGGCCGTCAATGAAGGCATCTTTGTTGTCATTTTGATAAACGGATTGCCAGTTTTTGCCACCATCGGTTGTGCGGAAAATATGAGCAGGCGATCCGGCATTTGCAATGATCGCAGTTAATGAATCGAACGCATATACCGCTCGAAAATCAAGTTCTTCAAAAGCTTTTATTTGTTGGAATGACCAAGCCTTACCTCCATTCCGGGTTTGTCCTATCCAACCTTTGCTTCCTGTGATCCAAGCGACCTTATCATCCACTACTGAAAGCGCACGGAAAGAAGATTTTACATCGACAGTTATATTTTGCCATTTGTAGTCTTGGCTAAATAAGTTTGCCGCAGATACAAGAGACAATAGAATAAAGGCGAGCTTTTTCATGGGTCTTATTTTTTACTTTCCAACAGTTTTTGAAGCGCTAAATATTCATCACGCAAGCGGGCAGCTTCCATGAACTCCAATTCCTTGGCAGCTTTCTCCATTGCTTTGCGAGTACGGTCAATCATTTTTGTCAATTCATCTTTACTGAGATAAGCTACCACGGGATCAGCAGCAAGGTTTTTTTCTTCGTCCTCAATATAATAACGCTTAATCGATTTTTTAGAATCAGCCACTTTGGTCTGACTCAAGATTGAATCAACGGATTTGAGTATGGTTTTGGGAGTTATTCCGTTTGCCAGGTTATAGTCAATTTGGGTCTTTCTTCTTCGGTTAGTTTCGTCAATGGCCAATTGCATTGATTCAGTTACTTTATCGGCATACATAATCACGCGACCATTCTCGTTCCGGGCAGCACGACCAATGGTTTGTACTAAGGATCGCTGATTGCGGAGAAACCCTTCTTTGTCGGCATCCATAATGGCAACTAATGAAACTTCCGGTAAATCCAATCCTTCACGTAAAAGGTTTACGCCAACTAGCACATCGAATATTCCGAGTCTTAGTTCGCGCAAAATTTCTACACGGTCAAGTGTTTGTACCTCACTGTGGATGTATCGACACTTCACCGCCGCGCGCTCTAAAAACTTAGTAAGCTCTTCGGCCATACGTTTAGTCAGAGTAGTGACCAGCACACGCTCTTTTTTCTTCACGCGCTCATCTATTTCTTCCAACAAATCATCGATTTGATTTTTACTTGGCCGAACATCAATTTCAGGATCGAGCAATCCGGTCGGCCGAATTAATTGCTCCACCACAATGCCATCCGACTTTCGTAATTCATATTCTGAAGGTGTTGCGCTTACGTAGATTGTTTGACCGAGTAACGATTCAAATTCATTGAATGTGAGTGGACGATTGTCCAATGCCGACGGTAATCGAAATCCGAAGTCGACTAAGTTTACTTTTCGTGATCGGTCTCCGCCCCACATAGCGCGAACCTGGGGAACAGTGACGTGACTTTCGTCAATCACCATTAAGAAATCATTCGGAAAATAGTCGATGAGACAGAATGGCCGTGCACCTGCAATCCTTCGATCGAAATAGCGAGAGTAATTTTCAATACCGCTGCAATAGCCAAGTTCTCGCATCATTTCCAAATCAAACTCGGTGCGCTCTTTTACACGTTTGGCTTCGAGATGTCTTTTGTCATGCTCAAACATTTGCACTTGCAACACCATATCGTCCTGAATTTCACGAATGGCCTGGTGCAACATATCTTTTCCGGTTACAAAAAGGTTTGCCGGAAAGATTGTTATCCTTTTTTCATCTGATATCTTTTTGCCTGTTGTCGGATCAATAGCTTGAATGGCTTCAATCTCATCGCCAAAAAAATAAATACGTACAGCATAATCGGCATACGCCAAAAATATATCAACGGTGTCTCCTTTGACCCGAAAAGAACCACGCTTGAAATCTACTTCCGTGCGATGATATAAAACATCGACTAAGGCAAATAACAATTTATTGCGAGGGATCATTTCGCCCACGGTTAGTTCAATCCGGTTTTTACCAAACTCTTCGGGATTGCCAATACCGTAAATGCAACTTACTGAAGCCACAACGATGACATCACGCCTTCCGGTAAGTAAAGATGACGTTGCGCTTAAGCGGAGTTTTTCGATCTCGTCATTAATCGATAAGTCCTTTTCAATGTATAAATTGGAAGATGGAATGAATGCCTCTGGTTGATAATAGTCGTAGTAAGAGATAAAATATTCGACGGCGTTTTCAGGAAAGAATTGTTTGAACTCACCATACAGCTGTGCGGCCAATGTTTTGTTGTGACTCAAGATCAGCGTGGGTCTATTGACCTGAGAGATCACATTCGCAATCGTGAAAGTTTTCCCTGATCCGGTTACACCTAATAACGTTTGATCGTGATCTCCGGCTTCCAGGCCTTTTACCAGCTGATTAATGGCTTTGGGTTGATCGCCAGTGGGAATGTATTCACTCGTAAGTTTGAAATCCATCTTGGAAAGTTAATCGTTATTCGTTAAAAGTTAATTGTTGAGTTAGGACAAATTACTACTAGCAATTAACGAATAACTGATAACGATTAACGGATTAATTGTTCCAGATTGCCCATGCTTTCTCAGCCTGAATCTGAAGCATTTCTAATCCATTCTTTACCGTAGCGCCACGCATTTCCGCTTTTTGAATAAAAAGGGTGCGTGCTGGATTGTAAATAAGATCGTAAACGTAATGTTTAGAGGTGATCAATTCGTAGTCGATGGGAGGACACACATTGGTATTCGGTGTCATTCCAAGTGGAGTAGTGTTGATAATGAGCTGAGCCTCTGTAATTGGAGCACCATTTTTTTCAAGACTTTCGTAAGTATGCTGACCTTTGCTTTGTTCTCTTGAAACGATGGTGAATGGAATGGCGAGTTTTTTTAGTGCTTGTTGCACTGCTTTCGAAGATCCACCGGTTCCAAGAACAAGCGCTTTGGCATCATTAGTTCTTGGAAACCATTTCTCTAAGGTCTCATAAAAAGCATCGCTGTCGGTATTGAAGCCCTTTAATTGTCCGTTTTGAATTTTGATAACGTTAACAGCTCCGATATTTTTAGCGGTGGGGTCAATATCACTTAAAAATTTCAGTACTTGTTCTTTATAAGGAATGGTTACGTTCAGTCCGTACAGTTCAGGATTTTCGTCTAGTAATTTTTTTAATTCGTCAACAGAGGCGAGAGGATATAAATCATAATGGTAATCGCGCAGTCCTTCGCGAAAAAATTTTTCATCGAAATATGATTTTGAAAATGAATGACTGACAGAGGAACCGATTAAGCCAAATTTTTTTTCCATGATTATTTTTTAAATGAAACAACCCAACTACCTCTTCCAACTTCGTTAGACCTATCCATTATCAAATATGAATTTTGAAAATTTGGATAGGGGTGCAAAGCTAACGACTGTTTAATGATTTGTAGGGTGTGAGTAATGTTTATATCATAAAAATACTCAAAATATTCACAAACAGTTAGTTACAAATTGAGATTACTCGAAATTGATCAATCGGCATGAAAGGGTGGTGCAGATTTATCTTTTTTACGCTCAAGTCCGAGAAAATGTAAAAACGTATCACCTCTTAAGCCAAGTCGAATCGTTTCTAATGGAATCACTTCATTCGGGGCAATGTTTCCTACGTTGACATTCGCGCCAAGCAATTGGATGAACCAAACTTGCTGAGCTTTTTGAGGCGCTTCCCAAATAATTTTTTCGAAAGGGATTTTAGTTAAAATCTCTTGCACTAAACCTGAACGAACTTCACCGGAGGATCTGAACAAACCAACATTACCACCTTCACGTGCTTCGCCAATTACCTTCCATGCGCCCGCGTCTAATTCCTTTTGCATCAACTCAATCCACATATAGGGCGGGATGATTTTGTCTGCATCTTTTGACCCTACTTCGCTCAATACAGTAACTTGTTGAGAAAGTTTGGCGATATAATCCAGCTTTTTGTCGTGATCGAGATCGATGGATCCATCTGATACTTCAGCGAATGATAAATTGAATTTATCCAACACTTTGCGATAGTCATCAAACTGATCCCGGATAATAAAAGCTTCGAACAGGGTACCGCCAAAATAGCAAGGCACCCCAGCGTCGGTGTACACTTTTATTTTCTCTTTGAGGTTTGGCGTTACATAAGAAGTGGCCCAACCTAACTTCACAATATCAACATGGTCTGCAGCAATGCTCATGAAGTCTTCCGCTTCTCGCACGCTCAAACCTTTGTCCATAGCCATAGTAAAACCGGTCTGCCGAGGCTTGGTGGTGCGCTCGGGTAAATTTTTTAAATGATAGTTCATCTCTTAGTTTTTGTTTCGTGAGGTCAGATGGAATGCAGATGGCATTTCATTAGGGGTTTTCTTTTCTGTATTGATCAATAATTTTATACAAAGCTTTTTGCGTCTCCGGTTTTGGAAAGAAATCAAACAGCACGGTGTGGCCTTCAAAATTTAATATCAAGGCATTTTCAAGATACGTAAATGCTTCTTTGAATTTTCCAGATTCAATAAGGTAAGCTGCCATGCGGTAAAGAAAATCAGGTTCGTTGGGAATTTCTTCCACTCCTTGTAATAATACTTCTATTGCTTTACTGTGCTCACCTTGCTCAAAATAGATGAACGACCAATTTAACCATATTTCTTTATCGTCCGGATCAAGATGACTGGCCTCTTCGTAGGCGCTGATACTGGAGATGGTATTGCCAATTTTATATTCGGCATGAGCGGCAGCTTTCCAGTAGTCTGCGTTATCGTTATTTAATTTAATTGCTTTATTAAAGAAGTGAAGTGCCTGATACCACTTCTCTTGCTTCTCTAAGCAATTGCCCGCACCAAAAATAGCTTCATCATAAAGTGGGTCAAGCTTCGTTGATTTCTGAAAATATTTTAACCCTAAATCATAATGTCCTAAACTTTCGTAGGCTGCACCAATGCAACAGTACACTTCCGGGCTTGGACCTTCGATCTCAATGGTCTTTTTAAATTCTTCCAGTGCTTCGTTATATTTCTCCAGGTTCATCAATGAATTACCCATATTGAATCTGGCGGAAGCAAAGTTTTCATCGATAGCTAGAGCAAATCCATAGGCTTCCACGGCTTCATCGAAGCGTTCTAATTTATTGCATACAATTCCTAAATTATACCATGCTGCTGTGGAATAGGGATCTTCGTCAATAAATTTTTTATAATACGCCAAACTGTTTTCAAGTTGGCCAATGATATCAAGACAGAACGCAAGCTCATATAAAGAACCTTCGTGCGAAATGTTTACCTCAATGGATTTTTTATAAGATGCAATGGCTTTATCATAGTCTTCCATGCTCTGATACGAAAGTCCTATGTTGTAATAAAGTTCATCCTGACTTTCATCTGCGAATTCGAGCGCCTCTTCATAGATGGCGATAGCATCCTGATGACTACCTTTTAGGGAATGAACTGATCCAATGGTTAAATAAACTTCGATGTCATTCGGATGAAGGTTTTTTGCGGTCTCTAATAGCACCAGCGCTTCATCGTATTTTTTCAAATGTGATAGTACCTGTGCTTTTATTGAGAGCAAATCAGTAGAAAATGGAAATTGCTCAATGGCAGAGTCCACAGCTACCAATGCTTTTTTAAATTTCGAACGAGCCATGTAATGATCAATGATGATCTCATAGCTATCGATGTCGTAAAAATCGGATGTGTTTTTGCGGAGGCTTTCTTCGTACCGCTTGATCAATTCCTCCTCTTCTTCTTCGCGCTTTCTGAATTCGTGGGCCATCGGACAAAAGGTTTGCCTAATTTAGGCAAAATATTACTGTACCAAAAATTACTACTATTATTGCTTGCAAAAATCGGTGAATAAAAAGTTATCAACAACTTGCTATTTCTGTTTGTTTGTATTAAAAGCCTCCCGATAGTATTCGCAGCACCAATCCAGGGTCTCATCCAATGACCTGTAGACCATATTCAAACGATTGATTGATTTTCGATTTTGATAAATAAATTTTTCACCAGATGCCTTGACAGATTGCCTGCTGATGAGGGCCTCGGTACCAGCGAGTTTGCATCTCATTTCTTCAAGCCAGGCAGCTGTCAGTAACAAGCGTGTATTTATTTTTATTGACGGCTCTTTTTTCCCTAGTCGGACTGCAATTTTGGATATCAATTCTTTTAAATTAATAGAACCTGCATTGGTAATAAATTTTTCGCCTTCTATCTTTTTTTCATAGATTTTGAAAACGATATCCGCCACATCACGGGCATCGACGTAGTTGAGATAACCGTCCGAATAAAAGAGGCGCTCGTCATTCACGTATTTGAATATCTGTGCGCTACTTTTGCTGGGGTTGGCCGGAGCAAGAATAACCGATGGATTGACTATTGAAATGGAAAGCCCTTCTTCCTGGCCCCGGTATACTTCCAGCTCAGCGAGATATTTTGATTTGGCATAATCGGAATTCAAATCACTGTCAATCCATTTATTGTCTTCATTAATTTCTGCCATTCCTTTTTTTCTACCCAAAGCAGCTACCGAGCTGATGAAGATCAGACGATGAATGCCTAAATCCAGGCAGGCGTTAACTATATTTTTTGTGCCGATAACATTCGTTTGAAAAATCCTCTCCTTCGCACGAGGATCAAATGAAACTACGGCAGCTGTATGAATGACCGTATCAATATTTATTAACGCATCCGTTAACGACAAACTATTGGTAACATCTGCCTCACGCCATTCCACTTCTTCTGAGTTCAGCGATTGAGACCTATCACTGTTGGCTCTTCTTAGACCTACAACGGGTATTTTTTCAGAAACGAATTTCTTTAAAAGAGAATTCCCTAAAAGACCATTTGCTCCGGTAATTGCAATCATGAATCTAGAGCTGGTTGTTCAACAAAGGTAAGGCCAAAGCTTTTTTGAAGTATTTATTCTTAACTGCTTCCTCAAGATAAGTAGCGTGGCGTAAGTTATGGCAGTCACTTCCCAGAAAATTAACCCATCCTTTATCAACCAATTGATTGGCGAGCTGCCTGACTGGTTTAGAATAGTAATCGATGAAGGAAAGAATATTCAATTGCATTAATACTCCTCGATGATGAAGGTCCTCTGCTTTTTCAAGCGTCATAAATTGATATCTTTCTGGATGTGCTAACACGGGTTTATATCCTTGCGTTGTAATTTTAAATATGAAATCCTTCAGTTGATAGGGCTCGGTCATATAGTTCATTTCAAAAAGCAAATAATTATCTCCGAATGTAAGCAAGGGCTTGTTTTCGTTGACTTCATTGATCAACCATGTATCAAGATAGTATTCTGCAGCCGCTTCAATCTTGGTATCGATTCCGTTCTCAGTTAAATATAGAATAAGTTCTTTCAGTTTGCCTTGGATTATTGCAGGATTGTTGCGATAGGTATCACTCATAATGTGTGGAGTTGTTACCAATTTTTTATAGCCTATATCTCTCAATCGTTTTATCAATGTGAGTGCTTCATCGAAATCCTTTACCCCATCATCAAGGCCGGGCAATAAATGAGAGTGAATATCGGTTAATAATGAAACCGTTTTGTTCTTAATTTCTTTTTTTGAAAAAAATGAGAGCACGTTCAATTAAAAAAATTTTTCCATCCCCTCTTTACTGGTTCTTCGTAGTAGCCATATCCATACTCTTTGCCGGATTTGGGCAATGCATTAAGTGCAATCGCCACATTTGAAAGCTTGTTGACAGTTACAATCCGGTCAACGTTCTTAAGGAATTCTTTTTTTGAATAATTGGCACGAACTACATAAATAGAAAGATCAGACCTGCGCATGGCCATGATGCCATCAGTGACAAGCCCAACAGGGGGTGTGTCCATTATAATAAAATCATACTCTTGCTGCAGTTCATTTACTAAGTTTGAAAATTCACCATTTAATAAGAGCTCTGATGGATTGGGTGGATGGGGGCCAGATGGTATGAAATCTAAGTTCTCTATCGACGTCTTCTGAATACATTCTCGCCATCCGTGTTTTCGTATGAGAATGGTGCTGAGGCCTTGGTTAGTTCGTTCTCCTTTATTGAAGTCATCCTTTTTTGCTTTGCGCATATCCAAATCAACAAGAACGACCTTTTTTTTCGACATGGCTAATACGCCTCCGAGGTTTCGTGCTAAAAAAGATTTTCCTTCTCCGGAGATTGTTGAAGAAATGGTGATCACCTTTTTATGGCCACCAGAGGTGAAGAAATCCAGATTCGTTCGCAAAGAGCGAATAGCTTCACTTACTCTTGACTTAGGATTGTCAAGTACTAGAAAAGTTGAAAGACTTTTTTGATTCGAAGCGGGGATAATGCCCAGCACAGGCAAAGTCACTACAGCTTCTATATCTTTTAAGCTTGTTACTTTATCGTCAAATAGATAAGTAAGACCTATGAAAAAGAAGTTCAGCACAATTCCAGCAACCAAACCAATCCCGAGAATGACGATTTTTTTGGGAGAGACAGGTCTGCTTGGCATAGATGCCGAAGACAGAATTTTGAAATCCGGTGTGCTTCCAGCTTGTGCAATTTCAAATTGTGCTTTTGATTGCATCATGGAGAGATAGAACTCTGTAAAAAGGTTATAGAAACGTTGATTTTTTGAAAACTTTGTGTTTTTATCTGGCATCAAAAGAAATTCCTGCTCAAGCTTTTTTTTATTTTCAACTATCTCCGTTAGCGAACTCATCCAATTCTCACGCAACATATTCAATTGACCAAACAATTGATCTTTGAGTGTTGATAGTTCCTTCTCCTTTTGTCGGAAGGTGAGCGTATTTTCATTATATGCCAAGGACAACTTATCACGTTCTTGTGCTATGATTGTTAAAGCTTCCAGCCTTTTGTTGAGATAATCGGGCAAGAAGGAATACTGATAGGAAGATGGCGCCCGTTTTCCAGAAACCAAATTTTCAATCAGATTATTGATTTCAATAATCTTTTTATTCAGAGAATATCGTTGCGAATCGTACCGGTTGATCTGGTAAATAGTGCGCTTCATGTCTTCTGCTATATCACTACTTTTATTTTGCAGCGTGAACGATTCGAAATAGTTTTCAAACTCCTCCATTCGTTTTTCAACTTCCGACAATTCTCGGTTCAGCCATTCTATTTTTTGCTTGTTGGCAAGATTTTTCTGAGAATTACTATAGTAGATATACAATGAATCGACCTTGTTTACAATATCGTGGGCCTTTAGGGCATTATGGTCTTTAAAGGAAATACGAATCGTATTTGCACTAAGATTTAACGGTTCAACAGAGCATTGTCCCGATAGGTAGGCAACTAATTTATCCCTGCTGTTTATAACAAAGTAATAATCATTGGGGTCGCCCTCATTGAGTTTGTCTGAATTAATAACAATAAATTGAGAACCTTCAGTTTTTATTGTATCGCCAAAATTGCCAATTAATTCGTGGCCTTGTGTCCCAAATTTTAATTTAAAGGTGGCCTCTGAAATTGGTGTGAGATAAATGGGAATATTCTCAATTTTATTACTCTCTAGTAGAAGTCTGATTTCAAATGGTGATATTCTGTAAAGCTCATTGAAAAGAACATTCCCTTCGCTGAAGTAACTAACCCGGATGTCGAGTGAGTCAATGATTTTACTAAAGAAAAGTTTAGACCGGATTTGCTCAATCTCACCTGAAATGATATCCAGATCAGGTTCCTGAGATATGCCCTTTATACCTAGTTCAGTCGCTTCTCTTTTCACATCGAGTTTTAGCTCTGACTCGGATTCATAGATGTCTTTTGTCCATCTCGTGACTAGGTATGCTGTCGCATTAGCTATAAAAAAGATAAGAATCACCCATATAAGATTCCTTTTTAAAATAAGTCGTAATTTCTCCAAGTCAATCGCGTCTTGGTTTGAAGCGATAACAAATTTTGAGTTGGGAGAAGTTTCCAAAAATAAATTATTTTGTCAGTGAATAAATTAAAACGGCAGTCGTAGTAATTGAAAGAAATAATGAGACGAAAATATAACTGTCTCTCAACCCCTCGGTAAACGGTCTACGTATAGGTTCAATATAGATGATATCTCCAGCTTCTACCAGCATGTTTCCATCTACATAACCTTTGATAGTACTGAAATCGATTTGGTAAACATGGTCCCCTCGAATAAGTTTTATGTTATTGGCTCTCGCATCATTACTCAGGCCCTTAGCCATGCCCAGCACCTCAGCCACTCTTATATTCTGATTGGTCAATGGAATGACTTGCCCGCCTGGGGCGCCTAAAACAACTACACGTTTATTGACGTAGGAAAAAAGTACAAATGATTCTTTGAAAAACTTCGAATATTCTTTCTGAACAATCTCCTCAGCTTGCCTTAAGGTCAGCCCCTCAAGATGTATTTCACCCACCAAGGGCAACTTGACAACACCATTAACATCAACCAAATAACGGATTAGTTCTTCGGCTTGTTGATTATTACTCCTGTTATTATCACCAGCCATATCAGGATTTGGGTCAATTAACCGTTCTCCATTGTTTGAAAAAATCTGGAGTGTGAGGTAGTCATTTTTTTGAATAACATAATTCTTTTCCGTTGATTGAGCCTCTTTCTTAAACACTTCTGGCTGAGAGCCTTCTGTTGCCCTGAACATGATGTTCGCTCTGTAAGAAGCACATGAAAAAAGTGACATCACACAACCAAAAATTAAAACGAAGTTCCGCACAAATCTGGATTTATTGATATCCGTGAAATTACAATTTTTTCACCCACATACATAGCGGGCGGCATCAAGGTATAAAATTTTAAGAGTCTTACTTACTGAGCAAAATAGCGTCCTTCTAACGACATGATATTATGGATGACCGTCGATTAATAAAACTCAACTTATACCTTTCTGCCTCGTTATCAAAGCTAGCCAGCCTCATCTTGTGACCCAGATCGGTCGAATCTTTTTTAATATGCCAGCAATCCGTTGTACACGAAGGAACAATACAATCAACTTCGGATTTAAAATAACCTTTAGTGAGAAGTAACTGGAGATAAAGTATGTTTGTAAATTAAACATGGAAAAATCAAAACTTGCAGCATTGGTGGCTGTTAATGCTCCCAAAAGCCGCCCCGAAGAGAATGAGGAACATTTGGATGAGCTAGCCTTTCTGGCTGAAACAATTGGCATTGTTTCTATCGAAAGGTTTACCCAGAAGTTGCCTAATCCTGATGTCAGAACCTTTGTGGGTAAGGGAAAACTTGAGGAGATAAAAGACTTTGTTACATCCAATAATGTCCGATATGTATTATTCGATGATGATTTAAGTCCATCACAACTTCGGAATCTGGAAAAGGAATTGAACAAGCCCGGCGAGGAGCCGACTGTGCGTATTTATGATCGCTCTCTTTTGATTTTGGATATATTTTTAATGCGCGCTCAAACAGCACAGGCCCGTACACAAGTGGAACTTGCCATGAACCAGTATCTGCTACCAAGACTTACGCGTATGTGGACACACTTGGAGAGGCAACGGGGAGGGACCGGCACGCGTGGTGGAGCAGGGGAAAAGGAAATTGAAACTGACCGAAGGGTGGTGCGCGCCCAGATCACTAAACTAAAAGAAGATTTAGAAAAGATCGATAAACAACGGCAGACACAAAGAAAATCCAGAAGTGGTATCGTGCGTGTCGCGCTTGTTGGCTATACCAACGTAGGCAAAAGCACACTTATGAATTTGCTTTCGAAAGCAGATGTAAAAGCAGAGAACAAATTATTTGCAACGGTCGATGCCACCGTGCGTAAGGTGGTGATTGGCGATATTCCTTTCTTGCTTTCCGATACGGTTGGATTTATTCGCAAACTTCCCCATCATTTGATTGAATCATTTAAATCAACACTAGACGAGGTGCGTGAAGCGGATCTGTTACTCCATGTGGTGGATAGTGCCCATCCATTTCACGACAACCAAATTGATGTGGTCAAGAAAACTCTTGTTGATATTGGAGCTGGGAATATTCCTACCATTCTTGTTTTGAATAAAATTGACAAGCTGCAAAATGAAGATGGCCCGGTTGATATAGATTCTTTGCAAGGTTACTATCGACAACACGGCTTTGAGAATGTAGTTTTCATTTCGGCCACCAAAAAAGAGAATGTTCAATCGCTACGGCAAATGATTTTTGAAGAAGTAAAGAAAAAGCATTTGATGATCTATCCGAATTATATCAGTACAACGCTAGAGTAAAAAAAGAGAAAGCCACAAGCTGGTTAACCTCTATGAAAAACACTTGCCCGCAGCTTTCCCAATGACTAACTCGATTTACTTCTCTCTTTTAGCGTTGATGGGGAAAGTACCAAACTGACCGACGGTCATATTACCATTGAGGTCATCCTCCTTGATTGTTCCTTTGATGGTAAATGTATTGGTATTTCCTCCAAAGGATACTTCATACACCGCAGTGATCTCATTGCCGATAACGGTTACTGATGATAATGCTACCTCCCGATTGTTGCGACTACTGATGATCTTGCCTGAGTATTTATCACCTTCTTTATTGATGATCAATTTACCGCCACCACCTTGAGGAGACTCGACAGTATAATTCCAGGTACCTCCAGCATTGATTACTTTGGTCGGATCGATAGCAGCCATTTTTAGATTAGGCTGGCTCGCTGGAGCCTGCATTCCACCACCTCTTTGGCCACTGCCTTGTGTTTGGCCGCCACCCATCTGCCCGCCGCCGTCGTTTTGATCACCACCGGAATCTTTCAAGTCATCATTATTAACAGACTTTTTATTTTTCTTAGGTTGGTTTGCCGTAAGCTTACCAATGCGATAACCGAATGTTACTTTGAAATTGAAATTATAAAACTTGTTATAGCCTTCTTGAGTTAGCATCGAAGAGGATGAATAAGAATTAACCGTCATGGTTGGAGTTAAAAAGTTTTCAGCACCCAATCCGATGGTTCCTCTCTTTTCATTAAATTCTTTCTGAAGGCTTAAGCTATAAATGCGAAACGCTCCCTGATAACCTTGCAAGGTCACTTGCTGGCCACGGTAGAACCCAAAAAATTGCAATCCCCAACCTTTGGTTAAACTGTAATTACCAAACATCCTCACATTATATACCCAACCCGAGTTGCTCGCCTTCAAAGGATCGGCGTCTCCAGTGCCAGGATTTTTTAAAACTGAGTAGTACGTGTCCGTTCCTCCACTCAATGAGAATTTATTGGACAACGAAACGTTGGCAAATAGACTTGCACCATAAGCATCTTGAACGCCAATATTTTGATAACTGGTCAACACAATTCCACCAGGCAAAGTGCTCCTCACTTGTTGTATAGAATTGTCGGTGGTGCGAGCGAATGCCGAAAGGCTCAAGCTCGTGCTCTTAATATTTACGTTATACCCCAACTCATAATTATTGGTGTATTCAGGGCCAAGTCCTGGATTACCTGTAGACACATTTGATGTATTCGATACATTCTTATTAGGATTAAGATTTTGAATGGAAGGTCTTTGAATGCGTCTGTTAAATGAAAGTTTAATCATGTTACCATTATCGAGGCGCTTGGAGAGGTTTACACTCGGAACTAAAACTCCATAATCAGGAATAGTAATTGATCCGTTTTGATTGCTCGCCGCAATGGTCGTGTACTCATAACGCATACCTGCTTTCAAGGAATATTTGCTAGCAGTACTAGCAGTGTAAGACAAATATCCAGCAGTTATGTTTTGTGTATAATCCAAATAATTTGATAAGTAAACAGAACCTGTATATGGTGTATAAACGCCATCTGAACCGGCTTGAAAATAATTGTAGGTACTTGTGGCCTTACGCATAATCTCCTTTGCACCTACTTCTAATAATTGCATTTCTGTTATAGGAGTTTGAAAATCAGCCTGAACAGTCGCCTCGGAATTCACCGTTGGATTTACATTTTTAATATAAGAAATTGTATCGACTCCCTGATATTGTGTGGTCTTCGTTACAAAGTTATTATTGCCATTGTTCTGGCTATAAAGTGTAAGCAAATTGAATTCTCGATTAGGCTTAGCAAAAAGATGGGTATAGTTGACACTTCCATCGACTGAATGAGACAAATTAAGCTGGTCAATATATTTGATCGATTGACCATTCGCAGTTTCTACATTATTTAAGAACGATTGGGTCATAAGTGCATCTTGGAAATTATGACCATCTCGAATACCAAATCGAACTGATCCAGTGAGAGAATTATTTTTATCAATGTCATAATCGAGACCGAGCGTATAATTCCCAAATATGTTTTGATTGCGGGTAGCCGCGGATTGAATATTTCTTGTGGTGTCAGTCTTTGTAGTAATAGGGTCTGTATAGAAAGTTTGTTGGTTGTTATAAAAATTACCAGGCGTATTGTATTGCGCTCTGCCAAAGCCACCTAAAGAAATGCCGAGTTTACCTTTTCTGTACCCTCCATTAAGTCCTAGGTTTGAACCTCTATATCCAGCACTGCTGTTGATGTTTAATGTCAGGCCCTCGAGCGTATTCTTCTTCGTGATGATATTAATGATACCCGACGATCCTTCTGCGTCATACTTTGAGGAAGGCGAAGTAATAACCTCTACAGTTTTGATTTGATCAGCAGGAATCTGTTTAAGCGCGTCAGATATGCTGCTGGCCGTAATCGTTGATGGCTTATTGTTGATAAGTACTTTAATGTTCTGACTTCCTCGCAGAGAAACATTTCCATCCATATCAACTGTTAATAGCGGAACTCGCCTGAGTACATCGGTAGCATCGCCTCCTTTTGCTGTAGCATCATTTTCAGCATTGTAAACAGTACGGTCTACTTTCTCTTCAAATAATGGTTTTTGGCCAATAATTTCAACGGCCTTCAATAATTTAGTGGAGGGGCTGAGTATAATGTTTCCCAGGTTCAACTCGTTTTTCTTATCGGTCAATTGCACTTTAATGTTCTTTGTTGCATAACCAATAAATGAAATCGACACGATGTAATTCCCATAAGGGATTTTCGAAAGCGTAAATTTTCCCTTGTCATCACAGACTTCTCCATTAATTGGCTTCTGAGTATTGGGATCGAGTAAGGCAACGGTAGCAAATTCCACTCCTTGGTTGTTGGTGGAGTCTTGAACAATACCTGTGATTTTCCCGTTGGCCAAATCTGGGGTGTGAGGCGGCTGTGCCAGTAAACTCAACGAAATTAAAGAGAGAAAAAGAATCAGTACACCGGGCTTCATTTTAATAATTTTTAATTGTGACTTTGGTCAATGAACATTATAGCGCAAAAATGAGAGATTAGTTTCCTTTAAATTCCTTTTTTAGATGCCCAAGCTCAAATGTTCGACAGCTCGGCCAACTTGTCGTCAGTCAGGCGTTATCTATGAGATACCACAGGTCATCTAAAAAGTTGCACGAATTGCATAAAAAGTGTTTTAAAACGACTTGGCTTTTACAGGAACGGTTACCTTAGCCAATCTTTGAACGTTTATTTAAACCCATGGCAACATTCTTTCAGCGAAACCGGATATTTTTACTGCACCTTTCTTTCTGGTGTTTTTATCTGTCATTTTATATATATGTTTTTAGTTCTCGCCCCGGTCGGGAAAGAGAAATAAACCTGCCGCGTCTGTTAACCTTCTCTACATTGCAACTGTCCTTTGCGATGCTCGTAGCGTATCTCAACTATTTTCTATTCCTTCCTCGATTTTTAAAGCATCAGAAAACCTGGAAATACCTTATTGAATTTGTGGTGCCATTTATTATTCTCATCACGCTTCGGGTTAACCTCCAGCGCTATTTGATTGATGGATATACTCATCATGAACGTTATTTTTACTCCACATTTTATATTGTTCAACTTGCGTTTGATACCATTCTGATAACCATTTTCGTTGGGATGCTTCGCTTTGCGGTGGGGTGGTTTGAATTGGAATCGAAGCGTAAGCAAATGGAAAATGATAAGCTGGCTAACGAGCTTAAATTTTTAAAAGCTCAGATTAACCCACACTTCCTCTTTAATACGCTCAATAATCTTTACTACCTCGCCTACAGTCATTCCCCTAATACCACTGAGGTCATTGAAAAACTTTCGCAAATGATGCGATATATGATTTATGATTCCAACTACCCTAAGGTGCAGCTTAGTAAAGAGATCGAGTACATGCAAAATTATATTAGCCTTGAGCGATTACGACTTAACAACGAAGTGCCTATAGAATTTGTGGTAGAGGGAAGCACGGATAATATTTTGGTGACCCCGTTGATTTTTATTACATTTCTTGAGAACGCATTTAAACATGGAGTGAACGCCAATTCACCAAATTCCTGGGTGAAGATTAATTTTCAAGTGAAAGAAAAAAGAATCATTTATACTGTCGAGAATAGCAAATTGAGCAGTAGCACGAATGATAAAGAAAAATCGGGGTTTGGTTTGCAGAACTTGCAACGAAGGCTCGAACTCAGTTACCCGAACAGTTACCAACTTAAAACAGAAGACATGCCCAATCGTTATTTTGTCCAACTCAATTTATCGCTGTGAGCATTTCTTGTGTCATTGTAGATGATGAGCCATTAGCAAGAAGCTTGCTGAAAGACTATGTTTCTAAAGTACCTTCATTAAAACTTGTAGGAGTTTGTTCCAGTCCCGTTGCCGCCATGGAGGTGATTCAAGAGCAGCTCGTAGATTTGCTTTTCCTGGATATTCAGATGCCCGAGATCACAGGTATTTCTCTTTTAAAAATTTTGAAAAAGAAGCCCTTGGTTGTTTTAACTACGGCTTACTCAGAATATGCATTAGAAAGTTATGAATTGGATGTAGTTGATTATTTACTGAAGCCGATTACATTTTCTCGTTTCTTGCAAGCGGTTGACAAAGTAACGTCACGAATTAATTCCGCAACAACTCAAGTGGAAAAGGTTGTGCCCAATTCTTCCCAACCTTTCATCTTCATTAAAGACGGGACCAAATTAGTGAAAGTGATGTGGGCGGATATCCTGTATATCGAAGGACTTAAAGATTATGTGACCATCCACACCAAACAACAAAAAGTGGTAAGTCTGCAGCGGTTGAAATCATTGGAAGAACAATTACCAGCTGATCAATTCATTCGTATTCATAATTCGTTCATTGTTTCACTACATGCGATTGACTCGATTCACAAAAACGAGGTTAACATTGGCACAGCAGCATTGCCCATAAGTGATTCCTATAAAAAATCCTTTCGCGATTTCATTGAAAAGAATCACCTTCAATAAGCGGTGGATTTATTTGCGCTCTGTGGCAAGGACTATTTTCATTTTATTCTTGACCCCAATTTTTAGAACATCAACTAAATCCTGAATTTCGAGGTCACGAGGAATATAGAGCACAACAGTTGGTTCTTCAACTCCGCGGGCTGCTTGGATCAGCTCTTGTTCCAGTTGTCCGGTTTTGACTGGCTTTTTATTAATGAAATAATCTTTCGTTTTAGTGACCGTGAGGATGATTGTCCTTTTGCTTACCGATTGCGACTCACTTGCCTTGGGAACCAACACTTTAATGACGTTCGGATTGGCAATAGTGGACACAATCAGGAAGAACAACAACAAGAAAAACATGATGTCGTTCATCGAAGAAGTTGCAACTTCGGCAGCGAAATGATGTTTCCGTATGATTTTCATTTCGTAGGTGCTTGAAGTGAACGCAGAAAATCGAATACATCTTTTTGTATTTGAAGTGTGAAGCGGCCAATGCGCAAAAGCAGCAAATGGTAAGCTATATAAGCAATAATGCCAACCGCCAAACCCGTTCCACTGGTTATCATTTTTTCGTAAAGTCCACCCGAAATTGTTCCTATACTAAAGTTATCGGTGAGGGATATTTCATAAAATATGTGGATGATACCCAGGATCGTTCCTATAAAACCAAGCATGGGTGCGATCCCAGCGATGATACCGAGGTATCCTGTATGCTTTTCCATTTCCGCTACTTCAATATTAGTGGCAGACTCTAGCATGGATTCGATATCACGAATAGGTCTGCCTATACTATCGATTCCAGAAGAAATAATCCTGCCCGTGGCGGAGTCCTCATCTTGCGCATAGCGTTTGGCCTCTGCAATATTCCCTGATGAGAGGGCTCGCGTAATTTTAGAGAGAAAATTTCCATCGCGTTTCAATGTTGAGCGGAGGTAGAGATAACGCTCAATGGCTACATAAATCGCTGCAATAGAGAGAAGCAGAATAGGAATCATCACGACTCCACCTTTCATAATTAATTCGATGAAGGTCAATTCATCTTGTGGCGGGGCAGCGATTTGTAAGATCATAGGATATTGTTTTAAAAATCAAGTGAATATAAGTAACGAAAAAATCGGATAAGGATTATAGTCAAACCCGGTAACCTCATGTAAAAATAACAAGGGCGTGGAAATGTGCCTATTTTCTTTGCAATTTCCCCGCCCTTGAATGGAGGCATTAATTCTACTTTTTCTTCTTTGGAGGATTCTGAGCCGGAGGCGTATCGATTATTTTAATGGCCTCCTTCGCGTTTTCATCCTCAGGATATAACTCAAGAACTTTTTGCCAATACCCTTTGGCTGTTTTATAATCTTGTTTGATCATGTAATAGGAGCCCATGTACTTATAGGCATCTGACAAATCTTTTTTATTTTTCTCTTTATCAGTTTCTCCTATCTCAATCACTTTTTCATAAAATGGCTTTGCAAGAGCGTCTTTCAATTCTTCGTCTTGAGCGCCTTTAGATCGGGCTGCCCATACATAAGGGAGAGTAATCTTCGGTTGCAGCTCGATTGTTTTTGCAAAAGCACTATCGGCTTGCGGATATTTGTGTTCCAAATACAAAGACCGGCCTAAGTTGAAGTAGTCATTGAAAAAAGGCGTCTTTCTAATTTTTATTGCCGCTTTACATGCATTCTCGCAGTCATTATATCTTTTTGCCTTGAAATAATAATCAATCAATGTCTGGTGAACGCTCGGTTGATTAATATCCAGGTTCAAACTCTTTTGGAAAGCAATTGCTGCCAGGGAGTCCTTCTTTTGTTTCAATAGTAAGCTTGCATAGCTTGTGTAATCAGACGCATCCACACTGTCTTTGCTGTTGAGGTATTTCTCAAAAATCTTTTGACTTTCTGCAAGATCTCCAGCTTCCGATAAAGATCTCGCATAAAACTTCAATGTGCTGGGAGTCACATCGGCTTTTTCACTTATTGGTTTAAACACTTCGTTGGCCTTCGTAAAATTTCTGGCCATGAATAGGTAATAGGCATGAATAAATTGGGCTTTTTTTTCGGGACTGTCTGTCAGGCCCAAATAAATTTCATAATGCTTTACAGCTTTGTTTCCATCTTTCTTCAAGTAATAAAGTTCACCCAGTTCTTTATGTGCCAAAGCAAATTCTGGATCAATCTTGATTGCTTTTTGCAGGTCTTCCTCAACCACAGGAATATTCTTAGTGCGCATAAACAATAAAGCGTGCTTGTAAGGAGGAATGCCACTGCTTGGATTGAGTGCTTCAGCATCCTCGTACGCGCTGGCACATGAACCTCCTTGATTTTCTAACAGATAATAATCGCCCAAAAGTAAGGCAGTTTTAAAATCAGTAGGGCTAATTTCTTTTGCTTTTTGTAGGAGTGGAAGAGCATCTTTGCGATACGCTTTATCAGCTAAATCTGCCTTGGCTATGGCTTGAAGTGTTGCAACATTCTTTTTACCCAATCCAATTGCTTTGTCGAACAAAGGTTTGGCCTGCGCGCCGTTCTTTTCCAAAATTAAAATATGCGCTTGACCAACGTAATTGAGAGGTTCCTTCGGGTTGGCAGCTACTCCTTTGTCAAAAGAACTTTTTGCGCCAGCTTGATCCCCAGCTAAAAGTTGAGCCTGGCCTAAGTGATAAAATAGTTGAGCGGCAGCAGGATATGTTTCAGTAGCCTTTTGTAAAACTTCTACAGCCTTTTTCCTTTTGTCCTGATCGGTCAGGCGTTCGGCATTTTTGATTTCCGCATCTTGAGCGAAAGACGGGACTAAAACCAGACACAAAGAGGCAGTGATACCCACATTTCGATACTGCTTTATAAGATCAAGGAGCTTTTTCATAAGTAAGATGATAGTAAATAATTAGAATTAAAGGTTAAAGAAAACATAGTAATAGGGATTTTCCAAGTAATCAACCTAGGAGCGTCAATTGCACTATTAATACCATTCTGCTAAGAATAGGCAGAAAAATCGTGCCACCTATTTTTTTACCATTTCACCGATTTGCTTTCTGTTGATCTCAACTATTCGTACTGGAGCTTTTGCAGGTACTAACCCCGCTTTCAATACAATTTTTTGGCCCTTGTCATTGGCAACATAAGTTATAAAGCCAGTGCCTAGGCCCGTCCGTGTCTCTCGGCTAATCATAATTACCTTCCGCGAAAGCGGGTATTTCTTTAATGCGATATAAGCTTTGTAAGGCTTTAAATAATCCTCATCTTTTGAAATCCCCATTACGGTAATGGTTTTCAAAAATTTATTTGCAGCAGGATCGTCTGTATCACTAATCCAACTGAGACCAATCAAGCCAATCGCATTTTTTGTTTTGGATACATAATCAACAACGGCTTCATTAGAGGATGCCGCGAAGCAATTCTTGGGAAGATTTTTGATTTGTAACGTATCGGTGATGTAGCGGATGATCCCAGATTGCGGATGATCAAAAACGATTTGCAAATCGCCCAACTTTGAGTTGGGGTAAAGCTGTTTCCATTGCGTTGTTTTTCCTTGCAGGATTTCTTCTAACTGATTCCACTGAATAAGACTATCGGGATTGTCTTTGTTTACGATCAAGGCGATCGCTTCTTTGGCAATTACGACCTGGCTGGCAAAGATTTTCTGAGACTCTAACTTTTGTAGTTCGGATGGGTATAATTTTCGGGTAACAACAGCTAACCGGGCACTATCACGCAATAAATCCTGGATTGCCTTTTCTTCTGAGGTGTAGTCCGCTTTTATGTGAGCTGTGTTATAGGTAGCTTCAAAACTTTCTACCTCTGCTTGCATCAGAGGTTTCAGCGATTCATCAATAGCAATTTTTATTGTGCCCGATGTTGGAGTATCTGCCAATCGGCCTTTTTTGTCCCGATCAGCACATGACACCAGGATCAACAACAACATCAAGCAGAATATAACTCTCATGACTTTATAAAATATTTTTGATAAACCCGGTAACCTCTGAAAAGACCATATACGATGAGTATTGATCCCATTGGCAAAGCGTACTTAGAATGGACAGGAAATACTTCCTCGGGTCCCCAAATCAGCGCAACGCCAAGGAGCATATAAACCACACACATCAATGCGGCAAAATATTTAATTACTGATATCATGAGGACAAGAGAGATAAAAAATCCTCTGCCTGAAAAATGCAGAGGATTTTGTTTAGAACTATTCCGCTAACTTAAATGCAATAGGAAGTGTGTAGGCTTGCCGCACAGCCCTACCACTTTGCCGGCCAGGTTTCCATTTGGGTGCGATGGAAAGAACGCGTTGTGCCTCCTTGTCGCACTCTCCGTTGAAACCCTTAACTACTTCAACATTAGAGATGACACCTGAAGGTTCAATAACAAATTTCACAAATACTTTTCCTTCCAAACCCATTCTTCGGGCGGCTGCAGGGTAACGCATAGTTTTTCCTACCCATTTATAGAAGGCTTCTAATCCTCCAACAGGTTCTGCTGATTGCTCTACGAAAGTGAAGACCTTATTGGCATCGCCGTCATCTTTGACAACTTCCTGAACAGGCTCATCAAAAACTACTTCACCAGTACCTTCCACGGCTTCAGAACCGGTTTCGTTTTTCTTGATCTCTTCAATGGTAGGCATCTTTTCTTCTTCCACCACTTCTTTGTCTGTCACCTTAGGTGGTAAAAACTTAATAATTGTTTTTACTGGTGGTGGAGGAATATTAGGTGGTGGTGGTTGATCAGGGTTAATTGGGGGTGGTTGCTCCAATGAAATCGTTGTCCTTAACTTAGGCTTTTCAATAACCACATCACTTTTAAAAAGAGCTACAATTGATGGCAACGCTAATACAAAGGCGAGGATAAGTAATGCAGCAATCGATGCGATCGTCACATTTTTCGAATAAATTTTTCGAATAAAGTAAGCCCCGTAAGCCTGGTTACGGTTTTCAAAGACTATTTCATCCCAGCCTTGGGGTATTGTTGTTTCTGCTTTCATGGCGTTTGTCTTACAATTTCTTTATCTGCTGGAGTAATGTCTACGATGGCATACCGTTGAATGCTGCTGATCGTCATTTCATCAAGAATATCCACCATGTTTTTGTATTTGGCTTCATCCATTGCTTTGATGAGAACTATCAGATCCCGGATCTCTGATTTTTTTTCTACAAGCACTTTTCTTATGCCGTCTTTAGAGAAATCAGTTTTCTTTGCTTCTGGTTCAGTTATTCCCACATACCAATACACCTTATCATTCGCTCCTAAAACAAGCGTCAGCACTTTCTTCTCATTTACTTCAGGCTGCTTGTCACCTTCTTTCGGTTTCTCCGGCATGGTAATTTCCATGGTCTGAGGTTTGGAGAGCGTAGTGGTAAGGATAAAGAACGTTAGCAACAAGAAAGCCAGATCCACCATCGGGGTCATATCAATTCTTGTGGAGCTTTTTTTGCTCCTTACTTTCCCTCCTTTTTTGCCACCTTCACCGCCGCCACCTTGAATTTCTGCCATAATAATTTATATTAAATAAGGTTGTCAAATAGCTGGTTTTTTTGCTGCCACTGCCTTCATTTCGTCCGGCATTGCCTCTTTACCCGTGATCAGATTGAAGCGATTCACCTTTCGGTCGAGAAGGGTATTGATCACCTTTTTCACCACAGGGTAGGTGGCGTCGTCATCACCTTTGATGGCAATTCGAACTTTCGGGTTGGCCAATCGTGCTTGTAGTACCCAGTCTTTCAATTGATTATTCAATGAATCAACGGGGATGCCAGGTTGAGCTATTTCTTTTCGCTCCTCTCGTCCAAGTGATAGATACTGTTTGAGGTTTTGAATAGGAAGACCAAAACTGGTTATCACGGCAAAAATACTTTCCTCCTCAGGCGTGAAAGATATATTGTATAGTTGTCCCATTTCCTTGAGCATTTTGGCCCGAGTAAACTGACCATCCACCGTGAAGAACACTTTATTGTCTTTTCCTATGGATATGATAATCATGTCTCTCTCAGGAATTGGCATCTGCGAAACCGAAGATGGAATTGACACTTGCACCGGTTCATCAGGCGTGGCCGTGGCCGTAAGCATGAAGAACGTAACGAGCAGGAAAGCCAAGTCCACCATCGGTGTCATGTCGATGGAGGGGGTTGTCCGGTGCATCTTTACTTTTGACATAGCGAATCAGTTTATTTCGATTTATACTTTGGCTTGTGCCGTAAAATTTTGAATGATGCTGAAGCCAGCTTCGTCAATGCCATAAGTAAGGGAATCGATTTTGCTGGTGAAGAAGTTGTACAAAATGATGGCAATCGCGGAGGTTCCAATACCAAATGCAGTATTGATCAACGCCTCAGAGATACCATTAGCAAGTGCAACGGAGTCAGGAGCGCCGGCTGTTGCCAATGCAGCGAATGACTTGATCATACCTAGCACAGTTCCCAAAAGACCTAACAGTGTTGCAATGGAAGCAATGGTTGCAATGATCACCAGGTTTTTTTGCATCATTGGCATTTCCAATTGCGTAGTCTCCTCAATATCTTTTTGGATGAGTTGTATGCGTTTGTCCACTTCAATGGACGTGTTTTTTGTTAACTCATTATACTTGTGAAGACCAGCCTTCACCACATTGGCTACTGATCCTTTTTGTTTGTCACATTCAACAAGTGCCTGGTCAACATTGTTTGCGTCCATAAGGCTTTTAATTTTTCTGATAAAGCCTTGCGTACTTCCTTTTCCCTGCGCCATCTGAATTGTGATAAAGCGCTCGATGCCAAATGTGATCACCATCATCAAAAGAGAGAGCAGCATTGGAACGATGATACCTCCCCTATAAATAATGCCAAGGTAATTACCTGGAATTGGGTGACCAGTATTGTCCCCATTTTGGAAGTTGTCAGGACTTCCGAACACGTAGAGGAAAAGAATAATAGCGATAATAATTTCCAATGGAATCACGACAGCAGCAAAGCCGGATTTCAAGCTATCGCCTAAAGATGGGGAAGTGGACTTAGAGGGAGTTTTCATAACTAAAGTATAGGTTAAGGGTTAAATAAATGGGTTCAAAATAATTTTTTATGAACTTAAGGTCTTAAAGATGCAAGGCAGAAGTTAAATCCACAACTGCAAGCAACTAAAAATCTCAAATAATCAACTTTCGGTGTGCTATCGGTATAGATGGTAGCCACATTAAAGGTTGATAATGCCCATAAACAATGCCACATAACCTAGTGCTATAATCCTGATGAAGGCTAAAAGTCACGTATAGATGGTTATTTTTTTTCTCCTTTTGAAAAATAATCTTTTCAATCCTCCAGGCGTCTGGCCGATCCTGAGGTAATGAGTCTCCTGAAGTCTGAAAGCAAACGACAATTTGACTTTTGGGGTCGCTAAAATTTCTTTTTGATGTGTTTAAGTATTGCTGCGTTGTGTTCGCGAAAAGCAATGAAATGATACAAGCTACGGCGGGAGCGAGCGGGTCTACCAAAAAATATCGTGGATTCAGGCTACTTCTTTTCATTTGGAGTTGTTCTGTCTCGCAATTTCTTGCCTTCTATTATTAATAACAGAAATAAGTAAAGGCAATGTGGAGATGGCAATCATAATCAAGGCAATCAATCCAATATAATCAATTAACTGTGGGAAAATCCTACCCAACCAATATCCAGTCATTACTACCGAAATAACCCACAAAGTGGCACCCAATAGATTATAAACCCAAAACTTCTTCGCATTAATTTTAGCAATTCCCGCAAGAATGGGGAGGAAGGTTCTGACAATTGGAATAAATCGCCCAAAAACGAAAGCCATCATTCCATGTTTTTGAAAATACTCCTGCGTGAGGTCAACATATTTTTTTCTATAAAAGAAATTTTCTTTGCGTTGACTAAAAAAATCCCCCGTCCATCGGCCGAAAAAAAAACCGCAGGCTGTTCCCAGTGTAGCGGCAATGATTAATAAAGGGATCAATTCTAGAGGTGAAAGGCTAATCCACTGGCTTTTGCATAATAGGCCTGCAGTGAACAAAAGAGAATCGCCAGGAAGGAAAAAGCCGAAAAACAATCCAGTTTCTGCAAAAACAACAATAACCAAAAGCGCAACCCCGCCAATGCGAATGATGGTTTCAGGGCTCAAGGACTCCGGTATTATTGCATCTAAAATCATATTGCTATAAAAAAATGTAATTGATTGCTTAGAAATAATTACTGTCAGGATTCGTAAGAGCCACTAATCAACACCAGCAAAGCCTCTCATTATATTATTTATAAGGACAAACGTAAATTTGGCGCAAAATACAAATTTTGATTAAATGCGATTGTAAAATAATTATTATCAAAAGAAAAGCTTGGAAATGAACGAACAACCTAACGCTGGTTACATCGAATTTATAGCAAAAAAGGCGCTTCTTTGGAGCGCCTTTTTTTGAATATTGTTTGTCTCGTCCTGAAATAAGTTGACATAAACACGACTTATTTTATGGAACAAAAAGAAAGCGAACGAGTTAAGCGAACGCAACGGGATTATAGCCTGGCTTTTAAATTACAGGTTA